>Ga0196970_1000072_pt1 | contig 164067 bp, 156 predicted proteins | sample S1v_513CmetaG_FD_148672 | JGI IMG/M metagenome (GOLD analysis project Ga0196970, IMG submission 148672) | Soil microbial communities from Anza Borrego desert, Southern California, United States - S1+v_5-13C | ecosystem: Environmental > Terrestrial > Soil > Desert | place: USA: California... | reverse complement strand
ATGCTTCCGTAACCTGTGCCCAGCAGGGAAGTCCCCTTTTTTGTCGAACCGAGTCCGAATCTTGCGACCGGAGCCCGCGTTGGTCGAAAAACCGAGCAATCTGCCCAAAACGGGCGGGAGCGGGACAGGTGACCGTAAAGACCGACCCGTTGGGCACGGCCGCATGCAGAAAGCTGTAGACGGCAAAGCCGGCCAGCAGCGCCAGAACCAAGGCGGCACCAAGATAGAGCCCCGCCCCCGAGTAGCGGAGCGACTCTGAAACCCCTTTCACTAGCGTCCCCCCCTCAACTCACGCGCCAGGAACTCTTGCAGCACCCATCCCCCAGCAGGGGGAAGGGTCACGACCGAAGGCAATCCTACCGGAGGGAGGTCCGCGTCGCCTAGCGCTACCAGACGCACCCGGGAAATATCCGTCCACCCCGAGAACTCGGCCTGCTCGAGTCGCATCTCCATCGCCGTCCACTGTCCAGCGCGGGTCACCATCCAAATGCTGGTCGCCAGAGTCAGCGCGGGCCGGAAAACACGCGGTTCCCACCGGCAACCGAGGTCGATGACAACGGCGTCGGTAGATTCGATGACGGACCGAATAGTGCGCTGGATGGCCTCCGGCTGCAGACCGGCTTCCGAATCGGGTGCGGTGACGACCACCCGGGAGTTTTGGCGGATAAAGAGCTCCGGTGCACACGAGTTCCAGCACCAGTGGGGAGACAACTCCGAGCAGTCGAAGCGCAGAGCCAGCCGGTTCTGCCGATCAAGGCTGACAATCCCGCACCTGCCCCCAGCCCCTTCCACTTCGGCGACGAGGTCGGCCAGGAGCCTCTCCACCCCGCAGGGCGCCGCATCCACGACCGCAATGACGGGTTTGTACCTGAGCCGGGGGGCGATTGGCGCTTCGGTCTGCGGCGCTTCCAGGATGAGCGGCTGGGCAGGGGGCGGGGCGATTTCCAGTGCAGAACGCACGGGGGCGGTGGGAGCTCTGGCCGGCGCCGCCCGGTCTGGGCGCGTGGTGGGCACCACCAGCATCCGGTCGCCCAACCGGAGCCGGATTAGCTCCAGGTGCGTCGCGTCTTGCGGTCCAAGCGATACAGCCACGAAACGTCCCGCCCCCGTTCCATCTGCAGTCAGACGTGAACCCCACTGAAGCTGTATACGGATGGAAGTGGATCTTAGTTCTAGGCTTGACGATGAATTTGGCGAAAATTGTAAGGTGTGTGCAGAGTTGCCTCCGCGTCCCCCCGCATCCGTATCAGTCGTGGATCCAGTACTTGACGGAGGTCGTCCCGAAGCGGTCGGCCACCTGACTGTGGGCTTTGTTACTCGCACCGACGTTCGCAATGGCACAGCCAGAGTTCGTCGCAAATTCGCCGGGCCTGACCATCGCCACGTGCCCGATTTTTGTGCCGTTGTCCAGCACTACAACGGCAGGTCTGCCGTCGTTGGCATGGGCCTGCGCCTGCTCTGCCGGCACCAGGCGCCAACCGTGGCTGGGCCCGTGGCTCTCCAGCCACCGGGCCGTCTTGTTCGCATCCAGCTCTTCAGCACCCTTGGTGCCCGGGGGAACCGGGGCGCCGTCACCGGGCATCACCCAGTGGGGAATCTCGGCACCCATGGCGCGAGTGGCATCAGTCACGAAGATGTTGCAGTAGGTGTCCTTGCCCGGCTTGTACCGGGGATTCTCCTCCACGTTGAACTGGTCCAACACCTGGTCATAGCGCTCACGCCGTTCAGTGGGGGTCATTTGGGACCGTGCTTCTGCTGGACAGGTAATCGCCGCATCCACGGGAATCCAGCGCCGGTCGCTGGTAAGGGGCACCCCGTCTCCCCGTGCGGCGTACCTCTCAGCAGGGGCGGGCGCCAGTCCGTCCTCGATACGCAAGCCGGCGGTGGCTCCGTGCGACAGGCTCCGGGCGGACTCCTCGTCAGCCTGCAGGAAGGCCTCGGCCTTCCGGGCCAGGAAGCGGCTCAGGTCGTGGGCGGCGCCCATCAGCTGCTGCGCCTGCTGTCTGGCCTGCCAGACCTCGGCCTCGATGCCTGGGCGGCTCCGGACTTCCCAGTCAAGGGCGTCAATCGTCCGGTCGAGTTGGGCGTCGCGCTCGGCCATCTCCTCTGCCGCGATCTGCAGGCGGCTGCTGAGCTCCTGCAGCCGGTCGGGATCAACCTCAATGCGAGGCACGATCACACACCTCCACGTGCAAGATGCAACTCAATCCTCGGGCAGGGGGCCGTCGGCCATATTCCAGAGCGTGACTGTGCCGTCCGACTTGGAGACGAGATACCATTCTGTGATGGTCCGCTTGGTGGCGTCCTCATCACCGACCATGACCACAAACCGAGTGGGCGTCGGGTCCGAAAGGGCCACGACCAGCCTGCGGCCTGCCCGCTTCGCATTTTGCTCGTATTCGGCTACGCTGGGTAAGGCGCGAACCGCCGCCAGCGCATCCTGCGCGGTGATCACTTTAGGTGCCGGTTGCGGCTGCGGTTGCGGGTGCGGGTGATCGGCCGGTGCACCCATGGGCGCTGCTGCGCCAGCTGATTTGCCTTCCTGGCGTACTGGTTTGCTGCCGCCGCAGCCCACTGCCAGCAGGAGCACCAGTCCTAGCAGCAGGGCGGGGATCCGTCTCCGTTTCAAGGTGCTGCCCTCATTCACTTGACCCACTCCTCGGACTTCATGAACCCCCAGAGGAGGTCGGGATAGTTGGCGCCGGTGGCATAACCACAAGCTTTGGGCCCGAGTTGTTCGCACCACCCGCGAAGGTCGCTGCCGCAATCCCTTGCGGCCTTGTAGTGATCGGTGGCCAGGAGGCGGGCGTGATCGACGACCGATTCCCCGAAGCCGTTGTAGGCTCGGAATCCGTCAGTGACGCTTTCAAACCGGTCCCCAGTCTGTTCGGTAGTATTGGAGAAGGTAGTCCCGGCCGGTCCCTCACCCTTCATTCCGAAGATGTTGTAGCTTTCCTGGCCGGTCGTGACGTCGGCCGGGCGGTTTTCGCCCCAGCCGCTTTCGACAGCCCACTGGGCGGCCTGGATCTGCCAGGGAACGTGGTACCGGGCCTCCAGCGCCGTGAACGCGGGCATCAGCATCTCCAGACGCTCGCGCTTGCTGGCCGCCAGGAAGGCCTGGTTATCGATGGAAAAACCGTACTGGCGAGAATCCAACGGAGACCAGTCAACTGCAGGCGGAGCGCCACCGGCGCTGCTCCCGCTCGAATCGTCCGGATTGATTGCAGGGCTGCCAGGGCCTGCCGCCGCCTCAAGACCGGCCAACGCCCGAAACCCGGCGGCCCCTTGCCGGTCAGCCTCCAAGATCGCCTCAGCCTTCAACTGCAGAAACCGGCCCAGTTGCTGTGCGTGATCAGACAGAGATGCGCCCTCCCGCCGTCCCTTTGCCGCCAGGTCCTCGACCCGGGTACGGCGGCGCACATCCCAGTCGAGGCCCTGCAAATGCGCGGCCAGCCGACCGTCAATCTCCTGCAGCCCCGCGGCCAGCCGGCTAATCTCGCCGGCCAACTGCTGGAGCAACTCGGGACGAACCAAAATTGCCGACATGCTTGTTCCTCCCCACAATACGCCAGGTTCGACCAGCAAATGGAAAGCCAGGCGCTTGGATCAGGCCTGGCCCCCATTTCGCTTAGAACGGGACGGGCCTGCCGCTTTCCAACCCCGGCGACTGGAAGACGCCGCCCCCGGCCTGATCGGCCTCCTCGAACCTGCGAGCGATCTGTTCAAGTTCCTCGCCAATCTGCTCGAGCAACTGGACATATTGCTGCATGCTGCCTTCCCACTGCTGGTATTCCAGGAAAAACTGGTTCTTCGCCATGCCGGCCCATTCGGACTCCACGCCCTTCACACTGCCGGAGAGCTGGGCCACCATCTGGCGGCTCTGTTCCCCGGCGTTCCTGAACTGGCTGGCGACCTGACGTACCTGCTCCGGAGAGATCCTGATCACTTCGCTCAAAGAAACCCCCTCCATCCTATGTGTGTGTCGAGCGTATTTGGAAGTATTGGCACCACTACCAGATAAAAGTCAATCATCAGTACGAGAATGATGCAGATAAGGTTCGAATGTCATTGCTCTTGCAGATCAACAACCTCGAAACCGTTGATTACAGCAGCTTACCGGGCAGCGCCCGGTTCATGATCGACCGGATGAACTCCCGCAGTGCTGCGGCAGTGCACGGCACCACATCGACCCAGCGGGCGCCGCTCTCCTGGACGTTGCGCAGGAGCCACATCCCGCACTCCCCTTCCAGCAGGGCAAGACCATCGACCCCGAAATCGGACTGATCAGCAGACACAGCCACCAGCGCACCGTTGCCCAGGGGCCGGGCCAGCGTCTCCGCCAGCGCTGCCGCCGTCTCCGGGCAGAAGCCCAGCCCCAGCAGATGCGGCTCCGCCGCCTCCCGGCCAGCCGCTTCCGCAAGCTGGCGGGCCAGCCGCATGTCAGGCTCGGTCAGGCGTCCGCTGGGAACGGACGGCGCCTCCTGGCCGTCCAGCCGGAAGATCGACGACACGCGGTCCATGACCGCCGGTGTATCCAGGGCGGTCAGCCGGCAGGTCATCTCGCCCTCATAGCCCAGCACCAGTTCAACCGCCGATTGCCGGATGACGTGGAAGTGGTGCCCGGCGGTGATTCCATCTGCGCTGGAATAGGTCAGCATGAAGGTGGCCTCCGCAAACCCGCAGGTACCCACCAATTCCGCCACCGCCGCTTCGACGCAAATGCTGCCGTCGGCCATGATCGACAGCAGCCGGCGGCCCGCCAGCGACCGGCGCACTTCCGCCCACACCGCCTCGACGTCGTCGCCGCTCCAACCTTCGAACGGGTCCGGGACGCCGGTCAGGCTCTCAGCTCCCAGCAAGCCGGCCAGGAAAGCCAGTTCCATAGTGCTGCAGGCTATGGCAGGCAGTTTGGTTGCCATCCCGATGACACTCCTTCAGACCGGAAATAGCATATACTGGCAAAGATATGCACCTGAATCCTCTAACGTAGACTGCACCCTACATGTTCGATGCCATCACAAACCATTTTCAGGACATATGGAAAACGCAAACCCCGCCGATCTTCCGGCGGGGTGGTCGATGCTGAGGGGGGCTCGTGCTAAGGCGCCACGTTACCCCGCTCCTGGTCGAAGGCGTCGAGGAGGGCGTCGTAGGTGGCGGGGCCGACGATGGCGTCCGGCGGGAGGTTGTTGTCCGCCTGGAAGCGGCGGACGGCGTCAGCCGTACCCGGGCCGTAGACGCCGTCCGGTTCCCCCCGGTAATAGCCGAGAATGCGCAGGATCTCCTGGACGGCCCGCACGTCGGTGCCCGTGGCCTGGCCGGGAATCAAGACGCGGCCCGTGAAGACCTGGCCGATGATATTGACCGCGGTGCCGATAGGGACCATCTCGAACAGTTCCTCGACCTGCTGGTTGAGCAGCCGGACACAGCCATGGCTGACGGCATTGCCGATGGATGGGGGATCATCCGTCCCGTGGATGCCGTACCCGATCCATAGCAATCCCCGCGCCGGTTGTAGCAGGCCAGCGCATCGGTGCCAAACGGCGCAGTCGCCCGGACAAGGAAAAGGACCGCCCAGGCGGTCCTTTCGCGCGGCCTCTCCAATTATGGCGCCGTCCCGGGCCTGTCGCCCGGAGACACACTCTCCTTGCGTGTCTTCGCCCAGACCACGCGGGCGGCAATGCGTGTGGCCAGGCGCAAGCCTGACCGGACTTCGGGTGGCAGGTCTTTCTCAGCGATGCCAGGGGGCACGAGGTAACGGACTCTCGTCTGCACGCCAGCACCTCCTCGACAGTCTTCAGCAGATTCTAGTCACCTGCCGTCGAGATATGCACCGGCTCGGACGAAATCAAGCGGGGTAGGACCTCCACCCGCCGGTTCGGATAGACGCGGACTTCCCGGAAGAACGAAATGGCCAGGGCCTTTCGCTCTTCCCGGGTGGCACCGCTCCATATCGTCTCAAAGCTGCTGAGGGCCGCTCGTACCAGTTCCCCGGCGGTTGTGTCCAAACCCGGCTCCAGCTGCGCATCGAGTAGTTCCCGCTCCAGGTCCCTGACCCGGGCGCAGTGGGGTGCCGTTTTGTGCTGCCAGACTGACAGGCTGATCTTGCCCTGTTCCAGGGCCGCATCCCAGACGGCAATGGCCTGCTTCGCTTGGCTCATGTGGCGCCTGAGAGCGTCTGGGGTCGACCACTCCCGGCTCCGCATCGCCTCCTGCAGGTGTGCCGATACGTACTGCGACAACCGTTCCTGGTCGGCCAGTTCGTACGCGGCCGCTCGGATCGCCGTGACGAAGTTCTCTTCCAAAGGCCCGGCCGGAATCCCGGAGACGCTGCAAGTCCCTTTGGTGACGTAGTTCCCGCAGCGGTAGAAGCGCTGCTCACGGCGGCGCCGGTCGACGTTCATTTTCAGATGCGCCCCGCACAACCCGCAGCGCCCGATTCCCGTCAGCAGATGAACGCCGGTGGCGTGCCGGGGCGGGAGGGCGCCTCGGCTTTCCCGCACCCGCTGGACCAACTCCCAGAGGTCCCGCGGCACGATCGCTTCGTGCTTCCCCTCGACCACGATAGCCTCCGGGCGCCGGGCCCCATTCTTGACGCCCCAGTCCCAGGCGGCATAGCCGGCGTAGACCGGGTTCTTCAGAATGCCGCTGACGGAGGCATCGGTAAAGGTCCCGCCCCGGGGGCTCCTGATGCCCTTCTCCCGGTTAAGCCAGAGCGTCAGCCGGCGCATGCCCTGTCCGGCCGCGTACCGTTCGTAAAGCTCCCGGACGATGGGCGCATGGGCGTTGGGGACGAGCCTGCGCTTCGCCTTGTGGCCGTTGTGCTGCCCGGCGTCGACGGCATCGTAGGCGAAGGGCGCCGGTCCGCCATTCCATTCGCCTTCCTGGGCCCGTCTGACCATACCCATACGAGTTCGCTCGGCCAGATTCTCTCGCTCCCATTGGGCGAGGTCAGCAACTAACCGAATAAAGAGGCGTCCGGCTGCCGATGTCGTATTGAAATCTTCAGTGCAACTTCTGAAAAGTACGCCATCTGTTTCCCACCCTCGAAGCATGTGATCCAGATCCGCAACGCTCCGCGTGAGCCGGTCAAGCTTGTAAACCAGCACCACTTCGCCGCGCCGGGCATCCGCTAGCAGTCTCCTCAGCGCCGGGCGGCTCATGTCCTTTGCGCTGATGCCTTCATCTACATAGAAATCGGCGACCTGCCACCCCTGCGAAGCCGCGAAGGCGGCGAGGCGGTCGTGCTGGGCGCCGAGGCTGTAACCTTCCCTGGCCTGATCTTCCGTTGACACGCGCAGGTAACACCGTGCAATCAACCGAATCCCCCCACCGTCTCTCACGAAGAAAGGAGCTGCGCCGATGACACCCAGAGCTGAAGCCATTCGGATGCGTCGTCTGAAGAACCTGCTTGCTTTCGCTGTCTCCCTGGTCGTCGCGCTTCTGCTGCTCTGGTCGGGGCAGCAGGAACTTGCCATTGCCTTTGGCCTCTATTCGCTCTTCAGCCTGATCCTGGTCATCCTCTCACGACCGGGGCGGTCTTAGCAGTCTTGCAATAAAGCGGCTACCCACCCCAGGGGATGTTAATGCGAATCCACCGGGTGCCGAACGGGCCACCCGGGTCGCGCTGCTTCTCCACCACCACCCAGCGGCCCACGGGCGTCGGCGTCTCCGGCGACCCCACGGCTACCCCATACACCCGCTGCACCAACCCGCGCCGGCGCCCGAAGTAAAGTCGCCGCTGTTCCAGGTCGATGGTGATATGCGGCCCCCGGTCGCCCAGAGGGGTGACCTGCAGCATCTGTCCCAGGGCGTTCCACGTTGCGGGGCCGACGGTCCCGTCCGGGGTCAGGTTGCGCCGGGCCTGGAACGCCACCACGGCGTCGAATGTGCCGCGGCCGTAGACGCTGTCCAGGGCGCCCTGGTAGAAGCCCAGGGATCGCAGCCGGCGCTGGACGTCCAGCACATCGGGCCCCCGCATGGGGTCCTCGGGTATGTACCGCAGGAAGCGTGAGGCGACCGTAACCATGCCTATCCCTCCCTTTGCATCAGGGAAGAATATGCCGCTGCCATTCACCTGACACCCACGAGACGGGCTATCATCCGGTACAAAAGCGTGAAGAATCCGAACCACACCAACGTGAGCACAGGCCCCCGCCCGGAGACGCAAGCTCCGGACGGGGGCCCTGCCGTCTACCGGTCGACCAGCGCCGGGGGCATCTCCTGCACCCGGAGGTCTCGCTGTACAACCCTGCCGCCGCGCAGCACATCAAGTCGGATCAGGTCGCCGACTTCGGCCCGCCGGACCTGGCGGCGCAGTGCCTGAATCGACGGCGTGGGGCGGCTGCCCGCCGCGATGATCATATCAAACTCCTGCAGATTCGCCCGGTCCGCCGGGCCGCCCGGCTCCACCCCGGCCACGAGCACGCCCCGCTCGGGCAGATCCAGCATTCGTGAGATAACCGGGTCGATCACTTCGGTTGTTCCGGCGATGCCGACCCAGGGGTGCTGCGCCTTGCCGTACTTGAGGAACTGGCGGACCACTGCTTCGACCTGCCAGGAGGGAATGGCGAACCCGATGTTCTGTCCCTGCGCCAGCACCATGGTCGGAATGCCGACCAGGCGGCCGTCCAGATCGACCAGGGCGCCCCCCGAGTTGCCGGGGTTGATGGCCGCATCGGTCTGAATCAGCCCGTCCAGGCCCCCAACCATCCGGTCAACCGAACTAATGACGCCGGTGGTAACGGTCCACCCGAACCCATACGGATTGCCGATGGCAACAACCAGCTTGCCCGGGACGATGCTCTCCTCCGGCGCCAATTCCAGATGGACGTCGGTGGGTGAATCCGTCTCCACAAGGGCCAGATCGTAAATGCGGTCAACTGCGATCACCCGCCCCGGGCGGGTCACGCCGTCGGCGAAGGTCAGCGCCGGCGCCGGATTGTTGCCGACTACGTGGGCGTTGGTGATGACCGAACGCTTGTCCAAAAGGACGCCCGAGCCTTGCCCCCGCCCGCTCTTGACCTGAACGACTCCCGGACCCACCTGCGACGCCACCCGCGCAAACGGCTCTTGCGCAAACTGATTCAACATCATCCAACACCTCTTTTTGATCATCTTTGTCCTTTTGACTTTTCCTGACCTATAGGAGGTACGGCAAAAGCCGCCCCAAGTTGGGGCGGCTGATTAGCTCCAGGCAGTCAGGATTTCCCCTGCGACCCGGTCCCAGCCGAAGCGCTGCTCCGCCAGGGACCGGCCGGCACTGCCCATGCTGCTGCGCTTGCCGGAATCCGACAGCAATCCGGATATCGCTTCCGCAAAGGCAGCCGGATCATCCGGTCGTTCCACCACGACACCGTTCCCCTTGCCGGCCACCACTTCGGGATTCCCGCCCCTGTCGGTGGTGACGATGGGCAATCCGGCGGCCATGGCCTCGTAGTGAACCCGGGCCAGAGGCTCCTCCCACAGCGACGGGCAGACGAAGAGATCGCCGGCGCAGAACCACTGTTGGACCTGGTCCGCTGGCACGTAACCCGTGGTGACGACCGGGAGCGGCGCCCGGGCGGCCAGCGCCCGGACGTAGGCGACGTAGTCGCTTACTTTATCCTCGCCGTACCACTTGCTGCCGACGAGCACCAGGGCGGCATCGGGGTGCTTGCGGGCCAGGTGGGGCATCGCCCGGACCAGCACGTCGGCGCCCTTCTTGGGTGAGAGGCGCCCGACGAACAGGATGACTTTCTTGCCTTCGAGGCCGTGCTGACGGCGGAGGGAGCTGCGGGCAGACCGGGCCTCGCCCGAGGACGGCGGTGCGAACCGCTCCAGGTCGACCCCGGAGTAGATGGTCTTCAGCTTAGGCGCAGCGGCAGGGTAGAGGTCGGCGACCCGCTTGCCCACGTAGTCGCTGACCGTGACGATCCGCTCCAGTTCGCCGATGGCCTGGGCGGCCATTTCTGGATCGATCTTGAAGGGTTCGAACATGTCGTTGTGAAGGCTAAGCACCAGGCGGGCGCCGGGGGCAGCAGCCCGGACGGGAAGCACGGCCCGCGGCCGGTTAAAGATGTGGATCAGGTCGAATTTGTTGGCCTGCAGGTAGGCGGTGACGTGCTCCAGGTAGGTTTCCAGGTCGCCGCCGGGCACCCGGACATATTTGACGCCGGCCTGGGTCTCCTGGTCGGGAAGCGTCGGCTCGGTGACTCCCAGGATGGTCAGACCATGCCTGCGGCCCAGGTGAGGCGCTACGGCGGCGACGTAGGTCTGAATGGCACCCCCCCGGACCGGGGGGACCGGGAGCTTTTCGGTGACGATCATCAGCACCTTCATCGCGCTCTCTCCCCTCCCCCGGACGGCAGCGGCTTCAGCCCCAGCTCGCTCAGGGCCCGCCACTTGGTGGCGTCGACCTGCACGAGCCGCTGGAGCAGGGCGTCCAGCTCCTCGTTCAGGAACATGGTGGGGTCCATGACTACTTCCTTCACATGCTTATAAAACTCATTGGGAAGCGACATGTCGATCAGAAGGACCTGCAACAGGTCCGGTTCGATCGGATTGGCCTGGTTGTAGGCGTCGATCATGCCCCGGATCCAGGTGACGTCCCAGGTGCCCATGTCGTCCATGGTGCTGGTGATCAGTTTCCGAAGGTCCCGGATGCCCAGGTCGAAGGCCACGCCGTCCAGGTCGATGATCCAGATGCCGCCGGGGCCCACCTGGCCGTTGCTCCACCCGTAATCCTGGTGCACAATCCCGTGTGCCTGCTCGCCCCGCGCGGCCAGACTGGCGTACCCGGACGCCTCCAGGCGGGCGATGGCGTCGCGGGCCTGCTGCTCAAACTTTTCCACCAGCCCCAGGAGCGTCTGAGCCGCCGGGAACTCCGGGTACGCCAGCGCGATTTCCCGGAACCAGCCAATTTTCGCCAGCACCTTGTGATAGGCCTTCGGCCAGCGGTGCAGCCGGGTGGCAAACCGGGCGCCCCTCGGGGGCAGATAGCCCTGCGACAGCCGGTGGAACTCGCCCAGGCCGTGGCAGAGGGCCGCGGCGCCTTCCAGATCCACCTTGGTGGCCGGCACCAGGGGCTCGATCCAGTCGGTGACAATCCAGAGCTTGTAGCCGGTCTGGACGCACCAATCGCCCGACCGGGTGCGGACAAGGGGCGGGACCCGGGCTCCCTGGCGCACCAGGTACTCCTGGGCGCCGATGCTGAAGAGGCTCCGGTGCGCTTCCCGGTGCAAAAGCTTGAGGCTCCGTGGGCCCCGGTTGGTCTCAATCCGCCAGATTGCGCCGCCCTTATCCGGCTTGCTTGTAATCAGCTGCATGGCGGAGACGCTCATGTCGTAGAGTGACATGACCGCCTGGGCGGCGGCGTCCACTTCGGGCGGAATCGGCACTTCGCCATCGGGGCCAAGCGTGGTCACTGCTTCCGGAGGCAGGTCCCAGGAATCGGGGATCTGCCAGGTGCCCGGCGCCTGGGCCACAGGAAGCTGCTCCGTGGAGGCGACGGGGCCGGCAGTCCGGGGGCGGGCGGGGGGCGCCACCGGTGACCGACGGTATGGTGTCGCGGCCGGTGCCCGGGATGCTGACCGCTTAGGGGTGCCCGCCGGCACGGGAGGGGCCGGCCGCTTGGGCTCGCCCGCCTGCTTGCCAGGGGCCGGGACCGCCACGGGGACCGAAGCCTTCAGGGGATTCGGGGCGTCCGGGGCCGGGAGAGGCTTGCCGGCCGGAGCAGAGCGCTCGCGCCCGGGGCCGGTTGCATTTCCGTTGATAAACCTGACTTCTACACCCGGTGAGGTGAGGACCTCTGATCCGGCCGGAATCCAAACGACATCCGCCGACGGGTCTTCTGGCTTTCGTGCGGCCCTGCTCTTGCGCGCAGGCCGTTGTTCCACCTCGGATACCTCCCAGCTGCTTGGCGCCGAGGGCAGGACGCGCCATTTGTTAATCCCATGTTATGAAAAGATGACGCCCCGGGGACACATCCCGCGAGGCGTCATCTTTTCTCTACCACCGAATACGGTGCCTGCAGGCCTCAAGCTCGATCCGTGTATGCGATGGCCGGGAGCGGAATGCGCGGCCCGGGCCGGAGCTTGGGCTCCATGCGTCCTGATGCGCTGCGATAGAACAAGCGGTTGATCAGCCCGACGACCAGCGCCTCCCGGACGAGGTCTGCCTGCGCCACCGCCTGTCCGAACAGGGTGCGCGCCACGGGCGACCGGGCGTCGTCGGCGGCCATCTCCAGGTCTGTGCCGAGCGACCAGTCGAACTCACCGGCAATCCAGGCGTTGGGCCCCTGCCGGAACAGCCAGCGGGCCCGGGTGATCAGCCAGGCAGCCAGGAAGCGCCGCACCGGCGCCGGCTGGTGCAGCCGCTCCAGCACGCCGTCGCGCAGGCCCTGACCCAGGGGGCCGTTCAGAACGTCCAGCACCGCCTGCTGTACGTCGTAGACGGAGGCATCCTTGCGCAGCTCACGGCACTCATCGGCCAGCTGCGTCACGATGGCAATGGACGGCTCCCCGTAACGAATGAGCAGATTGGTTGAGATGAAGCCGCCGTTCTCCTCCAGGGCATACCCGGCGGCCGGCGGGGTCGGGTTGGTCGCCCACTGCCAGTATGCATCCAGCATCCGTTCGTTTTGGCTGTGCTGCTCCAGCAGCTTCTGAACCCGGTCCCGCACCCCTGCGTTCTGCATGGGACTTCCCCTCCTGGTCAGGGATTATTGACCGGGGAGGACCTGTTCAAACAGGCTATGCAGATAGGGGTCAGACCGCCTTCATCGCTTCAAAGGGCTGGCGGCAGGAATCGCAGTAATAGATCGCCCGGCAGGCCGTGGGGCCGAACAGGTTCTCCATGTGCGTATCGCCTGAGCCGCAGAACGGGCAGGGCGGGACATCTTCCAGCGCAATCAGCCCGGCAGCCCGGCCCGGCACAGGCGGGGCGATGCCGAAGGACTTCAGCCGCTCCCGCCCCTGCGGGGTGATGCGCTCCGACGTCCAGGGCGGGTCGAAGACGAACCGCACTTCCACTCCTGCCACGCCCTCTACCTGCAGCAGCCGGCTGACCACATTCTGGCGGATGATGCCCAGGGCGGGGCAGCCCACGAACGTCGGCGTCATCTCCACGGTCACGGCAGCGCCGTCCAACAGCAGGCGTGTCACCAGACCCATGTCGATGACGCTGACGGGCGGGATCTCCGGGTCCAACACATCAGCGAGGGCGGCCCAAAGGGCCGCCTCCGTCACCACGCCGCCCCCGGCGCCGTCCGGTAGACCTCGCCCATGGTCTCCAGGAGGGCGCCCAGTGCGGGCGTATGCTGTCCCGCCCGCCCATCCAGAGCAGGCGCCGGGATATGCAGGGGAAACGCCAGCCCCACGGCGTGGAACTGGGGGCGGAGTTCCTCCACCCAACGGTCGCGCACCTCCGAAGGAGAGACCGGCCAGTACTCCGAGGCCGCCCCGACAAAGAGGCCGCCAACATCCTCCCAGGCGCGCTCGATGCCGGTACACAGCCGCCGGCGGGACTCCTCTGTCCCCTCCGCCAGGCGCCTGAACCAGGTAGCGTGGTGCAGCAGGTGGTAGCGCTCTTCCCGCCTGATTTTGCCCGCGAGCTGCGCCAGGGGCCGGTACGCAGACTGCCCCAGCGCCTCCAGGCGAATCGCATCGTGCAGGTCATACGCCAGCCGGCGGGCCACGGTGTAGCCCCAGTCAAACGCCGGATCCTGCAAATACGTCCCCTCGCCGTTGGGCCGCTCCACCAGCACGGCGTTGCGCCGCTCGGCGGCGGGGCGGAGGAAGGCCAGGTCGTCTGCACCTCCCAAGCCAAGTTCTTCCAACATGTGATAGAACGCTGCGGCATGTCCCACTTCATCCTGTGCGATGGAGCCGAAGGCGATATCTTCCTCCAGATGCGGCGCCAGCCCCAGCCACTCCGAGTCGCGGTGGCCGATGACCAGCTCGTCGTCGGCCAGTTGATACAAAAGCTCGACGAGAATCGGATCGGTCACCTGACATCAATCCTTTACGAAATCCTTCTCGAGATCCAGCAGGCTCTTCTTATACTTGCGCCACTTCTCGGCATTCGCCTTGTTGTAGCCCGTCAGCATCCGGTATGACTTGTCGGTCTCCCGGGCGAAGAAGTCGCGATCCTCGTAATCGGTCCGGTGGACCTGCTCCTGCTTCACCACCCAGATGGAGACCGCCGCCTCCCGGCGCAGGAAGTTTTCCCGGGCCAGCAGCAGTGCGTCGTCCGGGGAGCCGGCATCGACGGAGCCAACCCAGACGTGCGGGCTGCCGTGATCTCTCTGCACGAAGACCTCGTAAACCTGAAACATCGGCTCCCGCCCCCCCTATGCGATAGCGCCTGATTTACCCAGCAGCGCTTCCCGGACCCACTTGTTCTGCTCGTAGGAGATGCGGCGCAGCCCCAGGCGGTACTGCGAAAGCGGCCCTTCGTTGCGGGCGATCGCCTTCAGCTTGGTCCAATCAGGCTGCGTGTAGCGCCAGAGCTGCGCATCCTCATCCCACCGGAAATCGGGGTCAGGCAGCGTCAGGCCCAGCGACCAGATGCGGGGGACGTACTTAGAGAGGAACTTCTGCCGCAATTCCTCGTTGGTCTTCGTGCGGAAGCGGTATTTGAGCAGGATGGTCGCCGAGGCGGAGTTGGTCTCAGCCGGCCCGAAGAAGAGCAGCAGCGACTCCCACCAGCGGTGCAGCGCTTCCTGCAGCATCTGCCGCTGCTCCGGCGTCCCTTCGGCCAGGGCGAGGCAGATCGACTCGCCGTGCTGAATGTGGAAGCCTTCTTCGGCGCAGACCCGCTGCAGGACCCGGGCGTAGGGGCCGTAGCTGGAATCGAGCAGCGCCGCCTGGGAGACGACCGCCGCACCGTCCACCAGCCAGCCGATAATCCCGGCATCCGCCCAGGTGGGCGCGGGCATGTGGAAGACATTGTGGAACTTGCAGACGCCCGTCAGCAGTTCGTGCACCAAGTCTTCCCGGGTCTTGCCGAGGGGCCTTGCCAGATCTTCGGCGATGCGCAGAATCAACTGGCCGTGGCCCACTTCGTCCTGAACTTTGGCCATGAGCGAGAGTTTGCGGGCCAACGTTGGGGCCCTGGGCACCCACTCTTTCTCGGGGAAGGCGCCCATCACTTCGGAAAGGGCGTGCATCTGCATGAACTTGACCAGCGTAACGCGGTACTCGTCGGGCATCCAGTCGGTCGACTCGACCTTCTCGCCCCGTTCAATGCGCTCGATGAACCGGGCCAGTCTCTGCTCGTCGGTCAACTCTCCCCGCCTCCTCCTCGGATCAGACCACGCAGGATGAGATCCAAAAACCGGTCGGCCACCTCGTCGGACCCCAGGGGGCCGTCCGGATCGTACCACTGATAGAGCCAGTTGACGGTGCTGAGGATCAGCAGCCGGGCGAACTTCTCATCGACCGCCCGGAACTCGCCTTCGGCCACGCCCTGCCGGATGATGGCGCCCAGGGCCCGCTCGTATTCCCGCCGCTTGCTAGCGATGACCGAGCGCCGGGCGCCCGCGAGCGCCTTCCACTCGTGCATAAAAATTGCCGCCGCATCGCGCCCCTGGGCCATCACCCGCAGGTGAGCCTGCATGGCGTCGCGCAGTTTGGCCGCCGCCGGCCGGTCGGAGGCGACGATGGGCCCGATGGCGGCCATAAACTGGTCCGCCGCCCGCAGCACGATTTCGAAGAGCAGGTCTTCTTTGCTCTGAATGTGCGCGTAGAGGCTGCCCGACAGCATGCCGGTCTCCAAAGCGATATCCCGCACGGTGGTGCCATGGTAGCCCTTGGCGCTGAACAGGGCGATGGCTGCCGCCACCAGATCATCCTTCCGGCCGGGCCGGGGCATGCCGTCACCCCCACATGGTGGAAAACCTAGCGCTTGCTTGGTAATAACATCGTATTCTCATAAGTTTTGTTTTGTCAAGCCGCCGGAATGTTCGAGTCCATGGGCGCAGGGATTTGCCGTTCGGCGGAGAATCCCGGCGAAGCGGGGGTGCGTAGACGTGGCAAAGGACCGGGTCTCACTGGTCATGACAATCCTGGCCCTGCTGATCATTCCGCTCCTAATTATCGAGAGTCAGGCGACCGACCCGACGGTCCTGCTGATTGTGTGGATCGCCAACGCCCTGATTTGGCTAGCGTTCGTGGCTGAGTACGTCTGGGGGCTGGCGACGGCGGAACGGAAGTGGGAGTTCGTCCGGACGCACTGGTTCGACCTGGCGATTATCGTGCTGTCGCCCCCGGTATACGTGCCCGAGGGGCTGCAGTCGGTGCGCGCCCTGCGGGTGCTGCGCCTGGGCCGGCTGGGGCGGGCCCTGCGGGTCCTCCGCCTCGTGCGGGTCTTCGCGTTCATGGCCAAGGCCTGGAGCTCATCCGGCCGGGTGCTGGGCCGGCATTCGTTTGGCTATATTCTGGCGACGTGCGGCCTGTTCATCGTCGGCGGCGGCGCTGTGTTCGTGGCCATTGAAGGCGGCGGGCTGACGCTGCTGGACGGCATCTGGTGGGCGGTCGCGACCCTGACCACTGTGGGCTATGGCGACATCTACCCGAAGACGGAGCTCGGCCGCATCGTTGCGCTCTTTCTCATCGTCCTCGGCCTCGGCATGATGGCGGCGCTGACTGCCAACATTGCCGCCCACTTTGTCGGTACGGAAAAGGAAGAGGAAGATGACGAAGTGCTGCGTCGGCTTGATCAGATCGCGGCACGGCTGGAGTCGCTGGAAAAGCGTGTCGATTCACTGCAAAAGTCTATTGACAGTTCGGGCGGCGGCGCTATACAATCCTGAATAACCCACAGAGAACGCGATGACGGGATTTGTTCGCCTGGACACCACGCCTTCAGAGAGCTGCTGGACGGTGCGAAGCAGCGGCACGGCGAGAGGCGCCTCCCCCCCGAGCGGCCGGCTGAAACCGGGTGCAACCCCGGGCAGAGTAAGCTGAGGACGGAGTTCTGGCTCCGTTATCAAACCGGCGGCGTGTTGGCGCCGTTATCGAGATGGGCGCCCGGAGCGTAACGCGCGGGCGTCTGAACAAGAGTGGTACCGCGAGCGCTGCCAAGGCCCTCGCCTCTTGCAATAGAGGCGAGGGCTCTTTGCGTTCCTCTCTCGTGGGGCTATGCCACAAAGGGAGCGATGATCCATGAACACGCGCTTCGACTTTGCCCGCTATGAACCGTTCTGGCAGCGGCGCTGGGAAGAGACCGGCGCCTACCGGGTCGCCACTGATGCACCCCGGCCTTTTATGGTGGTGCCGATGTTCCCCTATCCGTCCGGAAAGCTCCATGTGGGCCACGTGCGCAACTACACCATCAGCGACGTCCAGGCCCGCTACTGGCGGCGCCGGGGCTACAGCGTCATGCAGCCCATCGGGTGGGATGCCTTCGGCCTGCCGGCCGAGGAGGCGGCCATCAAGACCGGCGTCCATCCGGAAGAGCATACGCGCTGGAATATTGCCGAGATGACTGCGCAGCTGAACGAACTGGGCATGAGCTACGACTGGAGTCGTGCCGTCACCGCCTGTGACGAGGGTTATTACAGGTGGACGCAGTGGCTGTTTATCCAACTGTATAAGCAGGGGCTGGCGTACAAGGGGCGGGCGCCGGTCAACTGGTGCCCGGCCTGCCAGACGGCCCTGGCCAACGAGCAGGTGGTGGGCGGCCCGGCCCCGACCCAGGCCGAGCCGGGCGTCGAGACGGGTCACTGCGAGCGGTGCGGGTCGAAGGTGGTCGCCCGCGATCTGGAGCAGTGGTTCTTCCGCATTACCGCTTTTGCGGATGATTTGCTGGAAGGGCTGGACGGCCTGGACCGGTGGCCGGAGCAGGTGCGAACGCAGCAGCGCCACTGGATTGGGAAGCGCGAAGACGGCACCTGGCACCTGCGCGACTGGTTGGTCAGCCGGCAGCGGTACTGGGGCGCCCCCATTCCCATGATCAACTGCCCAACGTGCGGCACGGTGCCGGTGCCGGAGGCAGATCTGCCCGTCCGGCTGCCCCGGCAGGTGGACTTTACCCCCAAGGGCGAGCCGCCGCTGGCGTCGGCACCGGAGTTTGTGGGAACGGTCTGCCCGCAGTGCGGCGCCCCCGCCCGGCGGGAAGTGGAGACGATGGATACGTTTGTCGACTCCGCCTGGTATCTGTACCGCTTTGTCTCACCCCATGACGATACCCGCCCCTTTGACCCGGAAGCCGCCGCCCGGTGGCTGCCCGTGGACATCTACGTCGGTGGTGCGGAGCACGCCATTTTGCATTTGATGTACGTCCGGTTCATCTGCCGGGCCCTGCGCCAGATGGGCTGGCTGCCCTTCACGGAACCGGCGCAGCGGCTGTTCACGCTGGGCATGGTCTACCGGAACGGGGCGAAAATGTCCAAGTCCAAAGGCAACGGGGTGACCCAGGACGAGATGGTACGCCGGTATGGCGCCGACACCCTGCGGCTGTGGACGATGTTCATGGCGCCGCCCGGACAGCCGGTGGAATGGGCGACGGCCGGCATCGAGGGATGCCACCGGTTCCTCAAGCGCATCTTCGCCCTGGCGGGCGCGCCGGGGCGCCCCGCCCCGGCGGACGAGGCGGAGCGGATGCGCCACCGAACCATCAAGAAGGTGACGGAGGCGATCGAAGGCTTCCGCTACAACACCGGCATCTCCGCGTTGATGGAGTTTCTGGCTGAAGTGGAGCGCCATCCCTGGCGGGCGGGCGTGGAGACCCTGGTGGCATTGATCAGCCCCTTCGCCCCCCATGCAGCCGAGGAGATCTGGCACCGGTGGGGACGTAAGGGCTCCATCGACCAGGCGGCCTGGCCCGTGTGGGATGAGGGCATGACGGCGGCGGCCGAAGTGGAGATTCCCGTCCAGGTGGGCGGCCGCGTGCGGGGGACGGTCAGCCTACCCGCCGGCGCTTCCCAAGTTGAAGCCGAAGCCGCCGTGGCCGCTGACGAGCACCTGTCGGCAGCCGTGACGGGGCGCACCGTGCGGGTCTATGTGCCGGGGCGGATCATCAGCTACCAGTAGGGAGTCATTTCGGATTTGTCAATGTTAGAGGTGAGAGCCATTTCCTTGTAGAAGTGATAGGAGCAGCCATACTCTCCGATCACGGCGGTGGTGCTTCATGGACAGACCGATCCCCAAGGGAACGCTGATGACCGTTTCGGCGGAGTACGCAGGCAAGCTGACGGATTTCGTCTGCATGGTGCTGGGTTACGGCCGGTATGGCATTCGGCTGTCGCTCCCGCAACTGCTCAACCAGTATTACTCGCTGCCGGCTACGACGGCGGTGGAGTGCTCATTCACTTCGGTGAGCACCAACCAGTTGCTGGGCTTCCGAAGCTACGTGATGGGCTATGAGCGGTCGGAACCGCCCAGCATGGTGATCGCCCTTCCCACCGGCTATGAAGCCTCCAACCGCCGGGACACGCTCCGCTATAGCATCCGGTTGCCCGTGGCCTATGTCGCACAGGCGGAGCAGGTGTACGGGGAGACCACCCAGACGATGGACGTCTCGCTGGGCGGCCTGCAGATTGTGACGGGGCGGATGCTGCCCAAGGGTACGCCGCTTTCCGTTACGCTGGAGCTGCCGGACCAGACGGTGCTGATCAGCGGTACGGTGGCCTGGTCGAGCTTCCGGGGGCGCCGGGCGACGACCGGCATTCAGTTCACCCGCATGGGCGATGCAGTCCGCATGGCGCTGGCGAAGTATCTCAACGCTTTGGACCGTCACAAGGCCGGACGCTAGCTACAGCGCGGCTCTCGAACCCGGCCGCGGCTCGAGAGCCGCTGCGCGTCTGCGAACAGATCACCTCAAGCCAGCAGCGCCCGCGCCGCCACGCTGACCCGGGCCAGCCGCTCATCCGCCTCGGCAGCCGAAGGGCCGGTCACCGCAACATAGGCCTTCAGTTTGGGCTCCGTCCCTGAAGGCCGCACCATCACGAAGCCCCCGTCCGCGAAACGATAGTGCAGCACATCCGCCCGGCCCAGGGCCAGGGGCTGCGCCGCCCCCGTGCCCACTGCGCGGCTGAGGCCGGTCAGGTAGTCGTCGACGAAAGCCACGTGCGCCGGGCCGAAAGCGGCAGGCGGGTGCTCCCGCAGCCGGCGCATCAGGGCGGCCATCTTTTCTAACCCGTCCTTTCCCGGCAGCGTTAGAGAGTGCAGACTCTCCCGGTAATAGCCGTGCCGGAACCAGAGCTCCTCCAGCGCCTCGCAGAGGGTCCGGCCCCGCCGCTTGTGCCAGGCGGCGGCTTCGGCGACCAGCAGCGTCGACATGACCGCGTCCTTATCCCGCACGAAGCTCCCCGCCAGATACCCATAGCTCTCCTCGTACCCGAAGAGGAAGCTGTGCTCCCCGGTCTCCTCCCACTCCCGGATCTTATCACCAATGAACTTGAAGCCCGTGTGCGTGTCGATCAGCGTGACCCCGTGCTGGCGGCAGATGGGCGCCGCCATGTTGGCCGTGGCAATCGACTTTAGCACGGCGCCGTTGTCAGGCAGGGTCCCCTGGTCTTGAGAACGCCGAAGGATGAAGTCGACGAGCAGGGCGCCAATCTGGTTGCCGGTGAGCAGCCGATAGGCGCCCGTGGCCTCCCGGGCCATCACCCCCAGCCGGTCGGCGTCGGGGTCGGTAGCCAAAATCACGTCCGGCTGCAGATGCTCCGCCTGTGCCAGAGCCAGCGCGAAGACCGCCGGATCTTCCGGATTGGGCGCCGTGACCGTGGGGAACGCCGGGTCGGGGTCCATCTGCTCCCGCACCATGGTAACGGCGAACCGGGCCTCGTTCAGCACCTGCCGCACGGGGATGTGCCCGCTGCCGTGCAGGGGCGTGTAGAGCACCCGGCAGCCTTGCCGCCGCGCATCCGGCCCGCCGACCAGCTGCAGCACCCGGTCCATGTAGGCCCGGTCCACTTCCGACGGCACGGGGAAGAGCAGCCCGGCGGCCCGGGCTTCCCGTTCGCCCACCAGGGCGATCTCGGTGATCTCCGCCAAAGCCATCTGCTCCTTGATGGCCGCCGCCCGCTCCGGCGGCACCTGGCCGCCGTCCGACCAGTAGACTTTAAAGCCGTTGTACTCGGGCGGATTGTGGCTGGCCGTCACGACGATGCCCGCCGTGGCGCCCAGCTCCCGCACGGCGAACGACAGCATGGGCGTCGGGCGCAGGCTCTCCCACAGGTGAGCGCGAACACCGGCCGCGGCCAGCACCAGCGCCGCCTCCCGGGCGAACTCCGGCGAGCAGCGGCGGGAATCATGGGCGATGACCACGCCCTTGCGCTTGGCTTCAATGCCGAAAGACGCGATGTAAGCTGCCAGCCCGCGGGCCGCCTGCCGGATTACATACCGGTTGATCCGGTTCGTGCCGGCCCCGATGATGCCCCGCAATCCCCCCGTGCCAAAGTCCAGGTCCCGGTAAAAGCGATCTTCGATCTCCGCCGGGTTTTCCTGGAGCGCTGCCAGTTCCGCCCGCGTGGGCTCATCGAAGCAGGGGTGCTCCAGCCAGAGCCTATAACGCTCCCACCATGAGGACATTCCCACGTCCACCTTTCCGGGCCAACGCCGCCCGGAAAGGATATGTATGCGCTGAGAAAGGATTAGTGCACGCCCGAAGCGAAAACATGGTAAATTGGATGCATGAGCCTGGAAGCGTCAACACACGCTACATAGGTAGTCTGCGAGTATGGAGGGGTTCCGCATGGCATATTACACGACTTCATATATCTTCAACAACAGTACGACCAGCACCGCTGCCCTGATGATCTGGCGCGAGCTTTCGAACAGCATGGAGCACAGGCAGGCGGCTATGGCCATTGAAGAACTGACCGCCGCGACCGGCCTGACGCAGGAGTACATCGACAGCCTTTTCCGGCAGAGCTACTATCAGCGCTATTACGGCTTCCGCCGTTTCGAGACGCCGGAGGAGTTCCGTGAATGGGCCATGAGCGCCGGTGTGCTGTACAACCCGGATCTGCACGCGCCCAAGGTGCACGAGCACCCGGCTGACGACGCCGACGACGAGGATGTAGATGAGGACGATGAAGACGCGGACGAGCCGGACGAAGACGAGGAATAGGGCAGATATAGATCGAGGGGGCGGCCGCCTGGCCGTCCCCTCGTTTGTCTATGCATGAAAGAGCGTCGGCAGATACAAGATGCCCGCACCCAGGCCCGCCCCGGCCAGCGTTTCGCCCGCCGTCGGGGCGCCCTGCCGGGCGGCGGCTTTCAGGGCCTCCAGCACCCGGGCGTATGTGCCTGCATCCCGGACAGCCATTCCTTCCAGGAGGAGGGCTGCGGCCCCCGCCACCAGGGGTGTCGCAAACGATGTGCCGGCGTCCATGCGGACATAGCCGGACGTACCGACCGAGACGCCGCAACCAATGATATCTTCCGGGTCGTCCGGCCCGTGGTGGCCCAGGTCCTCCCCGCCCGGGGCCGCAATGTCGCCCCGCTGCGAGTAGGTTGCGCGCTCGCCCGACAGGTTGGAGGACGAGACGGCCAGTACGTTGGGGAACGCGGCCGGCACCTGCGCCGGCAGCAGGGCGGAGACCTTCGGCGTGCCGTGGGCTGCGTTGCCGGCCGAGGCGCAGACCACCATGCCCATGTCCGTCGCCTTCTGCAGCAGGACCCGCAGGGCGGCGGACCCGTCGAATTCGAGGCTGCCCAGGCTCAGGCTGATTACGGCGGGCTTGCCTGCCGCCAGGTCGATAAACTCGGCCAGGGCCTCGAGCAGGGGGAAGAGCCGCCCGTGCCCGGCCTTGCCGCAGACTTCATACAGATGAATCCGCGCCCGGGGCGCCACTGCGTGAATCAGCGAGGCGCACACCAGGCCGTGGTCGGAGAGATCGCGGTCGTCCCAGGGCTGCTCCTGCGGCGTCCGCCCGGGATGCAGGGCGAGCCACGGGTAGCTGACGGGCTTGGATGGCAGCGCATCGAAGACGCCGGCGAGCACGCCTTCGCCCATGTGATCAGCCAGGGCGGGAATCCGCAGTCCGGCCTCATCGGTCAGGCCGATGTGCCGGAAGGCGCCCTGGCGCCAGAACAGCACCTCGCCTTCTGCCGGGGTGGCGCCGGCGGCCACGACCATGGGCAGCACGGGGTTATCGCCCCAGCCCCACGGGTTATCACCCCAGTTCCAGGGGTTATCGCCCCAGGTCCAGGGGTTGTCGCCCCAGTTCCAGGGATCCAGATTCCAGCCCCGGGCGCCGCGCTCAACCCTGAACGGACGGCCCGTGGCGCAGTTGAGCTCGGCGCGCACGGCGGCGCGTTCGGCCCGGGCCCAGCCCGCGAGCCGGTGCATGATCTCAAGGGGTCCCTGGCCCATCCGGACCAGTCCGAGCTTCATCGTGCGCGAGCCGTGGTTAACCACGAGCGAACGGACTTCGCCCAGGCCCGAAATCTCGCTTGCGGCCCTACCCAGCAGACGCTGTACGGCATCGGGGCTCCCGGTCAGAATCAGTTCTTCGGTGTTGCGTGGGTTCGGCATCTTCTTCTCCTCCTCCGCCTCGTGGTCAGTTCAAGGCGCCGCTGTGACCAATCAGCCCGAATGCGGCCCAGTACAGCGGATGTACACCGCTCCCGGCGATGGCGCACTGTGCACTCCGCAGTGCCGCGGCCTTGCCTTCGCCCGCCAGCAAGGCGGTATAAAACCGATCCATCAGATCGGCCGTCACCCGGTCGTCCACGCGCCAGCGGCTCGCCAGCACCGAAGCGCTGCCCGCCTGCAGGAACGCGGATACCATGCCCATCAGCTCCTCGCCCCGGGTGACCCGGCTGAGGCCCGTCTCGCATCCGCTCAGGACCACGAGCGAACAGTCAAGCCGCAGGGTGGAGACATCAGCCATGGTCAGCGGGCCGTCTGCGAGCAAGAGCGTCGAGAAATAGGGGTTGTCCAGCCGGAACTCCCCGTGCGCCGACAGATGCACGACGCGGCGCGGCCCACAGGCCCCCAGGAGATGTCCGGCAGCCTCCCGCCCCAGGCGGGGCGCCGCCCCGAGTGCGCCCGCGATCGACCGCACTTCGGCCTCGACGAACGGTAAGGCTCCGCCCGCGCTGCAGCCCAGCACCAGGTCCGGATGGCCCGGGGCCAGGGCTTCCGCCCGCTCCTGGCAGCGCATCCATACGGCCCGCGAAGGCGCCAGCGACAGCTCGGTCAGCTCGACCAGATACCGCGTCCCGTCGCAGAGCGCCTCAAACGGCACCAGATGGAGGATGCCGTGCGGGATCACGACGATCGATTGCCGCGCACCCAGCAGCGGCAGCAGGGGCGCCCAGAGCGACTCGTAGAGCGCCGCGAGCAGCGCCCTGGCGTTCACGGAGAGGCCGGGCGCATCGCGCCGTCCCGCCGCGGTCATGACAACGGCGGTGTCCAGGTTGAGCTGAAGCAACTCCAGCGCCCGCCAGACGCGCTCGGGGGCGCCGAGGTCGACCCAGCCTTTCAGCCCGCGCCGGTCGGAGACGAAAGCGATCAGGCGGGAGCCGGCCGCGAAATACTCCACCATGGCGGCGCCCGGCGCCAGCCGCCGGTAGGCCCCGGCGGCGTCCGGCGCCCGCCCGGGAGCGGACGAGCCAAGTCCCAGGGCATTACGGAGTTCCCACTGATCCCACAGGGCAGCCAGGCGCTCCTCCAATTGCGCACGCTTCGCCGACAGCGGCTCGGCAGCGCCGCTCCGCAGAGCAACGGCCTGCTCCGGGCCCAGTTGCAGGGGCGCCGTCAACTCCTGGTACTCCCGGCGGACACGCTCAATCGCGGTCAGCAGCGCTTGATCCCGGTCGTCCACCTGGCTGCGGCGCCGGGGAACAGCGGCCAGTTCATCGACCAGGGCGCGCGACTTGGCCTGGTCGACCAGCCGGTGGGCGGCCTTGATGCGCCCCATCTGCAGATGAACCCACACCAGGTCGGCGTAGGCACTGGACTTGTCCTCCAGGAGCGTCCGCCGGAAGGATACCTGCACGGTGGCACGCATCCGTTCCGCCGTGGCCACGGCCCTGGTCAGAAGTCGCCGGGCCCCGTCCCAATCCTTGCGGCGCATGGCAAGCTGCCCGCGCACGTGCAGGCAGCGGAAAGCGGGCCCAGGCATGTGCGCCCTGGAAAAACGGGGGTACGCTTTGGCGACGGACTGCTCCGCCGCGCTGAGTCTCCCCGCCCTTAAACTGCTCTCGGCCCGCAGCAGGTACGCCCGGGCCTCCTCCGTGTTCATGTGGGCGGCAGCGAACAGCCGCGCCGATTTGCCCGCGGCCTTGCTGGCTTCGTTGGCCTCGCCCAGAGAGAGCAACAGGTCCGCCTCCTCCAGACGGGCCTTGCCGGCCCACGCCGAGTGGCCGTGCTCTTCAAACCAGCGGCAGGCGGCGGTCAGCAGCCGCCGTGCTTCTTCGACCCGGCCGGTGCGCGCCAGAGCCACACCCTCGTACAGGTGCGCCCACGCAAACTGGAACCCGTTCTGGGCGGGGTCCAGAACTTCGGCTACCATGCGGGTGCGGGCAATCGTTTGATCGTACCGGTTTAGCTCCAGGTAGCAGGCCGCGATGTAAAGATCGCACACGGCCACATCGCGCGGCGAAGCCTGCGAGTCGAACAGATCCCTGGCTTTTGCGAAGCGGCGCAGCGCCTTGCCAAACCGGCCCAGGTGAAACAGGCCGATTGCGCCGGTCTGCAGCGCTCGGGCCACAGCGATCTTTGCGTCCTGCTTCAGCCACCAGCGAAGCGTTTTGGCAGCGACGGAGATCGACTCGTGATGCCGCCCCAACTGCTGGAGGACCAGGGCACGGTTGCCCTGCACCCGGACGACGTAGTCCCACTGCCCGGTTTCGGCTGCCAGCGCTTCGCAGCGTTCGAAGCACTCGAGTGCGGCGAGCGGTTGCCCCATGTTTCCGTACATGTTGCCCATGTTATTGAGCAGCCGGCCGGCCGCCGCACGCTCCCCATTTTGCATGAGCCATGCCAGGGCGGCTTTCGATGTCGCGATCGCTTCGGCGTTGCGGTCCAGTCCCACCAGAATGGGGATGGTGGCGTTTACAGTGCGTGCCCACTCCAGCTTTTCGCCGGCTTCCAAAAAGAGGCGCAGTGCCTGTGAAACGGCCTGATATGCCTCGCGCAGGCGCCCCCGCATCCGCAGGTCGTTCCCGCAAATGCGCAAGGCCAGGGCCCGGGCGACTTGCCCGGCCCCGGCCGAGATTGCCAATGCTTCTTCGGCGATGGCCCGGGCACGGGTCAGATCGGACTGACCGTAGCGCCCGTGCTCATCCTGAAGGCGCAGCAGATGCTGCATGAGATCCATCGTCACACGCTCACCCCGCGTACCCACACCCGCGTTCCGTCGCACTGGATGCCCAGGTCATACGTGCCCGGCTCAAGGTCGGCGATGACCAGGTTGCCCCGCGCATCGACCCGTCCGCCTGAGAACAGTTTGTTCTCCTGGCAGAGCCAGGCGGTGCCGCGCTCCAGGGGGTACCCGTCCTCGCGGGTAACCAGCGCCAGCAGATTCCTCCGGCCCCGTTCTCCATCCTGTACGGTCACGGCCAGCCAAAGGTGGGCGGCGGTGAAAGTCTGCGCCCGCACGGCTGCGCCGCGAATACCCCCAAGAGCCGGCCCGGGTGCCGCCACGGCTGAGGTCAACCAGTTCAGGACGAATTCCTTGATCTCTTGCAGCGGACCGACGCCGTCGGCCATCTCCCAGAAATCGCGGAGCTGGTCGACTTCCGCGCGGCAGGCCGGGCAGGCGCGCAAGTGCGCGGCCACTCTGTCTGCCTCCGTGGGAAGAAGCAGATCCATGGCCGCTTCACCAAGCACGTCCGGCGGAGGGCAATCACTGCGCAGCCGTTCGTGCAGACTGCTCTCCAGGCGTTCCAGTTGTGGCTCCTTGCGGTTCAACCCATCCACCCCTGCGTAGTCCGTCTACCAAACCAAACGAAGCCCCTAACGGATTTCGCGTATGCTTCCTCATAAAAACTCGCGCAAGCGTTTGTCGCGGCTGAGACGTTCCATCAGGTTGCGCTTGGTCCGGTACACGTCGGCCACACTGCCGAACAACCCGGGGTAGCGGCCGGCGATCTCCCGGGGGGGCAATCCCCGCACCAGCCCGGCTACGACCAGGACCCGCTCTTCTTCCGACCGGACATGTCCATTGACGGCTGACCAGAGTTGGTCCCGCCGCACCCGGCTGAGGGCCGTCTCCTCCACGCCGGCCGTGGCATCCGGCAGGTCGGCCATCTCCTCGGTCGAAGCGGCCAGAGCTGCGGCATCCGCCCAGCCGCGAAGTTCATCGAGGATTACGCTATGTACGCAGAGCTTGAAGTACTGGATCAGCTGCGCCGGGCTGCTGAACGCGGCGAGCTTGTGTGGATCGATCGCCCGCCACAGCTTTTCAAACGCCCGGTTGACGAAGTAGTCGACTTCTTCGCCGGAATAACGGTACTGCGGGTGCCGCCGCACCCATCCGCAAACGCGCGGCCGCCAGATCTGCCAGACCGCCTCCCAGGTGTGTGGATCGCGCTCGGCCAATGCGCGGTAGAGCGCCTTGATGTCCTGATCAGTTGCCTGCATGGGCGCCCTCCCCTCCGTGACAATTCATATCTGTTATGGTTCAGGGAAGACGAGTAAAAGTCCTTTTATTTGGGAATCATATAGTCCCAAAATGGTCGGTTCGCCGTAGGCACGTCGCGCTTCCCGTGCAGTGCTTGGCGGAGCCCGAAATGGCGGGGCCACAGCCGGATGGCGGCTGTGGCCCTCTTTCGCTTATCGCCGGCTGTCCCAGGTATCTTCGTGGGTGACGCCGCCGTTGGTGTAGGTCCAGGAGATGGTGTGGAAGACGAACGTCACTTCTTCCATGGGCACGCCGGAGCTGTCCTGAACGATCTTGACGCTGGAGACCCGGCCCCGGCGGATGGCGATTTCGTAGAACCGCTCTTCCGTGCCGTCACCGGTGGGGTTGGGCCGGTAGAAGCCGAACTCCGCGTCGACGACGCTGTTTTCCGTCAGAGCCTTCATCAGCAGCGGGGAAGACTTGTCGATGCGTTTGCGGATGAGCAGCGGCTGGTACTGGCGCCGACCGGTGGCCAGGCCGCTGCCGGCCTCGCGCGCCGTGATGACGGACTGCTCGAACGCCGCCAGTTCGATCATCTCCCGGCGATTCTGGTCGTACGTGTCGCCTTCGATCAGTTCGCCATTGATCCGGAGCGTCATCCAGGTGCTGTGGCTGCCGGCAGTCTCGCCATCGCCCTTGGCGTGGCCGTTGTCGGCAGCGAGGCTTTCGCCGGTGCCCGGGGCCGCACTGACCGGCTTCCCGGCGCCGCCGCCCGCCAGAAACGCCGCAACCAGCACCGCTGCCGCCAGCAGTGCGCTTCCACCGACCCGCATCCACTTTTCATGCATATTTGTCGACCTCCTTTTCGGAGGAATTCGACACTATTCCATTATTTTCCTGCGTAGTGACGAACCGCGACCTCCTGCCCTCTCCGTCCAACAGTGCACGACAGTTCGCAGCAGAAGCTTGACACAAGCGGCAGACCGCCAACCGCCGTGTCTGCACTCGCCATGCGACCGCTGCGAGGGCCTTGCCGCGCCATGCTGCGGCCTGTGGTAAGCTTGCATTCACACACGGTCACCCTGCACCCCCACGCCGTTAGCCTATTCTCGGCGCAACATAACCCAAGCAGGAATGCCTACTCCCTCCAGCCTCCTCCATTTATCCCCCAACGGCGGGCGCCCACTATCGGCTAGGCAATCTTCCTGTCGCGACCGGGAGCCCTGCGCGCAACTCAATACCAGTGCAACATCATGCGACCTGCTGTGCGCCGATACCCAGTGCCACCCCGATCTCCGGTCGCCCGCCCCACAAGGGATCCACGTCTCACTCGCGGCAGCCGGCTCTTCGGTGTAGTTGGTTCCGACGCTCTTTGCCGTGTACGGCCCCAAATGGAAACGGATGGGATCTGGGGATTTATCCCAAATGCAGTACGGAGAAGGATGCAGTAGATAGTGGAATCGCGTGGACGAAGGGGATATCTGCTCCCAAAATAGGCAGTTTTCGGCTTCGAAAGGGGCTTTTTGGCGCGGAAAGGGCGAAAAGGAGCGGCTGACCCCCCTGATCCGCCCCGATTTCCAGCGACTCCACGTGAAATTGCGCAGGTCGCCCAGGGCTTGCTGGGACATTCTAGCGGAACCCGCGACAGGGTCCACGACCTGGCACGCCGTGAGGTAGGGGCAGGTTCCATTCGGTGTGCCGCACCCACAGTTCCAGTCCCCGAAGGTGGGTGGCTTGCCTCTCGCCCCAAAGGGGTGCCCGGGCAGGGCAAAACGCCCCTTCGTTCTGGCGCTGACCGATGCTTGACCCGCCCGAAATGCCGGTCACCTCTTGTCCGGCGTGGTCTGGCGGGTTCCCGCCATTGCGAAAACGGCCAAAGTAAAGAGACGGGGCATCTCTGCCCCGCCTTGCTCATGTCTATCGGGAGACGGCCAGGAAGATGGTGATCGCCGCGATCACCGTGCGGTAGACGGCAAAGACCAGGAAGGTGCCCCGCTTCAGGTACTCCATCAGGAAAGCGATGACCAGATAGCCGCTGACGGCGCTGACCGTGACCCCGGTCCAGAATGCCGGCGTCAAGCTGGCCGCGCTGATATCCTTCAGGGCCAGAATGCCGCCTCCGAGAATGATCGGCCAGCCCAGGAGGAACGAGGCCTTGGCCGCCGCCTCGCGGCCCAGCCCCACCAGCAGGCCCGCCGTAATGGAGGTGCCGGACCGGGAGAAGCCCGGGATGAGGGCGAGCGCCTGGCCGATGCCCATCCAGAAGCCGTCGATCACCCGGAAGTCCGCCAGGGAGCGGTTCTTCGGGCTCTTGCGGTCGACGACGTAAAGAATCAGACCCATGACGGCAAGCAGGATGCCGATCATCAGGTAGTTAGTGCGGAAGAGTTCTTCGATCTGCTCCTCGAAGAGGAAGCCCGCGGCGGCGCCGGGCAGGGTGCCCAGCACGACGCCCCAGGCCAACCGGCCCATGGGCGTGCGGGTCCCTTTCGTCAGCCCCTCTGTAGCGAGGCTGAGCAGGTCGCGCCAGAAGTAGATCGTCACGGCGACCAGCGTACCCATGTGCAGCGCCAGGTCGAAGTCGAGCCCCGACGCCCGCCAGTTGAAGAACCAGGGAATCAGGATCAGGTGGGCCGAGCTGGAGATGGGCAGGAACTCACCCAGGCCCTGCAACAGGCCCAGAACAATTGCCTGAAAGATCGTCAAGCGGAAAATCCCCTTCTGGTGGCAGCTCTCAAACGCCCTTCAGTTTACCACAATTGCCCAGGGCAGGCCACCACTACTTCATATTCGGCAGTTGGGTGCTGCACAGATCGGCCGGGGTCCAGTTGTAATTCTGGTAGCCGTACGGGGCGTTCAGCGCTTCGAAGAAGCCGGGGTTGGCGCTGCCCCACGTTTCGGCACCCTTGCAGCCGCCGGTAACGATGGTCCGTGTCAGCCCGGCGTAAGGGCCGTCCGGTCCTTCCGGAGCGCCTTCGCCGCGCTGCACCAGGAGAATGCCCAGGCGAAAGCGGGCGAATGCCGTGACCGCATGACCGAAGGCTTCCCGCGATTCGGGCGGCAGATGCTCGAGCGGCAGCGCCGGGCGCCCCGGCTCCAGGACATCGCGGTAGAACGCTTCGGCGTCAGCCGTCCGGCCAAAGCTTTCGGCATTGATGCCGTCGATTAGCCGGTGGTAGCCCCAGTCGGAGGGCGTGAAGCGCCGGTCGGCAACGGTGAAAGACCCATTGGTCCAGCGGTAGCGGGAGGTGGCCGCCCGCTGGGTCAGGCCAGCGCCCGCCGAGCCCACGGTGCCGCCGGTCAGGAGAATCTCCTGCCCGTCGAATTCCAGCTTGGCAAAGGTAGTCCACATGTCGCCCGGCAGGTTCTCCAGCGTTCCCGGCGCCCAGCGGGAGACCAGTACCCGGGCGGAGCCGGTGTGCGCCCCGTGGTCCATGGCCACCCAGACGATTTCGGGCAGATCATCGCCGGTGAGGTCCCGGGCGCCGACCAGGGCGACGCCGTCAACGTAGGCTTCCGGCGGGGTTGGGCTGCGGTCCACCCGGTAGCTGCCCTCCCGGCCGCTGATGACGAAGGCGGCGCCGGACGGCGTGCCTTTCCATTCGCCCCAGACGTTCAGTGCGGTGACCAGTTCGGGCCTACCGTCGCCGTTCAGATCGGCTTCAACGAACGGAACGGTGGCGATGCGCCCGTCATCGCGGCCCCTGACACCCCACCCTGACAGGAGCGTGCTGAGCCGCTCGCGGGCAGGGGAGGGCCCCGGGGCGTTCAGGTACGCCTCCAGCCGGGTGCGCAGCTCGTCCAGCTTGAGGGTGCGGCGGCTGCTCTCGCTGCGGAGGTCGTCCCCGGCGGTCGCCGGGGCCGGGGTTGGCAGCGGCTTGGGGTCGGGTGCAGGCGCCGGGTCGGGTGTGGGCGCCGTCACCGGCGGTGAGGGCGGCGCCGGTTCAGTTGCCGGTTTGCTGCGGCCGCACCCGGCAAGGAGGGCCGCGATCATCAATGCTGCTGCCAGCCGTCGCATAGGTAAATCCCCTGCCTTCGCCAGGTTAGACGCTCCCGGTCCGCAGAAGTTGCGAACCCAGCGCCTCTTCCAGGAACTGCGAGGGCTCCGTGACCTGGAACCCGCTGCGGTCCGAACGAATGCGGCAGCTGGTCAGGTACAGCTGCTCCCGGGCACGGGTCATGGCCACGTAGCAGAGCCGTCGCTCCTCTTCCAGGTTGCCTTCATCAAGCGCCCGGCGGTTGGGCAGAATCCCCTGCTCCAGTCCGACGACGAAGACCACGGGGTACTCCAGCCCCTTCGATGAGTGGATGGTTTGGAGCTTCACCACGTCGCCGCCCTTGTCCTCATCAAGCGAGTCGGCCAGCGACAGGCGATCCAGATACCCCCGGAGCGTCAGGTTCGGAAACCGCCGCCGGCTCTCATAGAGCGACGTGATGACCGAGCGGACCATCTCCGCCCGGCGCTCTTCCTTCTGCTTATCTTCCGCTTCCAGGGCGCCGATCAGCCCGCTGTCACGGATCAGGCTGTCGATTACTTCCGGAAAGGGTTTGTGCTGCTCCAGCTGCCTCGCGGCCTCCCGGAACAGGTCGTGCATCTTTCGGGCGCCCGCGGCGGCCTGATCCGCAAGAACCCCTTCACTGACGGCGAGGCGGAGTGCTTCGATCAGATCGATTTCGCGCTGGGAGGCCAGGGCGAGCAGCTTCTGAAACCCCCGCTCTCCGATGCCCTTCTTGGGCGCCGCCAGCACCCGCTCGAAGCTGACGGAATCGCGCGGATTGTCCAGCAGCCGGATGTATGCCATGCAGTCCTGCACTTCCCGCCGGTCGTAGAAGCTTGGGCCGCCCACGAGCGTATAGGGCACCCCCTCCTCCCGCAGGCGGTCTTCAAAGACCCGGGACTGGGCGCCCACCCGGAGCAGCACGGCAAAATCCGCATAGCGGCGCCCGGCGGCCGCGCCGTTCTTGATCTCGGCGACGACGAAGCGCGCCTCGTCCAGGTCGCTGTCCGCCTCGTAGATGCGAATGGGCCAGCCGTCGCCGCTGGTGGTGAAGAGCGTCTTGGCCCGCTGGCTCTTGTTGTGTCCGATCAACCGGTTGGCGGATTTGAGGATCGCCGCCGTGGAGCGGTAGTTCTGCTCCAGCAGCACCGACCGGGCGCCCGCGAAGATGCGCTCGAACTCCAGAATGCACCGGATATCGGCGCTGCGCCAGCTATAGATCGATTGGGCGTCGTCGCCGACGGCCATGACGTTCTGGCGGTCGCCGGCCAACAGTTTGATCATCTGCAGCTGGGCGATGTTCGTATCCTGGAACTCATCGACCTGAATGTAACAGAACCGCTCCTGATACTTCTCCCGCACGGCGGGAACGTCGACCAGCAGGCGGACGAAGCCGTTAATCAGGTCGTCAAAGTCGAACATGGTGGCGGCCCGGAGCTTCGCTTCGTAGCGTTTCCAAATCTCCGCGGTCAGCCGGTTGATGTACCGGTCGGTCTCCGCGATCATGGCCTGCACCCGGGGCCAGTCCATGAGCGGGTTGTTGGCGTGCCGGTACAGCAGGGTATCGGCATCGGCCATTTCGTTCTTGTAGCGGCTAATGCGCCAGAGAAAGGTCTCGGGTTTGTTGGCCTTGATGTCGAAGTTTCGCTCGGCGATGCTCTCCTTGACCAGGGCGAGCTGCACAGCGGGGTCAGCGATGGAAAAGTGCTTGTCCCGCCCGCATTGCGGGTAGGCATGCAGGCTCTCCCGGAGCAGCACCACCGCCGCCGAGTGGAAGGTCCGGATCATCACCCGCTCGGCGGTCTCGCCAACCAGCGCTTTGGCCCGCTCCCGCATTTCGCGGGCGGCCTTGTTGGTGAAGGTGATGCAGAGGACCTGTTCCGGGGCGGCGCCGCCCGCCAGCAGGCAGGCCAGGCGGTGAATGGCGGTCTTGGTCTTGCCGGCGCCGGCCCCGGCGATGACCAGCAGGGGGCCGTTGCGGTGCAGGGCCGCTTCGCGCTGCGGGGCGTTGAGACTATGGACGATGGCTTCCAGCCTGGACACGGGCTCCCTCCTGTGCAAACGCAGGATGATAGCCCGCATTGTAGCAGAGGATTCCCCGCAGGGGCAGGCTTGACATTCGGCGCGTCTGCTACCGCGCAAGGAGAAAGACGCCGCAGTAGACAAGGGCGTTCCAGGCGACAATGGCCGTGCCCGCGACCAGCTCGAGCTGGCGCGGCATGCCCTTGGGATAGACCACCCCCCCTACGTAGTGTTGCACGAACCCGCCGTTGTAGGCTCCTGCCCCGGAAAGCCGGCGGAAGCGGTTTTCGATGGGCGTCAGGGGGCAAGTCCAACTGAACAGGTTGACCAGCGATGACCAGACGACGACGGGAACGTGGAGCCAGAGCAGACCGGGGCGGAGCAGCAGGAGAAACCCGCCGGCGACTGCGAGGAGGACGAAGAGGAAATGCGCCACAAGCGTTGCATCCGCGAGGAGACCGTAGACCCTCCCTGGCAATCTGCCCGCTTCCGGTTGCCGTCCGGGGCGGGTTCTCTCACTGACGGACATGTTGATCTCTCCCTTGCGCTTTTTGGCAGTGTGTCACGCCTGCCCCTGTTAACAGCGTACCGCCCCCTTCTTGACAAGCACGCCGTCAACCTCTTGACAAGCTCTTGACAGGCGGCAGGCGCACGAAGGCAGCAAAAGGGCGCCCGCCGGGCGCCCTTGCGACTATTGGCCGATGCTGAAGCGGAGCAGGCGGCCCGAGAACTTGGTTTCGCCGACCCACAGGTAGCTGCCGTCGAACGAGACCGATCTCGGCAAGAAGAACGTGTTCCGACCGGCGACCGGCGTCACCCGGGTCCATTTGCCCGAATCGCCCGGGTTGTCGGCCTGTATCTGCGGGAGATCTGTCCCGCCGAGGATCACGTCCGGCGCCTTGCCGGCCAGGGCGTCCTCGGTGGACCGCCAGACCAAAATTCGGTGAGTCCAGTTCTCCACCAGGAAGAGATGGCCGTGCGAGGGCAGGGCGTACATGGGGAAGGCGTACTTGCCCAGCGTGACGGGCTGCGCCCCGGGCCCGAGATCGGCGACCCGGAAGATCCGTACGGCACCCGCCAGGTCATTGCGGGTGACGGTCAGATAGGTGCCGTCGCTGGCCAGGCGGGCGTTGCCCCTGCCGATATCCAGCGAGAATGCAGGCTGCTGGTTGGCGGCGGGCAGCCCGTCGTACACGTAGAGTTTGCCCGCTTCCGAATCGGCCAGGTAGAAATGTTTCCCGTCAATGGCCACGCCGGAGAGGCGCCGGAACTCGGGGCTATGCAGGATCCGGCTCGGCTCGCCGCCGTCGAGGGGCAGCTGATCCCAAATGTAGGCGTACATGCCGCTGACGGTGGCCATCGTCTCTCCGTGGACGGCCATCTCCTCGCCGTGCGCCGTCATCACCACATCCGGACGGGCGCCGCTCTCAGCAGGAAGCTGCTTCCAGATGGACAGCTTCCGGTCGAAATCGGAGAGGGCGATCAGGTTCTTGCCGTTGGAGTAGACGTTGGGGTTGTGGATGAAGTAGCTGCTGGTCAGGGTGTTGGTGCGGACGTCCGGGCTGCCGATGGCGAAGTCGGGCATCTGGCTGCTTGAGGTCGGAATGCTGCGGTAGCCCAGGATCATGTTGGCGTAGCCCGGGGAGACGTAAACCCGGTTGCCGGTGACCACCAGGTTCTGGCCGTCGCCTTTGCCCCAGTCGTAGCCTGCAATGGCGACATCGGGGCGCTGGTCCCCGTCCGTGGGCAGGCTGTTCCAGACGAAGAGCGTCTTGCCCAGCGTGACAAGCTTGCCGGCCGGCGTGATGCTGCCCCCCATCCAGGCGAGGTACTTCTCCTGCGGGTCCGGCAGGAAATAGTCATAGGGCTGGTCGCCGGAGGCGGGGAACGTCTTCCAGACGTAGGTGCCGGCGCCGACGATCCGATCGCCGACCCTGGCGTTGTGGTCGCCCACGAGCAGCGACTTGCCGTCGGAGATGATGGTGCGGGGCGTGCCCATCTGCCGGGCGGCGGTGATCACCATGTCAGGAGCCTGATCGGACCGGGTCGGGAAGGTGTTCCAGACGAGCACGCCGCCGCCGCCCGCCGTGCTGGTGGCCATCAGCCGCTGCCCGTCGGTCCAGACGGCCCAGGGCCAGAGGAACCGCCGGCCTTCCCTTTCGGGCAGGCTCTTGAGGGAAAGGATGAGGTCGGCCGGGGCGCCGCTGACTGTGGGGAAGGTGTTCCAGACCAGGAGGCGGTCGTTGTAGGTGTCAGCGACGACCAGCCGGCCGCCGCCCGCAGCGACGCCCACCGGCCAGTTCATCTCGGCGGCGCCGGTGCCGGTACGGGCGGCCTGGAAGTTCTGCTGGCCCAGGACGATGTCCGGGGCGACGTTGCCGTCGGGCAGCCGGTTCCAGATGAGGACCCGGTTGTTCCAGTTGTCCGCGAGGATCAGGCGGGTGCCGTCGCTGGCGATGCCGCCGGGGTGGTTGAAGCTGAGCGGGCCGCCCGTCTGCTCAAACCCGGGGGCGTTCAGCACGAGGTCGGCGCTCTGGCCGGTGGTGAACCAGCCGCTTGTGGGGGGATTGGTAACGGGCTTGTACCGGGCGCCGGTACGGGTGACCTGCCAGTCCTGGCCCTGCGGGCCGGGGGCCGGCCGGGGGCCGGGCTGGCCGGGGCCGGTTTGGTCGCCCGGGCACGGGTAGCCGGGCGTGCACTCCAGGCTCTGGCCTGGCGCCGGGGCAGGCCGGTCCGGCCCGGGCCCGGGGCCGGCCACTTGGGCGGAAGCGATGTTCACGGTCTGCGTGGCGCCGTCCCAGGTAACCCTGGCGCCCAGGGCCTCGGCCACGAAACGGGCGGGCACCAGCGTCCGGCCCTCCACGACCTGGGGCGGCTGATCGAGAAGGAGCACCGTGCCGTCCACGGTCGCCTCGTTCTTACCCACGGCAGCCACCACCACGCGATCGCCTTTGCGGGCCGTCACAGTCGAAGTAGCGGCGTCCCACTCGACTCGGGCGCCCAGGGCTTCAAAGATCGCCCGGAGCGGCACCATGGTCCGTCCGCCGATCAGGCGGGCGGGTACGTCGAACTGCAGCTGGCGGCCATCCAGGACGACCCGGACCGGGCCTTCAGCCGCCGAAGCCGGAACAATCGTGACCAGGAGCATGGCCAGGACGACGAGCATTGCGCGCCAGCGCATGTTGTTCCCTCCAAGTTTTGCCCTTTATGTATTCAAGAGTATCACCAGTTCGCATACCTGAACATCCCTTGCCACGAACAGTGCCATGCACCGCAAAAAGTCAGGCCGGAGCCCAGCCGCTCCGGCCTACCTGAACTCCAGGGCGCCTATGAAGATCTCCTCGAAGTCGGGATGGGTGGCCAGGTCCACGTGGCCGGCGCCCCGGGCCAGGGCGCCGGCCCGCTCGCGGGCGCCCCTGCTCAACAGGGCTAGCTTCGCCCCGGCGGCGGCCGCGTTCCCGATGGGCCTGACTTTCCCGGGGGCCACCGGCGGCAGCAGCCCAATGGCGATGGCGCTCTCGCGGCGCAGGTAGTTGCCGAAAGCCCCGGCCAAAAGGATCTCGTCGAGCTCCCCGGCCTCCACCTCCGCTACCCGCAGGAGCAGGTCAATCCCCGAGCGGATCGCGCCCTTGGCCAGCTGCAGCGCCCGGATATCCTTCTGCGTAAGTCCCACGCCCGGTGCCAACGCAACGGTCGTCATCAATCGACCGGTCGGATCCAGCGCCCCCGCCGCGAGGAGCGCGGCCGTCGCATCCAGGAGGCCGGAGCCGCAGATGCCCCGGGGGGGCGCCCCAGGAATCACCGTCGCGTGCAGGCGCCCATCGGCAAAGGTCACTGCCTCCACCGCACCGGGCCCCGCACGCATGCCCTGGCTGATCTCGCCGCCTTCAAAGGCCGGCCCGGCGGGCGCCGAGCAGGCGTAGATCGTTCCTTTATGCCGGAGCAGCATCTCGCCGTTAGTGCCAATGTCGACCAGGAGCACTGTCGCGTCGCCCTGGTCAAGGCCCGCCGCCAGCCCGGCAGCCACGGCATCTGCGCCGACGAACCCGGCGATACTGGGCAGGGCGTACAGCGGCGGCAGCCCCGGCAGCCGGGCCATCTGCCCATCGGTGACCGCCGGGGTGTAGGGCGCCGCGGCCAGGCCGGCCACGTCGAGCCCCAGGAAGAGGTGATGCATCGCTGTGTTGCCCACCAGCGTCGCCGCAACCACTTCGTGGGGCGCCACGCCGGCCTTGGAGCGCAGGCGCTCCAGCATCTGGCGGGCGGCGCCGGTCACCATCGTCTGCAGCTCACGGGCTTCGCCGGGGCCGCGACACGCATAGGAAAGGCGGCTCATCAGATCGGCCCCATGCAGAGCCTGGGGGTTGGACAGCACGCCCGCGGCCAGCTCCTCACCCGTGCGCAGATCCAGCAGGGCGCCGGCCAGCGAGGTGGTGCCCACATCCAGCGCGAAGCCCACGGACCGGCCGGCGGGCAGCAGCGGCGCCCAGGGGTCGATCTCGACCGGTCCGCTCAGCCGCCCCATGGCCGCTTTTTTCGTATCCGCCACAGCGGCGGGCATGACGGCCACTTCCAGGTCGGAGGCGACGACTAACTGACAGGCCAGCCGAAAACCGGCTTCCAGCTCCCCGGCGCCCAACTGCTCCCGATCCGCAGCCGTAATCGGCGCCGCCCCCGCTACGACCTTTACCATGCACTTACGGCAGTAACCCCGCCCCCCGCAGGGGGTCTCGACGCCGACATCGCCGGCGCCCAGCACCTGAGACAGGCGGGCGCCGCTCCCGACCGCCAGTGTGCGGCCGGCCGCCCGGACCGTAAAGGTCATTTCCGGACCGCCGCCTTCCGGGCCTCCAGCAGCTTCAGCGCCAGGGCGACCGCTTCCTGCGCATCCTTGCCGTACCCGGCGGCGCCGATCTGTTCCGCGAACGCCCGCGTGGTGGCGGCGCCGCCGACCAGCACGGGAATGTCGGGGCCAAGCATTTCGATGACCCGCTGCATCTGCGGCATCGTGGTCGTCATGAGGGCGCTCAGGCCGACCAGGTCGGCCCCGGCCCGCCGCGCCTCCTCCACCACCAGTTCGTTCTTCACGTCGCGGCCCAGGTCGATCACCTGAAAGCCGTAGTTCTCCAGGAGCACTGCGACGATGTTCTTGCCGATGTCGTGAATGTCGCCCTGGACGGTCGCAAGGACGATCGTCCCCACGTGGGCCGCGCCGGCCTTCGCTTTTTGGAGCTCCGGCTGCAGCCGGTGGAAGGCCTTCTTCATGGCGCCCGCCGAGAGCATCAGCTGCGGCAGGAAGTAGATGCCCGCGCCGAAGAGACGCCCGACTTCCTCAATGGCAGGAATCAGATGGCCGTTCAGCATCGCCATGGGGTCGCGCCCTTCGGCCAGCCCCTTTTCGACCAGTGCCACGACCCCGTCCTTGTCGCCTTCCAGCACCGCCTTGAAGAGGGGATCGGCCGGGGAGGCGGCGGCTGCAGGGGCGGGGGCTTCGGAAGCGGAGGCTGCGGGCGCCGACGCAGTCGCCGTCTTCGCCAGCACCTCATCTTCCGTGTGGACGAGCTTCTTCGGCCCCACCACGGCCATGTACTCCCGGGCGTTCACATCCCGGTTGAGGAAGAGCCGGGTCGCCCGCACGGTATCCATCATCCGCTCGTCGTTCGGATTCATGATCGCCATGTCCAGCCCCATCGTGATCGCCATGTTCAGGTAGACGGCGTTCAGGAAATGCCGGTTGGGCAAGCCGAACGACACGTTCGAGATGCCCAGCGACGTCCGGCAGCCCAGCTCCTCCCGGATCAGCTTGATCGCCTTCAGCGTCTCCTTCGCCTCGGCCTGCTGGGCGCCCGCCGTCAGGGCGAGCGGGTCGATCACCACGTCCCACCGGGGAATGCCGTACTGCTCCGCCGCCGCCACCAGGCGCCGGGCGATCTCCAGCCGGCGCGCTGCCGAATTCGGCAGGCCTTTCTCATCGATGGTCAGGCCAAGCACGGCGGCGCCGTAGCGCTTCACCACGGGCAGGACCTTCTCCGCCTTGCCTTCCTCCAGGCTGAAGGAGTTGACCAGCGGCTTGCCGATGCACGCCTTCAGGCCAGCCTCCAGCGCCGCCGGGTTGGCCGAGTCGATGCAGAGCGGCACGCCCACGGTATCCTGCACCACCTGCACGGCCCGCGCCATGGCAGCGGCCTCGTCAATCATGGGCACGCCGACGTTGACGTCAAGGACCCCGGCGCCCGCGGCGACCTGATTCTTCGCCTCACGCCGGACGATCGCAAAGGTCCCTTCCTTAATATCCTTCGACAAGAGCTTCCGCCCCGTCGGGTTGATCCGCTCGCCAATGGCGACCGGCATGTTGGCATCGATGAAGAAGAGCGACTGCGTACGGGAGGCAAGGCCCAGCACCTCCGACAACGGACCGCGTCCGCCCGCCGGCTGCAGCCCCGCCACGGCTGCCCGCAGCCGCCGGATATGCTCCGGGGTGGTGCCGCAGCAGCCGCCGACATACGTCGCACCCGCCGCCACCAGCTTGGGGCCGTAGGCCGCAAACTCCTCCGGGCCCATCGGGAAGGTGGTGGTGCCGTCAAGCTGGAGCAGCGGCAGTCCCGCGTTGGGCTGCACGGAAATGGGAACGCGTGCGACGCGAGCCATCCGCTCGACGGCGCCCAGCAGCACATCCGGCCCGACGGAGCAGTTGAAGCCGATCACATCGGCGCCCAGCGACTGCAGCACCAGGCCCGCCGTCTCGGGGTCGGTGCCCGTGAACGCCCGCCCGCTGGGATCGATCGTAATCTGGGCGATGCGGCGGATAGCCGGGGCGTGGTCGCGGCACGCCAGCAAAGCCGCCCTGAGCTCGTTCAGGTCGGCAATGGTTTCGATGATGATGAAGTCCGGCTTCGCTTCCGCCAGCGCCCTGGCCTGGGCGGCAAAATCTTCGTAAGCCCGGTCGAACGAATAGTCGCCCAGGGGCGCGACGAGGGCGCCCAGCGGCCCCATGGACGCGGCGACCAGCGCCCGTCCCGCGGCCGCCTCCCGGGCGATCCGCACCGCCGCCACGTTGATGTCGCGCACCCGGGACTCCAGGCCATAATGCGACAGTCGAATCGGCGTTGCGCCGAAAGTATTCGTCTCGATGATCTGGGCGCCGGCCTCGACGTACTGCCGGTGCACCCAGGCCACGTCATCCGGGCGTTCCAGGCACCAGAGGTCGGGGCAGTAGCCGGGGGGCAGCCCGCGGGACTGCAGCAGCGTCCCCATGGCGCCGTCGAATACGTAGATCATCTCTGTACGTCCTCCTTGTGGTCGTGGGCCGGTGCCCGGTGCCGGTATGCGCACTCTTTCATTGTACACAAATCGCAGCCGGTGGTGGGTACCCGGCGCCCTTCCGCCGGCACGATCCAACCGACGATGCCCACCAGCGATTTCCGGGGCTGCAGGTAACAAGCCGCCGTGTTTGTCAGCCCGATGGCCGGGCCGCCCGCTGCCTGCACCAGGCCCAACTGATCATGAATATCCCAATCCCCGTAACCGGGGCCGTAAAGCGGCGTCAGGGTCAAGCCCTGAATCTGCTCGCGCAGATAGGCGCTGACACAACGGCCCAAGCCCTGGACCAGGGCGGAGCCGGCGGCATCCACCACGGTGGCCAGGGCGTACTCCTCCCCGGCGAAGAGCCGGGCGGTCAGTTCGTCGATGCCTGGCCCCAGCGTCGCCGCGACCAGACTGACCCCCACGCCGCCCCGCAGCAGGCGGGCGAGCGCCCGGGAGCGCCAGATCACGCCCGGCATCCGGGTCAGCACTTCTCCGGCTCTCACGATGATGCCGCAATACCCGATGCTAGCCACCGGGGCCGCCGCCTCCGCCGCCAGGGCGATGCCGCGGTCCACCAGCGCATCGTGCCGCCCGTCCATCCGGGTGACGCCCGGTTTGTACCCGAGGAGCCGCAGAACTTCCTGCTTCTCCAGCGGCAGTTCGCACGCCGCCGGGCGCAGGATGGTAAGCGGCAGGTCCATGGAGCCTACGCCTCCTTCGCCAGGGGGAGGCTCCCGTGGGGCAGTCCGAGTTCGTCAAGGGCGGCCAGCACGCCCAGCACCCGCTCACTGCTGTTCATCGGGAAGATGTGGATGCCCTGGATCAGCGGGGCGATCTCCCGCAGGAACTGAGCGGTCTGCCGCAGGCCTTCCCCCTCGCCCCCTGTGCGCATCCGCTCCACCACCCGGTCGGGCACGACGATGCCCGGCACGTTTTCGTTCAGATGAACGGCAAACTCGTAGTTCTTCAGCGGCAGGATGCCGTAGAGCACCGGAATGCGGATCCGACCGTCGATCTTCGCCAGCCAGCGCTCGACCAGGTCGGGATCATAGACCGGCTGGGTCTGTACGAAATGGGCGCCCGCCGCCTGCTTCTCTTCCAGGCGTGAAATCTCCAGCTCCAGGTCCTTCGCCGTGGGATTGGCCGCGCAGCCAATGGCAAAGTCGGTGCCCCAGTCCAGCTTACCGCCCGCCACGGTCTGACCGCGGTTGAGGGTATCGGCCACCTTGATCAGGCCGACGGCGTCGCATTCAAAGACGCCGGTCGCGCCCGGATGGTCGCCCCGGGTGGGGGGGTCGCCGCGCAGCGCCAGGATGTTGCGGACGCCCAGGCCGGCCGCCCCCAGCAGCTCGGCCTGCAGCCCGATGACATTGCGGTCCCGGCAGGTCAGGTGGAAGATCGCCTCCACCTGCACATCCCGCTGCAGCAAGTGGGCCAGCGTAATGGGGCTCATGCGGACGTTGGCCATGGGGCAGTCAGCCACGTTCACGGCGTCAACCCGGTCAGCGAAGCGCCGCACTTTCTCCAGGGTCTTCGTAACGCTGGCGCCTTTCGGCGGATCGATCTCCACGGTCACGGCGAAGTGTCTTTGCCGCAGGCGATTGAGCAGTCTGGCCATCTCCGTATTCCCCCCCAGAAAATCAGAAAAACCCTTCAAGAATGAAGGGTAGCGCTAATAGCCGCACCTTCACTCTCATCTTCCGGACAATCTGTCCGCAGGAGTTGGCACCGTTCTCCCGCATGGGGGAGTGGTTGCCGTGGCGTCATCGGGCCTGTCCCTCGGCCACCTCTGGATGAAAGAGGTGATATATAACTATTGCTCATGATAATAACTCGCCTGGTCTCGGAATGCAAGGGGTCTGCTTTCATTTGGTAGTGGAATGTAGCGCTCTCCGGCTTAGCCCGAAGTAGGACATCAGAATAATCAGGGCGGCGTACGCGGCAATCGGCACCCACATGGAAGCCGCCAGCCCGGACCGGTCGCCCAGCCAGCCCATGAACGGGCCGGTTACGATGCCAGCGAAGCCGCCCGCCGAGTACATCACCGTGTAGACTTGATTGACCCGGTCCGGATACCGCGTCGCCACCAGGGCCGTGCACGTGGCAAAGCCCGTGGCCACGCCGGCGCCGGCCAGCACGGGCAGCACCACCGGCGCCCCGGGCAGGACAAGCAGCGACGCCAGCGACGCCAGGCCCAGCGCGGCCAGCGCCACCACCGTGCGGACGGGGCCTGCCCGCCCGATGAGCCAGGTGCCCGCCACGCGGGTCACCGTGAACCCGACGAAGAAGGCGGTCATGTAGCCGGCACTGATGCCTTCCGCCAGTCCCTTCACCTTCTGCAGGTACGAGGGCAGCCAGAGCGTGGCGCCCACTTCGGCGGCCACGGCGGCGGCCAGGGCCAGGGCCGCCGCCCAGACCAGCGGGTCACGCACCAGGGGGCCCGCCCCGCCCCCGCCGCCTGCTTCGGCAGGCAGTTCCGTGCGGGGCTGGGTCAGGTAGTACAACACCCAGAACAGGAGAATGACGGCCACCAGGCCGTAGGGGACCTGCCAGCCGGCGCCGAGCCGCAGCCAGAAGGCGCCCCACAGGGAGCCGCTCAGGGCGCCCAGGCCGAAAAAGCCGTGCAGCAGGTTGAGCATGCCGCCCTGCCGCTCCTGGTAAATCAGGCTGATGTGGATGCTGGTCACCAGTTCGACCATGGAGATGCCCGCCCCCAGCCCAACGTTGGCGGCGTACAGAACGGCGGGCACCCGAGCGGTGACAAAGAGCCCCATGGCTACCGCCACGATGGCGATGCCCAGCGTCAGCATCCGCTTGAGACCGAGCTTGCGGGAGAGATGGCCGAAGGCGAGCGAGTTGGCCAGGTAACCCAGCGCGCCGGCTGAGAAGATGGCGCCCGCCCACGTGGCGGAGAGGGCCAGGTCGGCCCGGAAGTGCGGCAGCAGAACGCCACGCGAGCCTTCCAGCAGTCCGACGGTGGCGAGGGCGCCCAATGCGATGGTGACGAAGTGTCGATCGTGCTTGGACATGCGCACCGGCCTTTCTTTCTGAACGAGAAAAATCCAACTCGGTTTACTTCTTGCTGCATCGTTAACTCCCCTGCCGGCAACCCAAGCGAAGAGACGGGTCCCAGGCCATTGGTCCCAGGTCCTACCCGCCGGATTGGGCGAGACTTACCACAATGTCTTATCAACTGTCTAGATAGAACTGTCCAAACTCTCTGGTAACGGAGGATTCGCATCAGAGCCCGAGTATTCCCCTTCATGTAGAGTCCGAAGGGGGGTACCTATCGTGAAGAAGCTCCTGGCGCTCGTCGCGACCCTGACGCTCCTGGTTAGCCTGATTGGAGCCGGCACCGTCCAGGCCAATAACCGGCCAGCCGAGATCAACCTGTGCGCTGCGGAACTGCCCGCCCCGTATGCCGCTCTGGCCGTGGAGACCGAGCGGAACACCGACAAACCCCAAAGCCAGACCTACGACTTCACCGTCAAAGCAGACGCGGCGCAGCTCGTCATCGAAAACGGCGGAATTCCCAATCTGGACGTTACAATCAACGGACAGCGCTTCAACCTCAACCCGTTCTTTGAGCAGGGCGAAGGCAGCCTGTGCATCGACATTTCCGGCCTGATCAGCTATGGCCGCAACACGCTGGAAGTCCAGGCGTTGGGCCAGCCCAACCAGTCGGCCAAGCTGACCGTTCATGCCCCCGCATTTGCCGCCCGGATTCTCCATACGAACGACATTCACGCGGCCATCGATCCCCTGCCCAAAATGGCGGCCTACGTCAAGTCCGCCAAGGCGGCAGGCAGCAACATCTTCTTTGTGGACGCCGGCGACAACTTCTCCGGCAACCCCGTCTCCGACCTGAACCAGGGCCTGCCCATGATCGAAGCCCTCAATGGCATGTCCGTGGACGTGGCCGTCATGGGCAACCACGACTTCGACCACGGCCCGGCCGTGACGCAGTCCAACCGTGAGCTCTCACACTTCCCCTGGATCAGCGCCAACACAGTCGTGACCGATCCCTCCGCCACGCCCATTCAGCCGTACGAGCCGTACAAGATCTTCACGAACGACCTGGGCCAGAAGATCGCGTTTGTCGGGCTGACCCAGACCCCGCCGGCCACTGGCACCAAAAACCAGGTCGGCCTGCGCTTTGACGATCCGCTGGCCGCTGCACAGCAGGCCATCGAGGCGCTGCGCGACCAGGTCAACCTGATCGTCCTGATCTCCCACAACGGCCATGACTGGGACAGCGCCAACGCCGCCGCCCTGCAGGGCGCTCACCTGATCATCGGCGCGCACTCTCACACCAATCTGGCCAAACCGGCCGTGGTGGCAGGCATCCCCATCTTCCAGGTGGGCTCAGGTGCGGCGTACCTGGGTGACCTCGTCCTCACCCAGACCGACACCGTCGCTCTGACCCCGGGGGCCGCGGGCAACGCCTACAAGGTGACCGTCGCCGGCCTCACTGAGGAAGATCCGAACGTCAAGGCGACGATCACGGCATGGAAGGACCTGATGGCCCCGGTCCTGGGCACGAAGATCGGCACTAACGCCCGTGCGCTGCCCAACGACGGCGCCAAGACTGCATCGGACATCGGGCTCGGCAACCTGATCGCCGACGCCCTGAAGGACCATCTGCAAGCCGAAATCGGCCTGTGGAACAACGGCGGCATCCGGGCGGATCTGCCCGCCGGCGACATCACCATGAACTCCGTCTACAAGGTGCTGCCGTTCGGCAACATCCCCTGGAAGGTGGAGTTGACCGGCGCCCAGTTGATTGAGTTCTTCACCCGGTCGTTTAACAAGTATAAGAACATCGACATGCAGGTGGCCGGCCTGACGGAGACCGTCTTTACCAAGCCGGATGGCACCATGGACCATATCGACCTGCGCATCGGCGGTCAGCCCATCGGGCTGGATCAGACCTACACGGTCGCGATGAGTGACTACGTGGCCACCTCTCCGACCTACTTTGCCGAGGTGCCGCCAGTGCTCGAAATGGCCTCCGTGGTCGATGCGATCGCGGTGGCGGAGTACATCAAGAAGCTCGGCACGGTCGACTATGCGCTGACGGAAGGCCGCATCAAAATGAAGGCCTCCCCGGCCCCCGTCGCGGTCAGCACCGTCAACTTCTACAGCACAGCCAGCCTCCTGGCGGCAGGCGAAGGCGACACGCTGGTCCCGCTGACCGACCAGGCCGACGTGCTGGTCTGGGCGGAATCGACCGCCTATCAAAGCGATATGAATGCCACGGCGCCGAAGAACTTCATGTATGTCGACTATGCCGGGGCCGAGCTGCAGATGCCCCTCGCCGCCCTGGAGAAAGTAGGCGGCGGCAAGGTCGTGGGGCTGGGCGCCATCCTGGTCTCCAACGGCTACAAGACGAACTATCAGCATGCGCAGTGGTTCACCAACCTGCTCGATTACCTGGGCGGCAGCAAGAGCGGCACCGTGCTGGTGGATATCGGCCACGGCCAGTACTACAGCGCCTCCCGCCTGAGCCAGATCAAGACCTTCCTGGGCGACCGGGGCTGGACGCTGACCTTTACCGCCACCAACACCCGGTTGACGGCGGATAGACTGGCCGGCGTGAAGATTCTCTGGATCACCACGCCGGGCTCGTTTGCGGCCTACAACGCCGATGAGCTCGCGATCCTGGCGGACTGGGTCGCGGCAGGCGGCAGCCTGATTCTGGGCACCCAGTCCGATTACGGCGGCAACTCCGTCCCCACGGAGATGAACCGAATCGCAGGCGCCGCGGGTTCCGTCATCCGGTTCAACAGCGACCAGGTGACCGATGACGAGCACCGGGATCCGCAGGGCAGCTACAGCCCCGTCACCGACGAGTTCAGCACGGCCTATCCCGAACTGCTGAAGGCGCGGTAGGCCATGGCGTACGAACCGATCTTGGTGACGGTTGACGGCAAGCCGGTCCGCCTGGTGCGCGGCGCTGAAGTAAAGCACGCCCTGATCCGGGCGGGGCTCCTCAGCCAGGTGCGCAGCGGCAAGTTCATCGTCTGGGATGAGACGGCGGGGGCGCCCACCGACCCGGGTGGTGCGCTGTACAACGGGCAGCGGCTGTCCGTCCGTCCGAAGAAGCCATAGAAATGGGGCCGCCTGTGTTCGCAGGCGGCCCCACTGGTTCCGTTGTATGCCGGCTTACGCCAGGATGGCGTCGATCTCCTTGAGGAGATCGGCGGAAAGCTTGACGCCCGCCGCCTTGACGTTCTCTTCCACCTGCTCGGGCCGGGTCGCGCCGACGAGCGCTGCGGTGACTTCGGGGCGGTTCAAGACCCAGGCCAGCGCCAACTGGCCCACTGTCAGGCCGAGACCTTCGGCGACCGGGCCCAGCTTCTGGACCTTGGCCAGCAGTTCCTGGTCGTTGGTGAAGCGCTGAATGAAGTGGCTGACCTTTTCGTCGGCGGCGCGGGTGCCGGGGGGAATGGGCTGACCGGGCTTGTACTTGCCGGTGAGTACACCCTGGGCGAGGGGCGAGAAGACCACCTGTCCGACGCCCTCCCGGGCGCAGACCGGCATGACTTCCTTCTCGATGTACCGGTTCAGCATGTTGTAGATGGGCTGGCTGACCACGGGGCGGCGCAGGCCCCGCTTATCGATGATGCTGAAGGCGCGCTCCCACTGGGCGGCGGTCCACTCGGAGAACCCGTAGTAGAGGATCTTGCCCTGAGCCACAAGGTCGTCAAACGCGCGCAGGGTCTCCTCCAAATCGGTCTCCGGGTCGTAGCGATGCGCGTAATAGACATCTATATAGTCCAATTTCATCGACTGGAGGCTCATCTCCACCCGCTCAAAGAGGTGCTTGCGGGAGAGCCCCTGGTCATAGGTGGACGGGCCGATCTTCCAGAAGAGCTTGGAGGTGACGGTGTAGCTGGTGCGCGGGAATTGGCGGAGCACATCGCCCAGGAAGACTTCGGCGTCGTGCGGCTTGGTGCCGTAGACGACGGCGCAGTCAAAGTGGTTGACGCCCAGCTCATAGGCTTTCTCGATGCAGGCCCGGGCAGACTCGGCCTCTGTCCGGGAACCATAGGTCAGCCAGCTGCCCAGCGAGATTTCGCTCAGCTTCAGGCCGCTCGTGCCAAGGCGGCGGTACTCCACACAAACCCCTCCCTGTGTTTAGATTTCCACAGTTTACGTCGCTCGCATTCTTCCCGTGGGTACTGGACGCACAGCAAAAAGCCTCCCGATAGCCTCGGGAGGCGCAAATTCGAAAGCAGTTTTCCCCTTACGATGCGTCGGCCCGGTGCTTGTTGTGCTCTTCCAGCCACTCGTCCAGCGCGGCGAGGATGAGCTGCGCTTTCCGGGCGTACGTGTTGTGGTCCTTGACGACCTGGGGCAGGCTCATGTCCAGCACCTGCCCGCGGACGGCGCCCAGGGCGACGTGCAGAATGTACTGCCAGCGACGCCTGATTTGCAGTGCGGTGGCCATGGGGTCGTCCGACTCGGCCACAAGCATCAGAATTTCTAACTGTTCGATGGTGTACACTCCCCATCCCTCCCCCGTTCCATGAACATCTCTGCATTCCTCATAACGTTATGAACCGATGCGAAGTTCGCATATGTGGGAAAGGATTTTTTGATGAATTAGCGCGGAGCAGCGGAGCCGGCCCCGGGGGATGTCCCGCCGGGAGGAGCAGGGGTGCGGCCGCCCTGGTCCGGGGCGGCGGCGCCGTCCCCCGTGGGCGGCGCCCCGGGCACCGTCGTCATGGTCAGTTCGACGTACTGGCAGTCGCCTTCCCCGGGGCCGGCCAGGGTCACGAGCACCCGCCCCTGCCCCAGGTCCGTCTGCTTCACCCCGACCCGAATCGTAACCCGTGAGACCAAGGCCACGCCGGACTCGGCCTGCGTGCGGGCCAGCACGGCGTTCGCCCGCGCCACCGACCGGCCCACGGCCACCGCCAGCCGGTCGAGAGGGGTCACGCCCGGCTCCGGCGCCCAGGAGCGCTCCGCCGCCATGCCTTCCAGGGGAATGTACCGGTCCCTGACCGCGGCCGCATCATCCCGGCCACCCTGAAAGAGCAGGTAGCTGCTGTCGGTGGGAAGCCAGTCGGGCGCCCCGCCCCGGGCCCTGACCCGGGCCGTCACAACGGCCCGGGAAGCCCGGAGCAGCTTGACCGACTGCAGGGTAAGCCCGTTCTCCCCCGGCACCAACGTGAGGCTGCAGGCGTCGCCGGCGACCACCAGCCAGGCGCTCCCGGGCAGCGGCTCGCCGCCGGCGGCTTCGTGTCGGGCAAAAGGCTTAGCGCCCTGTGCCGCCAGGATCTCCAGCTCCACCGAGTACCGGTCGCCGGGGCCGCAAATGGGCCGGCTCATGGGTCACCCCCGGCGGCCGCCGGCGGGAAGACCGCCGGTGCAGCGATGTACACCGCCCGCACCGAGACCGACTGGCCGGACTGCAGCAGCGCGTCCAACTGCGGGTTGGGCCGGGAGACACCGGTCAGCAGCAGGGTCGGCGCCCCTTCCGGCACGGCGACTTCTGCATCAAGACCAAGGGAGAGCTCGAACTCGCGCAGCAGGGCCGGGGCGCCGGTGCCGGACAGCCGCCGGTTGGCGCCGCCCATGGCCTGCCCGGCGGCGGTGAGCAAATCGGCAAGGTCAAACGCCACGGCCTATCCCCCTTTCGTCGATCAGGTCGGCGGTACCGCCACCTCGCGGGGCACGGGCCGGAAGAAGAAGCGAAAGCGGACGCCATACTGGTCACCTAGCGTATAGAGCAGTTTCTCACGTGGATCCAAAAACGCGATGTTCAGAAGGATATCGGCGCCGTCCACCGGCTGGAACTGGGCCAGGTATGTAATCTCCGTAGTGAACTCGAAAAGCCCGACGGGGCTGGGCGGGTTGTTCAAGGTCTTGTCGATGGCTCTGCCTACGGAGGCCGCCGTCGCGGCAATCAGCTGTTCGAGGGAGTGGGTCGTTACCTGAGCCAATCGCTTCGCCTCCTTGCCACCCAGTTGGCGCGCAGGAACCCCGGTGCGAACACGGGCTGATCAAACCCATGATACGCACCGGGGGACCCCTTTGATTCACGCCACGAATCCCGCCTTGACCGCGTACAGGAACGGCGACTGGAAAATGAAGGGGTACGTGAACCCCGGCCAAGCGTAGCCGGCTCCCGCAAACGGCAGGTTCACATGCCCAAACCCCCCAAAGTATGGGTTGAACACCCCGCCGAACTCCGGCCAAATGTAGGTCGAGGGAAAGATCACAATTGCAGACCCCCTCTTGACGGTTCGCCGATGGGAAAGCCGGTGCCGGTAAGACCACCCGTGACCGGCACCAGGGCGAAAACCGGCACCCCGCCTTCGCCGAAGGCCATGGATATCGGAAGGCCTTCGGTGCCGGGCCGGCCCATGGGACCGATCGGCCCGCCCCCTGTCGGCAAGAAAATGGCGCCGATGGGCCCTGAAGACTCCAGTTCGGCGATGTACAGCGTGTTGGGGAGGGGAGCGCCGGACCGAAAGATCTGGGATATGGGCCCCCCAATGGGCAGCCCGTTTCCGAAGACGCCGCCCAAAATGGCGATGGGCGCCCCGGCGATGTTGAAAATCGAGCCCGGCCCCAGCACCGGACCGCCCGCGAAATAGGCGCCCGGCGCTTCAATGGAAGCGCCCGGCAGACCGAACTCCGGCTCCGGTTCCACGGGGCGGCCCGGGGCGGGGGGGCCGGCCTCCGAACGAATCGGCAGCCCGCCCGGGGCACCGGCGATTCCGTCCCCGATCGGGCGCCCACCCGCAGGGCCGCCGCCGTCCCCCGCTATCGGGCGCCCTTCCCCGGGACCGCCGTCTCCCTCAATCGGGCTCCCGCCCGGCTTGCGCCGCTCCGGCATCGCGACACCCCCGGTATCAGATTATGTGAAGCAGGTCATCGCCCGTTACTACTCCAGCAAGACAACGAACGGCCGCAATCAGAAAAGATAAATGCTTTACACTTGAACGAAAATGACCTGTTCATGGGTCATTGCAGTAGACTCATGCGAAAGCGGGTGAAACCATGATGATCCGGAAGCGTCTTCTCCTGGCTGTGGCAGCCGTGGCCTTGACCCTGATTTTCGCCTCCTGCAGCGAGCCTGCCGCCACGCCCGCCACACCGGGCGTTGAAAGACCGACCCTATCCAGAACGCCTCCCCCCGCCGACTATTCGTTTATGGGCCGACAGCCGCTTTCCCTCACCAAACCAACCGACTCAAGCAACCCGTTCGCCGTTGACTTGCGTCACCGGAATCTGACCGACCAGAAACTGGCCGATGCCGGCGATGTCCTCCTCGGATATGCCTCCTTTGATACGGCTACCCGGTGGCCGTCCAGCCTCCCGGCGGGCTTCGACCCGGCTCGACTGATGGATTTGGGCAAGGACCCGGGCCTGGGCCTGCGTGAGTTGCACCGGCAGGGCATTACCGGGAAAGGCATCCGCGTCGCCTTCCTGGATCAGACGCTTCTGGTCGATCACGCGGAGTATAAGGACCGGATTGAGCGCTACGGCGAGATTGGCGCCGTGCCCAACCAGGCCCAGATGCACGCCCCAGCGGTGCTCTCGCTGCTGGCCGGCAAGACCGTGGGCGCCGCCCCCGGTGTCGCCGTCACCTTCTACGCGGTGGACCATCTGGACGGCGACAAAGTGACGTGGATCAACCACGCCAAGGCGATTCACGAGATTCTTGACGAGAACGCGAAGCTGCCCGTGGAACAGCGCATTCGCGTGATCGGGGTCTCACTGGGCTACAGCCCGGATTGGGGCGGTTACGACGAGATCAAGGCCGCCGTAGCCCGTGCGAAAAAAGAAGGGGTCTTCGTGCTCACCACCAGCGTGGAGACCGACTACACCTTCAAGTTCAACGGGCTCGGCCGCGAGCCGCTCAGCGATCCGAACCAGGTCAACTCTTACCGGCCCGGCGCCTTTTGGGCTGCCCGGTTCTACCAGCAGCCCGACATGTTCACCGACCGCATTATGGTGCCCATGGATTCCCGGACGGCGGCGGGACCGTGCAGCCAGTCCGAATACGCCTTCTACCGGCAGGGCGGCTGGAGTTGGGCGGTTCCCTACCTCGAAGGTGTATATGCCATGGGCCTGCAGGTCAAGCCGGACCTGACCCCGGAAGAGTTTTACCGGGTCGCCCTGGAGACAGGGAGCTATTCCGAGTATACGGAGAATGGCAAGGCGTTCAGGCTGGGACCCATCCTGAACCCCGCTGCGCTGATCAAGAAGCTTCAAGGAGGCTAGAACCATCCTTCAGGCCGACTGAAAGCGATTTCCTGACGGCCTTTGACGCCGTCCAGGCGGCGCATAAACGGCTCTTGGCCCCATCTCGGCGGCTTTTTGACGCCATCTAGACGACTTTTGACGCCATCTAGACGACCTTTGGCCTCACTGAAACGACATTGGAACGCGTTCGGGGGCTGCCGTTTCTCATGGCTGCCCCCCCTTTCGAAAAACGGTCAAACTAGCATCTTCGCTGGCATACATCCAAAGGAGGGTGGGCACCGATTGTGCCCACCCTCCAGACTCCTGACAAATCCGCTTCGTCTGGACAGCGGTGTCTCCGTAAACAAAGGAGGCTGCTACGTGTGAGTGTTGTTGTCCGGTACGGGACCAGGTCACATCAGGTTTGGTTGCTCTGTTGGAATGTGAGCACCCGAACCCACCCCGGACACGCAAATAGCAGCAGAGGATAAGAGTTGTGTGCGTTTGCGGGCGCCAGCACCGGCCTCGGGTGGTTTTTGCGCACCAAGACTGGCCCTGCCCTCTCAATTACCGACGGAGGGGTGCGCCAACCGAGACCCGTGCCGTGACAATTGAGAACGCAGTGTGTTTGCTTTGCCAGCAACCTGGAGGGTGGGCACCGTTCGTGCCCACCCTCCTTCTCTTTAGCGCAGCTCTACGGGAACGACCGTCAGGATCTGACCGGTCTTCTGGTCCTTGAGAGTGACGGCGCCCACGTATGGGCCCGGATTGCCGGGCAGCGCCGCGGTAATCTCGGTGCTCCACTTGGCCCCGAACGGCCGCGCCACGGCGCCCTCGGGCGGCTTGACGCCCGTGCCGGCAGTCACCTGGGTCAGGCTGTACGTAAGGCTCGTCTTCCCCGCCGGCACCAGCTTGCCGGAGATCTCCACGGCATACTTGCCGGGCGCCGGGTTGAGCAGTTCCACGGTCCGGCCGAGCCGCTGACCCGAAGCAGTGCCCACTGCCACCCATCCGCCGAGCTTCGGATCGTTGTAATAGAGGCCGATGTCGAGGTCGGCGCCCACGTCGCTCAGGCCCGAGAAGCCGGCCCGCAGCAGCGCCGTGCCTTCTGCCACATCGACGAACTTATCCTGGAAGCCGCCCTGTTCCACTTCGAACCGCTCCATCTGCGGCTGGGCAAAGCCGGTACCGCCCATGACGGCTTCAATGTCGCCGTAGTAGTTGGCAAAGGCGATACTCCGCTTCTGCTCTCCACCGAAGACCGGCGCCAGATCAATCCGGGAAGGCTTGGCGTAGACGCCGCGGGCCGCCACGTCGATCACGTATTTGTTTTCAACCAGCCCGTAGTTCATGCCGCCGTGCGAAGCATATGCATCCAGCTCCCAGACGCCGGGCGCCGGGTTGGGGATCGTCAGCGTCTGCTGGTCGGGGGCGTCCGGGGCGCCGGCCCAGGCCGTGCCGCTGCCGAAGGGCATCCCGTCGGGCGTGTAGGCCATCAGCCGCACGCGGCCCTGCTTGTTTGGCACCGTCAGGTTGACAGTCAACTCAGCCGTGCCAGGGGGCACCTGGACGAAGTGGCGCCCATAGCGGGCCGTGCCGATGTTGCCGCTGATGCCGTTGATGATGTTGCCCTTGGCGCTGTCAAACGTATGCGGCACCACCACCGTCGCCAGATATTCGGCCGCGTAGCCGGCCTGGCCGGGCGTGCGGGCCTGAATCAGGGCGTCGTAGACGCCGGGGCGGGTGGCGTCATAGGCGAACTTGAGCGGAATCTGCCGACGCTGCAGGCCGGGCAGGGTGACCGAGGCCGGGCCGGAGATGCTCAGGCCATTGCCGGGAACGTAAGTCAGATCCAGGTTCGCTCGCCGGTAGTCCCGGTTGCCCAGCGCCCAGCGGGCGTCGTCGGGCGTGGCGGTGAAGTCCCGGGCGTAGAGGCCCGTGGCGGGTACGCCGGCCTTGGCCTTGCCGAAGGAGACCAGGTCCGGGCTCTTCTCGCGAGTAAGCTGCTGCAGCTGGTTCCAGGCCAGGTCGACCTGAATCAGCCCGTGGCCCTGCTCATACCAGCCGTACCCCGGCAGGCGACGGGCGCCGAGTTCCAGCGCCTGCGTCAGCTGGCGGGGCGTCACCTGCATGCCGCTCTGCTGCGCCTTGCCCACCAGCAGGGCGGCGGCGCCCGACGTCTGCGGGGCGGCCATGGAGGTGCCCTGGAACACAGCGTACTTGCCGGCCCAGGTCGGGATGGCGGAGTTCGCAGTGCCCGGAGCCACAACGTTCGGCTTCAGGCCCCCGTCGTCGCGGGGGCCGGCCGACGTGAAGTACCAGAGGCCGTCCTGGGGCACTGTCAGGCCATAGTCCGCTTTGTAGGTGTTGCTGGAAATGAAGGCGCCCGACGTAATGGCGGCGCCCGCGACCCCGGGCAGGCCCATGGTGTTCAGCCCCGGCCCCGAGTTGCCCGCGGCAATGGAGAAGAGCGTACCGTACTTCTCCGCCAGGTCCCCAATCAGCAGCGACTGCGGGTCGTTGCCGTCGTTCAGGTCGCTCAGGCCGCCAAGGGACATGTTGACCACCTTCGCCCCGTGGCTGGCGGCGTACTCCATCCCCTTGATGATGCCGTCCCAGCCGCCGGAGCCGCCGGACGTGAGCACCTTGATCGCCATGACCCGGGCGCCCGGCGCGATGCCGGTGAAGGGACCGTAGCCGGCCGTAATGCCCGCCACATGCGTGCCATGCTGGCCGCCGTCATAACCGATGTTGATGCCGGAGCCATCGGCGTTGACCCTGGTCACCACGAAGTTGACGCCTTGCATGACGCCATCCTTCTCCGCGGCGCTGCCCAAGACGCCGACGCTGCGGGTCTTGTTGAAGGCGCCCAGGGGCTTCTCGTCGGTGAGATTGCCGTCGCCGTTAGTGTCGACGTAGACGGTATCGTAGACGCCCTTCTGGTGCGCATCCGTCACCAGAACGCGGAACGTATCGTCGCTCTTGCCGTTGCGGTTGATGTCCGAACTCATCTCGCCGGTCGGAATCTGGGCCTCCTTAAAGGTGCCCAGGCGGTAGGTGCCGCTCAGCGTCGGAATGCCGGCGATGGCTTCCGTGCGGGTCTCCGTGGTCGCCACATCGCCTTCCCCGGTGAAATCCTGCCAGTCGATCAGCTTCGCATCGCCGCCCGATGTCTGCCGGAGGGCGGGATGATCAGGATCGACGCCCGTGTCGAGAATCGCCACGGTGACGCCCTCGCCGGTAGCCCCGGCGAGCTGGGGCGCCCGGATTTCGCCGCGGGTGATCTTCAGGGAAAGGGCCGGGTCGGAGGCGGACGGCACGGCCTGCGCCTTATCTTCCAGCGGCTGCATGGCCGTAGGGTCGAGCCGCACGGGCCGGTCCAGCCCCAGTGCCCGGACGGAGCCGGATCGCTCCAGTTCGGTCAGCTTGCTGGTGGGCACTTGGGCGGTCAGGAAATCGGAGCCGGTGAGCAGTGTCGTCACCTGGCCGCCCAGCTTCTGCACGAGGCGGGCGACGGCGTTCGCTTCGCCCTTGCGGACGGAGATCAGCACGGGGGCCATATCCTTTCCGGCAGCCTGAGCCACGAGCGCGAGGCCCTGCGTTCGCTTGGGCACCGTCAACATCGACCGGTCGATCGCCTGGACGGTGGAGCCCACCGACCAGAACAGCACGGAGGCGATGGCGGGAATCACGACGTACTTGGTCGTTTTTTTCATGGCCCCTCCTATTACTTTATGATACTTTTTGTTTAAACATCGTACGATATATCTTGATAAGACACCAGCCGGGAGATTCTGATGATGCTGGCTGAGCTGACAGTTTACGGCAGCCGTCAGGCCCGTGTTGTTTGCGCATAATAAGAGCGAACCCACGGGGAGGCGAACGAATGACCAGAGTCATGCTCGGAATCATGTCGCGCGACGGCGATCGCCTGGGACATCTTGTCCGGGCGGTGCAAATGCTGCGCTCATACGGGAAGGAAGCCAAAATTCTTCGCTATTCGGATGTGATGGACTGGCACGGCGAGCAGGACGAACCGCCCGCCATGTGCTGCCTGCTGGAGTGCATGAGCGACGCTGATATGGATGCGCTCTCCGGCGTTGCCAGAGAGACGCAGTGGTCGCTGGGCGACAAGGAGGATGTTCTGAAGATCTACATCATGCAGTTCGGCAATGAGCGCTTCCAGGAGGCGCCGCCGCCCCTGCAGGCGCTGCTGCAGGAAAAGTCGCTCGCCTGCATGAAGCGGGTCATGGATCAGCACGAATTCGCCAAAGCCTGCGACTGGGGACAGCAGCACGACGGCAAGGATGCTCCCGTCGCTGGCGAATCGCCCAGCGCCACGGGGCGCTAGTGTAGTGCGGCGCCGGGCAGCACCCGTAAATGGCGCGTCTGCGCTGGGAAGGGCAGGAGCCTACGGGCGGCGCGCGGAAAAGAAAAAGCAGAGGTGATTCACGTTGAAGCTAACCCCTGCTGCAGAAGCGAAACTGCATGAACTGCTGAAGGACGCGGATGACAAGCGCGGATTGCGAATCTACCTCCGGGGCATGGGCTGAGGCGGTCCCAACATCGGGCAGGCTCTGGCAGAGCCTTACGAAGACGATACCCTGGTGGTCGACGGCCCCGGTCCCGTCAAGGTCTACCTGGATCGTTTCCTGTCCCGCCTCGGCGACGGCGCCGAGCTGGACTGGTCGCCGGCCTACGAGAAATTCTGGCTGCAGCATCCGGAACTGACCTAGTTGCATTTCTTTCCAGTATTTGGTACACTCAAGGTGAACCATTTCGCTGGGAGTGAAACGCATGGACATGGGCGCCATCCGGGCTTTTCTGCAGGGTGCCGAAGCGTACCGCCGCCGGGCAGCGGAGCGGCTGAACGGCTCTCCCTACATGCTCAAGTTCACCTACCTCAATGGCCATCCGGGCATCTGGAACGCAGGGGAGTTCTGGGTGGGCCGGGTGGCGAACCGCCTGCGGCTGGTGGATCAGCGGGGCGAGCGCTGCTACGACCTGCCCATCGACCGCATCAACGGCCTCGGCTGCGACGAAGACGGCCATGTGGAACTCAAGTTCGAGCCCACGGCCGGCCTGGTCACCACCGTGGCCCTTCACTACGACGGGGGCACCGAAGGCTACCGCAAACTCGTCCGCATGATTTCGTAACAACAAGGGGTGAGCTGTTGTGGCTCACCCCTTGAACACTTCTTTTGCCTGGCGAATCGTGGGCGTGTCCAGGTTCATGGGCTGGCGGGGGCGCCCCGCCGGCTCTTTCGCTTTCTGCCGGTCCAGCTGCCCGAGGATTTCCCGCCCGCTCGCAGCGATCTCTGCGGCCGTCGCCCGGTCGCCGGCCAGGTCGGCCCGGAACAGCATGTCTATATGGGCTGAGAGCGCCGCCTCGTAGGCGGGCACGTACCACGGCCAGAGCCGGACGAACTCCCGGTAGGCGGCGGCGGCCGCGGCGGGGCGCCCCGCCCGGAGCAGTTCCCGGGCCTGCAGTTCGGCGTACCAGGGCTCGAATGCGCCATACCGCCTGGCCACAGCAAACGCCGCCACCGCTTCCTCCGTGCGGTCCAGGGCGCTTAACGCCCGCCCCTGTTGGGCCCGGGCCAGGTCGTTCCAGGGAGTGAGCGCTACGGCCAGGGCGGCGTGGCGCGCCGCCGCGTCCGGGCGGGCGGCGTCCAGGGCCCGCTGGGCCAGCACGGTCGCCGCGTCGCCGGCGCCCACGACCACGGCGCCCGCCGTGGCCAGTCCGGCCAGGGCGGCGGCGGCCCCGTGGGGCCAACGCCGCCCGGCGCCGGGCGGCGACACCAGCCCGAAGCCGAGCCAGAGCGGCATCGCAAACAGGCCATAGCTCAGGTCCCAGTCGACCAGGGCGTGCAGCGCCAGGGCGCCGAGCCCGGTCAGGGCACCGAGACGCCAGCCGTCCCAGGCCCGCCCGTGGCGCAGGCCGACCAGAAAGCGCATCAACAACACCAGAAAGACCAGCCCGCCCAGCCAGCCGAAAGCCAGCGTCAGGTCGATGGGAGCGCTATGCGCTTCGGCCGAATAGTAGCCGTAGCTCGCCCCCTGCAGGTGGAGGGCCGTCCAGGCCTTGAAGCCGGCCCCCCCGGGCAGGTCCGCCGCCATTTTCAGCCCGTCTTTGAGGAACGTCATGCGTTCAATCGATGAACCATCGGACAATGCAGCGGCCCGACCGCCCAGCCAACGCCATCCCGGGGCGGCAAAGGCCATACTGACCACCCACGCCGGGACGGCCACGAAAGAAAACCGGGGGAACCATCCGGCGAGAATCACCGTCAATCCAATGAGCAAGAACGCAAGCAGCGCGGGAAGCGGCGCCCGGGCGGCCACCGCCGGGCCGATCCACAAGGCTGCCGCCAGAGCCCCGGCAATGGGCCACCAGAGCGGGCGGATCAGCCCCCGGTTGGCCCAGGCCAGATAGACCGCGAGCACCAGCGCCGCCGCCCAGACGCCCCGTGAACCCGACAGCAAAATGGCCACGCCGTTGCCCCAGGCCAGAAACGGCGCCCACCGGCGCCCGCCCGCGAGCAAGGGCAACGATCCGGCGATACCCAGGAGCCCGAGTGCGCCGACCGCGATGGGGTACCCCAGAAACGACGCCAGCCGCCCGGAATGGTGCACCGGCAGATAGGACATCGCTGCCAGGCCGCCGAATACCATCAGCGGCCCGAGTACGGCCCAAAGCCAACACAATGTCCGCTGCACCCACGTTTCGTCTGCCAGGCGGCGGCCAAGCCAGAACGCCAGCAGCCAGCCCGCCGCAATCAGCGGACCATGTGCGGCTGCGCCGGCCGCGGCGGGCGCCCGGAGAGAAATCAGGGCAGCCGCGCCGAACACCGTCAGCAGCACCGCTTCCAGCGTGGTCAACGGCGCGGTCCCGCCAGCAAACGCAACCAACAGGCTCGCCGCCGCCGTTGCCGCCAGCTGCTGACCGGGCGCATACAGCCCGTCCCAGAAAGCGCCGGCGCCTAGCAGCAGGACCATCAACCCGATCAAGAACCGCCTGCGCATACAATCACCTTGGTATTCAGAGGAGGGGAAACCCGTGGATTCAGCACATCATCCATCACATCCGCGCGGCCTGCCCCCCTGGACGCTATGGGCTGCCATTCCCGTGATTCTCGCCCTCGGCTTCGTCACCGGCATGGCAATCGCCTCGTACACCAATCCTGCCGGGTCCGCTACCCGGGAGGCCCCCGTCGCCGAGGAGCAGGTCAGCGTTCCGCCGGTCCAAAACGCGGCCCCCGCGGTGACGGTCCCGGCGCCGCCGCCAGACCCGTCCTGGCGCATCGTCACATCCAACAACGCTGCCAATTCGCCGTCGAATGTGATCAGCATTCCAGGGCTGCCAGGCGAAACGCCCCTGGAAGACGGCAACATCCACTCGGCCAATCCGGAGCCGCCGCCGAAGTTCACCGGCCCCGCCATTACCATCGATGATGCTAAGAAAGCCCTGACTTCAGACTTCAGCAGCTTCGCTCAGGGAGGGGCTGCATTCCGGGTCGAATACCAGAAGATGACCCACACAAACGGCGTTGCGCTGGTCGGGCTCATCCGGGTGGCAGACTACCCGGCGTGGGAGAAGGCGGTGCGCGAGGCGCCCGGCGAGTTGACGAAATGGCTGGAAGATGCCGCCCGACGGGTCCAGCCGGCCTCATCCCGCGAAGGCTTTCACATCGCCTGGTCCGTGGTTGACGTGGTCGACGGCTGGCCCGGGGGGTTCGCCAAGAACGAGCTGACTTTGATGGACAATGGCACCTACCTCGTCGTCCGCCGCCTGGCCTCTACTGTCGATCATACCAAAACAGAGATTTCGCTGCGCCCCCTCGCCAGCCTGCAAGAATCGGCTGCAAACAAGCAGGTGACGTCATCCGATCCATGGGCGACGTACGGGCCGGTGATTCGCTTCGATTCCACGGACCTTTACCGGCCGATCCGCACGCTGGGCCATCTCCCCATGAAATGAAGCACGAGTGCCGCCCGACGTTCATGCATGAAGGTCGGGCGGCACTTGTCCTACTTCTTTGCGTAAAAGCCGAGAACCAACAACTGCTGCACCTGAGGCTCCTGTGGCGCCTGTGGTACCTGTGGCGCCTGTGGCTTCTGTGTCGCCTGTGGTACCTGTGACGCCGGCGGCACGGCGCCTTTGGCCGCAGGTGGCTGCGTCCGCAGGCTCACCTCTGGCAGTTCGATCAGCAGGCTGTGGCGCTCTAGCTGTCGGAGAAACTCAAGGTACTGGTTGCGATTGCCCGTGACCTGCAGCGTAGCCTTGTATTTCACCACGGCGGACAGGTCCGCCACCGACTCGGGTCCCTCCAGAATCAGCGAACTCAGGCTCACCCCGCTCTTTACAGCAACCGCCGTCAGTTCCCGCTGAATGGTGGCGAATGGCTGCCCTTCGATCAAACGGGTACTGATGGCTTCAAGTACACGTTTGCGGTCGGTGAGCTGCTGCTCCCGCTGGCGCAGGGCTTCCACCTCCTTGCGCAGCGGGGCCAGCTTGGCCTGTCCTTCTTTGAGCTTTGCCCGATTCCCCTCGATGGCTGCATCCATGTAGTGAAGGGGCAGCCCGAACATGACCACTACCACCAGAATCCAGATCAGTACGCTTTGCCGGTTCATGGGGCTCCCTCCCGCCGCACCTTCGCCGCAAACGTAAAGGTCGTGATGCCCTTGGTTACGGTAGCGAGTTTTCGCTCCTCCACCGCTGTCAGGGCCGGGAGGGCCTGCAGCGCACGCAAAAAGCGCATGGCCGCATCAAAGTCCGGAGCTTGCCCGCTGAGAAGCAGTGCCTGGTTCTTGTCGATGGCCACCTCGTTCACGGCCACATCAGCCGGCGCAGCGGCGAAGACAGCCTGCAGCACATCGGCCTGCCCCCAGGGCGCCTGGTTCCGCCCGGTCAGAGCTAGCTGCTGCTCCTGCTTGAGCACCTCAGCTTCCCGATCCTTGAGGGTTTTCCCCTGCGCAATCACCTTACGGTAGGTCGCTTCCAGCTGTGTCAGCCCGGCGACTTCTTCTTGGAGTTGATGGTAGTCGGACCACCAGTTGACGGCGTAGACTCCGAAGCCCATGATGACAGCCCCTGTCAGGGTCGTCGCTGCGACACGGCGCCAGTTGATTTTCGGTTTCGGTTTGATGATCAGGTTGATGTTAATCATGTTAGCATCTCCGGCAGCAGCGATAAGCCAAAAGCCAGCATTTGCGACTGGTTGATGCCGAGGTCGGGCGCCTGCAGGGGTTCGACCTGAAAATCCGTTGCCAGGCGGCCCGAGAGGAAGCTTCGCAAATACCCGGTCAATGAGATCAGCAGGAACTCGTCGCCGCCGGCCCCCCCGCCGATGAAAACCCGCGACGGTCTGGCGTCGGATTGATTCAGTGCAAACTCCAGCGACCGGCGAATATCCAAAAAGAGATCCTCCGTGCCCACGCCGGCGAAGAAATTCCCCTCTACCTCGGAATGGGGCATGTCCACAACCCGGGTCACCAGGGGCAGTTCCCCTTCGAACAGGCTGATTTTCGCCGCACTGGCGCCGAGGTCGACCACGGCGAAGGACGAATTCCGGCCGGCCAGGCCCGCTGCGATCAGCGCTCTGTTCAGCGCGAGCGGCTCAAGATCGATCCGCTGCGCTTTCAGGTGGGCGAACCGGCAGGCCGCCATCAGGTCGGCCACGATGTGGCGGGGTGCGGCGCCCACTACCGCCGCGATCTGCCCGTCTGCCGTTTCGCCCGGGAGAATGTTGACGTCGTAGATGCTTCCCTCACGGGCGAGGGGGATATAGCGCTCGGGCTGCAGATCGATGGTGGCCCGCAGTTCTTTGAGGGGCATCTTCGGGAAGGTGACGCGGCGGAGGAAGCCATACTGGGCAGGAACGGCCAGGGCCGCCGTGCGCGCCTTGATTCCGGCCTCCCGCAGAGCCTGGCGGATCGCTTCGCCGAGCAGCTTCACATCGACGACCTGCCCTTCGTGCACGCTGCCCGCCGGCGTAGGCACCTGAGTGGCACCCACGACGCGCCAGCGGAGCCCACGACGCGCCGGTGCGGCCTGGACGATGCTGACCGTGCGGCTGCCCACGTCGATGCCCACCGGCAGCGGGTGCCGGAAAAGGCCTCCCCACATCCTGATCCCCCCTTCCTTTACGGCCCCAACCGCGTGGTTGCCCGGCTCTCGAGGCGGTATCCATGGGTGGCGGTTACAACGGCGCGTAAGGTGCGGCCGCCGTCTTCCCGATAGAACGCCAGCCCTGTGGCGTCGCGCATCAGCACGCGCCCCTGGCGGCGGATTTCTTTCGTGTTTACATCAAGTTGGTAGGTGACCGGGGCACCGGCAACGGTGATCGTCACGGTGCTGGCCCCTTCTGACGGGAGGCTGATGCCAGTTGATTGCCGGACGTCCTGTGCGAAGCGGTCCAGCAGGGTGGTCGCTTCCGCCTGGCCGGCAAAGGCCTGTTCATCCGCCTTCCGGTAGCGCCAGGCGAAGATTTCGGTCGATGTCACGGTGATCAGGATCAGGCCGGCAATGGCGATGCCGACTATCAGTTCCACGAGCGTTACGCCCCGGCGTTCTCTGAGCAGACGGCGCCACAGCATGGTTATGGCCTCCTCGCCACGGCCGTAGCCAGCGTGACGGACTGGGTGGCGCCCCGGCGGTCCGTCCAGGAGACAGTGATGGTTACGTCTTTGAGCCCGGCCTGGTCCGGCCGGGCGACCGCCGTCTGGAGAATTTCGTAGTCCGGGTGGGCGGGGTCCGATATTGTCTCATTGGCGGGGAGGCCGTCCCAGTCCTCGCCGGCGAGCGCATGGAGCGGCTCGATGTGGGCCCGGGCGATGGCCAGCGCCGCGTTTTTCTGGCCCGTTTCAATTTGGGCGCCGGCGGTCAGCGACCATCCGCCGAAGATGGGGATGAGGCCCAGCGCCATGATTGCCACGGCAATCAGCGCTTCCACGTAGATGCTGCCCCGCTCTTCACGCATGGTCGTTCACCTCCCGGCATGTACGGGGAAAAGGGAGGCCCGGGCGGACCTCCCTTGATTTGCTTACGGGGTTACGTCGGCAACGGCCTCCGGAGTGATCTCGTAATCCTTCGTTTCGTCGCCGTTCACAAAGCTGATTGTCAACACGTAATCTTCATCGTAAGTGGCAGAATCGATGATACTGGTGTCCAGGGACACATAGTCCTTCAAAACCGTGGCCATGGTAGCGGGATCGCAGGAATCACCATTATCGGTCCAGGTAACGGTGCCGCTGTCGCAAAATGCATCTCCATCCGGATATGAGCCAGTCTCGGCATTAATCCGTTCCATGGCGACTTGGATCTGTTTGGAACTGGATTTAATGCTGCTGTTCTTTGCGTTCTCAATCGCACCCAGCACCTTCGGCGTAACAATCACCGCCAGGATCCCTAGAATCGCGACCACCACCACGAGCTCAATCAGGGTAAACCCATCTCTCTTCCGAAGCTTCTGCATCATCTCTTGCCCCACCCTTTCAAGCTAACTTAATGAACCTGGCCGAGAATGTCGAACATGGGCAGAATCATGGGAACGATGATGCCAACCACCAACCCGCCCACCAGCACCGTCATCATCGGCTCCAGTAGAGCTGTCAGACGCTCCAGCAGCAGATTCACGTCCTTGTCCGCCACGGCGGCCACCTTGAAGAGCATCGTCTCCATGGTGCCGGCCTGCTCGCCCAGGGCGATCATCTCCACGCTGATGCGATCAAACACTTTTTGCGCCCGGAGGGCGTCGCCGAACGTATCGCCATCCGCCACCCGGCGCTGCACATCGGCCACGGCCTGCTTCAGCGGCCCGCCGTCCATCGCCTCGCCGGCCGTCAGCAGCGCCGCCATAAGCGGCACCCCGCTCCGGCTCATCGTCGCGAGCGTCCTACACAACCGGCAGAGCTCCCGCTTATACCGCAGCGCCCCGACCAGGGGCAGCTTCAGCATCAGCCGGTTGCCCGCATCATGGACACGCGGCACGCGGAACAGCAACTTCGTCCCGAACCACAGACCAGCCAGGGCGGGCGGCAGAAGAAACCAATAAGAACGCAGCCACGTCGCTGTCGCCATCAAGAACCGCGTCATGGCAGGCAGCTTGGCACCCATCTCCTTGAACATGCCGGCATATGTCGGCAGCACGAACATCAGCATGAAGATGACGACCAGGACTGCGATTATCAACACGGCGATGGGATAGGTCATCGCGGAGCGCACCTTCCGCGAGAGCTTCTCTTCCTCTTCAAACTGGCGTGACAGCAGGGCATACGCCTCGTCCAGGCGCCCGGAAACTTCCGCCACCGAGGTGATATAGACCATGGTGGCGGGCAGATGCTCCCGGTGCCGGCGCAGCGCCTGGCTCAGGCTGTCGCCGCCCTCAATCGCCGCGATCACGGCAGTCACGATCTGCCCCAGCTTCTTGCCCTTGAACTGGCCCTCCAGCACCCGGAGCGACTGCAGAATCGGCACGCCCGCCCCCAGCAGGGTGGCAAGCTGATCGCAATACAGAGCGAGGTCGGTGGCAGTAACCTTGCGGCCGCCAGGGCTCAGATTGATCTCCGTGTTGAGGCTGAAGCCGGCGGGCTTCAGTTCGGAGACAACCATCCCGGACTGTTGAAGCTGGCCTAGTGCCGCGGCCCGGTCGATGGCGTCCAGGGTGCCCTCCCGCGCCCGCCCGGTGCTGTCGCGGCCGTGGTAGCGGAACTTCATGTGTTGATCATCCCTCCGCAAAGGCAACCCGCTTGACCTGCTCCAGCGTCGTCTGACCCGCGGCTGCCTTGATCAGGCCATCCTGCCAGAGCGTCCGCATACCGGATTTTGCGGCCTCTTCCTGCAGTTCCGCCGCCGTCGCCCGCCGCGTAATGCACTCCCGGATCGCCCCGGTCACGGGCAGCAGTTCCACCAGCGAAATGCGCCCGCTGTAGCCGGTGCGGTCGCAGTGGCCGCAGCCCTGCGGCCGGTACAATTCGACGCCCGTCAGACCGGCACTTGCCAGCAGCGGGTAATCCGGGTCGTCAGGGGTGGGCACATACGGGCCACGGCACCGGGGGCAGAGCCGCCGGACCAGCCGCTGCGCCAGAATCCCCGCCAGCGACGACGCCAGCAGGAACGGCTCAATCCCCATATCCACCAGGCGGCCGGGAGTGCCGGCGGCCTGATTCGTGTGAACGGTGCTGAGGACCATATGGCCCGTCAGGGCGGCCCGCACGGCGATGTCGGCCGTCTCACCGTCGCGGATCTCGCCGACCATGATCACATCCGGATCCTGACGCAAGAAGGCCCGCAGGCCGGCTGCGAACGTCAGACCTGCCTTGTTGTTCACCTGCACCTGGTTGACCCCGGGCAGATAATACTCCACCGGATCTTCGACTGTGATGATGTGCCGGTCGGCGTGATTCAGCTCACCGAGGGCGGCCATCAGGGTCGTCGTCTTGCCGCTGCCGGTGGGGCCGGTGGCCAGGAACATGCCGTTGGGCCGGGCCAGCAGCGCCCGGATCTGCGCCAGCACGTCCGGCTGCAGTCCAAGCTCTCCCAGGCCCAGCAGGGCGGCACTTCGATCCAGAATGCGAACGGCGATCTTCTCGCCAAACACGGTGGGCACGGTGTTGACCCGCAAATCGAGCCGGCGCCCCTGCATCTCCACTTCGATGCGGCCGTCCTGGGGAACCCGTCGCTCAGCGATATCCATACCGGACATGATCTTGATGCGGGAGACGACGGGCTGAGCGAGCGATTTGGAGAGCGGGGCGGCTTCCACGAGAAGGCCGTCAATCCGGTAGCGAACCCGAATCTGATACTCGCCGGGCTCGATGTGAATATCGGTGGCGCGCTGGCTGAGCGCCTGGGCCACCAGGTTGTTGACCAGCTTGACGACGCCGGTTTCGTCAGCCTCTTCCAGGTCGTAGGTCCGAACGGCGGTAGCCTCGCCGGGCCCCGGGGTGCCAGCCCTGCCGTCAACCGGGGCGCCGGCAAGCGCATACGCCTTCAGAATCGCCCGCTTGACGGCCTTCTCCGGCGAAATGGCCGGCTTGACCCGCCTGCCGCTCTGCAGCGACAGGTCTTCGATCGCCAGAAAGTTGAGCGGGTCGGACATGGCCACGACCAGCGAATTGCCTTCGAACCGCAGCGGGACGGCGTTGTACTTCTTGGCCAACGCCTCGCTGATCAGGGCCGAAACGCTGATGTCCAGCTGCGCCTCCGGATTGGGGATGAAGGGATAGCCCAATTGGTCGGCGAGCGTGTTGCACATGTCAAACTCGGTGACAAATCCGAGCTGCATGAGAACCTCGCCCAGCCGCCCGCCGGTCTTCTTTTGCGCCTCCAGTGCCGACTCGAGTTGGCGCGGCGTGATCAGCTTCGCCGCAACCAGCGTGTCGCCCAGGCGCATCACGCCGCGGGGACCTGCCATGGGTCTCCCCACCCCCCATCCAATAGACTGTACACTCCATGAAAGACTGTATCTTCCATTCGACAACTTTCGCATGGCTCCTGCCCGGAAACCGATGGGACAGTAGGGTTTGACCATTCTCCTATTCTGTCTATTTCTCGATACGCCGTCACCAATGCAGCGCTTTGTGCGTCCAAACGTTCGGGACAGCCACATAGGGCAGGTGAAACCAACATGTCTGACGATCAGCGTCCATCCCGGCGGTTCCGCATCACCCGCAAGGTGAAGAAGCCGGATCCCGAACCCTATGCCCAGCAGGTCATGCGGGAAGTCGAGACCGAGGACGTGCGCAGAAGCACCCCCGAAATGGACCGGGCCGTCAGCAAGGGTTGCATGGGCTGCCTGCGTGTATCGTTGCTCTTCGTCATCATCATGCTGGCATCGATTATCGCAACCTGGTGCATTCGCCGGCAGGGCGTATAGAGGAATCCCCCGAAGGCAGGGCGTACATTACCGCTATGCGGTGCAACGCTCTCACTCTGGGGGATTTTCCAATGATTAGACATCGCAGGCCGCACGACAATCACGAAGGATATATCCTGATTACAACCCTGATTTCGCTCGCGGTTGTGGCCCTGCTGGGAACGGCTGCCCTGGGCTGGGCGCTGACCGGCCTGCGCCTCTCCCGCCAGGCGGTAGAATCGGAGCAGGCCTTCTACATGGCAAATGCCGGCATTGAGCAGTCGCTGGCGAAGCTCCTGACCTTTGAGACGCTGACAAACTTCAGCGAAACGCTCCCCATCGCCGGGGGCCTGACGGGCAGCTACAGCGTCGCCATCGCCACAAACCCGGACGCATCGCTGGATGTGACCAGTACCGGCCAGGTCGGCGACACCACCCGGGTCGTCACGGCGCGCATGGTGCCCGGTACCCCCGGGGGCGGTGGGCCGGGCGGAGGAGGCCCGGGCGGTGAAGAACCCGTGCCGCCGCCGCCCGGGATTCCGGAGCAAATCTACCAGCAGGCCATTTACAGCAACGGTTCCCTGGCGTTCAACAACAACTCGGTCATCTGCGGCGACATGTACTCCGTGGGCAGCATCATATTGGACAACAACTCGCGTGTCGTCGGCACCGTCGGGTCGCCCTGCGCTTCCATTGCGGGCACGGGGAAACTGGAGGCAACCGGCATGGTCTCCCTCGGCAACAACTCCACCGTGGCAGGCGGCTGGTGCGATTCGGCCCACTGGGGGAGCCCCCCGGAACACCCGTGCCCGGCCGCCCCCTCCTTTACCCCCATGCTCCCGCCCGACCTCGACAGTCAGGCCACGCAGACCCACGCGGGCAGCCTGATCCTCTCCGGGACCCAAACCTACGAAGACGATATCGTCCGCATTACAGGAGACCTGTCCATCGCGAAGAAGGGGGTCGCTGTGAGTGGAAATGTCACATTTGTGGTCGGGGGCCGGGTGGAAGTCGAAGGCGACCTGACCTGCTCCGGCGCGTGCACGGTGGCCATTGTGGCTGAGGGCGATATCGGCTCGAGCAACAACTTGGAGATCTGGTCGACGCTGGTGACGGGAAACCGGCTCTCTCTGGGCAACCAGGTGACGGTGCACGGGAACCTGCAGGGCGACAGCTTTGACGTTTTGAACGGCGTGATTCTCTACCCGCTCGCCGTCAGCACCGGATCCGGCTCAACACCGACGGGCCCCGCTCTCACCGGTTGGCACAGCTAGCATTGAAAAGACCCGGCGAGGCCGCAGCGGCCTCGCCGGGTCTTCACATTAGCGTTCTTCGTCAAGCCAGCGGGCCACATCCTTGGCGTGGTATGTCAGGATGATGTCGGCGCCCGCCCGCTTGAACCCCAGCATGGTCTCCATCACCGTACGGCGCTCGTCGATCCAGCCGTTGGCGGCAGCCGCTTTGACCATGGCGAACTCGCCCGACACGTTGTAGCAGGCGACCGGCAGGTCGAACGCCTCCTTGACCCGGTAGATGATGTCCATGTAGGCCAGGGCGGGCTTGACCATGACGATGTCGGCGCCCTCCATGATATCCATTTCCGTCTCCCGCAGCGCCTCCCGGGCGTTGCCGGGGTCCATCTGATAGGAGCGGCGGTCTCCGAAGGCGGGCGCGCTGTCGGCGGCGACGCGGAAGGGTCCGTAGTAGGCGCTGGCGTACTTGGCGCTGTAGGCCATGATCGGCACGTTCTGGAACCCCTTCGCATCGAGGCCTTCCCGAATGGCGGCCACCCGGCCGTCCATCATGTCGCTCGGGGCGACCATGTCGGCGCCCGCCGCGGCGTGGCTGACAGCCGTCATGGCCAGCAAGTCAAGCGTCGGGTCATTGTCGACCGTATCACCCTTGATGATGCCGCAGTGACCATGCGAAGTGTACTCGCACATGCAGACGTCTGTTACCACGTACATCTCGGGAAACCGGGACTTGATCGCCCGAATCGCCTGCTGCACGATGCCATGCTCATGGTAGGCGCCGCTGCCGACCTCATCTTTGGACTCCGGCAGTCCAAAGAGGATGGTCGAGCGAACGCCCAGCTTCAGCATCTCTTCGATTTCGGAGAGGATGGTATCCGTCGACCAGTGGTAGTTGCCGGGCATGGCTGAGATCTCATGCTTGACGCCCTTGCCCGGAGCGACGAACAGGGGCAGAATCAGGTCGTTCTTGGTCAAAACGGTCTCGCGAACCATCCGCCGAAGCGTCTCCGTCTGCCGCAAACGCCGCGGCCGTGCGGTTGGGAATTGCATGGGCTTAAGTTACCTCCCTAGATAACCTTCATTAGTTCAGGAATTGCGGGACAGCGAGCCGGAGGCGACCGGGTGGTGCGTCCCTGAACACCATACCCGAGACCGGTTTCCGATTCCGGCGAACCCGACAAAAGCCTACGGCCCGTTAACGCAGCCTCATGGGCCAGCGGGGGGGCTGCCACCCGGACGCCGACCGCGCCCACATAGGTCTGCCACAATGGCGTTCACCAAACCCTCCAGGCTCACCTGCTCCGCAATAACATGAACCGTCAGCCCGGCGGCCAGGGCCGCTTTCTTTGTCTCGGGCCCCATAACGGCGATGCGGGTGCTTTCCAGCCATTCCCGGCCGCCAAGGCGCTCCAGCAGGTTGTTCACCGTCGAGGAGGATGTTAGGGTAACATAATGAATCTCCCCCGCCCGCAGGGCGGAACGCAGCTGCACCACGTCGCCGCCGGCCGGCACCGTGCGGTATGCGACGAGATCATCAACCTCGCAGCCCATGGCTCGCAGGGCTTCCGCCGGACCCGGATCGGCCAGGTCCGCCCGAGCCATCAATATCCGGTCGCCGGGCTGCACGTGCGGCGCCAGGGCTGCGGGCAGCGCCGCCCCCCTGGCTTCGGCCGGCAGCAGATCAACCGCGATGCCCACCGCCGCCAGCGCCCGGGCCGTAGCCGGCCCGACGGCCGCCACCTTGACCCCGGCCAGGGCCACCGGCCCCTTGCCTGCGGCTGCCAAACGGGCGGCGAATCTCTCCGCACCGTTGGGGCTGGTGATCACCAGCCAGCGGTAGACCGCCAGCCGGGCAACCGCCGCATCGAGCGGCGCCCATGACGGCGGATCCAGAATGGTAATGACAGGGAACTCCCAAACCTTGCCGCCCAGAGCTTCAATGTGCGCAGCCAGGGCCGGCGCCTGGCTCCTGGCGCGCGTGATCAGAATGCATTTGCCGGTCAAGGGTAGCGTCTCGTTCACTCAGACTCCCCCATTGCAACGGGACTGCCTGTCCAAGTATACCAAAGTCTACCCCCGACGGAATATCAGCCTGAAACACGAAAATTACCGTATCCGAGTGACCCGGTTGCCTATGACGAAGGCGCTCCTAATGGGTGTTATGGTCCATGGTTCTTCCTTTTCGCACGAGGTAAGATTTATTTGTAATTTGATAACCTTTGCTGCCCCAAGGGGGTCTCGCAGTGGCTGGCTTCACTCGCCGCGACGTCATATTCCTCCATGCCCCCAGCGTATACGACTTTCGCAAAGATACGATCCTGTTCGGACCGATCAGCGACGTTGTCCCGTCCTCATCGGTCTTTGAGATGTATCCGGTCGGCATTACTTCCATCGCTGACCGCCTTGAGCGGGCCGGCTACCATGTCCAGCTGATCAACGTCGCCTATCGCATGCTGAGGGATCCCAAGTACGATCCGGAAGAGCAGATTCGGCGGCACAATCCGCACCTCTGGGCCATCGACCTGCACTGGCTGCCCCACGCCCACGGCGCACTTGCGCTGGCTGCGCTCATTAAGAAGTACCACCCGGACGCCCAGGTGATGATGGGCGGCCTCAGCGCGTCTTACTACCATGAAGAGCTGATTCGCAACCCCAACGTCAACTTCGTCGTGCGGGGCGATTCGACGGAGGAACCGGTACTTGAGCTGGTTCGCCGCCTCCGCACCGGCCTGCCCGTCGATGGCGTTCCAAATCTGACTTGGAAGCGGCTCGACGGCACGGTGGTCATCAACCCGCTCACGCATGTGCCGGATGACCTGGACCACACCAATCTGCCGGCCTACCGCTACTCGATGCGATCGGTCTTCAAGTATTGGAACCTGCACAATATTGTACCTTATGTCCGGTGGCTGGAGTATCCCATGACGGCCCTGCTGATTTCGCGGGGCTGCACCCAGCACTGCTCCATTTGCGGAGGATCGGCAGCCGCCTACGGCAAGATCTGCAATCGGGCGCGCCCTGCCTTCCGGTCGCCGGAAAAGCTGGCGGAGGACGCCCGCTTCATCAGCAGGTTCAGCCGGGCGCCCATCTTCGTCATCCATGACCTGCGCATGGGCGGAAAGGAATACGCGTATCAGGTGCTGGAGGCCCTGGGCGCCGAGCATATCCAAAACGAGATCGTGCTGGAGCTGTTCACGTACGCCGGCGACGATTTCTTTGCCGACGTGCGGCGCAACGTGCCCCGGTTCAGCCTGGAAATGACCCTCGAGACGCATGACGACGAGCTGCGGCGGCTCAATGGCAAGTTCCCCATCACCAACGAACAGGTGGAGGAGACGATCGCCTCAGCCCTGGCGCACGGCTGCCACCGCCTTGATATCTACTTTATGGTCGGCATTCCCCGCCAGACGCCCCAGTCGGCCATGGCCTCCATGGAGTATGCCCGCCACCTGCTGCAGAAGTTCGGCAGCAAACTGCAGATTTACGTGGCGCCCCTGGCACCGTTCCTTGATCCGGGCAGCCCGGCGTTCGAGCATCCGGAGAAGTATGGCTATAAGCTGAAGGCCAGGACTCTGGAGGAGCACCGGCAGCGGCTGACCAGCCCCACCTGGGCGCAGATTCTAAACTACGACAGCGACACGATGACCGCCGAACAGGTGGCAGAGACCACCTATGCCGCCACGGCCCGCCTGACGGAGATCAAGGCCGAGCTGGGGCTGGAGTCCAAGGAGTCGGCCGGCCGGACCCTGGATCTGATCGAAACCGCCCGGAGCCTGATGCGGCGCATTGACGATGCGTGCCGGCTGCCCGCGGCGGAGCGGGATCAGGCCATGATCGCGCTGAAAGCCGAAGCGGCTGCGGTGAACAGTCGCCGGGTATACAAGCAGACGGATTTCGTGTCGTGGGGCGGGCGCCGCTGGCAGCTGCGGCCCGCAGGCCTTGCACGGCTGATGGTCGATCTCTTCTTTGAGGAGATTTCGCTGGCATGGCTGCGGTGGAAGAAGCGGCGGTACCAGTGGGCGCCGGCTTCGACTGCAGTGCCGGAGAGTTCCGACTGAGTTCATCTCCCTACGGAGGCGGCGTCAGGACGACGCCGCTTCGTTTTTTCGCATTGCCAGCGCGCGATTCCGGAAGTCAGGCGGGTCGGCGCCGTGGTATGCTCAGCACAGGAGGTGCGGCCATGCTCACGGAGGATCAAATGTGGGAAGCGGTACAGCGCAAGGACCCGGCGTTCGATGGCCGGTTCTTCCTGGGCGTCACCTCGACGGGTATCTTCTGCTTCCCCTCCTGTCCGGCGAAAACGCCGAAACGGGAGAATATCCGCTTCTTTGTGAGCCGAGAAGCAGCGCGGGCGGCGGGCTTCCGGCCCTGCAAGCGCTGCCGGACCGACCTGCCCGGCGGACGGGCCGAGTACGAAACCGGCATTATCGAGCAGGCCCGGGCCGTGGCCGGCGCCCAGCTGGAGTCGGTCACGCCGGCGTCTCTGGCCCGCACGGTGGGTCTGAGCCCGGCTTACCTGGGGCGCCTTTTCCGCACGCATACCGGCCTGACCCCCGATGACTTCATTCGGCAGCGGCGGGCGGAACGGGCCGCCGAACTGTTGCGCACCGGCGACGCGGCCATTCTCGACGTGGCGGCGGCCGTCGGCTTTGAATCGACCAGCAGCTTTTACGCCGCCTTCCGGCGGTTCTTGGGCGCTTCGCCCGGCGAGTATCGGCAGCAAACGGAGGAACAGCAGGATGCCATATCGTGAAGTGATTTTTGCGCAGATCCCGACAGCAGCAGGCGTTTTCGGAGCCGTCATCACCCCGGAGGGGCTGGCCCGGCTCACGTTCCCCCTCGAACCGCTGGAGTGGTGCCACGAGTGGATTCGCCGCTGGGAGCGTGAAGCGAGCGTGGTCGACGCCGGTCCCGGCCTGGAGCCGGTCGCCCGCCAGCTTGCGGCTTACTTCGACCGCACGCTCACGGAATTCGACCTGCCGCTGGACATGCGGGGCACCCCGTTCCAGCGGGAAGTCTGGCAGGCCCTGACGACGATTCCCTTTGGTCAGACCCGCTCTTACGGCCAGATCGCCGCCCAGATCGCCAGGCCCAAGGCGGTCCGCGCCGTTGGCGCCGCCAACGGCGCCAACCCCGTGCCCGTCATCGTGCCTTGCCACCGGGTGATCGGCAGCAACGGCACGCTGACCGGGTACGCCGGGGGGCTGGAGCTGAAGCAGCGGCTCCTGGAGCTGGAGGGCCGGGCCCGCCAGCCTGAACTGCTGCTGGATGCGGAGGGAAACCGGTGACACCGAGACAACTGGGCGTCCTGCTCCTGCTGTCTGCGCTGTGGGGCGGGTCGTTCATCTTCATGCGCATCGCCGCCCCGGAGCTGGGGCCGATCCTGCTGATCGAGCTGCGGGTTTTGGTCGCCGGTCTGCTGCTGCTGGCCTACGGCTTCGCCACCCGGTCGCTCCCGCCCCTCGGCTCCCACTGGCGCCACTACCTGGTCATCGGCGCGATCAACTCAGCCCTGCCGTTTCTGCTGATCGCTACCGCATCGCTCTATCTGCCCGCATCGGTGACGGCGACCCTAAACGCCACCACGCCGCTCTTCGGCGCCCTGGTCGCGGCGGCTTTCCTCGGGGAGAGCCTGACGCTCCGCAAGGTACTGGGCATTCTCCTGGGCATCAGCGGGGTGGCCGCCCTGGTGGGCCTGGGCCCCCTGCCCTGGACCTCCAACACCTTCGTTGCGGCCGGTGCCTCCCTGCTGGCGGCTGTCTCGTACGGCGCCGCCGCCGTTTACACCAAGGTCAAAATGAAGGCGGGCAACCCGCAGGCGCTTTCCACCTATAGTCAACTCTTTGCTGCGGCGCTCCTGATGCCCCTGACACCATTTGCCCTGCCCGGGGCGGCGCCCGGGGGGCTGGCCATCGGCAGCACGATTGGTCTCGCAGTCCTGTGCACCGCCTTCGCCTATCTGCTGTACTTCTACCTGATCGTGAACGCCGGGCCGACCCGTGCGACGCTGGTGACCTTCCTTTCGCCGGCGTTCGGCATGCTCTGGGCGGCGGTGCTGCTAAAGGAGCCGCTTGGGCTGGCGCATGTGCTGGGGTTCGGCCTGATTCTGGGCAGCGTCGGGCTGGTGAGCGGGCGCCCCGCAGCGCCGGCAGCGAAGCCCGAGGCTGCGGCTGAAACGTGAAAAGCAGGCGCCCGCTCCCAGTCGGGCGGCAGCGACGGCAATCAACAGTGACCGATGCTCTTTGACGCTCGTCGATATTATTAGATGGTCGTAGATCCAAACGGCCCGCCAGAGGTCCACTTTCATGGCAACAGCCAATCACAGTAACATGGAGACGCACGCCCTTACGCCGCTGCAAGTCCTATGCAATTGAAGGCTGCTTATGTGAGGTAATGGAGGCATTTTCCCGCTAATGTGGGGTAATGGAGGCATTTTGCCACGGAGGGCGCGGAAGCCACGGAGTGACACGGAATGGGACAATAAAATGGCGATGGCGCTGATTGCGCAGATTACAGATCAGAGCCAGCGCGGATTTCCGGGCAACAACCAAAGGTAGATGGAATTGCATATTATTATGTTCAATTATAAAATAGATGGCAGATCCTGAAAGAACCATCAGACAAGGCGCAGGGACACATTCCCACTTCCACTGCCGCGATTTCCGTGTCCCCTTCCGCGCCCTCCGTGGTAGTTATCCCGTTCCCATCCCCGCATTGAAGCCCCGTAATGTGACGGTGATCCGTCAACCTGATGAACAACCCATCCCAAGAACGACAACCCCCGAAGGGTGATCACCTTCGGGGGTTGCCTGCGCTTACGCCTTCTTCAGTTTCGCGGCATTCGCCTCACCGCTTTGCACCCTTTCCCCGTTACCGAAGGCCTTCGAGTATCTCCCTGCCGCCGTTCTCCAGCAGCCACAAGGCCAAATCCTCGCCCAGGGCCTGCGCCTCGCTCTCGGCCCCGACGGCACTGTGCCGAATCACCCGGGCGCCGTCCGTGGAGGCGATCAGCCCTTCCAGGTGAATCCGCCCGTCCGCCACCTTCGCATACGCCCCGATGGGCACCTGGCAGCCCCCCTGCAGGCGGCCCAGCAGCGCACGCTCCGCCGTAACGGCGGTGGCAGTAGCAGCATCATGCACCTTGGCCACCATCTCCCCGATGGCGGCGTCGGCGCTGCGAATCTCCACGGCCAGGGCGCCCTGCCCCGGCGCCGGGAGGCAAGACTCAGGGTTCAGATACTCCGTAATCCGCCCGGCCAGCCCCGTCCGGTGGAACCCCGCCGCCGCCATGATCAGGGCGCCGACCTGGCCTTCCATCAGCTTGCGCAGCCGGGTGTCAACGTTGCCGCGAATCGATACATACTCCAGATCGGGCCGCACGGCCCGCAGCTGCGCCAGCCGGCGCAGGCTGGAAGTGCCCACTTTCGTGCCAGGCGCCAAATCCATGAACTTCGTGCCGTCCGGCGTGATCACGACGTCGCGGGGGTCTTCCCGGGGCGGCGTACAGGCGAGCACCAGGCCTTCCGGCTGCTCCGTCGGCATATCCTTCAGACTGTGGACGGCAATGTCCGCCTCGCCGGCCAGCAGTGCATCTTCCAGCTCTTTGGTAAACAGGCCCTTGCCGCCAATCTGGCTCAGCGCCACATCGAGAACCTTGTCGCCCACGGTCTTGAATGTAATCAGCTCAAACTCGGTGCCGGGGTTCGCCTCCCGGAGGCGGTCGACCAGCCACCCGGTCTGGGTCAGTGCCAGCAATGATCCGCGGGTCGCGACACGAACGTGCACAGGTGTTCCTCCTCGTTTCGTCAGGCTCGAACCGTTTCCGTCGGCCAGCAGTTTCGGACGGAAACGGTCCGACCCTTCCTTCAACTCCTTGTCCGTGTACGCCGCGGCTACACCCCGAAGCGGTGCGTCCGCGACAGCAGGTTCATGACAAAGTAGTTTATGCCCAGCCCGGCCACCCCGATGACCGACCACCAGGCCGATTTGCGCCCGCCCCAGCCCCAGGCCTTACGCATCAGCAAATACCCGCCATACACCAGCCAGAGCAAGATCGTAAAGAGCACTTTGGGATCGGCCTGCCAAAAATGCGTCCATTCCACGGTGGCGAACGTCAGCCCGGCCGATATGCCGATGGTCAACAGCGGATAGCCGATGTAGACAAACCGGGCGCCCCACACGTCCAGCGCTTCCAACGAAGGCAGCCGGTAGTACAGGGGACCCCATTTCTTCTTGCGCAGGTTCCGCTCCTGAATCAAGTAGAGCGCACCGGCCACAAACGAGGCCAGAAAGAACCCGTATCCCAGCATCGTCACCCCGATATGCCAGCCAATCAGGGATGCGGTCAGCTCGGCGACCGTGTGCTCGGCGGACCCGGGTTTCGGCAGCGCTGCCCCCGCGACCATCATGATGGCGGCTGCCGGCACCAGGAAGGCGCCGGGCGCCTGATTGTCACGAATCAGTTCCATCGCGACGTAGTTGCTCATCACGATCCACGTGAAGAAATAGAGGAACTCAAAGAGCGTGTAGAACGGCGCCCTGCCGGAGTGAGCCACCAGCGCGACGAGGCCCAGGCTGTGGACCAGCCAGGCCACCCTGGTCGACCAGCGGGCAAAGAAGTCCCAGTGCCGCCGGAACATGAAGTGTGCATGGGCCACGGCGGCCAGCGTGTAAAAGGCCGCAGAACCGGAGAGCAAGCCTGTCAGATAGCTTGCCACCTGACTAACCCCTCCCCTCTTTCACTACTGGTTCGACTTCGCCGCGCGGCAGATCGAACAGCCGGCTTACGGTGGCAATCGCCTCGCCGGCGGCGCCCTCCCCGGCCATGCCCTTCAGGTGCTGCGTGGGTGCGTTGAGAATCTTGTTGACCAGGCTGACCGTCATGGCTTCGATGACCGCCCGCTCCCGGTCAGTCAAATCGGGCAGACGGTTCAGGGCTCGGGCCAGTTCAGCCTGGCGCAGGGTGTCGACTTTATCGCGGAGCATGCGAATCGTCGGGATGACCTCAAGCGAGGCCAGCCAGCTGTTGAACTTCTCCAACTCCTCTGCGATAATTCGCTCTGCGCGCTTCGCTTCCTCCGCCCGCTCCTGCAGATTGGCGCTGATGACCGCCTGCAGATCATCAATATCGTAAAGGAACGCGCCATCCAGCTGCCCGACTTCCGGGTCGATGTCCCGGGGGACGGCAATATCAAACAGGAAGATGGGGCGCCCGCGCCGGTGGCGAATCGCATCGGACAACTGCTGCCGGGTCAGTACAAACCCGGGAGCGCCTGTGCTCGATATGACGACGTCAACATGCTGGAGGTGCCGTCCAACGTCCGTCATGGCGATGGCAGTGCCGCCAATCTGGTCCGCCAGCTTTTCCGCCCGCTCCAGCGTTCGGTTCGCGATGATGATATCTTTCACGCCATTGGCCTGCAGGTGCTTGACTGTCAGCTCGGCGGTCTCACCCGCCCCAATCGCCATGCAGCGCCGACCTTCCAGCGTCCGGAAGACTTTCTTGGCCAGCTCCACGGCTGCGTAGCTGACCGACACGGCGTTCTGCCCGATGCGGGTCTCCGTCTGGGCGCGCTTGCCGACGGCAATGGCCTGCTCAAACAGTTGATGGAACACCTTGCCGACGGTGCCCGCATGGTCCGAGTCGCGGTATGCATCTCGCACCTGCCCGAGAATCTGCGTCTCTCCGATGACCATTGAGTCGAGGCCGCAGGCCACGCGGAAAAGGTGCTCGACGGCGCCGGCGTCCTGGTGCCGGTACAGGTGCGGCAGGAGCCGCCCGGTATCGGTGATGCCGCCCATCTCGGCGAGATAGCGTTCCAGCTCCCGGTAGAGCTCGTCCACCGTGCGGCCCACGGCGTAGACCTCCGTGCGGTTGCAGGTGGACAGCAGGATCCCCTCGGCCACGTCAAGCGCGCCGAGTCGCTCCAGCGCCGCCCCGATGCCGCCGCTGGGAACCGCCAGCCCCTCCCGGATCTCTACGGGAGCCGTTTTGAAGTTGAGGCCCATCACTGCAATGTGCAAGTGGCGTCACTCCGCAGAGTTGCTTAGGTTAGGTGCCGTAAGCCGTCCCATTCTCTCAGTGTAGCCATCCCCGGGAAGAGGGTCAAGCAACAACGCTCACCAGACCATATCCGATCCTGCGCTGCGTATGATACGCTCTAGATTACAGAATACCTACAGCAGCGCACCGCCACAATGCACCCGACGCATCAGCCGAGTAAGGTAAGGTGCCTATTTTTTGGGCGCGCCGCCCAATCCATGAGGTGAACAAAATGCTCCTGTTCGATTGGGTGGCCGCGTGTGCGACCGGACCGGTTGAGGCCGGCGGCAAGGGCTGGAATCTGGGCCGCCTGCACCGGTACGGCTTTCCCGTCCCGGCGGGCGGCGTCGTCAGCGCCGAGGGGTATCGCCGGTTCATGAGCCACCCGGAACTGGCGGCCGCCACCGCCGACTTGGGCCGCCTTTGTGCCGCCGAAGCCGTTGAGCCCGAGGCCGCCGCAGCCCTGAAGCGACTCCGCGGGCAGATTCTCGCCACGCCCCTGCCGCCTGATCTGGCGGCAGAGCTGTCCGCCTTCCTTGCCACCGCCGGGCTGCACGACCGCCCCGTGGCTGTCCGGTCGTCGGCAACGGCCGAAGACTCGGCGACGGCCTCCTTTGCGGGCATTCACCAATCGTTTCTGAACGTGACGGGTGCGGCCGCCGTCGTGGAGGCCGTCAAGGGCTGCTACGCCTCCCTCTGGACACCGCGGGCCGTGGCCTACCGCCGGCGCCTTAAGCTGAGTGACGAAGCCGTCGCCGCCGCCGTGGTGATTCTGGCGATGGTCAATGCGCAGGCAGCGGGCGTCTGCTTTACCTGCGACCCCCGCACCGGGCGCCGCGACCGGTTCGCCGTCTCCGCCTCGCCCGGCCTGGGTGAAGCCCTGGTCAGCGGAGCTGCAGACCCGGATGAGTACATGGTTGACGTTGCGCGGTACCCTCCGGATATTCTGTCCCGCCGCATCGCCCACAAGGTACGGATCTCCGTCCCGAAAGCCGGCGGCGGCACCGAACTGATCACGATCCTGCCTGCCAACGCCGGGGAGCCCGCCCTCGCTAACAAGGAGGTCATCCGGCTCGCGCTGCTGGCTGCGCGGGTCCATGACGCCCTGGGCGATATGGACCGGCCCCAGGATATCGAATGGGCCCACGACGGCAAGCAGTTCTGGCTGCTGCAGGCCCGCCCGGTCACCCACCTGCCGGAGCCCAGCTTCCCGGCGATTGCGGGTCAGCCCGTCATCTGGTCGAATGCAAACCTGCGCGACGTGGTGCCGGGCGTCATGTCAACACTCAACTGGTCGTTCCTGCGCCACGGCATGGAGATCCTGCTGACCACGCCGCTGAAGGATGCGGGCTGGCTGTATGAAGGCGGCATCAACTGGATCCGCCTTTTCAGAGGCCGCGCCTACTTCAACCTGACGGCCATGCACTGGGCGTTCTTCGACGCCCTGGGCATGAACCCCGCTGAGTTCAACCAGGTAATTGGTGGGCACCAGCCCGAGTCGGCACTGCCCGCCCCGACCTTCTCTGATCGGACTGCCCGTGAGCTGCGCCGCCTCAGGACCATCCGCCAAACCTTCAGAACTATGAAAGCCGCCCCGGCCCTCTTCCTACGCTACTTTTCCTGGGCCGAACAGGCAGAAGCCCTGCCTATGGACACCTGGACCCAGGACCAATTCCTCCGCTTCTACCGTGAAGCCAGCGACCGCATGTACGGCTTTATGCCGCAGTTCCAGACCCTGAATGGAGCGGCGGGCGCCTTCCATTCGGAACTGATCAAAATGCTGAGGCCGGCCTTCGGCGACCGGGCGCCGGGGCTGGTCAACGCCATGCTGGCCGGATCGCAGGGCATTACCAGCGCGGAGCAGGGCCACCGGCTGGTGCAGCTGGGCAACCTGGCCCTGCAGGAGCCGCCGGCCCGCGCCTGGTTCACCGAAGCTGACTGGACACCGGCGCAGTGGCAGCAGCGGCTGGCAGGCACGCAGTGGGAGCGCGACTTTGCGGCCTACCTCAGGGACTACGGCCACCGCGGCGTCTACGAAGTGGAAATCCTGAACCCCCGCTGGATCGAAGATCCGTCCTACCTGCTGCAGATCGTCCGCTCCCAGGTCCGCTCCGGGCGGGAGATCCGGCTGGAAGGCCAGCGGGAGAAGCGGGAAGGCGCCATGCGGGAAGTCTTCGGCCGCCTGAGGTACACCCCGAAAGGCCTGCAGGCCCGGTTCTACCAAAAGCAGGCCGGGATTGCCGCCGCCTACCGGGAGATGGGCAAGTCGGTGCTCGTAAAGCTGCTGGGTGTCATCCGCTATTGCTCGGTCGCCCTCGGGCGCCAAATGGCCGCGGCGGGGCTGCTGGGCGCCCCGGACGAGATCTTCCACCTGGCCTGGCCGGACGTCGAGGCCTACCTGAGCGGACACCATGACGGCCGGGGCTTTAGGGCGCTGGTCGCCGACCGCCGGGTGCGGCGGGAGGAGCAACTGGCCCAGCAGCCGCCTGACGTGATCATCGGGGAGACGCCGGTGAAGCGGGCGCCGGCGGGTGCCCTGGATGGCGCCGTTCTGCTGGGTACGGGCGTTGCGGCAGGACGGGCGGCGGGCGCAGCCCGGGTGATTCTTCACCCGGACGAGGGCGCCCGGCTGCAGCCCGGCGAAGTGCTGGTTGCCCCCTCCACCGACCCCGCCTGGACGCCCCTCTTCCTACGGGCATCTGCCGTGGTGATGGAGATCGGTGGGTACCTGTCGCACGGGGCAATCGTCGCCCGGGAGTACGGCCTCCCCGCGGTGGCCAACATCCCCGGCCTGCTGCAGGTCGTCCGGGACGGCGAGGTACTGGCCGTCGACGGGGACGCGGGAAAGGTGTACCGGTAAGGCTGCTATTGCACTGGCCGCCTGCGTAGACTCTTCCGATTGGATCCCCGGGGTGCCGGGCGGAAGGGGCGATAGCTTGTGGCGGAAGGGCAGAAAAGCGTGGCCGATGCGCTGCGGGAGAACTGGTTCTGGTCGTCGATCTTCCGGGATCATGCGACTTTCATTCACGACAACCTCTCACCGGACCAGGATCAGCTGGCCCGCTGGGCGCACAATTTCCAGCAACACTTCGAGCGGCTGCACGCCGATGCCGGGCAGGCGGCGCAGGCGGCGGGGATCACGGGGCCTGCCGGCTCGTACGCCCTGACGGGGCGCCCGGCCGATGCGCCCCTGACGGCGCTGCAGGGAAACGAGCTGCTCCGGCTGGAGCAGCAGGCTCAGCGGCTCAGCAACGCGATTTTGGAGCAACTGAACTCGCTCAAGAGCTTCAAGGAGGACCTGATTCAGCGAAAGCTCGACTGCAAGGTCAAGCTCGGCCTGCCACCCACGCTGCTGGCCCACATGGTCGTGGAAGCCGAAGAAGCGCAGCGGGTCATGGGCCGGGTCCGGGCCATGGCGCCCCTTCCCCCGGCACTGCAGGCGATGCACCACCACCTGGTCTGGCTGCCGGATGCAGCGGGGCATGCGGCCATCCTGCACGGTCTGGTGGACGGCGTCGAGAAACAGCTGCTCACGTCCACCGCCAACTTCAAGGAAGTCTTCAACGGCATGCACATCAAGGCGCTGGAGTTGTACTCAATGCTGCGGGTCGCTCCCCGCATGGTCGGGGCGCTGCGCCGCCTGAACCGCGACGCCCTGGCCGAAATCGGGCTGTTCCGGGCCTTCCTGACCGAACTGCGGGAGCTCCTGGAAGGCTGCGAAGTGCTGGGCGGCAACATCATGCCGGCCATGGCCGATCACATGCTCCGGGAGGAGCTCTACTACGCCGAAAAAGTCATGTCCATCGAATGAGCAGAGCGCAGGCCAGGCGGCCTGCGCTCTTTCTATGCTGTCAGCTTCATGGCGCCCCACAGGGCAGCCACGCCCGCCGCAGCCCAGGGCAGCCAGCGGTAGGCCCGATCTTCCCATGGGTGCCGGCAGCCGCTTGCCCGCCTGGCCAGCCAAGAAAGCCGCAGTGCGCCGCCCGTCACCACGGCCAGCGCCGCCAACTGCAGGGCCAGGGGCGCCCCGGGCGCCAGGGCGGCCGATGCGGTGTAGGCAAGGGCCACGCCGAACATGCCGGCCGCCACCAGTCGGGTGCGCGGCGACAACAGCAAGAACCCCACGGCGGCCACGGCCACGGCGCAAAGGCCCCAGGCGCCCGCCGTGGCGTAGGCGCGGACCGACGCCTCACCGGCGAGGCTCTCTGCCGACCGCACTGCGCCCTGTTCGAACATGAAGAGGTGAACATCCAGCCACAGCCGGGACTCAAACGCCGCCACCATCCCGGTGGCGCCTCCGGCCGCCATGGCCACAATCCCCTCGACTTCCCTGTCTTCGCCGTGGCGCCGCCACAGCGCCTCCGCCACCCAGGCCGCACCCAAAACCGCCGTATAGCCGAACGCCCGGAACTGTCCATACGCCCAGCGGGCGGTCGAGGGAAGCGCCCACAGCGTCAGGCAGATCAATGCCGCTCCCAGTGTCAGGCGCGCCATATGCCGCAGGTTCTCATGCCGAAAGCGGCGCTCCAACGCCGCGAGGAGAAGACCGTATAGCCCCCAGCCCCCGGCCACCAGCATCGCTTCATTGCCGGCGAGGTGACCTTGCCCGCGGCCGGCCTCAATCGCGTGGGTCGCCTCAAACGTGATCCACCACAGCCCCACCAGCCAGGCGCACAGACACAGGGCCCACCGGACCCGCCCGGTGCGAGCCGTGCTCCCCGCCCCCACAAAGCCGCCAATCACTGCGCTGTACCCTACCGCCCGGAGCCATAGCGGAGCCATGGCGCCCCCCAGCACATCCGGATACGACTCCCAGACCACCATCCGTGCCGCCGCAGCGCCGAGCAGGGTCAGACCGGCGTACACGGCGACCGACCTGCCCCCCCTACCGAACCAGACCAGCGCCACGCCTGCCACCGCCAGGATTACTGCCAGCCAGGACCCGGCCATGACTCCACCCCCAGCCCTACCGCAGCGGCTTCTCCATCTGGTACCGGGTCACGCTGAACCCAAGGTGCTTATATAGACCAACTGCCGTCTCATTCGTGGTCGTTACCATCAGGTGGACGGCTTCACAGCCGTAGGTACGTAGGAGCGCCATTCCCTCGTCCATCAGCGCCCTGCCCACGCCGGTGCCCCGGCACCGCTTGTCCACATGGATCGCAGCCACTTCGCCCCGCCGGCGGCCGGAATACTCCACTTCAATCACCAGCCAAATAAACCCGCTGATGCCCCGTTCATCCACGCTGACCAGCACTGCCTGGCCAGGATCGCGGGACGCCTCCCTGAGTTGCGCTCGCTTGCGGGCCAGGAAATCCGCGTCAGCCCGGAAGTCGGAGAAGTTCGATTCATAAAGCTCCGGCATAAACCCGAGCACCGGCACCGCATCCGAAGCAAAGTCAAAGTGGCGAATGTGCAAGCCCGTCACCCCATGGAGTGGATCTATCGCTTCCTCAGTTTACCGGATGATCAGTCCGATGGGAAGGCAATAGCAGGATAGTTGAGATATGAAGGCGAATGAACACGAGAACTGTCCGGAACACCTGACCGACTAACCTAATCTTCCGACGGAGGGACGGTCAGTGGACTTTACTGAGTTACTGCAGGCCGTCTCGAGAGCGTTTCAGCAACGCGACTACGCCCAGTTCAAAGCCCTCACTGACCAGTTCATGTCCGGCGCCCAGGGCGACGATTACTGCATGGCGCTCTGTCTGCAGGTCGATTGGTTCATGCTCAATGACCTGCGGCATGCCGCGCAAGGGTTTGTCCTGGTCAACGAGGCGCTACAGCAGGCAAGTAGCCCGGCTACCCGGCTGAATGTGCTTACGTCTGCGCTGGGCCTTTGCTACATGTGCAGCGATGTGGAGCGCGCCCGGCCCTACGAGGAAGATGCCTGCCGTCTGCTATGGGAGCATGCGGGGGACCCGGCTGTCCGGGCGAGGCGTCACCGGCTGCAGCTAAACCTCGGTCAGATTACGAGCTTGCGGGGCGATCATGCCACCGCGTACTGGCATTTCGCCCAAGCGGTCAACAGCCTTGCGGGGCCCGACGTGTCGGAGGCCGAACGGCAGCGAGTCGAATCGCCCATACAGGTCAGCGTCGCCATAGCCTGCCTGCGGGTGCGGCGGTACTACGAAGCGCAGGAAGCACTGGACATGGCCGAACAGTCGGCCACCAAGGAGCTTCACCGTCTTGTAGCCGGTGTTTGGCGCATGGAGCTGCTGAGGCAGTTGGGGCGGCTGGGTGAAGCACAGCAGATCGTAACCGCCATCGAGGCAGGAGTGCGAGATTGTGATGACCCGGGCCTCCGGGGCCGGTACTACTTGCATGCCGCGCTCGCAGCGCAGGACTCGGGAGAACTGCCCCGTTTTCACCAACTGCTCGCCGTGGCTCACAGCGAGGCGATGGAGAACCACCATGACTATCTCTTGAGTGAAATACAGCGTTACCAGCGATCACCTTTGTAAGGTAGGAGGAGTGATCTCATGCGGCGGTCTTTGCGTTTCTTCCTGATCCTGGTTCTGTTGGTCAGCGCCGTAGCCATGGCCCCCCGGTTCTACACCACCGGCTGCGGCGGCCCGGTCTTGCCGGGCGCCTACGACTGCGAAAGCTGACAAGGAAACACCCGACCGCAAAGCGGCCGGGTGTTTTCATTACTTCGTCCCAACGTGGATCGCCACGGTCCCCATCATCAGCAGCTTGTAATCCGTCTCCCGGAAGCCGGCCTGCTTGAACAGGCCCTCCAGTTCGTGGGGGAACGGGTAGTTATCCAGTGAGCGGGAGAGGTACGTGTACGGCCGCACTTTCGCCTGGCGCCCCGCCTTCACCACTGCCCAGTCGATCAGCGGCAGGAACGTCTTCCAGTACAGGAAGAAGCCAAACCGGACAAACCGGCTGTATGGCTTGGCCGCCTCCAGGCAGACGAACCGCCCTCCCGGCTTCAGCACCCTGTAAATCTCCGAGAGGGTCTTGGGAATCGAAGCCACGTTGCGCATGGCCCAGCCCATGGTTGCCCCGTCGAAGCTGGCGTCCGGATACTTCAGCTCCATCACGTTGCCCCATTCCATGACGATGGCGTCCTTATAGGGCGTCTGGGCCACCCGCCGGCGCCCGACTTCCATCATCCCTTCGCTGATGTCGATGCCCACCACGCTGCCGCCGGGCGCGACCTGCGCGGCGTCCAGCATTGACAGATCGCCCGTGCCGCAGGCCACATCCAAAATGCGGTCGCCGGGCGCAAAGCCGGTCATCTCCACGAACTGCCGGTGCCACTTGCTCCACTGGCCGGCGGACATCACTTGGTTGACCGAGTCGTAGCTCTCGGCGATCTGGTCGAACAACTCCCGGACATAGGCTTCTTTCTCTTCCGTGGCAGGGGGCTTGTAGGCAGGAGCCATCCGCGCTTTCACTCCTATCGCTGTGCGTCGGCCCAGGGGCAGACCAGCCGCTCAACCCAGTCCAGCAATACATAAAATCCAAAGCCCATCAGGGCCATGGCCATCACGCCGGCAAACATCAATCCATATTGGCGCATCGACCAGGCGTCCCAGACCAGGGCGCCCAGCCCCAGCTTGGTGGCATACGTTTCCGCAAAGAACAGCACGGCGACGGCAGTGCCCGTCGAAAGCCGCAGCGCCGTGAATATGCCCGGCAGCGACGCCGGAAAGATCACGTGCCGGAAGATGTGCCACTCCCCGCCGCCCAGCGACTGGACGGACCGGATCAGGCCCCGCCCCACGCCGGCAGCGGCGTCCTTCACCGTCACCACGATCTGGAAGAAGAGCACCAGCGTAATCAGGAAGATCTTCGACCAATCACCGATGCCCATCGCCACGATGATGACGGGCAGAAAGACCACCTTGGGAATCGGATGCGACAGATAGACCAGAACGTTCCCGATGGCGCCGCCCGTGCGGCCCAGATAAAGGCCCAGGGGCACGCCCAGCACCAGCGAAATCACCGTCGCCGCCGTCACCCGGAACAGCGAGGTGCCAAAGTGCTGGAGCATCGGCCCGTCGCTGAAAGCGGTCACAAAGGCCGTCATCGCATCGGCCAGCCGGGGGAAGACGGGCTTGTCGATGCCGATGGCCAGTGCTTCCCATCCTACCGCCATGATCGCCAGAGCGATCGCGTAGTGATACCAGTGCCGCTTAGCCATGCTGCTCCACCCCCTTCTCCAGGGCGTCGCGCACGGTGTTGATCAGTTCGTGGAACGGCCGGCCCCGCCGGTCGCCCACGGCGCTGTTGTGGAAATGTCCCACAACCCGGCCCGGCCGGGGCGAAAGCACCATGATCTGATGGCCCAGGTAGACCGCCTCGGCGATCGAGTGGGTCACCAGCACCATGCTCGTGCCGTGCCGCTGCCAAATGGAGAGCAGCATGTCCTGCATCTCCTCGCGGGTCAAGGCGTCCAGGGCGGAGAACGGCTCGTCCATCAGCAGCAGATCCGGATCCAGGGCCAGCGACCGGGCGATGGCGACCCGCTGCCGCTGCCCGCCGGACAGCTGGTGCGGCCAGCGGTTTCCCAAGTCCTTCAGGCCGACTTCCACCAGCGCCTGGTCAGCCCGGTCTGTCGGGAGATTGCGGATCACCAGGCCCAGTGCGGCGTTCTCCCGCACGGTCTTCCAGGGCAGAAGACCGTAGTCCTGCATGATCAGGGCCGTGCCGGGGCGCCGGGGACTGACCGGCTCTCCCGCCACCTGCAGGTTCCCTTCCGCCGGTCTCAGCAGTCCGGCCAGGAGACTGAGCAGCGTGGTCTTGCCACAGCCGGACGGGCCGACCACGGCCAGCGTCTGTCCTGCAGGAAGGGTAAAGGAGACGTCGCGCAGGGCGACCGTCTCCTTATAGCTGTACCCAACTGATTCAGCCCGGATTATTTCTTCGGCAACAGGCTGGTATCCACCAACTGCTCGTAGCTCACCGGCGACTTGATAATTTTCCTGTCGACCAGCCACTGCACGACACTCTCCAGATCTTCCTTCTTGGGGGCCTGGGCCATGGAGGGCGGGACGTTCTTATAGACGGTCTTGACCTCTACGGGCACCTTGCCTTCCCGGATTAGCAGGTCCATGAACCCCTGCGGGCTGAGCCGGATGTCGTTGACCGCCCGGTTGTACGCGAGGAAGAACCGCTTGATGGCCTCGGGCTTCTCCTTCATCGACTGCTCGCGGAAGGGAATGACGGAGAGCGAGTAGTCCAACTTGCCCGCCGTGGCGTCGTGCAGGATCGTCTTGGTGCCCTTCCCCTCGGCCGCGGCCATGGAAAGCCAGGGCTCCGGCAGAATGGCGGCCTTGATCTTGCCGCTCATGAGCGATTCGTAACGAATGGGAATCTGCGGGATGTTGGTGGTCTTGATCTCTTCCTTCTTCAAGCCCGCTTCGGTCAGCAGCTTTTCGACAACGAAATCCATGACGGACCCGTTGGAGATGGCGATCTCGACGCCCTTCAAGTCTTCCACTTTGGTAATGCCCGATCCGGGCGCCGCGATGATGGCCATGGGCCCTTCCGCCTTGGTGGCGCCGAGGCCCAGCGAGGCGATTTTGACCGGGGTGCCGGAAGCGACCAGGGTGGCGGTGGCAATCGGGTCGGCCAGCATGCCGTCAATATCGCCGCTGATGATCGCGGCGTCGCGCTCGTTGGCAGATTTGAAGGTGATCAGCTCCACCTCGACGCCTTCCTGCTTGTAGTAGCCCTTCTCCGCAGCCACCCAGAAAGGCATCCCGTCTACGACGGGGAGCTGGCCGATCTTGAGCTTGCCTTCCGCCTGCTTGGGGGTCGCCGGATTGGCCGGGCTGGCCGGCTGCTCGTAGACTTTTCCGGGCTTAGAGCCGCATCCGGCAAGAACGCTGAGCGCCAGCACACCGGCCAACGCAAAAGACAGGGTACGCTTCATGACCTTGACAGCCTCCGTTACTGCAATTTGCTCAGGCAACATAAATCAGTGCAGCAGCCGTGATGAGAAAATACGCCACACTGACATATCCATTGACGTTGAAGAATGCCGCATTGAGACGGCTCATATCACGCGGGGACAAAATGGCATGCTCGTAATGGAGCAGGCCCGCCACGACGGCCCAGCCGCCGAAGTAGATCCAGCCGGCAAGCGGCCACGCCAGAGGATTGAGCCCGGGCCAGAACCCCCCGGTAAAGCCGTAGGCAGCCGTAAGGGCGACGACCCCCAGGTGGAGGACCCGTGCAATGACCAGCGACCGGGCCAGGCCGAACCGGGCGGGAATCGAGTGAACGCCGTTAACCACATCGGCCTCCATGTCCTGCGTGGCGTATAGCACGTCAAACCCCGCGTTCCACAGGGTGATGATGCCCACCAGCAGCAGGGACTCCCACGTTACTTTGCCCGAAACCGCAATATAGGCCCCGAAGGGCGCCCACGCCACGCTGAGCCCGAGCCATACGTGGCATAGCCATGTGAATCGCTTGGTGAAGCTGTAAATGCCCACGGTCAGAACTGCGAACGGGAAGAGCTTGACGCACAGGGGGTTCAGGTTGAAGGCAGCCAGCAGGAGGAGCAGGAGGGCGAGAATCACCAGTCCCCAGGCTTCCTTTTTGGCCACCAGCCCGGCCGGAATGTGCCGGCTCTTCGTCCGGGGTGTTTTCGCATCAATCTCCGCATCAAAGATCCGGTTCATGCCCATCGCCGCGCTGCGGGCGCCGACCATGGCGACGGTGATCCAAAGCACCTGCGTCCAGGTGGGCCACCCCCGGGCCGCCGCAAAGGCGCCCAGGTAGGCGAACGGCAAGTTAAAGATGGTGTGTTCGAAACGGACCAGCTCCGCAAAGGTTTTCACCTTGCTAGCACGGGCCATCCGTCAGGCTCCCCTTTCGCTGCTCGTAGTCTGTGCGTAAGATCGCCATTATGTGGGAGTCGTAGTACTTCCCACGGGCAAACCCGTGCTGGCGGAGGGTGCCCTCCAGCACGAACCCCGCCTTCCCGTAGGCCTTGATTCCGGCGATGTTCTCAGCGTTCACCGTCAGCCAGATCCGGTTGAGGTTGAACTCCTCAAACCCGATCCTGACGATGAGCTTCGTAACCTCGGTGCCGTAGCCCTGGCCGCGGAAATCCTCCGCCCCGATGCAGATGCCGTACTCGGCCGCGTGCGTGGTGCGATTGAAGCCCCGCAGACACGTACCGCCGATGTGACACCCGTCGAGCGTTTCGATGGCGAACTCGGCCATCTCTGCTGATGACGCGGCCGCGGCTTCCAAGTACTTGCGGACTTCCTCGCGGCTTAGCCTCGCCGGCAGGGTGCCCAGGTACCGGACCGTATCCGAGTCGTTCATCCAGCGATACCGGTCCTCGGTATCGGTCTCCGGGTTGACCCGGCGCAGCCGGATCCGCTCGCTGTAGTACATCGCGTTCGCTCCTTATGTTGAGCGCAGGCGGTGGATGAGAGACTACAAACCGTACTCGGCCCAGCGTCGCGACACCCGTTCCTTTACCTCAGGGGACATCTCGATCTCGTCGGGCCACTCGCGGGGGTGACCCTCTTCGGACCACTTCCGGGTGGCATCAATACCCATCTTGGACCCGAACCGCCAGACCGGCGAGGCGTGGTCGAGGTCATCCACCGGCCCTTCCGAGAAGAAGACATCCCGCTTGGGGTCGATGTTGCCGGAAGCGTACCAGAAGACCTCGCTGTAGTTGCTCAGGTCGATATGCTCATCGACGACGACAATCGTCTTGGCCAGCATCATCAGGCCCATGCCCCACATGCCATTAATCACCTTGCGGGCATGCCCCGGGTACCGCTTCTTGATCTTCACCAGCACGCAGTTATGGAACGTCCCCTCGGGCGGCATGTTGTAGTCCAGCACCTCGGGCAGGAACATCTGCAGCATGGGCAGGAAAATGCGCTCCGTCGCCTTGCCGAGATACACATCCTCCTGCGGCGGCTTGCCCACCAGCGTGGCCGGGTAAATGGCGTCCCGGCGGTGGGTAATCGCGGTGACGTGGAAGACAGGGTAGGGATCCGCGGGGCTGTAAAAGCCGGTATGGTCTCCGAACGGCCCTTCAATCTTCAACGGCTCCGCCGTATCGACGTACCCTTCGATCACGAAATCGGCGTGGGCCGGCACTTCCATGTCGATGGTGCGGCACTTGACCAGTTCCACCGGCTCCCCGCGCAGGAACCCCGCGAACATCAGCTCCGGAATGATCGGCGGCAAGGGGGCGCTGCCGCTGTATACGGTGCACGGGTCGCCGCCCAGGGCCACGGCGACGGGCATCCTTGTGCCGGCGGCGGCATCCATATGGCGTTGTCCGTCCTTGTGCTTGTGCCAGTGCATGCCGGTCGTCCGCTTGTCGTATACCTGCATGCGATACATGCCGATGTTCCGCCCACCGGTCTTCGGGTCCCGGGTAATCACGCTCGGCAGCGTAATAAAAGGGCCCCCGTCCTTGGGCCACGTGGTCAGCACCGGCAGTTTATACAGATCGACATCGTCGCCCGTCAGCACAACTTCCTGGCACGGCGCCCTCGAGATCACCTTCGGCTGGGTGTTCTTCGCTACATCCAGCAGCTTCATGCCGGTGCCCAGCTTATCGAGCAGGCCGCCGCCGGGGCCGGGGAGCTTCATCAATTCCTTGAGCCGCTCGGCGACTTCGTCGAGCTGATCGACCCCGAGGGCCAGGCACATCCGCTCCATCGATCCGAACGTGTTGGTCAGCACCGGGAAGCTAGAGCCCTTCACGTTTTCGAACAGGAGGGCATATCCGCCACCGGGCATTTTGGAAACCCGATCGGTAATCTCCGCAATCTCCAAATAGGGATCGACCTGAGCTGTGATCCGCTTCAGCCACCCCCGCTTCTCGCAGGCAATGGCAAAATCGTGCAGGTCGCGAAAAGGCGCCACAGCCTTCAACTCCTCGTTCCCGCAGGGTCTTGTGCCCTGATTCACGTAGGTCCATAGACCATAGTCTAAATGTCCCCATACAGTGTAACAACGGCGATAATGGAAGTCAAATCGCGTCAGCCGGCCCGCACCGTCTCGGCCTCGAGAGCGCCCGGCTGCTGTGCCTTGCGCATCCAATACCGGGCGCACAGCCAGACCGCCGCCGCCAGGAATATCTGCAGTCTGATTCGCTCGGCCGACAGCGGGACAAAGTCGCCGGAGGCCCGCAGACGCTCAAGGAACGATATCAGGTAAAATGCAGTACCAACGACCACGCCGGGCCAGACCGACCGCGTGCGCAGGCGCAGGGCGCCCGACACGTAGCCCAGCAAGACGGCCCCGACGGCCTTGACCATCGTCACGCCGGGCGCCGCCCCGCCCAACACCTCCGCCGCCTGCACTAGCCCGAAAAGCAGGGCCGTGAGCCCAACGGCGCGGTGCGGGCCCAAGCCGGGCACCAGCACCCGGAACAGAATACCCCGGAACCAGACTTCGCGCTGCAGCGCGATCAGCAGGGCGAGGGCGGCATAGGGCGCAAACTGGGCGCCCCCCACCTCCCCGATGCCGCGAAACATGGCCAGCACTGCCACCAACGGAATGGCCGTCAAATGCAGGTTCCGCCAGCGGGACGGGGCGTTGACGCCGGCCTCCGCCCACCAGCCGGCAAAGGCGAGCACCACGGCAGCCAGCACCGCCATGAGGGCATGATGGATCAGGCGGGCTTGCAGGCTTACCGCCGACCATCCGTCCAGGAGACACGCCGGCAAACTGCATAGCACAACGATGGCGCCGGCCGTCACCCACGGGTGCCGCTGGACAACTTGTTGAAATTGGGTTCTGCGCAGTCGGCTACGCTTCAAGCTTGCTTCTCTCCATTCCCCACATTGGAAGGCCCACCGTCGCCGGCGGGCTGCTTGGCCTCTAAATCTGGAATGTCAGTTGGACGGACCGGAGCTTCGGGTCCTGAAGGAGCCGCTGGACTTCCTCAACGCTGCGCGGATCCTGGGGCAGAATGGTCAGCACTCGGTACTCCAGGCCGCTGTCCTCCAGAATCGTCTCAGACACGGTGTCGGCCAGCACTTTCGTCGCCTGCGTGTCGACCCACACATCAGCCGCCATCCCCTGGCTCTCCGCCCGCGGATAGATCTCCCCGAAGAACGCCTCCAGTTCACGCCTCGCCTGTGACAGCTGACTTTTCAGCGCCGCCCGGCCATCGGGCGACTGGAGCCGCTCGCGCAGCTGGCGCTCCCGGGCTGCAAACAGGCGGGGCCAGTCGCGCTCCAGAAAATGGCGGGGCACGAGGTAGTGGCCGTTCCACTCCAGCCCGTGCTCGGCCAGCACCGCTTCGAGGTCATCCTTGGCCCGGATCACTTCATCCAGCTTGAACAGCGCTACTTCCACCGGCCTGACGGCGCGACCCCAGTCGCCTTCGGGCACGCCGAACTCACGCGGGTCGAGCCGGCGGGTGCGCCGCGTGCCGCGCATGGCCACGCGTACGAAGCCGCCCACGCGGGCAACCTCGTCGCCCAGTGCGCGCGCCTCCAGCCGCTGGCTGGTCTCCATCGCCAGCAGCGCCCAAGCCTCGTCGTCAAACGGATGGGCCTGCGCCCACCACTGCTCCAGATCCGCCACGACCGGCGCCGGATCAGCCAGCAGGGCCCCGTAGCTGTGCAGGCTGTCCAGCCCCTCGAGCGTCAGTTGGGTTCCTGTAACCAGGGCGCCCCCCTCGGGCCCGAATGCGTACACGCAGGCCGCCAGTTCGGGGAGGTGCCGAATCTCGCTACCGGGCAGGGTGCGGAGCATCTGCAGGGCCGCCATATCCAGCTTGCCTTCGGCCAGGCGAGCGGGATCAAGGCAGGTAATGACCCGGATTCTGGCGCCGGACCGCCGCAAGCTGGGCAACAGAAGCGAAACGGCATCGGCACTGATGCGCGCGGCGGCGAACCACGCTTCCGTCCAGGGGCCGCGGGTCAGTTCCAGCAAGACTTGGCGGTGAAACCGGACGGTCTGGACCATGACGCACGCTCCTCCCTGCGATTAGGCCTCCTGCAGCAAACGGACCAGCAGCGCCGCGCGCTGCGGCAGGCTGTCGACCAGGGCGTACTCCTCGAAGGTGTGCAGCCCGTCGCCACAGACGCCCAGACCATCCAGAGTCGGGCAGCCGGCGCCGGAGGTGAAATTGCCGTCGCTGGCGCCCCCGGTGCCCGTCTCCTCCAGCTCGAAACCAAGTTCAGCGGCCAGCGTATGTGCCTTCTGGAACAGCGCCACGGTTGCATCATTGCGCACCATCGGCGGACGGTTGATGCCGCCTTCCACCCGGAGCGCGGCGCCGGGAAGCACCGGCCGCAGCCCCTTGATGATCTCCTCAACCCAGTGCGCTTCCGCCATGGTCATGAACCGCACATCGATGTCGGCGAAGGCTTCTGCCGCCACGACGTTCGACCGGCTGCCGCCTTTGACGACGCCGACGTTGACGGTGGTCCCGACGGACATATCGGTCAGCTTTTGCAGCGCCAGAATATGATGGGCCAGCTCTTCCACGGCGCTGATGCCCTTGGTCGGGTCGGCGCCGGCATGGGCCGGCTTGCCCGTCACGTACAGGTGATACCCCGCCGTGCCCTTCCGCCAGGTCTTCAGCGCCCCTCTCGGCGGCATCGCAGGCTCGGCGCAGAGCGCAATCGCCGACCGCCGGGCCTCTGCTTCAATCGCTTCCCGGGAAGCCTCCGATCCAATCTCCTCGTCAGATGTCAGGAGGCCGACCACTTTGCGGCGGGGCTGCAGCCCCAACTCCTTCATGCACCGGAGCGCCCAGAGCAGCAGCGTGAAGCCGCCCTTCATGTCCGAGGTACCCGGCCCGTATAGCCGCCCGTTTTCAGTCCGGAGGGGGTTCTTGGCGATCTCGCCGACGCCGAAGACCGTGTCCATATGACAGAGGACCAGCGTCTGCCCGGCTTCGCGGCCTTCGCCCCACTCCAGGCGCAGCAGGTCGCCCCGGTGCGTCCTGGGGAGGAACTCGGCGACGGCACCGGCGCCGGCGAACCGCTCTGCCAGGACCTTGCTGAGCCGGTCCACGGCGGCTTTGTCCAGCGATGGTGATTCAAGGGCGACGAACTCCTGCAGATCGTCGATCATCGCCTGCTGATGTTGCTGCATATAGGCAAGGATTGGGTTCACGGACGGTCCCTCCTGCGAATAGCACTCTGCCTTATTATAGCAGGAGTATGGAGATCGCATCAGGGATGCGTCAATACCTCTTCACTTCAAACGAATAATGGTGTACGATGTAAGGGAAACCTTGGAAAAAATGATAGATGGAGGTATGGACCTGTGGGTGCAGGGCCGCCGGTGGCGATGAGCCCGATTCGGGGCGATCTGGTCAGATGGGCGCGCGAACAGCGGGGCCTGACGATCCGCGAGGTTTACCTGCGGGGCGGCCCCAGCATCGGCTATCAGAGCGAAGTGGAGAACGGGCGCAAGCGGGACGTCCACGTCAGCATGCTGTCGAAGTGGCTGCAGATTCTGGATGTCTCCGAACGGTTTGTACGGGGCGCCTACCGGCCATACCACAAGGAACCGGCTCTTTCCCGGGGGCTTGCGGGCGACATCACCGATGAACTCCGGGCTCTGCAGGCCTCGCCTACGTGGAGCGCCACCTCCACGCAGGAACGGCTGCGGAAGGCGCTGCACCGCCTCTGCAACGCCCGGGAGTTCTCCCCCCTGATTGTGGCCTATGTGCTCGGGCTCGATCTCAAGGCGCTCGACGACATGCTGGTCGGGGCACTCGCCATTCCCAAAGAACAGGTCGAGGCCATCGCGACCCTGACCTTGCTCGATCCGACCGACCTGCTGGAGGGGGTGTCGGACCGGCAGATTCTCGACGCGTATGGCCCCATCATGCGTATGGCTCTTGAGAGGGGCATCCCGGCAGACCAACTACAGCGCTGGATCGAGGAGTCAGCGTAACGGCCGCCCCACAGACGTCGGCAGAATCGGCCGGTCAATAGCCATCGCAGGCGCCGCGGCCACAAGCAGAACGCCCAGCACCAAGACGGTCAACAGGATCCGTCGCTTCACGAGATCACCTTCTCTTCCTCTGGTTTTATCAAGCGGGCTGATCGGGCAGGATCGGCCCGTTTGTTTCACCTCACGTGTTCGCCGTCAGCGAACACGTTCCCCGAAGAAAAAGGACGGCAGGCCGCCCTCTCTAGTTTGCAATGGCCACGCTGCGCAAGGCCTCAATGCGCTCCACTTGCATGGGCCAGTAATCCCGGGCCGCAATCCGGTGGGCTTCGTCGCCCAACTGCCGGGCCTGCGCCAGGTCGCCCCGGGCCCGGGCCACGCAGCCCGCAATCCAGAGGGCGTCCGCCTCTTGCCGGGGTGGCAGGGCCACGTTGTTGAGCACCTCTTGGCAGAGCCGCTCCGCCCGGTCAAGGTCCCCCGTCAGCCGGTAGTAAAGCGCCCAACCGATGGCCGCATCCGTTTTCAGGTCTGCGTCGCCGCCGGTCCCGAGCAGCCGGCTTGCCTCGTCCAGTTCGGGCAGGGCCAGGCCCGGCTCGCTTTGCAGCAGGTGCGCCCAGGCGATTTCGAGGCGGCACTGCAGGGACTCGCGTGCGCAGTCGAGCGCTGTGAAGCCCTGGCTCGCCTTCTGCAGCGACGCAATCTCCTCTGCATGGCGGCGCAGGAACCGCATGAGGATGGCCCGGTTGAAGTCAGCGTATGGCTGCAGGCTGCGCAGCCTCGGTGAGCGACGGGCAAGGCGGTCGAAAGCCGCCAGGGCCTTTTCAGCCCGATAGGCATTGCCCAGGTACATCTGGGCTGCGCCGAGAACCAGCTGAATCCAGCCTTCCGCCTCGGTCTCTTTCACTTTCAGCGCCTTCGCCTGCTCCGACCACCTGACTGCCTGCCCCCACTGCCCGCGGGCGCCCGCCGCCCGGCAGGCGTAGGCAGCCACCCACAGTGCTTCCGCAGACGGGTCCGGATGCTCGTGGAAGTATGCATCGGCCGCGGCCAGCACTTCAGCTGTCTGCCCAAGGCGGAGAGATTCGTTCAGGCGCTCACGCAGCACGGACGTCACTCCTTGAAACCGGCGAATCTTCTTACAGGTGTCATTATACCAGAGCGAGTCCAAATTGGTAAACACTGGAGGACTCGTCATTTTGACGAGTGTTGACACGCGGAAAGGGTCCACCCGCCTGCGCTGGCGGGTGGACCCCTGGTGGCTCTATGCTCCGGCGGCACGGGCCGCCTTCTCTTCCCGGGGGTGGAGCTTCTGCGCCCGCACTGCCGCCATGTTGGTCGCGGCCAGTTCGCAATAGCCCGCATCCATATCGACCCCGATCCAGCGCCGGCTCAGCAGTTCCGCCGCTTGGCAGGTGGTGCCGCTGCCCATGAAGGGGTCCAGCACCAGGTCGTTCTTGCAGGTGTAGAGCTTGATCAGCCGGCTGGGCAGTTCCAGCGGGAAGGGCGCCGGATGGCCGACTTTCTTGGCGCTGACGGTCGGGAAGTCCCAAATCGACTTCGTCAGCTGGACGAACTCCTCGGAAGTCAGGTCGGTTTCGCCCTTGTGGCCCATCTTCCAGTCGTCTTTGGAGAAGACGAGAATGTACTCATGCACGTCGCGTAGTGTCGGGTTGGAGGGGCTGCACCAGGAGCCCCATGCGGTGGAGACGCCGACCGAGGCGCCCTTGTTCCAGATGATTTCGCCCCGCATGTGGTACCCCAGCTTGTTCATGCCCACGGTGATGTAGGAGTGTAGGGGCAGATACGGCTTGCGGTCAACACCCGCCACATTGATGGCGATGCGCCCGCCGGGCGTCAGTACCCGGTGGCACTCCTTCCAGACGGATTCCAGCATGGCGAGGTACTCGTCCAGCGGAAGGCAGTCCTCGTGGGTGGCGTATTTGATTCCGACGTTGTAGGGCGGTGAAGTCACGACCAGGTCGACGGCTCCGTCAGGAATGAAGCTCAGGTCGCGGCTGTCCCGGTTGTAAAGCTGGTTGTCGTACATCGTAAGCCCTCCAAGTTTTAGTGCCCGCGGGTGGTCGCAGCGCGCACAGTCCGGCGCCTGAAGTAGGCGCCGCGGTCAGCCACGTGCCGGGGCCAAGTCTCTGTAAGCAGTTGGTGAAGAGTAATTCGCGCCCTCCCGCGCGTTTCCTTCCGGCTCTTGGCGCGGTTGATCACTTTTTTTGGCGCGAACAACCAGCCATTGGCGCGTGTTGTTGCTTTGTTAGGATTCGCGTCTCTACGCGCGTTTCCTTCCAGCCAATGGCGCGTGGGTAGAAAGTTTTTGTTGGGCCTACAGAGGAATTGCTGCACAACTATGCGAGATCCCCTCGCGCTAGTCGGGCTGTGCTGTTGGGAGGGCTCACCGTGTTTGATTATGACCCTATGAAACCCCTGGATGTGGCGGTGCACGATACCACCCCGCCGGGCCGCACGCAGCACTGATTTTCATGCACCCCGGCCAGGGCACCCGTACGACCTTCCTGAGCGAAGCGATGGCGCTGGCAGAGACCGGCGTGGTGTCACTGCTCGTTGACGCGCCGTATCTCCGGCCCGGTTTCGTGCCGGGGCCGGGGCGCCCGCCCGGGGCGTTTGGGCCTGACCTGTACCGCCAACTGGTCATTGACTTGAGCCGTGGCGTTGACCTGCTGACAGTGCGTCCGGACGATGACCCCAACCGGGTGGGGTATGTCGGACATAGCCTCGGTGCGACCTCCCGTTGGCCGGAGGTTGCGTTAGGTCTTCCGCCCCTGTCTGATCACGTGCTGGAACAGGTAAGAGAGGCAGCACCACATTTCTTATGGGGCTAGGGCGTATGCTACCGCCATGTGATACTTCGGGCCTTGAATGTGGGAATGGGAACGGGATTTTTACCACGGAAAACGCGGAAGGGGACACGGAAATCGCGGCGGTGGAAGTGGGAATGTGATATGACCCCGGATTGCGCTGATGGCGCTGATTTGGGAACAACGCGGATGAAAAACACTGATGAAACATGTTTCTGGGCCATGTCTGACGTCTCTCTCGGGGTGTTCTCTCTATTTTATAATTAAATAAAGTATAAGCTTTCCTTTACCGTAGCCTGCAGCCCGGAAATTCTACTGTCCCATTCAGTGTCCTCCGTACTTCTGCGCACTCCGTGGCAAAATGTCTCCATTACCTCACATGAGCAGCCTTCCGTTACATATCGAGAGACAATACAGCGGAGCCCGTCAAGGCTCCGCTGTGCTATCACCGTATGAAATCGGCCCCCAGCCCCCTTAGTCGGGGCTACGGCTTCAGGGCCGGCACATACCGGACCATCCCGGAGCCAAAGACTCGCCAATAGGGCTGCAGGTACCAGGCGCCCGACACCGAGCGTGTCCGTGCGTACACAAGGTCGACCGGCGGTTTCTCCCCGAACGGGGCGCCGCCCCGGGCTGCGGCCTGCTGCCGGGCTTCATCGGGCGTTACGGCCGGGCCCTTGCCCATGGAATCGGCCCCGAACTTGACGTAGGCGTCGGCCCCCACCACGGTGCCAACGTCGCTGACAGTCACCACCGTCTGGGCGTTGACCACCGGGCGCCGGTCGATCACCGGCGTGTAGGTCACCTTGAACATGCGCTGGCCGCCGACGGTGCCTTCCATGGTGACGGGCTCGCCACTGATCTCCAGGTAGGCGTCCAGCAAGAACTTCCGGGCCGCGGCGACCGCGGCACCCGAACTGATCGGGGCGGCGCCTGCCGGGGCGGGCGTATTGTCGGCAAACAGCACATGGCCATCCTTGCCCATGCGCAGCGTGCGGGCGCCCTCGCTGACGGCCCACCCGTCCGCATCCTCCGCCACCGCGGCAGCGAACCGAAGGCCTGACGCAATGCGCGTAAACTGGGCGGCATCCGGCTGCCAGCGAATCTGGTAGACTTCCAGGCCCCGGGCGATGTCAACGCCGTCCAGCGGCTGCGCGCCGGGGTGGCCGGCCGGAAGCTGCTCATCGGGCATCTGGTTGCGGGGAAGCTCAGGGAAATCGGAGACCGGGTGGGGCACCGTCTCAGTGCCGGTGCCGGCCACCGGGCCCTGAACGCCCGGAACGGGAACCGGAGCCGGACCGCCGCCTTCAGGCCGCTCGTTCCAAATCGAAAGGCCGACGGCCAGAATCCCGACGGCGGCGGCCATGGCCGCGGCCGAACCCCACACGGCGGGGCGCCGGTACCAGGCGGGGGGCGACTGGCGACGGGCCTGGGCCATTAGCTTGCGGCGCAGTTCCGTCCGGAACTCGGGCCGGTAAGGCACATCCTGCGAGAGCGCGTGATCCATGCGCTCGGCCACGGCCTCTGCGGCCTTGCGCTCAGCGGGCGTCGCCGCCTGCTCCGCAATCAGATCTCGAATATCCCGTTTCATCGTCATGGCCGAACCCCACTTTCCGTCAGCTTCCCCTTGAGGCTGTTCAGCGCCCGGAACATCAGCGCCTTGACAGCCCCTTCCGTCTTGCCGATCACCTGTCCGATATCCCGCAGCTTCATGTCACCGGAGAATCGGAGCAGGATCACGTCTTGCTGATCCGGGGAAAGAGATTGGATTGCACGGGCCACTGCCTGCTGATCATCCAGCCTGAGCGCAGCCTCCTCCGGGCTTGTCCCCCTGTCAGGGATCTGCAGCCCCTCATCCAGTGATGTGGTGACTCGTCGCGACCGGTAATGGTCGGTCACGACGTTCGATGCGATCCGGTAGAGCCACGCCGCGAACGGCTGGCCGGTGTAGTTGTATCCCTTGATGTTCGCCAGGGCCTTCATAAAGGTTTCGCTGGTCAGGTCCTCGGCAACTTGCCGGTCACCCGTCTTCCGATAGATGTACGCGTAGATTCGGTCGAAGTGGCTGTCATACAGCTCGCCGAAGGCCTCGGGATCGCGCTTGGCTCGTTCGACCAGCCACTTTTCGTCTTCGGGGGCTTGACTGTCGCGGTGCGTAGGAACTCCCTCCATTCGCAACCGCGCACCTCTTCGTCCGGCTTAACGGCCCGGGTATCAAAAAGGTTACGCGGAAATCGTAAATTCATCGGTCGGCGCCCGCCTGGAGCCAGATAATGCCGCCCAGAACGAGCAGACCGCCCGCTATTTGCCAAAATCCGAGCCGCTCGTGGAAAATCGCGGCCGAAAGCAGGGCAGTACCCACCGGCTCCAGCGTACTGATGATCGACGCCCGCGACGGGCCCAGCCGTTCGATGCCGGCGAAGAACAGCAGTACGGCCAGCACCGTCGCAAAGAAGGCCGTGCCGCCTACCGCCCACCAGCCGGACGGCGCCATGCCGACCAACTGGCCCGAAGCGGCGCCCCAGGCCAGGAAGACGGCGGCAGCCGCGGTGGCCACATAGGTGGTAACGACAGTCGGTGTCGATTTGACGGAGACCCGGCTGCCAAACAGAATATAAGTCGCATAGACGACCGCCGCACCGATGGCCAGCGCAGCCCCCGCAGGCGTGAAGACCACCCCGGCCCCGGGAGTGACCAGCACCAGCCCCACCCCGGCGAGCGTCAGCAGCAGAGCGACGGTCTGCCGGCCGGCCAGCCGCTGACGGTCAAAACGCCAGGCCAGTACAGCGACAATGGCCGGGTACGTGTATAGGAGCAGCGCCGCCATGGCCGGTGAAAGCCGGTCTTCCGCCACGGCGGAGAGATAGAGGACCGACATGGTCGTGTAGCCCACGCCGCCCATCAGCATCAGCTGCAGGCCGGTCTTTACATCGGGCAGCTTCTGCCGGGTGACCAGGACATACACCCACAGGAGGCCGGCTGCAATGAGAAACCGGAACGCCAGCACGGTGACCACATTCCCGCCGGCCGCATAGGCCAGCATGCCGAAGATGGGCAGGGTGCTGAAGCCCAGGGCGGAAATGACGGTAAGCGCGGCCCCGACTGCTGCCCTCGATCGCTGTTCCACGTAAGCTCTCTCCGTATCTATGCCTAGGTATATATTATGATACTAATCCAAAACGCAATCAGGTTCAAACCTGACCGTAAAAACCGTTGAAATCAAACGTAATATCGGGGCCGAAGAGGCGGGCAAAGCGGGCCATCACGGCCTCTTCGTGCCCGGCGTGGTTGATGACGTGGATGGCCGGGCGCCGGTGCCCGACGGGGCCGGCCAACAGGCCGCGCTGGAGCAGATGATAGATGGGGATATCGGCCGGCGGCATGGAGTAGCCGACGAAGACGATGCGCTCGGCCTGGCGGAGGCAGGCAAGCGCCTGGTCCCAGACTTGCTGCAGATGCGCCCCCCGGTAACTCTTCAGCCAAGTCGGCGAGATGATCAGCCCGTGCAGGCGCGGGTTTTCACACCGCACGCACGCCGGCCCGCCCCCCAGTTCGATGTGGCTGCAGGCCGGGCAGAGCGCCCAATTGAGCGAGCCGTGCAGCTTGGCCAGCAGCGGCCCGCCGCCCGGCGCACCCCCGAGCCCGTAATCGGGCGCCAGGCCGGCCTCGGCCAGGGCGCCGTCCAGCAGCGTGTCGTAGTTCAGTGAGATCAAGGCATACCGCCCTGAGCGCTGCGCCAGCCGCCGGGCAAACCGGTGGTGCGGACCGGGCGCCGCCCCGGGCGGGCGGTCGGCGAGTGCGGCAGCAAGCGTCGTGCACAGCAGGTGCTCCAGGTCGCGCCGGACTTGGTACAGACGGGGCAGGTCGTACAGGTGGCCGAGACCCTCGTTGTTCTGGAGCGACCAGTCCACCAGGCTGATGACTTCATCAACGGCGGGTAAGAAGTCGAATGCCGCGGGTCCGGTCACGGGCACCCGAAATACGGTCTCGACAAAGCGCCATACGGCCCGGATTCGCTCGTCGAACGCGGGGCCAAGCAGCGTCCAGGCACGGGCCAGGAAGTCATGCGTGGCGGGTGCGCCCTCGGCCGCCGAGGCGCCCGCTCCGAATAGGTAAATCTCCATGGCGCTAGTCTGTCCGACGCGGAGCGGGGCATAACAGCGGCACACCTCCGGGCATGCTATCGCCGGAGGTGTCTTCCGTGCCCCGTCTGATTGAGCGCGCCGTGGCGGCGCTCTGTTACCTGGGCGCCATTCGTGTGACGGTCGTCGCCCTGGTGCTCCCCGAGTGGGCATTCACAATCCCCAGCGGCATTCTGATTGCCGCCATGGCGTGGGCCTACGGCCGCAAGCGCTCCCCGTTTCTCCTCCACCACGGCCGCGAAGGGCTCAAATGGGCGGTCCAGGCCAACCTGCTGCTGGTCGCCCTGGCGCTGCTGTCCAAAGGCCTCTATTATGGTTGGTTTTATTCGGGATTCCCTGCCATGGGCGGGCTGTGGCACTTCAGCGCCACCGGCTTCCGCTGGGCGGGCGTGCTCGTCTCGGTCATCACGGTCTTCGTGATGCTCAAGGCCGCCCGGGGTGAAACCGCTGACGCGCTTACCGTCTCGCCCTAACCGTCAGGACAGGGGTTCGACCATGCGGCGCAGGGCGCCGAGCGGCAGCGGCAGGCTCTGCCCTTCCACAAAAACATGATCATCGTCTGGGTCGAGCCGGCGGACTTTGACCAGCGCGCCCTTGCGCAGAAACGCCTTGGGAGTGCCGGTCTTTTCGTCGTGAATCTCGAATTCCCGAAGCAGGCGATAGGATTCTCCTTCTACCAGGTCAGGCCAGATCATCTGCTTGGACGCCTCCTTCTTGCGCACGCTAAGCAGATATTTCTCTCTACTGCTGCAATCACCTGCCGAAATGTAAGCGAGGCGGAGCCGCGAAGGCTCCGCCTCATCAAATGTGACCGCTTACTTGATGGACGACTTGACCAGGTCGGAGACTTCCCAGGGCAGGGCAGCGACCTTGACGCCGGCGGCGGTCAGGGCGTCGACCTTCGACTGGTAAGTGCCCCGGTTGCCTTCGATGATGGCGCCGGCGTGGCCCATGCGCTTGCCCGCGGGGGCGGCCTTGCCGGCCAGGTAGGCTACGACCGGCTTCTTGACGTTCTTCTGGATATAATCAGCGGCCAGCTCTTCCTGGATGCCGCCGATTTCGCCGACCATGACAATCGCCTCGGTGGCGGGGTCTGCGTTGAACAGCTCGAGGGCGTCCACGAAGTTGGTGCCGATGACCCGGTCGCCGCCCATGCCGATGACCGTGGTCTGGCCCAGGCCGGCGTTCGTCAGGGTGTAGGCGATTTCGTACGAGAGCGTGCCGGAGCGGGCGACGATGCCCACGGGGCCCGGCTTGTAGATGTGGTTAGGCATGATGCCCATCTTGGCCTGCTCTCCGGGGGAGATGAGGCCGAAGGTGTTCGGGCCGATGACGCGGCAGCCGTTCTGGCGGGCGTAGGCCATGATCTCCATGGTCTCCTGGGTGGGGACGTGCTCGGGAATCAGCACCAGCACCTTGATGCCGGCGTTGATGGCCTCGAAGGCCGCATCCTTCACGCCGGGAGCGGGAACGAACATGATGGAGGCGTTGGCGCCGCCCTTCTCCACCGCTTCATGCACGGTGGCGAAAACGGGAACGCCGTGGACTTCCTGACCAGCCTTGTCGAAGTTGACGCCGCCGACCACCTTGGTTCCAAACGCAAGCATCTGGCCGGCATGGAACTGGCCCTGGGAGCCCGTGATGCCCTGCACGACCACGCGGGTGTCCTTGTTGATAATGACAGCCATGCTGGTTTAGGCCTCCTTTCCGTAGGCGGCCTTGACGGCAGCCCGGGCCGCTTCGCCCATCTCGGTGTATGCCTGAATTCCGTTCTCAGCGAGGAGCTCGCGGCCGCGCACGTCGTTGGTGCCGACCATGCGGACGACCAGCGGCACATTGATGCCCCGGGACTTCTTGACTTGGATGATCGCCTCAGCGACCAGATCGCACCGGGTGATGCCGCCGAAGATATTGACGAAAATCGCCTTGGGGTTGGTGGCGAGCAGCGCGTCAAAGGCCTGGGCCGTGGGCTCCACGCCGGAGCCGCCGCCGGCGTCCAGGAAGTTGGCGGGGCGGCCGCCAAAGTAGGAAAGGGTGTCCAGGGTGCCCATGGCCATGCCGGCACCGTTAGCCATGACGGCGATGTCGCCATCAAGCTGCACAAAGGCGAGGCCGATCGCCTTAACTTTCTTCTCCAATTCGGTACCCTCTTCGACCACCGGGAACTCCGGGTGGCGGAACAGGGCGTCGTCTTCCACGTTGAACCGGCCGTCGGCCGCGACAAGGCGCGTGCCGCCGCCAGTCAGGGCGAGCGGGTTGATTTCGACCAGCTCGGCGTCGTACTTGCGGAACGCCGCGTACATGCCCGTGAGAATCTTCACGAACTGCTTCGCGAGATCGCCCTTCAGGCCGATCTTCCGGGAGATCTCCCGGGCCTGGAACGGCAGCAGGCCGGTGGTGATGTCGACGTGGCTGAAGACGATCTGGTCGTGGGGAACCGACTCGATTTCGACGCCGCCGGCGGCGGAGGCCATGACCAGAGGCAGCTTGGCCATGCCGTCCAGCGTGATGGAGACATAGAACTCCTTCTCGATCGTGAGCTGCGGGTCAATCAGGACCTTGTCCACGATGTAACCCTTGAGATTCATGCCCAGGATTTCGGCGGCGCGGGCTTTGGTCTCCTCAGGCGTGTTGGCCAGCTTGATGCCGCCGGCCTTGCCGCGGCCACCGACCAGAACCTGAGCTTTCACTGCGCACGGACCGATTTTGCGGGCTGCCTCCTCTGCTTCTTCGGGCGTCTGGCAGACGATGCCGCCGCCGGTAGGGACACCATGCTCGGCAAGCCGCTGCTTCGCCAGGTACTCGTAAAGCTTCATGTGCCAACCTCCTGGTGAATATGCGGAAACCTGTAAACCCGACCGGAATGACCCCGATGGGCGCGGTTTCTCCACTTCCCGGATTGTAACACATCTCTCGCCGGTTGGAAACGCGGGATTGAAGCATATGTGCTATTTGTTCTAGTGATTCGTGACTAGTGTAACAAGCGGGTGGAAGGCTCTGACAGATGGGGATGTTGCGCCACAATCATGGTGACAATGGCATCGGCTTTGCCCGCTCGCTCGGCGTCGCGGAGGCGGACGGCGGCCAGGTGGGCGCCCACGCCGTAGGCGAGCGCGGCCTCGGCATCGCCGAGTTCAGCGCAGATGACGGCCAGGAGCAGTAGGGCGTCGCAGCGTAGATGGGCCTGGTCGCGATGGGCGCCGGCCGCCCGCAGTCCGTATTGCATGGCGCTCAGGTAGTCGCCACGGGAAGCGGCTGCCGCGGCGCGGTCAAGGTAGCCGGTATGGTGACGGCTCATGGCCTAGGCCCTCCGTGCTTCGTTGGACTTCACGACCTCGTATAGGCGGTTCGTGGCCACCATTTCCAATTCGACCACGCCCGCGGCAACAGCGGCGATCCGGGCATCCGCCAGGGCGCGCAGTGCGCGGCGCCAGTCGCACTTTTCCCGGCACAGTTCATAGATCTCCATCTGAAGGCGGTATTGTTCAAGCTGGAGAGCCACCTCCGGCCACATGCGGGCGGCGATTTCCACGGCGCGACCGTATTCCCCTTTCTCTGCGGCCGCACGAATCAGACGGGTCCCCGTTGTCGTCTCCTGCATGCCACACCCTCCCCCGTTTCCCCTTGCACAGGGTAATACGAAGGTTCTTGCTCCAAAGTTCGAATCGTCGTGGTATAAAATTTTCTGGGAGTATGTTTTCGCCGCCGGTGTCGCGAACCCGCACCCGAGGAGGAGCTGTTGTGATGAAGCTGCCGGTTTTGACCGATGTGCTGGATGCGGCCCGGACCATTGCCCCGTATGTGGGAGTCACACCCCTGGAATACAGTCCGGCGCTCAGCCGCCAGACCGGGGCGGAGGTCTATTTGAAGCTGGAGATGCTGCGGGAGACCCGGGCGTTCAAAATTCGGGGCGCCTGCAACTTCATGGCGCATTTGAGTGCGGAGCAGCGACAGCGGGGTGTGGTGGCGGCCTCCGGGGGCAGCCACGCGCAGGGCGTGGCGTTTGCCGCCCGGCGATTCGGGGTGAAGGCCACCATCGTGATGACCGAGCGCTCGCCTGCGAACCTACGCCAGATTTGCCGGGACTACGGCGCCGAAGTGATTGTGGCGGGCCAGGTTTACGAGGACGCCGGCGAGCGGGCGGCAGCCATCGCGGCGGCGACCGGGGCCGTGACCGTTCACTCGTTTGACGATCCATTGATTGTGGCCGGGCAGGGGACGATCGGACTGGAGATTCTTCAGGCACTCCCTGAAGTCGATGCGATCATTGCGCCCGTCGGCGGCGGTGGTCTGCTGGGCGGCGTGGGGCTGGCGGCCAAGTCGGTCAATCCGGCGATTCGGGTCATTGGGGTCGAGCCGGCGGGCGCCGCCTCCATGACTGCAGCCCTGGTGGCGGGCCGGCCGGTACGGCTGGAGAACGTCGGATCGGTGGCGGATAAGTTGGTGACCCGGTCGACGGGGGCGCTCAACCTGGCCCTCGCTCAGAAATACTGCGACGAAGTGGTGCTGGTCGAAGAGGGCGCCATCCGGCAGGCGATGCGGGACCTGCTGGGCGTCGCGAACCTGCTGGCGGAAGGGGCCGCGGCTTCTGCGCTCGCCGCTTTGCGGCTGCGGACTGCGGAACTCGCCGGGAAGCGCGTCGCGCTGATCCTGACGGGCGGTAATATCGATGCAGGCGTGTTGGCTTCCTTGCTTGGGGAAGCTATCGGGTAGGAGGTGCTACCTTTGCCGAACATCGACAAATCCGCGCCCGGCGGGCGGGAAGCCGCACAGGAGAATTTCAAGAAGCCCGGGCACGGAGCAAACGCCACCAAGAACAACCACGGGCAGCAGGGCCAGGCGCAGCAGGAGAGCATGGTCTTCAACGAGGGCGCCCACAGCTTCAAGAAGGGCCAGGAGTAGGAGAAAAGCGAGGCGCAGTCGCCTCGCTTCCTTTATTGCGGAACCGCCTCGCCAGCGGGGGCGTCCCAATAGTTGAATGGTTTCATCATGGAGATGTCCGATATGCAGAGAGCGTGGCGATGGGTTGCGGCGGTAATCGTGCTGGGCATTGCGGCCGGGACCGGGGGGCTTTATGCGACCGGCTACCTCGAAAAAGGGATCCGGTATGTTCAGCGCCAGTACGGGTGGGGCCAGGAAGGGCGGCGGGCCAGGTATGAGGCGGCCTGGCCGGTGGCCGTGCAAGAATACCGGCAGGCGACGGGGGCCACCCGAGTTCCCCTGGGCGAGGCGGACTATCCGGCCAAGAGCACCCTGACCTCACAGCCGGATGAAACCGTGGCGCGGCTGCGGTCCGGGCTGCTGGAGACCTCATACAACGAAGACTGGAGCCGCTTCGCCTACGACCTGCTGATCGCCCTGGACCGGGAGGAGGCGAGGCGCGTGGTGCAGAGCCTGCTCGTGGACCAGCCGTGGCAGCCCGGGCTTGCGGATGCGGCCGAGGCGGTTTTCGGCCGCGATGACCTGAAGCAGATGCTTTTCTCACTTCCGACCTGGTCCCAGGGTGTCCTGATCGCCCGCATCGGCCGCGACCTGAGCCGTGACGAGCTAGAACGGCTGATGCTTGCGTATCCGAACGGAGATTGGCCGCTGCAGCTGACCGACTACCCGGAGCGCTGGGAACTGCTGCTCTCCCTGTATCCCCGGCTGCAGACCGGGGCCAAAATCCGGCTGCTGGAGCAGATGTCCCGGCGGCAAGGCCAGGCGCAGCTGGATTTCGCAGCGCTTCTGCAGACCGAGCAGGATCCGGCCGTGCGGCAATTCCTGCTGCTCGAGACGGGCGACGACGCGGGTTACCTGGCGTCGCTGGAGCGCGACGGGTTCTTCCGGGCGGTCTGGCTGCCCTGGGAGAAAGAAAGGGCTCTCGCGGCCAGGTATCCGGACAGCTTCCTGGCCAGGGGCATCGCCGCCTACGAGGCCGTGCGGGGCCTTCCCTACTTTGAGATTGACCGGCGCAGCGTGCCGGACTGGGGCCTCTACCGCCACTATGGCAACAAACAGTACGACTGCGACCGGGAGATTCGCGGCTGGATCTCCTTCCTTGCCGACTTCAGCAAGCACGAAGGGGCCGATGATGCGGCCTACCGGCTGGGACGGTGCTATGAAATACGGGGGGATTATCCAGCGGCGCTGCGTGCCCTGGAAGGCCCCCTGACGGGCGGCGACGGGGAGATGGAGCACCACGCCCGCTCCCGCATCATCTGGCTCCTCGATGTACAGCTAAGCGAAGCCGAGCTGCGGGGCTTGTCATCGGGCATCCCTGACGCAGTAAAGCCGGGGGTGGTCTACACCCTGGCCGTCAAACAGCTCCGGGCAGGCCGTTACGCCGATGGAGCCGCCCTGCTGCAAGCCTTCATCAGCCGGTACGACGGGCAGAACGTAATCACGGCCGGCTGGCGGGGAGACCGGTGGAACTTCTGGGCGAAGGTGAAGGAACAGCAGCAGCAGGCGGCCCGCCTGGCGGCACTGGCTGCGGCCGGCGATGACTTTGCCGCCCGGTACGAGCTTGCGGCTGCGGTCTATCATGATGAGTTCCTGTTCTACAACCACCTGTGGGGCGGCTCCCGCCAGTACTACATGATGGACGCCCTGCTTGCTCTGCAGGGCGACTTTGACCCGGTCCACACCCGCTGGGTGGCGGAGAGCAATAACTACATTCAATCGGCAGCGCTATTCGAGCAGCTTTCGGGCGCCCCGGCGCCCATCGCGGAGAAAGCCGCCTATTCCCGGGCCATGGCTTTCAGCCGGCTGTATGGGTTCGGGCGCGACGTCGCCCTGTGGAAGCCGGTTGCCGATATGCGGGAGGCCGCCCTGAAAGCGTTGGAGGAGTTCGTGGCCAAGTATCCACGGAGCGCGCTGGCGCCCGATGCGCTTCTAAGCCTGGGGTACCAGACGGGCAACTCGGCCTACTTCGAGCGCATCCGCCGGGAATACCCGAAATCCGGGGCGGCGGGCGCGGCTGCAGACAAGAACCGGGTGTGGCATTTCCGCACTTTTTACCCGTTCCGCTATGTGGACGTGACGGAGGTACCGCCGGAGGCTGCCGCGCAGGCTGCCGCGGTAGCAGGCAAGGACGGCATCACTGCCGTGACGGTGGGCGAATGGACCTATGTAGTGGCAGGGGTTGCCTCCCCCAGCCGGGTGGAGCTCATGCTGTGGGATGTGGACGGCGCGATCGAGGCCCGGGCCACGGCCCTGCCCCACACCCCCGGCCCCGGGTACGCGATAGCCCGCATTCCCGCCACCGTGCGGCCGGTGCGGACGTTGGAGTTCTAGAACTGTGGCAGCTGGTCGAACCCCACTCGGAAAAAGAGGTTCCGGCCCAGCAGTTCGCCGGCAACGGCCCCGACCAGGGCGCCCCCCGTGGTCAGCACGTCGGGCTCCATGCCCAAGGCAAGGCTGATGCCCGAGACTATCGGCAGTCCAACGCCCGCCACCAGCCGGATCCAGAACCAGGTGTCCGGCCGCATGGGCGAGCGGGGGATGCTGACCATATGCAGCGCCCAGAGGCCCAGGGCCACGAGCACGCAGCCCGAGGCCGCCACGATGGTGACGCCGAGGCCGCGCAGGGCCGCCAGGCTGTGTCCGCCGCCCAGGGCTACCGTCAGCGCGCCCAGCAGGAGCGCCGAGGCGATCGGCCCCCACAGGTTGGCCGGGTGGCGCCATTCGGGCCGGGTCGGCAACTGCCAGACCATGCCCTGGGCGTACAGGGCCGCCAGCCCCAACAGCCCGGCGCACAGGCCGGCGGGCCAGCCGGGCCATACATAGCCGTATAGGCCGGCCGCCAGGGTGAAGAGCCCGGTCAGCAGCGCCTCGCGGGAGAGCCAGGAGCGCCGCAGGTTGGCCAGCGCCCGCGGGGCGCCGCCAGGCGTGCCCAGGTGAAACAGCGCGATGATCAGCCCGAGAGCGCCGAGCGGCAGGGCGAGCCGGGTGACGGGCGAGCCGGGCAGGAAGAGCGTGACCAGCACCTGGCCCACGGCCGCCTGGCTCAGTACAGCAAAAAGTACCAGGGAGAATGCTTTCATGCGGCGTTCCTCCAACGGGCGGCGAATGTGATGACCGTCCACAATGCGGGTGGGCCTGACGGCGACCCCGGCCCGGGGCCGGATCCGGAGCGACGGGCCGGTCAGCGCCGGGTCCGGCAAGACGGGCAGCGTCGCCAGTGCATCGGGGTGCTGCCGCTCCAACTGCTCCAGGGGACCAAACTCGATGGCCCGGACGGGGCAGGCGTCGACGCAGGCCGGGTGCGCGCCCTCATCGACCCGGTCATGGCAGCCACCGCACTTGCCCGCTTTTCCCGTTGCTTCATTATACTGGGGAGCACCGTAAGGGCAGGCATACGTACAGTACTGGCAGCCGATGCACCGCCCCGGGTCGTGGATGACGAGGCCGTCGGGCCGCCGGCTGTAGGCGCCGACGGGGCAGACCTGCACGCAGATGGGCGAGGCGCAGTGGTTGCAGGCCATGGAAACAGCGTATGCGAAGGGCCGGGGAAAGGCGCCGCCTTCCACGATGCGGACCCGCCGCCAGCGCGGCCCCGGCGGCAGGTTGTGGGTCTCCTTGCAGGCCACTTCGCAGGTGTGGCAGCCAATGCAGCGCTGCACATTGATGAAAAAGCCAAGCTGCATCCGCCTACCTCCCTTTCCGGCGGGCGACCTGCACCAGGCAGGTGTGCTGAGCGGTGGCCCCGGCAAACGGCGTGGGCCGGTCGCTGGTCAGCACGTTGGCGCAGCCGCCCCGGTCGATGCTGCCCGGGCGCCCCGGCTCCGCCGGGTCGTACCAGACCCCCTGGGGCAGGGCGACCACCCCGGGCCGCATGCGCTCCGTCACGTTGGCCGCCGCCCAGACTTCGCCCCGATCGTTCCAGATGCGCACCGGGTCACCGTGTTTGACCGCCCGCGCCGCCGCATCAGCCGGATGGAGCCAGAGTGCATGCGGCTCGACTTCCGCCAGCAATGGGCTGCCGTCAAAGGTGGAATGAACCCGGCGCTTGTTGTGGGGGGCGATCAACTGCAGGGGATACTGCTGCGCGGCCGGGTCAGCCGGGCTCTCCCAATCGGCCAGGTATTGGGGCACCCGCGGCATACCCGGGCGCCCCAGTCGCTCCGAAGCGATCTCTATGCGGCCCGACGGCGTCGGAAATGGCTTGCCGTCCTCGATCTGCTCCCGGTACCCCACAATTGCGCGCGACAGATCAAAGCGGACAATCTGCTGCCGTTTAAACGTCTCCCACTCCGGCAGGTGGGGTGAGGCGGCAGCCAGTTCTTTCAGCCACTCCTCCTCCGTCTTGCCGCCCGTCCAGGCATCCGCAAAACCAAGGCGTTCCGCCAGCGCCGTGAAGATCTCCCAGTCCGAACGCGACTCGTGCAGCGACTCGATGATCTTGGGCATAAAGATGGTGGCGCCATTGGCGTGGGCGATATCCATCCGCTCAAAAATCGTATTGACGGGCAGCAGCAGGTCGGCGAACCGGGCCGTGGGCGTCATGAACTGCTCGTGCACCACGAAGTACTGCAGCGACTGCAGGGCCTCCGCCGCCTTGTTCAGGTTGCCGCCCTGGTTCAGGTGGTTGCCGCCGGTAGCAATGGCCATCTTGATATCGGCGGGGTACCCCCCGGCCTTGCCGTGTAGGAAAAGGTCCGGCCACTGGTTGCACGGAATTGACGAGCCCACGGGGTTGGGCGGCATGGGCAGGGCGCCCACGCCGTCCGGCGGGAAAGCCAGCATCCAGTTCATCAGCCCGGGGTAGCCGCCGGGAATGCCGATATTACCCGTCAGGGCAGCCAGGGATGGCCCGCAGCGTGCGACCTGCTCACCGTAGGCCGAGCGCTGGGGGCCGAGGCCCATCACCAGGGCGCCGGGCTTAGCGCAGGCGTAGTCGCGGGCCATCTGGCGGATCAGGGCGGGCTCGACGCCTGCATTCGCCGAAGCCCACTCCGGCGTCTTCGGCTGCCCGTCAGCGGCGCCCGTAAGGTAGTCGAACCACTCCTGCCAGCCGGACGCGAACCGTTCGAGAAAGGCGCGGTCATACAGGCCCTCCGTGATGATCACGTGGGCCATGGCACTCATGAGGGCCACATCGGTGCCGGGTCGGAGGGGAACCCATTCGTCGGCGTAGGCCGCCGCCGTGTCCGAGAACCGCGGGTCCACGACGTAGATGCGGCAGCCCCGCTCTTTGGCCTGATGCAGAAAGTAGGCGGTATTGGTGCCCGTCCCGCCTTCTGCGGGATTCCAGCCCCACATTAGCAAGGTGCGAGTCTGCAGGAAGTTCGGTGCGCTGCAGTTCTGCACGGCGCCCAACGTATAGGGCAGCGCCACGGTGGTCGCCCCGGACGAGTAGCTGAGCGTCTGCTCGGTACAGCCTCCGACGAGGCGGAGAAACCGGGGTCCCAGCTGCCGCCAGGTATTGTGCAGCGTCAGGCCGATGGTGCCGGAGCCGTCCATCGAGAAGAGGGCGGCGGGCCCGTCCCGGTCACGCACTTCGGTAAGCATGGCGGCGTAGATGTCCAGGGCCGCATCCCAGGAGATGCGCTCGAACCGCCCCTCCCCCCGGCGGCCTGCTCGCCGCATGGGGTACTTGAGCCGATGCGGGGAATAAACCCGCTCGCGATACGTCCAGCCCCGCAGGCAGCTGCGCAGCTGGGGATTGACCGGATTGTCCGGCACGGCGTCGTCGGTGCCCATCCGGACGATGACGCCGTCCTCTACGAACACTTTCAGGATGCACTTGGAGCCGCAGTTGCGGGGACAGGCCGTGTAGTACGACTCCATGCCGGTTAGCCTCCCAGGATTCGGACCTGCGGGGGGTGCGTCAGGCAGGGCACCAGGTCGGGCAGCAGGAGCAGATCCTCGGCGTTATGCTCGAGAATCAGGTCCCGGTAGGAAGCGATCCCGGTCCGGAGCCACTTGTAGTAGGCTTCTACCATCTCCCGGCCGCTGGTCTCATCCTGGCGGCCGACCTGAAAGTGCGCCATCACGGTCTGCAGGCGGCAGTCCCGCAGCTGGCCGTAAGCCTGCCGCCATGCCCGGGCCACCTGCAGCAGGTCATAGGTCTGCAGGCGCGGCCAGGGAACGCCGGCCAGACGGGCGCGCGTCCGCAGGAACGGGAGGTCGAAGGTGGTACCGTTGTAGGTCACGGTGGTGTCAAACGCCCGGAGCCGCCGGGCGGCCGCCCGCAGCACCTCTGCCTCGCCATCGGGGTCGTCGGCGAAGAACTGCTCGAGGCGGCGCACGGGTCCATCCGCGTAAACCAGGCCCACGAGGGTGACCTGCGCGGAGTCGGGGCTCAGCCCCGTCGTCTCGATGTCCAGGTAGGCCTCAGGGCCGGCGCAGTCGGGCAGGGGCGGCAGGGGGCGGGCCAGAGTCCGAGTGTGAAGGCTCACGGCGGGCATCATCTCCCCACACGGCAGACTATTCCTGTGGCTGAATGTTTCGCTGTGGGAAAGATACTCTCCTACCTTGCGTCGTGCAATCACGAGGCGGCGGCCCTGAGGCCGCCGCTTCGTGATTTCAGGGTTGGGTCCAGTCGAGGCGGGTCCAAGTGATCTTGCCGTTCGCCACCGTGTATTTGAAGATGCCCCACCCGAGGATGTGGCCGTCGTCAAAGTCGGCCAGCACCCAGTTCTTCGCGACCACCCACCGGTCCGACGGGTGGAAGCTCATGGTGCCGCCCAGCACGCCCTGTATGGGCAGCAGATCCTGGCGTGCCGCGAGGTCGGTGACGATCTGGTTGACCGGATCGGTCAGCCCCAGGTTTTGGAGGTCCCGCAGGTCGCCGGGATCGAGCCGCACGACCGGACGGTCCGCGCTCGGGGCCGGCTGCGCGGGCTGGTCGACGACCTGCCATGGCTGCTCCGCCAGCGCCGCGCTGTTGTCCGCCGGCCCGCGGCCCCACCCGAGATAGAGGCATCCGGCGGCCAGCAGCAGGATGATGCCGAGATACACATAGCGTTCCATCGCTTTCATGTCGATACCACCCTTCCACTCAGTAGACGACGGAATATTACGCCCAGTTCCCCGGATGAGCAGATCTCCACATGCCCCCCATGTGGACTACCTTTCCCATAGTCCCGTTGTTGGAAATAAATATCTATATACCCTCGCAATCCTAGTGCTGCATACTGATTTCATACACTACTGTAGGATGGGGGGGATAGTATGCCACGGGCACGACTACGTACCTGGCGCCTCATCGCAGTCGCCTCCGTCATGGAACTGATGTTGGGCCTGAGCATGCATGCTTTCCCCGGCGCCTTCAGTGCGCCCGTATACGCCCCTCTGCGCCCGTACCTGCAGCCTGTCTCCGTGGTCTTTTTGCTGGGCGGAATCGTCCTGGTGGACCCGGGCCTGCTGCGCGGACACCGGTGGCTAAGGGCCGCAGGCACCACCGTCGCGGCCCTGCCGTTCCTGCTCCTCGCAGCCGTCTCGCTGCAGGGCGGGCTCTGGGCGGGTGTGGTACAGCACGGCTTCCTGGGCGCAGCCCTGCTCCTGGAGCCCCTGCTGGCCAGTGATGATCCTTCCCAGCCAGGCGCAGACTGCGCTTCGCTCGTGATCGGCTCTATCACTGCATTCCTTTCTGCCCTTTTCCTGATATCGCCGGTCACCAATAGCGGCATCCTGTCTCTCCCCGTGGTGGGCTCAGCGCCGGTGGCGGGCACGGTGGGGTTGGTCAGTTCGCTTCTGCTCGCATTCACCGCGTTCGGCGCCCCCATGGGAACGGGCTTCCGGTTGGCTTCGCGTCTGGCTGCAGCCGCTTTCCCCGCCCTGTTGGCCTACATGGCGGCGCGCAACGGCATTTGGACCGGATTCGTGGGCTGGGGCACCTGGACCGTCGTTGCACTATTTGCGTGGGAGCCGCCACTTATGATGAAGACGGACGAAACGGCGGACAGCCTGACCCGGCTGGTCGGGCAGCTAGAGCGCTGGCCCCCCCTGCTGGCCGCCGCCATCGCCGGGCTGTCAGCCGCGGCCGGCGCCGGCGCCCTCATTTCGCCGGTGCTGGTCAGCGCCGGGGTGGTCTTGCTGACGGGCTACAGCGCCACGGCCAGACATACCTTCCCGCACCTGGGCACGCCGGAACAGCGGGCCGTTACCCACATGGCTGTCTTCACGGTGATTCTCGGCCTCCTCATCAGCGGTGTCGGGCCACTGGGGTACAGCCTGCAGGCCCTGCTGGTCATCATCCCGCTGTTGGCAGCCCGCTACCTGGGCAGCCGGGCGGCCCGGCGGCTGCTCGGACTGGTGGTGGCCGTGGTCATCGCGACAGAAGTGGCGAAGGGTAAGCTGGAATGGTCTCTGCCCAGCCTGGCGCTGGGGCGGGCTCTGATCGTCATCGGGACGGTCTTTGCGGCCGCGAACATCGGCATGAGCACGGCCAATAAGCAGCGTAATTTGATCGAGCAGTTGCGGGAGACCGAAGGCGCCCTGCGCGCTTCGGAGGCACGGTTTGCGGGCGTGCTGGCCATTGCGGGCGATGCGATCATTTCGGTCGATGATGGGCAGCGCATCGTCCTGTTCAACCGGGCGGCCGAGGCGATGTTCGGCTGCACGCTGGCCGATGTCGCCGGGCAACCGCTGTCGGTCCTCATTCCGCCGGCGCCCGGCTCCGACAGGGGACTCTGTTTTGTGAATGCGGGCCGGGTGCTGAAGGATCTCGAGCTCACCGGACGGCGGGTGAGCGGCGAGACCTTCCCGGCGGAGGCATCCGTCTCCACCCTGCAAATCGGCGGCGAGTCGTTATGTACGGTCATTCTGCGCGACGTCACCGAGCGGCACCGGTCCGATGAGCTGCTGCGGCAGCACCTGAGCGAACTGGAGAGCAAGCGGCGCCGGCTGGAAATCCTAACGGAGGAGCTGGAACAGGCCTCGCGCACGGACCCGCTGACCGACCTGGCTAACCGCCGCTCCGTAGCGGCCCGCCTCGGTGAAGAGCTGGCCCGCTCTGCCCGCACGGAGCGCCCCTTCTCCGTCCTCCTGCTCGACGTGGACCATTTCAAGCTCATCAACGATGCGCACGGCCACCATGCCGGCGACCAGGTGCTGCAGCAGGTCGCCGGCCTGCTGAAAGGCAACCTGCGCGTGGTCGACCTGGTGGGCAGATGGGGCGGCGAGGAGTTCCTGATTCTGCTCCCCGAGTCGGACGCCGACGCGGCCTTTCAGGTGGCCGAGCGGCTGCGCCAGTTGATCGCTGAGCACCCGTTCTATCTGGATGGCAGGCCTCTAACGATTACATCGACCTTCGGGGGCGCCACAGCCGCGCCGGGGCTCTCGCAGGAGGGCCTGGTCCGGCGTGCCGACGCGGCGCTGTACGAGGGCAAGCGCGCGGGCCGCAACTGCGTCCGTTGGCACAGGTGAAAAGCCCGACAAGCCGGCGGCTTTGTCGTCGAAGCATAGCAAATACTGCCGCTCCCCGCTAGTCGGGGGGTGGCAGTATCCAATTTGGTACAAAAGTAGCACAAAGGACTTGCATCTGTAACATCTTGAACGTAGGATAATAAGAGAATTCAGTATGCCGTCGAAAGGGCACACCCGGCGAAAGCCGGGGTCGCAAAGCTTCCGGCCTTAAGCCCTCCGGGGCCATGGCAGCGGGGCCGCCGAGCGGCCCGGAAGTAATGATGCAGTTCCTCCGGGCCCAACCTTGAGAAGCCGACCACGCGGGTCAAGGAGGGCAAGTATCATGCAACAGGAGTCACACTTCGCCAAAGATCCGCGGTTCGCCGAGCTGAAAGCCCGGCTGATCCGCAAAGTGCATCTTGATCTGCCCTACGCCATCCGGTTTCTTTCCCGGATGGACCGGCTCGGGGCGCGGTGCCACGCCGGGGAGATTCACTTGATTGTAAACGATTTGCGCTCGGCCTTGCTCAAGGAGGTCGGCGACATCGTGCTGGAGCGGCGGGCGTCATCCAACGAGCGCCTGCGCCGGCTAGTAACAGCACAGTAAGTGAACAGGGCTGCACGCTCGGTCGGGCGGGCAGCCTTCTTGTTTCCCTAGGAGTATCGGTGCCCATCGTAGGTCACCCAGCCCAGGGGCCGGTGGGTGAAGTGGATGACCGGGTTTTGCTCGCCGTCGGGCTGGGCGTAGGCATCTTCGGCCCGGACGTACACGCCGCAGACTTCGATGGGCGCTCCTGCGGCGAGGCCCGGGATGGGCTCGTGCATGCCGGCGCCGTCGCCGAAGCGGATGGCGATGGTGACGATCTGTCCCACGGCGGCCCCGGAGTGCTTCAGGTCTTCACGCACTTCGTCGATCCGGATGGTGAAGATCTGGTGCAGGACGCCTTCGGTGTCCTGGTCGTCCGGGTTGATCTCCGCGATCCGCCCCGCGACGATTACGATGATCCGCTGCTTTTTGCGCCGAAGCAGCTCCAGGAGCGGAATGCGTATCATGTGTCCGGCCCCCCTTTCTATCCGTTCCAACGTGCGGCGGCGAGCGGATGTTCACGGGGGCCTGGATTTTGGCCCGGGGCGGAAGCGCGAGCACGGGAAAACTCAGGAAAACTCAAGATAACTCAGGATAACTAAATCCACGAGAATCCACGTGTGGAGACGGGGCGCGAACCGCGAAAAGAAGCGGTGCACGAAGGAATCGCTCTGCGCCTCGCGGGTGCGTAGGAAAACCCGCCGGAGCTACAGCCGGCGGGTTCTCGCTCTTGCTAATTGCCCAAATGGCGCGATGAGAGGATCTCAAGGAGTCCATGGAAAGGGAAGCAAGGATGTGAGATTCGCAGCAAAGATAAATGGATCTCACTCAGGATACGAGAATCTCACTCAGGATATGAGAATCCCACTCAGGATACGAGAATCCCACTCAGAATACGAGAATCCCACTCAGGATACGAGAATCCCAGTAGGCGGCGCTCAGAGCCAGCACAACCAGCAGCAGCCAGACATGGACTTTCATACTTTATGATACGGATGCGCCGGCAAACTGCTCCCCGGTAGCAGGAATGCCATTGCCCGGTACCGAAGTCTGGGTGAACTCTTTGCAGGAGGGCGCCCATCTTGCCGCAAAGCCGCCTCAGCACGCTATCGCTCATCGTCACCGTCCTGATCTGGGGCTCCACCTATGTCGCCACCAAGTGGGCCATGCAAGACGCCGGGCCGTTCACCACCGCCGCCCTGCGCTTCCTGATCGGCTGGGTGATCCTGCTGGCGCCCGCATGGCGCCAGGGCTTCCGGCTGCGCCAGGTCCTCAGGCCCGACATGCTCAAGTACGGTCTCACCGGCACAGCCCTGTTCTACGTCTTTCAGAATCTGGGCCTCGTCTTCACCACACCCGGCAACGCGGCGCTGATCTGCGCAGCCCTGCCCGCCGTCGCCGCCATCTTCTCCTACTTCCTCCTGGGAGAGCGGCTGCCGAAAACCCGCCTGGTTGGCGTAGGGCTCTCCGTACTGGGCGTGCTGCTGGTTGCGGGAGCTCTGCCCGCCGCCGGCGGCCTGCGCATCATGGCCGGCAACGCCTTGATTCTGGGCAGCATCGTCTCGTGGGCCATCTACACGATCCAGGGCAAGCGCCTGCCGCCGGATGCCCCGCCGCTGGTGATCACCACGGCGAGCATGGGCGCCGGTCTCCTGTTCCTTTTGCCGTTAGCCGCCGTGGAGGTGGCAGTCCAGGGTCTGCCCGCCTTCACACTGCCCGGGACGTTGGCCCTTCTCTATCTGGGGTGCGGCTCGTCAGCCTTGACCGCGTTCCTCTGGAACTACGCCATCCGCAACGTGGACGCATCGGTGGCCGCCATGTATCCGAACCTGATCCCGGTAGTAGGGCTCGTGATGGCCGCCGCCAGCGGGGAACAGATCGGTGCGGTGCAGTTGACGGGTGGCGTTCTGGCCATGGCCGGGGTCTGGCTGGCGGAACAGAAGGCCGCGCCGGCCGGGGGGCGCCCTGCAGCATAATCCGGCGACAAACAGGCCCCGTACTGCGTCCGACCGCAGTACGGGGCCTGTTCATGCCCAAAAAGCCAGCGCCCCTACCCCCCGATCAGCTTCAGGAAGTACCGGCAATTCTCGACCAGATCCGGCCCCTGGCGGAAGAGTCCGCCGCCCACGAGGAAGATTACCTCGCGCCCGTACACCTCGAGCAGCTCGGGAATCCGCTCCAGCGTCATGCCGCCGCCCGGGGTCGGGAAGACCGGCCTGATCCCGCCCATCGGCACCGCGGTGCCATCGGCAATCGCCTGGCACTCGGGCTTGCTGAACGAAAACCGGCCGCCCCAGTTGGGGTAAATGGTCGCATCCGCTCCTGCGAGGCGGGCGAGTTGCCCAAACAGGGCGTAATGGGAGATGCCGCTGTCCGGATTCACCACAAAGCTGCCCAGCAGGGCGGGATGGCTCATGACGGGCAGTGCGATCTGGTCATCATCCGCCAGCTGCCGCATGGCGTCCAGACCGGTAAGCCCGGGGCTGATCAACAATCCCCCGGCGCCCACCTGCCGGGCGAAACGGGCCGCCTCCAGGATGCGGTCCGCCTGGGCCGTCACGTTCGGCATGTAGATCGACCGGCGCCCCGTCTCCCGGTTCGCCCGGTCCACCGCCTCGGCGCACCGCTGCACCCGCTCCCAGAACGGCGCAAACGGCTGGTCGGCCAAACCGTGGTCATCCTTGATGATGTCGATGCCGCCCAGCGCGCACTTGTAGGACAGATCCGCCAAATCAGCAGGCGATAGGCCCATGGGCTTGAGGGCCGTGCACAGCAGGGGGCGGTCAAAGACGCCCAGCAGCTCCCGCAGGCCCGCTCGGCCAAAGCGAGGCCCCCGGTACCGGGCCAGCAGACCCGGCGGGAATTCCAGCCGTTCCACCCGCAGCCCGGGCTTGATGGAGCTGTTGCCAAAGATCACGTTCAGAAGCTGCGGCAGGTCGTTGCCGGCCGTCTCCACGGCATAGCTGATCGAAACGCCGTACCGTTCCTCGCCAAGGGGGCGGCAGGACTCGATTCGCCCCACCACCTGATGCCGGATGTCGCCGGGCGGCGTCAGTTCTTCGGGAAACTCAACCGTCTGCTCCACGGCGATATCGTTCGCACGGGCCAGCGCCTCGGCCTCGGTGGCGGCCCGAATGCCGTACAGCACGGTGAAGCGTTCGCCGGACAGGTTCAGTGTAGGATTCGGGAGCATTATAACGCCTCCGCTTTCGCTTCGCTATGAACGGCGGTCAGCCGGACCGCCTGCAAATCGCCTTCCCGGATGTTGAACGCGGCGCCCAGGAGCTTCTCCACTTCGCCGACAAGGGCGAGGGCGTCCAGGCCATACTCACGCATCAGGTACTGCTTGCTGGCGCCGTGGGCAAAGGTATCTTTCAGGCCCATCCGGACCAGGCGCCGGCCCACGCCGTTCTCGGCCATCACTTCGGCGACGGCGGAGCCCAGGCCGCCGACGACCGTGTGATTCTCCATCGCAATAACGCCATGCTTGACCGCCGAGACCGCCTCAAGAACGGCGGGGTCGGTGAACGGCTTGAGCGTGGAGACGTGCAGGTGCTGAATCGAAACGCCCTTCTCCCGGAGCAGGTGCGTCACCCGCATCGCCTCTTCCGTGCAAATGCCGCTGGTAATCAGGGCGATATCCGTGCCCCGGGAGAGCACCCGGGCCCGGCCCAACACGAAGGGTTCGGACTTGTCGAACAGGCGGGGAATCTCGCCCCGCAGCATCCGCACATACACGGGGCCGTTGACGGCCTGCGCCACGTCCAGCACCGTCTCCACTTCGGTGGCGTCGCCCGTCTCCAAAATGGTCATGTTAGGCAGCGAGCGCATGACGGCCACATCTTCAATGGCCTGATGTGAGGCGCCTCCCGGCGTCATGATGCCCGGCAGGAAGCCGATCAACCGGACCGGCACGTTGGGATAGGCGATCGACATGGCGATCTGGTCGAGGGCGCGCCGGTAGATGAAGACGGCGAAGGTGTGAATGTAGGGGAAGTACCCTTCCCGGGCCATGCCGCCGGCCATGGAGAGCATGTTCTGCTCCGTCAGGCCCATGGAGAAGAAACGGTCCGGATAGGCGTCCCGGAAGACGTCCGCCTCGCACGACGAAGTCAGGTCGGCGGAGAAGACGACAACCTCGGGCTTGTCCTTGGCCCACCGCACAAGGTTGTGGGCGTGTACTTTCTGCAGCAGTTCCATTCTGCGCGACGCCTCCTCGTTTCAACTCCCTAACTCAACTCTTGCAGCACCGTTTCGTAGAGGCGGCGCTCATCATCGTTCTTGAAGCGGAGATAGTGCAGTTTGGGTGCGTTCTTGCGCAGGGGCTCGACGCCGCACGCCGGGTCGGTAAGGGCGAGCACCACCAGCGGCCGGCCGTCGGGCTCCAGCAGGGCGGGCGCCGCCAGGGCGTCGACGTCGTGCCCGTCCACCGCGAAGACGCGGGCGCCGAACGCCTCCAGCCGGGGCTTCAAATCGCCGATTTCCAGGACGGACTCCATCTTGCCGTCGCAGCACTGGCCGTTGACGTCCACGTAGATGCCGACCTTGTCCATCTTGTAGAAGTGCATGATCGCGAAGGATTCCCAGGTCTGCCCCTCGTGAAACTCGCCGTCGGACATGTAGACCCAGGTGCGCCCCGTGTCGCCGCGCCGCTGGCGGGCCAACGCCACGCCCAGGGCCTGGCTGAGCCCCTGCCCGAGCGAGCCGGTCATCACTTCCATGCCGGGGCTGTGTTCCGCCCCGATCATCTCGACGGAGGCTCCGTCCCGGTTAAACTGGCTCAGCCCTTCTTCGCCCATGCGGCCGGCTTCGATCAGGGCGGCGTAGAGCACCAGCGCGTAGTGGGCAGGCGAGAGGAAGAACCGGTCCAGGTGCGGCGCCTTCGGGCCGTTGTAGGCGGCGCCGGTGAAGTAGCGGTCGTTCGCCGGCCCCGGAACGCCGGGGAAAGGCGGCGGCAGCATGGGCGCCTGGCTGGGGCCCAGGTTCATAACCCGGGTGTACAGGGTGGCCAGCGTCTCCGCGGAGGAGCAGGCCTGGCTCATGTATCCGCCGTTGTTGCGCAGTATGTGGTCAAGCACCCGCCGGCGGATGCCCCGGGCCATCCGCCGGGCTTCGTCCTGCCACCGGGCGGGCGCCCGCGAACCTGTGGTCAGCGTCATGTCGGATCGCTCCCCCCTAGCTTGGTCCCGACTATTCTAGCACAAAGCGGCGGCGCGCCGCCATCACGCTCAATCGCGGATGGCGGCGCCGTGAGCATGTCAGCGTCGTCTATAGCCGAATCTCCTTAAAGCGACGCACCTCCCCGGCGATGGCACGCTCGGTCGGCAGCCGCTCCATGCTGGAGGCCCCATAGAACCCGACCACGCCCTTGGTGTGGGCCAGAATGTAGGCCGCATCCTCGGGTTCCGCGATCGGCCCCCCGTGGCAGATCACCAGGACATCCGGGTTGACCTCCTTGGCCGCATCGTGAATCTCCTGTACGAGCTTGGCCGCACCCTCCAGCGTCAGGCTCGTCGTCGCCCCGATGCTCCCCTTGGTCGTCAGGCCCATGTGAGCGACGATGATGTCGGCGCCCGCCCGGGCCATCTTCCTCGCCTCGTCCACGTTAAAGACGTACGGCGTCGTCAGCAGATCCAGTTCGTGGGCCAGGCGGATCATTTCGACTTCCAGATCATAGCCCATGCCGGTCTCTTCCAGGTTCGCCCGAAACTTGCCGTCGATCAGGCCCACCGTCGGGAAGTTCTGCACGCCCGCGAAGCCCACGTCCCTGACCTGCCGCAGGAAATAGTCCATCCGGCGGAAGGGGTCGGTGCCGCACACACCGGCCAGCACCGGCACCTCCTTGACAACCGGCAGCACTTCATTGGCCATCTCCATTACGATGGCGTTCGCATCGCCGTAGGGCATCAGCCCCGCGAGCGAACCCCGCCCCGCCATCCGATACCGACCGGAGTTGTAGATCACGATCAAGTCGATGCCGCCCGCCTCTTCGCACTTGGCCGAGATACCCGTACCGGCGCCGCCGCCAACGATGGGGCGCCCCTCCGCGATCTGCCTGCGCAGCCTGATCAGAATCTCCGTCCGCCGCGACATGGCGACTCCCTCCTTCAGGCCTTCTTCTTCAGCATCTCCAGCAACAGTTCCGCCGCCTTATCCGCAAACTCCGTGTCGTTGATGTTGCAATCCATCTCGATGACGGGAATGCCGGGCCGCACATTCTCCTTGATGGCGTCAAAGCACGCCCGGTCGGCGTCAGGATCCCAGAACGCGCCCCCCTCGCTGTCCAAAATGGAGACGCCCCGCAGCGGCAGCAGGAAGGCCACCGGGCCGGTGCTGGCGTTGGCCTTGGCGGCGAGGCGGCGCCCGATCTCCGCATTCTCGGCCGCCGTGGTCCGCATCAAGGTCACGTTGGGGTTCCACTCGTACAGATTCCGCTCCTGATACTGCGCCGGCACCGTGGCCCTGGCCCAGAAGTTGACCATGTCGACGCACCCCGGGGCGATCACCTGGGGAATCCCCCGCCGGGCGGCGGCATCGCCCCGGCCGGGGCCGGCGGCCATCACGCCGCCTGCCACCTCGTCGGCCCATTCGGTGGTGGTGATGTCGAAGACCCCGTCGATGAAGCCGGCGTCCACCAGGCTCTCCATGGTCGCCCCGCCGGTCCCGGTGCAGTGGAAGACCAGCACTTCGTAGCCGTACTCTTCCAGCACGGCCCGCCCCCGGTCCACCGCTTTGGTCGTATTGCCAAACATGGACGCCGCCAGCAGGGGCTTATCCTCCCCGGGCTGCACCGCCGCCTCCGCCATGCCGCAGATGGCGCCCGCCGCCCGGGTGAAGATCTCCCGGCTGATCCGGTTGACGCCGGAGACGTCCACCACCGACGGGATCATGGTGATATCCTTCGTCCCCACGTAGCCCCGGGTGTCGCCGGCGGCCACGGTGGAGACCATCACCTTGGGGAACCCCACGGGCAGTGCGCGCATGGCGGCCGTGGCCACCGCAGTCCCGGCGGAGCCGCCCATGCCGAGAATGCCGTCGATCTTCCCTTCCTGATGGAGCCGTGCCGCCACAGCGGCAGCCCCGGCGGCCATCACCTTCATGGCCTCGCCCCGGTCCTTCCGCTCCCGCAGCACGGCCAGCGTTGTGCCGCCGGCCCGGGCCACCTCCTCGCTCGAAATCTCCGGTGCCAGGCGGGGCTCGTCCATCACCCCGGTGTTGATCAGCAGCACGCTGAGCCCACGCTGTTCGATCACCGACTTCACAAACGCGAATTCCGCCCCTTTGGTGTCCAGGGCGCCGACCACCGCAATCCGCTTCGCCAATCCGCTCTACCTCCTATCACGGCTGTTTCAAGGCGCAGAAGCAAAAAGAGAAGAGGGTGTTCCCTCTTCCCATTATTTGAACTTGATGGATTCCGCCTGCCGCAGTTCAGCCCCGTACTCGCCCAGCACCAGTCCGACATACAGCCGCCGATGATCAGGCGGTTTGCGTGCCGCGCCGACAGTTCCTGAGCAAGCTTCGTGCCGTGAAAGGAGTCGCACTCCGTCTTCGCGACGACAGGCTCGCCGGGCCCCGGCGCCACCGGGGCCACAACCAGGTCGCCTTCATGGACCGGGATCTGAACAATCCCCCGCTGTACATCAACCAGCAGCAGGGCCGCTGTTTCCATAGGGCACGGTCCCTCCCTTCATCAGTTCCTTCATGGGCCCGATATACCGGGTCATCTCCACGCCGCTCTCCCGGTACTCCTGCTCCAGCTCCTCAACCAGCTGCTCACCGCGGGCGCCCAGGCCCAGGCAGAGCTCACTGAACGCCTGGGTGGCCCGGAAGGCCATATCGTGCCGCTGCGCCTCCAGCGCCGCTACCCGGGCCGAAATGGCGAAGTTCAGGGCGTCCTTGTGGTGCCCCTGCACCCTTGCACAGCGCATCAGCAGTATATAGCAGTTGAAAGCCCGCACCATGTCCTTCCCGGACTGCTGCAGGGCCGTAATGGCCTGACGCACGGCCAGCAGCGGGTTCCCCGTCAAGAGGAAGTACTCGGCCCGGCCCAGGCAGCCTTCAAGCGGATCCTCCGTTTCCGGCAGCTGCGGATCATCCTCCGGGTTTGCCAACGGCAGTTCAGCCATGTACAGGGCGCATTCTTCGGCGCGGGCGGGCATCTGCATGTGGGCAAACCAGTCGCGCGAGTGCGCCAGCGCCTGGCCGGCGCCGGCCCGGTCACCCAGCCGCTGAAGAGCCAGCCCGAGCTGCAGGTGGATCTCGCCCTCCAAGACCACCGTCTGCTTGCTGCCTTCCAGGTACCGGCGCAGCACCTTCACAGCGTCGCCGGCCCAGCCCATGCGGACGTAGCAGGTACCGAGGCAGAGCGCCGCCAGCGCATAGACCTCGGGCAGGTCATGCGTTTCGGCGCCCGTCAGCGCCTGCTCGCCGTGGAAGACGGCCTTGGGCAGGTTGGGCTCGGGCAGCTGCATGTACTCCTGGCAGAGCGTCAGGTGGGCAGCGGGGCGCCCCGCCTCGGCCAGAACGCCGGCTGCCAGGCCAATGGCGGGGATCAGCCGGGACAGGTAGGTTTTGGCAAGGTAGTCGCGGGCGCCGCTGCTCAGCGCTTCCATGCACATGATCTCGTCGCATACGGCGCCGGATAAGATGACGACCGGCGGATGCTCCGTCCGCTGCCTCAGCAGCGCCACGGCGGCCGGCGCGCTGAAGCCGGGCAGCATGTAATCCGCCACCACGACGTCCCACTCTCTGCGATCCAGGGCTTCCTGCAGGGCCAGGGCCGTGTCGACGCGCTCAAAGGTCACTTCGTAGCCGGCCCGCGTCAAATGCCGCACCAGCAGGAGCGCATCATCTTCCGAGTCCTCGACATTCAGAATCCGAAGCGGTATACCCACATGCTACCCTCCGACCAAGGAGTGATTGACTGTCAGCCAATATCGGCCGATCTCCCGGATGACTTCGAGAAAGCGGTCATAGTCGACGGGTTTTTGAATGTAGCTGTTGGCACCCAGGTCGTAGCTTTCGATCTTGTCACGCTCCTCGTCCGAAGAGGTGAGGACGACTACGGGCAAGGTTGCCGTCCGCTGCTCCGAACGGAGCCTGCGCAGCACGGCAAAACCGTCAAGGGTCGGCAACTTGAGGTCCAGCAGGACCAACCGCGGGAGGGGTTCACGCGCGCCCGGCAAGGGGTCCATGAGCATCTGCAGCGCATCGGCGCCGCTATTGGCCACCACGATTTCCGCCGGCACATTGGACTTGCGGAGAGCGCGCAGTGCGAGTGCGACGTGGTCGGGATCATCCTCCACCAGCAGAATCCATTTCTGGTGCATGAGGCGTCTTCCCCCTTTCAGAGCGTGAAGTAGAACGTTGCTCCCTGGTCGACCTTTCCTTCGGCCCATACGCGGCCGCCGTGCCGCTGGATCACCCGCTGCACGGTTGCCAGACCAATTCCGGTCCCCTCGAACTCAGTGGACAAATGGAGCCGCTGAAACGGTGCAAACAGCCTGTCTGCGTAAGCCATATCGAATCCGGCGCCGTTGTCTTTGACGAAAAAGACGGTCTTGCCGTCCTGTTCTTCGGCGCCAACGCTGATCTCCGGCTGTGCCCGGCGGCTGGTAAACTTCCACGCATTGGCGAGCAGATTCTGGAGCACCAGGCGCAGGAGCCGCTCATCGCCGTGGGCCCGCAAACCGTCCGCCACCGTTACACAAACCTTATGGTCCGGGCGGTCCCGCTCCAAATCCGCCAGCACGGACCGGGCCAGTAGCGTCAGATTCACCTGTTCTTTCCGAATCTCCTGCCTCATCACACGTGAGAGGCGCAAAAGGTCGTCGATCAGACCGGACATATTCCTGCAGGCTGCGCGAATCCGCCGGATGTAGTCCGTGCCCTCGGCGCCGACCGCATCGCCGCAGTCCTCGACCAGCGCTTGGCTGAAGCCGTCGATGGTGCGCAGGGGCGCCCGCAGGTCGTGGGAGACAGAGTAGGCAAACGACTCCAGCTCCCGGTTGGCCGCCTCCAGTTCCGACGTGCGCGTCGCCACCCGTTCCTCCAGTTCGGCGTTCAGCCGCCGCAGGTCCGCTTCGGCCCGCTGCCGCTGCAGGAACTGCCCGATCTGGCTGCCCAGCGTGGCAGCCATGCTGATGGTGGCCGGGTCAGGGCGCCGCACCTCGCGGCTGAAGCATTCGATCACACCGAGGGCGGTGTCGCCCAGGAGCACGGGAATCCAGAGCCCGCCGTGCAGCCCGACCGTGGCAGCGCCCGGAGCGCGCCGGAAACTCGGCTCGGCGAGCACATCGGGCACCCAGACGGGCGCCGCCTTTTGCCAGGCTTCGCCGATCAACCCCTGGCCCGGGCCCACTGCGTAGCCCCGGTTCAGTTGCAGAAACCATTCGGCACCAATGCCGGGCGCCTGCCAGGCATGCCCGCACCTCAGCAGTTCTTCGCCGTCCTCGGCATACCAGAACAGCCCGACATCCCACTGAAGACATTCGCAAATGGCCTGCAGGATCTGCTGTCCCGCTGCGGCGGCCTCAGTCGCGTCGGCGAGAATTCGGGTAATGGCGTGCTGGGTGCTCAGCCGCCGCTGATCCTGCAGATGCTGCATCCCGCGGGAGATGGCATGTGCCACGGCCATCAGGAAATTCACATCATCCTGGGTAAACACGCGATGAGCCACAGTGACGGCCGTTACAGTGCCGAACGGCTCTTTCTCCCCCTCAATCACCACGCTCAGCCCGCTGACGACCCCTAGCTCCAACAGCTTCGCCCAGATGGAAAAGCGCGTTTCACGCCGGAGGTCTTCAATAATCACGGGCTGTCGCTGGTGAAGGGTATAGCCCGCCAGCGTGTAGACACCGGGCTCGGGCTCAATCGCAATTCGTTCGTACCCAAGCCAGGGTACGCCCGCCCGGAGCTGCAAATGGCGTCCATCCGGCGTCACCTCCATGATCTGGCAGCTGTCGATGCCCAGGACTTTTTCCACCAGGTCACTCGCTTCGGACAGAACCGCCGGCATTGCAGCGCCGCCAATCAGCCGTTGGCCCAGGACCGCTACAGCCGCCTGCTGCCTGGCCAGCGTGCGCAGGTCCGCAGCGAGCGCTTCCACCTGCCGCCGAGCCCTGACTTGCTCCGTTACGTCGGTGGCGTGAACCAGGATCCCTTCGACCTGACCGGCCGCGTCACGAATTGGCTCATAGACAAAGCTGTAGAAGCCTTCCTCCAACAGGCCGGTCCCCTGCCGGTCGACCATGGCCCGCACTTCCATTCCCACGTATGGCTGGCCCGTCGCATATACCTCGTCCAGCAACTGCTTGAAGCCCTGGCCCAGCAGTTCCGGCATGCCTTCGAACTTCGGCCGCCCGATGAGGTTGCGGCCGCACCTAAGTCGCCGGTACTGGCGGTTGGCCATCGTCACGATATGCTCGGGCCCGTGCAGGATCTGAATCAGTGCCGGCACCTGCTCGAAGAGGCTGTGCAGCCGCTGCCGCTCGGCCTCCGCTTCGGCCAGCGCCCGGTCCCGGGCCGCCAGAGCGGCGGTGGCCTCACCGTACATGTCGGCATGGTCGACGGCCAGGGCGGCACGCCGCGCCAGTTCCTCGCACAGTTCTGCGTCGCGGCTGTCGTAGCCGCGGCCGGACCCGGATCGCATAAACGACATCAGGCCCAGCGTCCGACCCCGGGCCACCAGGGGGAACGCCACGGATGAGACGATCTGCATCGAACGGAGGAGTTCCAGCGCCGTTTCGTCGGTGCCGGCGGCCCGCAGCGTTTCATCCGTAATCATGAAGCGAACGATGCTCTCCCCGGTGCTCACCTGGTCCCCGGCAGCCTGGTATGACGGCGGTGAGGCAGCCACAAACCGCTCGAAGGTCCGGGCGGTTTCGGCAAGCTCCGGGCGGGAGGAACGGACGCATAACGTCCGGCGGGAGCCGGCCTGCACATCCACGATGCACCAGTCGGCCAGAAACTCGGTGGCCAGTTCGGCAACGCCTGCCAGAGTCGCCTCCGCATCGAGGGAAGCGGCGAGCACAGCGCCCGTGCGGGCCAGGAAGACCTGTTCCTCTTCCGTCCGCTTTCGCCCGATCGCCGTGGCAACCACGTTGCCGACGGCCTGCAGGAAATGCAAGTCGCTTGGGTGAAAATGCCGCGGGTAGGTACTGCACGCAAAGAGCACACCGAACGGCTGCTCCCCCTCGACGATGGGCGCGGCCACCCCGGTGACAATACGCTCATCGCCCAGCCGCGGCGTTTGGGCGCCCAGAAGGGCTTGAATATCGGGAATCACCTGCGGTTCAGACTGATCCAGTGCGTGCTCCGCCAAAATGTCGTACCCAGTCCGGATCACCTGCCCAACGGCGCCGTCGGGCAGACCGACCGCCGCCCGGATGCGCACCTGCCGGCTGAAGGGCAGCAACTCCAGCACCATGGCCGCCTCGGTGCCGAGGCTCAGGGCGACCAGCGCTGCAGCCGCATCCGACAGCGCACTGATGTCTGCACCGCCCAGGGCCTGCTGGCTCAGCCGGGCCACGGCCGTCATCCGGGCTTTCAAAACCTCATCGCTGAGCTGCACGCGGGCTGCCATGCTGTCGAAGGTCTGGGCGGCCGCGGCCAGTTCGTCGGTGCCCGTCAGGGAGATGCGGGCCTGCAGGTCGCCGGCGGACATGGCGCGGGCGGCCCGCTGCAGGGCTTCGATGGGCCGGAGAATCGACCGGCCCAGGTAAAGAGCAAGCAGGAGCGAAGCGCTGGATGCGATGACCAGGACGACCATATCCCGGGCCACATGCCGGTTGGTGTCCGCCATGACGGCGCCGCGGGGCACGCTGGAGAAGAAGGCCCAGCCTAGCCGGCCAATGGGCACGCTGACGCCCATGAGCAGGGTGCCGTCTTCGCCGTGAAAACGGCGGGCCAGCACTGTCTCACCGGCCAAAGAGCGCCGCGCCGGATTTTCGGGCCCCGTCAGTCGCTGATCCATCGGCAGCCCCGGCTGGTCGCTGCAGTAGACCATCTGCCCGCTGCGGTCGAGCAGCACGAAGCGCCGCCCCCCGGTGGGAGGCGCCGGCAGCACGTCCGCCAGCTTGGTAACGTCGATGGAGGCAGAGACAACGCCTAACAGCCGCCCGTTGCGCCGGACGGCCCGGGCGACAATGACCGTGGGCTGTGTGGAGATGCGCCCCACGACGAGGTCGGAGACCACCTTCTCCTCGCCCGCCAGGATGCGCAGGAAATGGTCGCGGTCCGAGACTGATGTGCCCCGTCCGGTCTCAAAGGTCGTGGCCACAGTGATGCCCTGCGCGTCGATAAAGCTCATGGCGCTAACCGTCGGCAGTTCGGTCAACTGGCCGCGCATGACAGCCTCCATCCCGTCAGGTGAATGCTCCCAGCCTTCGAGTACAAAGGTGTTGCCGATGGCCAACTCCGCGTCCCACAGGCTTTCCGCATAGTTGACCAGCCCGGCCGAAATGGCTTCGGCCAGGGCATGGCTCTGCTCCAACTCCTGTTGCACCTGTCTCTCGTAGCGGATGTATACGCCGATGGCGTCCAGCACCGCCACGGGAACCAGCAGCGCCATCACCAAAATGACCAGTTTGCCGCGCACGCCCAGCCATGCGCCCGGGCGAACCGATTTGGCCACGGCCGACCCCTCCGGCTTCCGGATCTTGTTGATGGAAAATTCCACACTGCATTGAATTTTCCTTTGCTCTTGTGGGAGCCTGCGGGCGCCCTGTTCGATCGACCGACTCCTACGTCACAGAACGGGTCTTTCATGTGGGAATGGGAACGGAGTTTTTGCCACGGAAGCCGCGGAAGAAGACACGGAGTCGTGGCAGTGGAAGTGGGAAGGTGATATGGCCCCGGATTGCGCTGATAATATTGATGAAACATGTTCCTGGGCCATGTCGGACGGCTCTTTCGAGATGTACTCTCAATGCCTCCAATACCCCACACTAGCAGCTTCCATTTGCTCGCCCACGTTCACAGACGAAAGCCCCTGTCGCGGCTGCGGCCAGCCGCGACAGGGGCCAACTCGTTCACTCTGCTACTCGGGCTTCTTCTCTTCCGCAGGCTTGGCAGCCTTTGCGCAGTTCAGCCTGTCGACGAGGCCCGGAATCGCCTCGACGATCTTCTCCATGGCGCTGCCCCGAGTCAGGGGCAGCACGGTGACCTCACCGCCCTTGATCACCATGACGGCCTTCGCCGACACCCGCGCCCCTGCGCCGCCGCCGACGCCGTTCCCGGCGTTGCCCTGCGTGGTCCCCTCGCCGCCGCCGCCGCCAAACCCAAACGTCACGTCGACCACGGGAATCAGGGTCAGATCCCCGAACTGCTGGGCCTCGCCGATCACCGTCTTGGTGCTGAGCGCCTTCTCCAGATACTCCGTCACAACCAAAATGCTATCCCGCACGACCATGATATTCTACCTCCTGTACCATCTTTCGTTTCCCAGATGCAAACGTGAAGCGCCTCCGAAGCCGGCGGCCCAGCGGCGAGCGCCAGTAGGCCGACCATAAGGCGACAGCCACTTCAAACCCGTAAATGTGCCCCCGCAGGCTGAGCCACCCCGTTACTCCGGGCGTGAACCAGTCGGGCCGCAGAGTCAACTGCCGAGGCAGGCGTACGGTCCCCAGGGCGCCCAGCGTCATGCCCGTCAGGGCGGGGTCGTCAAACCCGAAGGTCGCGTCGCCCGCCGCTCTCAGGCGGAAGCTGGCCCAGAGGCGCCGGGCCAGGCGAATCCCCTCCCGGATGTAGGCCCGTATCTCCCCGGCGGTGGGACGCTGCCGCTGCCGTTTCCGCTTCTTGGCGGGCCCTTTCGGCTTGCCCTCAGCCTGCTCCTTCCCGGACGCTTTCTTCAGGGGGATTCTGATCCCGCAGACCGTCATGACCTGCTCCTCTACCCCGTGGTGGGTCCCTCGCAGCCAGAGCCGCAAGAGCACGCCGCCCCAGCGGATATCCGCCTCCCAGCGGGCCCAGCCGTCCCAGCGCTCCTGGTCGTCCGGGTGAAGTGAGCCTTCGCCCCGGCCTTTGAAGGATACCGGCGCAAAGAGCACCAGCAGGATGGCCAGCGCCACCAGCCCTGCCACCAGCGCCAGCAGCCAGAGCAGCACCTTGAGTATGATCACGATGATGCTAACGGTTGCCACCCCCTTTCCGGATCAGCCGCCACAGGCTCGCCAGCCCGACCATGCCGTAGTGGCCGAGGCTCCGCCCGACCCGTTCGGCTGTCCCCAGGGTAAACCCAAAGGCAGGCACCGTCTCGGTCCAAACCAGGCTGGCCTCCTGCCACCGCTCGGGCGCCTGCGCCTCGGCCCAGGCGTCCATCAACCGGTCGGAAAGAGCGTCCAGTTCCGGTGGTATTTCGATCGGTACCGGATGCTCCAGATCCCAGAGCAGCCCCTTATAGAGGGCCACCTGCTGCCCGCACTGGCGGCATACCTTGACGTGCTCTTCGATGATCATCCGTTCCACGGCGCCCAGCGACCCGTCGACATACATCTGCAACAAGGTGTCGTCACAGCGAAAGTTCACGGTCGCACCTCCCGGCATAGCTCGGCCTTCAGGAACCGGCGGGCCCGGAACAAGTACGTCTTGACCGTGCCGACGGGAATCTCCATCGCCTGGGCCACCTCTTCGTAACTGAGCCCCTCCTGGTGCCGGAGCACCGCCGCCATGCGGAGCAACGGCGGCAGGCGGCCCAGTGCGGCCTGCAGCTGGCTCCAGACCCAGGAGTTGATGGCGGACTCCAGCGGATCCGCGCCGCCGGCCGGCTCGGCCGGACCGTCGGGATCGTCCAGCGAGAGGAGTGCCGGCCGGTCCCGCAGATAGTTCAGGCAGACATTGGTGGTGATGCGCCGCAGCCAGGGCCAGAGCGGGCGCCCGGCGGCAAAGGTGCCGATGGATCGGATGACCCGCATGAACACGTCCTGGGTCAAATCCAGCGCATCGTCCCGATTGTGTACGAAGCTGTATGCCCGACGGTAAACCCGCTCCTGGTAGGTCAGCAAGAGCCGGGCGAACCCTTCCTGGCGCCCCTTATGGCACAGTGCAACGATCTGATCGTCCAGCTCCACTCTTCCGACCCCCTTGCGGGTCTCTGCTTCTAAGTACACCAATGGGGCCGGAAAAGTTTCGAAGGCAACGTAAAAGTTTCTTACGTTTTTCGGTCGGCGAGACTGCGGGCGCCCGTGCATAGAAGAATCGGCCGGCTCAAGTGCCGGCCGATTCATTGTTGATATGACGGCATAGTACGGGCTTTGAATGTCGGAATGGGAACGGGATTTTTTACCACGGAGACGCGGAAGGAAACACGGAAATCGCGGCAGTGGAAGTGGGAATGTGATATGGCCGCGGATTCCGCAAATGGCGCAACGCCATCGCCATTTTGTGGTCCCATCCAGTGTCCTCCGTACTTCCGCGCCCTCCGTGGCAAGATGCATCCATTCCCTCACATAAGCAGCCTTCAGTCACAGAATTCAACGCACCGTCTCAGACTCCGCAGGCCCGCCATGCGACTCCTCGGCGTGGCAGCTCATGCAGTAGCGCGAGTCGGCCTGCGTGGCGTGTTCCACATCCGTGTGGCACCGGACGCAGTTGTCCAGGACCGTCTCCAGCGAGTGCGAGGTGATCCGGATATCCTCCGCCTTGGTCCCGCGCAGGGTCGCTACCACGTGCCGGGCGCCGTCGGTGTACTTGGTCGCAAGGCCAGCCGCAAAGCCGTCCGGAATGTGGCAATCCGAGCATGTGATCACGGCGTTATGCTTGGAGGCCGTGAAGGTCTGGTACTGGGCGTCCATCACATGGCACTGGGCGCACAGGTATTTGGGCTCGGCAGGGGTGGCTGACAGGATCGACGGTGCTGCAAGCACTACGGCAAAGAAAGCGCAGACGAACCACAGCGTGACCTTCACGGGTCTTCTCAAACTGACTCCTCCTCGCGCAGCACCGACCTTCACGGCGCCCCTTCACACCTTGCAGTTCCATTACAGATCGTGCCAATAATACGCAAGCCCGGCCATCCCCATTGGGGATAACCGGGCCATGGACTTTTGGGACTACATGTCGCCGGAGTCCTCCGACAATGCCTCCCCGAAAAGGAGGAACCCGCCGATGCCCAGGGCGAGCAGACCGCCGGGTAGCATCAGGTGGGCAGCGCTGTCGAACAGGGGCGCCATGCTGGCCACCAGGCCGCCGAGGCTCACGGCGGGCGGCGGCAAACCCAGCCCCGCCCAACTCAACAGATAATCGCCGAACAAAGCCTGTGCCATAACGAAGGCCATTGCCCCCACCAGCCCCATCGCCGGCGGCCCCGACGCCCCCTCCAGGAGGCAGCGCAGCGGGTAGGCGATCAGGGGTACAGATGCCAGCCCGATCGCCCCGATAAACCACGGCACTGACGGCTGACCCAGCGGCAGCAGAATCAGCCCGGCGACGTAAATCCAAAACAGGTTGGGCGCCTGTACCCGCGGACTCAATATCGCAGCCCCGACCCGGCCCGCCAGCCTGCCCACCCCGGCCAGGAGCACGCCGATAACTGATGCAACGGCCGTCGCCCCAACGGCCATGACCAGCGAGGAGCGGGCGCCGGCCGACAGGCGGCTAAGCATATCTCGCCCCAGGTTATCTGTTCCCAGCAGGTGCTCGCCCGACCCCGGCGGGACCATCCGGGCGCCCGGATCAAACTGCTCGGGCTGCCCGAACGAGGAGAGCACAGACGCCATCAGGATCAGCAGCAGCAACGCACCTGCCTCCATCCAGAACCGGGACGCCTTGCGCCGCCCCGTCTCCCGCCTGGACAAGTTGCCGGTGAGCAGGCTGCCCAGCAGGTGCCCCATGAGGACAGGCACGGCCAGGCCAAGGGTCTGGCTGGAGAGGTTGGCGCCCGGTACTGCTGACGAAAGAACTGGCGGTGCATGCAGCGGCGCTGTGACAACGACGAGATTGCCAGACTCCTGCAGCATCCTCCCCAACACGGCCCTCAGGTTGCTCCATCCGCCGGCGGCGACCGTGCCTGCCAAACCGTTGCGCACGGCCCGGCCAAGCCAAGGGGCCACCACAATCGCTGCCGCCAGTTCGCGCTGACCGGGGAGACCAATCCACCCGAAGGCCGCCAAAGTAAGCAGCGCCGGCACACCTGCAAGGATAAGCGCCGGCGCCTGCAGGACACGGTCCAAAGTGCTCCCCGCTTTGAGTCCGGCCGGTACTCCGAGCAGAACGATCAGCGGCAGCGCGTATAGCGTGGTCAACCCAACCGTGCGCAGGGCCGGCCACCCGTACACAGCAACGGCCGGGCCAAACTGTGCCGGCGAAATCCCCGTGGCCCACACTAACACCAGCAATATGACGAGTCCAAAGGCAAACTTAGACAGGCTTTCCACAACCGGCGGCCGCATCTAGCTCACCCCGCCTAATGGGCTTCCCGTTTACGCTGTGAAATGACCTGGCTGCTCCACCTAAACAGGCTGGGTGCCAGTCACTTCGAGTGTTTGCCACTTCACCGGTAAACCCTTCAGGCGTAATCAAAAATTAACGATCCCCGCTGCTTATCGCGGCGGGGATCAATAGCGCTCATTTATTCCGCCGGCACAAGCTTCCGGCACCGCTCGGCCACGCTCTCCGGGGAGACCGGGTCACGGGCCACGCCGGTCCCGATGGCAGCGGCGGCAACGGCGGCTGCCACTGCCGGAGCGACCCGGCGGTCGAACGGCCCGGGAATGATGTAATCGGCCGTCAGTTCCTCGGGCGTGACCAGATTGGCGATTGCGATGGCGGCAGCCTGCTTCATCGCTTCGTTGATGGAGGTGGCCCGCACGTCCAGAGCGCCGCGGAAGACGCCGGGGAACGCGAGGACGTTGTTGAGCTGGTTCGGATAGTCTGAGCGGCCCGTGCCCACGACGGCGGCGCCGGCTTCCAGCGCCTCGTGCGGCCAGATCTCGGGAACCGGGTTGGAGCAGGCAAACACGATGGGATTCGGGCGCATGGCAGCGACCATTTCCTTGGTCGTAGTGCCGCCTACAGAGAGGCCGACAAATACGTCGGCATCCTTGAGGGCCTCGGCCAGATGCCCCTTGACCATCCGGGGATTGGTCCGCCGGGCGATCTCTTCCTTGTACTTGTTCATGCCCGCCGTACGGCCGGCGTATATGGTGCCCTTGGTATCGACCATGATCAAATCCTTGACGCCGAAGTCGAGGAGCAGGTTTGCGGTGGCGGTGCCGCCTGCGCCGGCGCCTTCCACGACCACGCGAATCTCTTCGATCCGCTTGCCGACCACCTTCAGTGCGTTCAGCAGACCCGCAGCCACCACGATGGCCGTGCCATGCTGGTCGTCGTGGAAGACGGGAATATCCAGCGTCTGCCGGAGCTGCTCTTCAACCTCGAAGCAGCGGGGCGCGGAGATATCTTCCAAGTTAATGCCACCAAAAGTCGGTGCAACCGCCTGCACGGTGGCGACGATTTGCGCGACGTCCTGGGTGGAGAGGACCAGCGGGAAGGACTCGACGCCGGCGAAGGACTTGAACAGCAGCGACTTCCCTTCCATAACGGGAAGACCGGCCAGCCCACCGATATTGCCCAGCCCCAGCACTGCACTGCCGTCGGAGACTACGGCTACCAGGTTGCCCTTGCTGGTATAGCGGTAGGCATCGTTGGGATCCTCGTGAATGCAAACGCAGGGCTCAGCAACGCCGGGAGAATAGGCGAGGCTCAGATCCTGCTGATTGCGAATCTGCACTTTGCCGGCAACGGCTAGCTTACCCCTGTGTTCCTCGTGCAGACGGAGTGCGGCATCCTTTAACTGGTCCTGCTTCATACTCAACGTTCTCCATCCCTTTCTCCCTAAGTCACTGTTATGTGGACCAACTGTAATATCAGTGTAAGCAATTCCAGCCTGTTTGGTTTTCGCTCTCCGATGAGATGTGGCATTGCGACGGTGGAATGTTTCCCAATCCTTGCGGATGGCAGGGAGACCTCGATTGGTCAGAGAATTTCCAAATAAATCCAAAGCTTGTGCTGACGGTTGGGAGGTCTTTTTGCGATGAAGAAGCTCCTGTGGGTGCTGGCCGGCTTTGGTCTGATCTGCCTGATCGGCTCCGTCGCTGCCGGGGTCTTTTTGGCCGTAAAGACCCTCAGGCCGGAACTGTTAGACAGCGGGCTGCAAGAGGAGATGGGCGCCCTGGGCGTCACCGTCGGTACTTCGACCGAAGTGGAGCTGATTGCCCGTTTCGGTGAGCCGCAGCAGAGGAAGCAGGAGACCTTGAGCACGGTCTACCTGTATCACAGCAAGGGCCTGCTTTTCCGGGTGGACAAGCAGACCGGCAAGCTCCTCTGGTACGAGGTCACGTCCTCGGAGTATGCCACCGCCAGGGGAATCCGCCTCGGGGCCACGTATGACCAGATCCTTGATGCATATGGGGCCACCAATTACGTGGCCCTGCTCCCGACCGGCACCCGCTTGCGCTACAAATACGGCACGGCTTTCTTCCTGGAGTTCTGGCTGAACAAGGCGGGCAGGCTGGATCGGTTTGCTTTTTATCACTCGTAGCATTGGAAGAATTATCCCAAAAAATCCCCCCTCCATTGCCTGGAGGGGGGATCCGTATGCTTACTCTGCAGCCTCAGGCTTCTTCGGCTTGACCATGGCGTCGGGCTTGACCCACTGGGACTGTCCGGTGAAGTACTGGTCGCCGCCGAACGCATCGTGAATGCAGATCGCCGGGAAATCCTTCACCTGCAGCCGCCGGATCGCCTCGGCGCCCAGGTCCTCATAGGCAATCACCTCGGCGCTTTCAATCGTCCGGGCCAGCAGGGCGCCTGCCCCGCCGGTGGAGGTGAGATAGACTGCGCCGTACTTGGTGAACCCGGCCTTCACTTCATCGCTCCGGTAGCCCTTGCCGATGACCGCCTTGACGCCCTGCTTGAGCATGTCGGGGGTGTACTTGTCCATCCGGTAGCTGGTGGTCGGGCCGGCGGCACCAATCACCTGCCCCGGCTTCGGGGGCGTCGGGCCGACGTAGTAGATCACGGCGCCTTTGGCGTCGAACGGCAGCGCCTTGCCGGCCGCCAGATCCTCGACCATCCGGCGGTGGGCGGCATCGCGAGCGGTATAAATGGTACCCGTAATATAGACCTCGTCGCCGGCCTTCATCTGCCGGACCTGCTCCTCGCTGATGGGGGAAGTAATATATACCTTAGCCATTAGAGCACGGCCTCCTTATGGCGATGGCTGTGGCACTCAATGTTGACGGCCACGGGCAGCGCCGTGATGTGGCAGCCCATGACTTCCACGTGGACCGCCAGGGCGGTCACCTTGCCGCCGAGCCCCATGGGGCCGACGCCAAGCTTGTTGATTTCGTCAAGCAGTTCCTGCTCCCGGGCGGCCCACTCGGGATCCGGGTTCGGGGAGCCCACGTGCCGCAGGAGCGATTTCTTGGCCAGCAAGGCCGACTTGTCGAAGTTGCCGCCGATGCCCACGCCGATGATCAGCGGCGGGCAGGCGTTGGGGCCGGCGTTGGCCACTGCCTCTACGATGAACTTGCGGGCGCCTTCCCACCCGGCCGACGGGGGGAGCATCTTCAGTTGGCTCATATTCTCAGAGCCGCCGCCCTTGCAGTCGACCTTAATCTTCAGCTTGTCGCCCGGTACGATGTCGACATACACCATGGCCGGCGTGTTGTTCTTGGTGTTGACCCGCTTGATGGGATCGTTCAGCATCGACATCCGCAGATACCCCTCGGTGTAGCCCTTGGCCACCCCGCGGTTGATCGCTTCCGTCAGGTCGCCGCCCACCAGGTGGACGTCCTGCCCCAGTTCCAAGAATACCAGGCCAACGCCGGTATCCTGGCACATGGGCACCCGTTCGTTCTCCGCGATTGTGTAGTTCTCCTGGATCTGGCACAGGACCGCCTGCCCTACCGGCGCTTCTTCCAGGCTCATTGCCCGGGAGATGGCGCCCGTAACGTCCGTTTCGAGCTTGAAATTAGCCTCCTGGACCAGACGGGCCACTGTTTCTGCGACTTCGTCAACGTGGATCTCGCGCACCGTCGGACTCCCCCTTCTTGACGGATGGGTCAGTGGGTCTAATGTACCACGACTTCAAACAAAAAGCACCCCATCCCGAAGGAAGGAGCGCTGGAAATGATGCAGACTAGAAGTTTTCGTATGCGTGGTGGAGAATCGGCTTCAGCTTGGCCGGGGGCTCCACCTCCAGCTCGCCTTCCAGCAGCACTTTGCCGTCCTGGTTGACCTGTTTGTACCGGATCACCACATGACGGCTCTGGGCCTTCATTTCCACGATCTCCATTTCGGCGGTCACTTCGTCGCCTACGACGGCGGGATTCACGAGGCGGTATGTATGCATGTGGGTCAGACTGCCGAGGCCGGGCATCACGTTGGCGACGGCGCCCTGCGCAAACCCTGCCAGCATGTTGGCCGGCACGATGGGCCGGTCATATTTGGTACGCCCCGCATACGCCGAGTCGGCGTACAGGGGATTCAGGTCGCCGGAGAGCCCCATATACTGCAGGACATCCTGCTTGGTGACCAGCCGCCTGAACGACGCTTTCTGACCAACGGACAACTCATCGTACGTTTTGCCTAGTTCGTCGCGAAAAAATCCCACGGGACCACCTCACAAGGGCGGATTTGGCCCCATTATAGCACGTCTCTTTACCCAATACGAACGGAATCGTCGGGCGAAATCAAGAACAGTTCATCAGGATCGCGGTACAGCACCCTGATAAACCGGCCTTCGGGCACGTGAATCACGGCGACGGGGCCAAAAGGCGCGTCGTCGAGGCGGACGACGAATCCGATCTGGCCTTCTCCCTCCACCCGGACGGGCGCGAAAAGGCCCCGGCCAAGCTCTTCGGTCAGCCGGGCAAGATTCGTAAGCGGAACGCCGGCATCTGCTGTCATGGCACTACCACCTCTGGTGCTCTGCTCCCTCCTATTATCCTGCCGGCGGACCGGGCCGCACATCCACCGACGGGAGGGAAAAAGTGAGCACTTCGGGCATCATGCCTCCTGCAGCCAATCCGGCGGCAAGCCGAGGTGGCGAGCGAGTTGAAGCAGCGTCGTTTCGGGCAGGCTTCCGGTGCCGGTCCGGCAGGCTTTCAAGGTGGCCGGGTTCAGGGTGAGGCGCTGGGCCAGCCGCTGCAGTCCGAACTGGCCGGGTGCCACCTGCTCGGCGAGCTCGAGGATCAGGGGGAGCCGGGCGTCCCCCGCCGCGGCCACCTGGCTGAGCGCCGCTTGCAGTTGGCGGCGGGCCGAAGCGAGGGCAGGGCTTTCTACCGGGGCTTCAGGGCGCCCAAGCAGATAATCAAGCGACACTTCAAGCATGTCGGCGATGACCATCAGCAGGTCAAAATCCGGTTCCCGTACCCCGCGCTCATACTGGCTGAGGGTGCCGGGGCGTAGGGTCAAAGCCTCCTCCAGATCCCGCTGGAGGAGGCCCCGGTCTGTCCGCAGCTGGCGAAGCCTGGTCCCGAACTGGTTGATCACTGCTCTCACCTCTCCGGTGCCAGGCCCAGTGCGGCCATCAGGCGGGCAAACGCCGCCGGCGCCAGCTGCTGGTCCTGGTCCGACAGGGCATTTTCCGGGTCGGGGTGCACTTCGATCATCAGCCCGTCGAGCCCGGCCGCCAGAGCGGCCCGGGAGAGCGGGACGATCAGATCCCGGCGGCCCGCGGCGTGGCTCGGGTCGGCCAGCACGGGAAAGCCGCTCTGGTTCCGGGCGAGAACCGCTGAAGCAAGATCCAGCGTGTTGCGGGTGGCGGGCTCAAATGTCCGGATCCCCCGCTCGCAGAGGATCACTTGATGATTACCGGAAGCCGTTATGTACTCGGCTGCGGCCAGCCACTCGCTGATGGTGGCCGCCAGCCCCCGCTTGAGCAGCACCGGCTTGCCCGGGCGCCCAATCTCCTTGAGCAGGGCATAGTTCTGCATGTTCCGGGACCCAATTTGCAGTACGTCGGCGTACTCGGCTACGAGGTCGATCTGAGCGGTATCCATGACCTCCGTCACAACCGGAAGGCCTGTCTCCGCCCGGGCCGCGGCGAGGAGGCGAAGCCCCTCCTCCCCCAATCCTTGAAACGCCCGCAGATTTGTACGGGGCTTGTAGGCGCCGCCCCGCAGGGCATTGGCGCCTGCCGCCTTGACGGCCCGTGCCGTCGCAAGGATTTGCTCCTCGCTTTCGACGCTGCAGGGACCGGCGATTACGACCGGGCGCCCGGCGCCGAAACCGAGGGCACGCAGATGTGGCGAAACCAGCATGTCGAAGCGTCCTCCATTACAGTGCCAGGAGACTCTCTACCTCCCGGCCGTCCAGCGACTCTTTCTCAAGCAATGCATTCGCAAGCCGCTCCAACTCTCCCTGCTTTTCGCGTACCAGTCGCAGCGCCTTGTCATACGCCTCGGTAACCAATTGCCTTACCACCTCGTCGACGACCACGGTGGTCCGGTCGGAGACCGACGGGGCCCCCATCGCACCGAACACCGGCATGGGTTCCACTTTCAGCTTGACGGGGCCCAGTTCGGGGCTCATGCCCAGTTCCGTCACCATCCGCCGGGCCAGGGTGGTCGCCCGCTCCAGGTCGTCTGCGGCGCCGGTGCTCACGTCGCCGAGCAGCACGTCCTCGGCTGCCCGGCCCCCGAGCAGGGAGACGATGCGATCCATGATTTCCGTCCGGGAATGGAGGTTCTTGTCTTCCTGTGGCTGGTACATGACGTACCCCAACGCCCGCCCCCGGGGCACAATCGTCACTTTTTCGATCGGGTCGACGTAGGTCAGCTGCCGGGAGACCACCGCATGCCCCGCCTCATGATACGCAATGCGCACCTTCTCCTCAGGGGAGAGCGTCTTGCGGGAAGCGGGACCGCCGGTCACCACCCGCTCGTAGGCCTGCCGGATCTCCTCCATACCGATGGCAGCGTGCCGGCGCCGGGCGGAGAGCAGCGCCGCCTCGTTCAGCAGGTTGGCCAGATCAGCCCCGGTGAAGCCCGTGGTCATGCCGGCGACGCGGTCCAGGTCCACATCGCTGCCCAGGGGCTTGCCGGTAGCATGCACCGTCAGGATTTCCGCGCGGCCTGCCCGGTCAGGCGGATCGACGGAGATCTGCCGGTCGAAGCGGCCGGGACGGAGCAGCGCCCCATCCAGAATGTCGAGGCGGTTCGTCGCGGCCATGACAATGAGATGATCGCCCGTATCGAAGCCGTCCATCTCCACCAGCAACTGGTTGAGCGTCTGTTCCCGCTCGTCGCTGCCGCCGCCCATGCCGGCGCCGCGCTGGCGGCCCACCGCGTCGATTTCGTCGACGAAGATGATCGACGGCGCATGCTTGCGGGCCTTGGCAAACAGGTCCCGCACCCGGGAGGCGCCGACGCCTGCAAAAATCTCCACGAAATCCGAACCGGAGATGCTGAAGAACGGAACGCCGGCTTCGCCCGCCACGGCCCGCGCCAGGAGGGTCTTGCCGGTGCCCGGCGGCCCGTAGAGCATGACGCCCTTGGGAATGCGGGCGCCCAACTCGCGGTACCGCTCAGGACTGCGCAGGAAGTCGACGACTTCCCACAGTTCTTCTTTCGCTTCCGGCACGCCTGCCACGTCACGCATGGTGACGGTCTTCTCGCCCGGGGTGTACAGCCGGGCCCGGCTTTGGCCAAAGGAGAAGACCTGCCCGGCCCCGGTGCCGGAGCCCTGCTGGCTCTGCATCAGCCAGATGATGACACCGATCACCGCCACGGGCAGCGCGATGGAGAGCAGCAGCGACAGCCAGGACGAATCAGACTGTGCGACAAACTCCAGGCTGACGCCGTTGGCAAGCAGGAGGTCGCGGGTTGCCGATACCGTCCCCGGAAGCATGACGCGGTAGAACTCGTCGTCCCCGTAGTCAGCCGTGAGCGTCTTGCCGGCGATCTGAGCCGCCCGGACCGCTCCGTACTCCACGTCGGAGACAAAGTCGCTGTAGGCCTTTTCCGGCAGTGGATTGGCCGCCACCAGCGGTGCGAGGATGAGCAGACCGAGCAGCCCCACGACAAACAGCACGGTGATTCCTTTGGGTGCGCTCCGCATGGGGCTCCCCTCCTCTGGCAATGGGCAAGTGCCCTTCATCCGATAACACGTAGAATCAGGGCATCAGGTTCGTAATGGTTCACGTAATAATATTCGCTCCCCACTTGTCCCAGTGCTCGATTCACCCATTCATTTTGCGGAAGACCCCTCGGGGTTCCGGGTGCGGCAGACTCACCGCCGCCGCGGAGCCGCCAGTCGGAAATCGATCTGATGAAGCCACCGGGGCCGCCTGAACGTTCGTCCTGAACGCAGGCGGCCCCTCTGGTATGTCGGCGACGACGTCCTATCGTCGCCTCCTGGGGTACGGTGTCTTCATCAGATCGTTGAACTTAAGGCGGCGATGCGGCGGCAGTGAGTCTGCCGACCCGGGTCAGTCGGGCCTTCCGAAGTGACGGAGCGATCTCGCGTCCGCGCCTTTTTCTTAGCCGGCGACTTCGGCGGTCCGGGCTTCGATGGGGACGTACTCCAGCTTTTCGGGGCCGGTGTAGTCGGCGCGGGGCCGGATGATCCGGTTGTTGGCCAGCTGCTCGAGAATGTGGGCGGTCCAGCCGGAAATGCGGCTGACGGCGAAGATCGGGGTGAAGAGGTCGGTCGCGATGCCCATAGCCGTGTAGGTCGCTCCGGAGTAGAGGTCAACGTTCGGGTAAAGCCCCTTCTCCCGCAGGACGGTCTGCTCGATCACACGGGTCATCTCAAACCACTTGGAGATGCCGGTGCGGCGGCCCAGTTCGCCGGCCAGATCCTCCAGGATATACGCCCGGGGATCCTTGGTCCGATAAACCCGGTGGCCGAAGCCCATGACCTTCTTCTTCTGGGCCAGAGCGTCCTTGATCCACTCCTCGGCCTTCTCGATCTCGCCGATCTCCTGCTCCATCTTCATCACGTGCTCGTTGGCGCCGCCGTGCAGGGGGCCCTTCAGGGCGCCGATGGCAGCGGTGACGGCCGAGTAGATGTCCGTCAGGGTGGCGATGGTTACACGGCCGGAGAACGTGGAAGCGTTCAGCTCGTGGTCCGCGTGCAGGATCAGGGCCACGTCAAAGACGTGAGCGGAGAACTGGTCGGGCTCGGTGCCGTGAAGCATATAGAGGAAGTTGGCAGCGTGGCTCAGGTCAGTGCGGGGCGCCACAGGCTCCTTGCCCGTCCGGATCCGCTCCCAGGCGCAGGCGACGGTGGCAACCTGCGAGACCAGCCGCAGAGAAGTGTCGACGTAAGCGTCCCGACCGGTCTTCTCGGACGACGGGTCGAAGTTGCCCAGCAGCGAGACGCCCGTGCGCAGGGCGGCCATGGGGTGGGTTGTCTTGGGCAGCCGCTTCAAGATCTCCAGTACTTCCGCCGGGACAGCCCGGTGGCTGCGGAGCTGAGCGTCAAACTGAGCGAGCTCCTCCTTGGTCGGCAGCCGCTTGTGATAGAGCAGGTAAACGGTCTCCTCGAAAGTGGAATGCTTTGCAAGGTCGGTAATGTCATATCCGCAGTATACGAGGCGACCTTCACGACCGTCGATGAAACAAATGTCCGAAGTGCCCGCAACGACGTCTTCAAGACCCGCCTTGTAAGTAGGAGAAGCGGCCATTGTCATCTTCCTTTCTCTAAAGCGGCCCGGCCGGCCGGCCGGAGCTTGCCCTGGGTTACTTCACAACGTTGCCTTTGAGGAACTCGACCATGGACTTGACGCCGGCAGCGCTCTTGTCCAAAGCGGCCTTTTCCTCAGCGGCCAGCTCGATGTCGATGACTTTTTCGATGCCGTCGCCGCCCAGGACGGTCATGACGCCCAGGCACATGTCGCTGTAGCCGTACTCGCCTTCGAGGTAAGCGATGGTCGGGATGATCCGCTTGCGATCCTTCAGGATCGCTTCGATCATCTCCACCAGGGACATGCCGGGGGCGTAACCGGCGGAGGTGCCCATCAGGTTGACGATTTCGCCGCCGCCCTTACGGGTGCGCTCCACGATCGCCTCGATGGTCTCCTTCGGCAGCAGCTTCTCGATGGGAATGCCGCCGGCATAGGTGTACCGGACGAGGGGGACCATGTCGTCGCCGTGGCCGCCGAGCACACAGCCCGTCACATCCTGGAAGGAGACGTTCAGGGCGTTGGCGATGAAGGTGCGGTAGCGGGCGGTGTCCAGCACGCCGGACTGGCCGATGACCCGGTTCTTCGGGAAGCCCGAAGCCTTCAGGGCCACGTAGGTCATGGAGTCGACCGGGTTGGTCAGCATGATGATCACGGCGTCGGGGGCGTAGGTGGCTACCTTGCCGGCGATATCCTTGACGATGTTGGCGTTAACGTTGACCAGGTCTTCGCGGCTCATTCCGGGCTTGCGGGGCAGACCGGCGGTGATGACCACGATGTCGGCGCCGGCGATATCTTCGTAATTGGCCGTGCCGGAGAACCGGGTGTCGCTGCCGAAGACGGGCATGGACTCCATGAGATCCAGGGCAACGCCCTTGGCGAAGTTTTCACGGGCGGGCAGGTCGACCAGAATGATGTCACCGAGGTCGCGGGCCGCTGCGTAAATGGCGGTACCCTGACCGGTGAACCCGGAACCGATGATCGCGATCTTGTTGCGCTTCTTCATGACTGAGTTCCCTCCCTGGCTGCTGGCGGGACCGCTCTCGGCGGCCCCCGCCCCGCAGACTATTACATATTCTCGATGATCAGATTGCCGAACTCGGAGCACTTGACTTCCCGGGCGCCTTCCGTCAGACGGGCGAAGTCGTAGGTGACGGTGCCGCCCTCGATGGCACGCTCGAGGCCCGTGATAATAAGATCAGCAGCCTCGTTCCAACCCATGTACCGGAGCATCATCTCACCGGAAAGAATCACCGAACCGGGGTTGACCTTGTCCAGGTTTGCGTACTTGGGCGCCGTGCCGTGGGTCGCCTCGAAGAGACCGAAGCCGCCGCTGTACGAAATGTTGGCGCCGGGGGCGATGCCGATGCCGCCCACGATGGCCGCTGCGTGATCGGACATATAGTCGCCGTTGAGGTTCAGGGTAGCGAGCACATCCCACTCATCGGGCCTGAGCAGCAACTGCTGGAAGGTGATGTCGGCGATCCGGTCACGGACCAGGATCTTGCCTTCGGGCATCTTGCCCTTGTACTCGTCGCTCCAGAGCTCATCTTCGGTGATGCAGTACTGCCGGAATTCCTGGGTGGCCACCTGGTAGCCCCAGTCCCGGAAGGCGCCCTCGGTGAACTTTTGGATATTTCCTTTATGAACCAGCGTAACGCTCTTGCGCCTGTTCTTGATCGCGTATTCGATCGCCGAACGGACGAGCCGCTTGGACCCGAATTCCGACACAGGCTTGATGCCGATGCCGATGGGGCTGCCAGTTTCGGAATTGGGGAGCTTCTTCCCCATTTGTTCTTCAATGAAGGACTGCACTTTCGCCGCTTCCGGCGTGCCAGCCTTGTACTCGATGCCGGCGTAGATGTCCTCGGTGTTTTCCCGGAAGATGACGACGTCGGTCTTGTGCGGCTCCTTGACGGGGCTGGGCACACCCTTGAACCAGCGGACGGGCCGGACGCACGCATACAGGTCAAGCATCTGGCGCAGTGCCACGTTCAGGGACCGTATGCCGCCGCCCACGGGTGTGGTCAGTGGCCCCTTGATGCCAACCCGATATTCCCGCATAGCGGTTACCGTGTCTTCAATGAGCCATTCCCCAAATTTGTTCAGACACTTCTCACCGGCGTAAACCTCGAACCAGGCGATTTTGCGCTGACCGCCGTAGGCCTTTGCGACAGCCGCATCAAAGACCGGTTGGCTGGCACGCCAGATGTCGGGGCCGGTACCGTCGCCTTCGATAAAGGGGATGATGGGGTTGTTGGGAATCACGAGCTGACCGTTTTCCATTGTGATCTGCTGACCTTCCGCCGGGGGGGTCAGCTTTTCAAACTTCGCCACGTCCGCACCTCCACGAGAGCTAATGACCTGGTCTACCAGATTAGGGTCCCCAGATTCGCTGTTGAATCAGCCGTTCGGCACAGATTCGAGGGTCTATATCGGGTCTATATAAGTATTTTTCATGCCCGTCATACCAGCGTTCTCCGACTTTGTTCAAGAAAGTACTATCAGCAGACGATACCGCTTCTCGCCATCCAACCAAAAGAGTATCAGCGATCTTGACATCATAGTACCAACAAAAATACCGTGACGAAAGCAGGAATGGATCACTTTGATTCGTTTTTCGTAATCACATCGTAAGGAGTCGGTAATCAAAAGGGGGCACCTCACAACCTTCAGACGATTCTCCGAAGGAGTGAGGCGCTCCCCGTTTGATAGGACTTCACAATCACCCGCGTGTTGAATACTGGCTGCCGCGCCCTTTCGTGGAGTATGTATCCGGGCGCCCGACCCTACTTACGGGTGGTGCTGGCAGGCTCGTACTTGGTGCCATGGCCGACCCGGTAGGGTGGGCCGGAGACCCGACCTGAGGCGGAGGGGCGGGCTGAGGCGGCTGCGCGGGCTGTTCGGGCTGAACGGCCGGAACGGCCTGGACGGCTTGTGCAGCTTGCACCGCCTGCTGAAGGGCCGCCAGCTGGTATGCCGCCACGGGGTCAAGGGCCGCCGCCGCCGCAATGGGCTGCGCCGGGACGCCGTACGCCTGGTCGGGATACGGCTGCGCCGGGAAAGGCCCGGTGGGGTACGCGTATGGCTGGGGCTGATTCTGGGGCTGGGTCTGGGGCTGGGTCTGGGCCTGGGGCGGACCCGGCTGCTGGGGCGGCGGTCCCGGCATCCTCGGCAGGCCGCCCGGCAGCGGCGGCATTTGCGGTATTCCGCCGGGGAAGCCCATTCCCCACGGCGGCATGAACGGCGGGGCCGCAATCATTCCACGCGGCAATACGTCAACCTCCTTGCTCAGTCGTGCTTCCATACTATGGCGGCGCCGGGGAGGTGCCACCGGGGGCCATGGGCGCCCGCCCTGAATATGCTGGTGAACAGGGGGTGCGTCAGCGACGTGGAAGCGGTGAAAGAGCGCCTCGCCAGGGGTTATTCGCAGTCTGCCCCCCGCTACGACGCCTTGGCCGGCCATTTGTACCTGACGGGCATACGAAGGCTGCTGCCGCGCGTCCGCGTGGGGCCCCTGGCGTCGATTCTCGATGTCGGGTGCGGTACGGGCGTCAACCTGCTGGAGGCAGCCCGGTGGTTCGCCCCCGCCGGTAAGCTCTGTGGCATCGATATTTCGCCGGGCATGGTGGCCGTCGCCCAGTCCAAGGCGGGGCTGCTGGGCGTCCCCGCGCAGTTCCGGGTGGGCGACGCGGAGAAGCTGCCTTATCCGGACGCTGAGTTCGACCTGGTGATATGCAATAGCGTGCTGCACTGGTTCAAAGATCGGGGCGCCGCCCTGCGGGAGATGCGGCGGGTCGTCAAGCCCGGGGGGCAGGTCCTCATTATCTGTGCGGCGGCTCCGGGGTTCTGCGAGTGGTTCGCCTTCATCGATCAGGTGCGGCAGTTGGCCGGCATGACCCAGGACCCGACGCTCACCCCCGACCTGCCGGCGGCGGCCGAAGTGGCGGGGCTCATGCAGGCGGCGGGCCTGGCCGTGGAACATCTGGCCAATCCCGTTCAGCTCCAGCAGATTACCGATTACGAAGGATTCATCCGGTTGATGTCGACGGTGGCGCCCCTGTGGACCGCCGACCTCACACCTGAGGCGCAGACGCTTCTGGAGCAGCTCTCCGCCCGGCTGATGCGCACCGCCTTCCCCGTCAGCTTCCCCAACACCTGGGCGGCGATTGAAGCCGTAGGCGCCCGCATCGGGTAGAAGGCCGGCAGGTGGATTGCCTGACCGCCCTCAGCGGCGGTCTTTCCATTTTCGGCGTGTGAAACAGAGAATTTCGCCATTACCATCATGTCTTTATGAATGCAGCGCGTCGTGTTAAACTTAATGTGCAATTATTTCCCGTCGTCGTATGAACAGTAAAGGGGACGTTCTCTTCATGCTGGAGCAGTACACGATTAGCGACATTAAGCAACTGAAGGCCCTGAGCCATGCATCCCGGGTGAAGATCCTCAGCTCCCTCTCCGAGAAGCCCATGACAGCCAAACAGCTGGCTGACCAGTTCGGCGAAGAGCCGGCAAAGACCAGCTACCACGTCAAGCAGTTGCTGAAGGTCGGGCTCGTGGAACTGAAGTTCACGCGCGAAACGCAGAACGGCATTATTGAAAAGTACTACCAGGCCATTGCCAAGGAGTTTCAGACCGACCCCTACCTGGCCCGCCAGCCGGAGGGGCGGAATCATCTGGAGACCGGGTTCCTGCGCGAGTTGAACCGGACCCAGTCGGACTTCCTGCGCGCCTACCGCAGTGATTTGGAGCGGGCCGGCACCGGAGAGGAGAGCGCACTGACGACCGCGCACGGCTTCTACCGGATCGCCGTTGCACCGGCCGACCTGCCTGCCTTCTATGCGGAACTGCAGAAGCTGATCGACAAATTCGAGGACCCCGAGGGCGACTACACCTTCCATTACCTTGTCTTCCCTTGCGAAGAGAAGGCCCGGTCAATGGCCTGAATAACGAAATGAGGGCGAGCGGGCGATGGGCCCGCTCGCCCTTTTCTTCATCGGCCCTTATGTAACACCCCTTGCCGCCCTTTCATACTCTGAGACTGAAGCGCCACCTGAAAGGGGGGCGGTGACCTCCCACCAATTGTTCCCCGGAGGTCACGAGTTAGAAAGGAGTGCGCGAGCGCATGAATTTTGGTGCTTTCGGCAAGGGCCTTCCGGCAATCTCGCCCTTTATCGGCGCCCAGGCTGGGGCCAATGACCTGGCCATCGCCCCCGGGGCCGCTGTATACCCCGCCGCCAACGCCACTGTCTATCGGGTCTATGAGTACGCTGTTCCCGTAACCACCGTGGCGACCGTGCCGTCGGCCTATCCGACCACGGCGGGCATCCCCGGAATCGCTGCGTACCCCGGCAACGCCGGCTTCGGCTGGGGCGTCTAGGCTCGATCTACATCAAGAGGGTCGAGGGCGACAATACAGGCCGTGGGGGCTGCCCACGGCCTGTTGGAATTTCATGCGACTCCCACCACTTCGTAACCGGCATCGTCGACGGCCGCCTTCATGGCTTCCAGGTCTGCGCCGGCGTGGATGACCGTTGCGGTCCTCGCACCCAGGTCGATCTTCACGTCGTCAACACCGCTGACACCCATCAGTGCGCGAGACACGCTCGCGACGCAGTGGCCTCAGGTCATGCCGTTGATCTTCAACACAGTCTGGCTCATCGCTTCTCCTCCTGTACGTTTTCCTTAGTGTGTGTGCACACGGCGGCGGCTCAGCATGGCCCCGACAAGCCGGTCCAATGTCACCGTCGTAATGATGACCGCCTGAATCTGAAAATAGGGGTGGGTTACCACTTCCGCATGCCTCAACGTCAGAAAGAGGCCGTACCCGTACAGGCCCCAGGATGCGAAAGTGACCAGCCCGTCGAACCAGCGGCGGCCCCCCCGCCCCCGCAGGGCGCCCCGGACGAAGGGCCAGGCCCCGGCGGCCTGCAGAATTGTCGCCCAGACGACCTGAATATGCGGGTCGGCCAGGAAGAAAATGCGCCAGCCCAGCCAGATGGCCACCCAGTGGGCCGCCAGCGGCAGCGTCAGAATGAAGCTGACAAGGAGTTGAAAGGCTTGAAAGCCGACCTCGTCGGCCGGCCTGCTCTCCCGGACCATGGCGGTAATCCCTCCGGTTGGCGCAGGCGGACCCTTTCGGGTCCGCCGGTCACTTCACGAACTTGTCGAGCACTTCCATGAGTTCACCCACGGCTTCGTCGCCTTCGCCGCGCCGGACGGCCGCCTGCATGCAGCCCCGGGCGTGGCCTTCGAGCAGCGCCATGCCGACCTTGTTCATCGCCGCCTTGACCGCTGCCACCTGAACCAGCACGTCTACACAGTACCGGTCGTCTTCGATCATCCGCTGCAGGCCGCGCACCTGTCCTTCGATCTTCTTGAGCCGTTCGAGCAGCGCCTGCTTGTCTCTCACCAGGTGTTCCATATGAGCATTTCCGTTGCTGCGAGCCAAGGCGGGGCCTCCTCTCCCCTACCCTACCCGGGTAGTCGCTTCCAGTCTAAGCCCTGCTCTCTTTTCTGTCAAACCGCGCCTGCCAGACCAGGAATCCGCCCCACATGGTGGAGAGCAGGATGGCCATCCCCCGGGCGTACGCCAGTTCCGACTCATAAGGAAGGGTTGGGTACGTGCCCAGGATGAAGTAGTCAATCAGATCCTGAAACCACATGAAGAGCAGGGCGCCCATCGCCGGAACCAGGCCGGGCTTGTAGAAGCGGGCGAAGATCATCGCCTGCAGCCACATGCCGGCGTGCGAAAGGGAAAGGTGGATGAAGTCGAACTCCCACCCGAACTTGAACCCGGCCTGGGGCAGGACGGTGGCCGTCCAGAGGCCGTACTTCATATTCGAAACGAAGGCAACGGCGCCCAGCCATTGCATGCCGGGCTTGCGCCAATCGACGCCGGCGATCATCAGGGCAAGCCAGATGAAGAGAAGGAAGGTCGAGCCGGGGCTGTCCGGCACGATCAGCCAATACTTGGCAGGGGTAGCCAGCAACTGCCCCTTGTACCACCAGAAGCCATAGAGCGAACCGAAGAAGTTGATGATCAGGAGGATCCACCAGAAGCGGCGCTCACGAGCCACGGCCGTGAAGAAACTGCGAAGGATCGTCATAGCGGCATAGTGTCTCCCTTATGGCTGATTCTTTCCCGCTTCGATGGCCTTGTTCACGAAGTGATGCATCTGATCCAGGGTCATGGCGCCCTGGATTTTCTCGCGTATGATGCCGTTTCGGTCGATGATAAATGTGGTGGGCAGGGCGATGGCGCGGTAATCCAGCAGCGCCATACCTTCGTCGTATAGCACCGTGAACTTTAGTTCCCGATCGTTGGCATACGCCAGCAGGCGTTCAGCGGGCTCGTCCCGGTCGCCGCCCACGGCCAGGACCTTGATCTCCTCGCCCATTTCGTCCTGCAGTATCTGCAGGTCGGGCATCTCCTCGCGGCAAGGAGGGCACCAGGTGGCCCAAAAGTTGACGACCACCGTCTTGCCCTTGAACTGGGACAGCGACACGGCCTCTCCCGTGCGGACGTCTTTTCCCGCGATCTCCGGCGCCGGGTAGCCGCGCAAAGGCGCCGGCTTCTTCTCCGGTTCGCCCTTTGGCGCCTCGGGCGCCGGCGTCTGGGCAGGTGCCGCAGGCTGCTGAGCAGGCGGCGCGCCCACGCCGGTGCAGCCTGCAAGTAACGCCCCCGCCACCAACAGCGTCAGAAGGCCATGCCGCATCCACCGTTCCCCCCCTGTTTCTCGCTCTTCGAAGTATATCACAATTCCGCGCTCATCTGGCTACGGAGGGTCGCTCGGACGACCGCCCGGTCGTCAAAAGGAATGCGTCGCCCTTCATACAGCCATGTCTGTTCGTGGCCCTTGCCGGCGATGATCACCAGGTCGCCCGGCTGCGCCAGGGCCAGGGCCCGGACGATGGCCCGGCGCCGGTCCAGGAGGATCTCGTGCGGATGCTCGCCCAGTCCCTCCGCCACCTGTCGGGCGACTTCTGCGGGCTCTTCCTCGGGCATGTTGTCGCTCGTAACGATGGCGTAGTCGGCGCCCCGGGCCGCCCGGCCCATCTCCGGCCGCTTGCCCCGGTCCTTGCCGCCCTCCGCCCCGAAGACGAGAATCGTGCGGGCGCCGGGATCCCGGGGCCGCAGGGAGACCACTTTGGCCAGGGCGTCGGGATTGTGGGCAAAGTCCACGATGACGGTAAACGGCTGCCCCTCATCGATCAGCTCCGCCCGCCCCGGTACGTGGGTGCAGGCCTCCAGCCCCGCCACAATCCCGGCCAGGGGTACGCCCGCCAGCCAGCCCACCGTGGCGGCGGCAAGGGCGTTGGAGACGTTGTACAAGCCCGGAATGGGCAGGCGGACAGGCGCGGGCGAGGCCCCGGGCAGGCGGAGCAGAAACTCGCTGCCCCGCGGCCCCAACTGTACGTCAGAAGCGGACACGTCTGCCGGGCGTTCCAACCCGAACGTGACGACCGGGACATCGAGCCCCGCTCCCAGTCCTTCCACCAAAGGTTCATCGGCGTTCAACACCGCCGCCCGGGGGCGCCCGCCTTTGGCGCGGGGGGGCAGTTCCCGCACCAGGCGGGCCTTGCTGGCCGCGTAGTGCTCGAAGGTGCCGTGGAACTCAAAATGGTCCCGGGTGATGTTCAGAATCACCGCCAGATCAAACCCGGCGGGATCCACACGGTGCATGGCAAGGGCGTGGCTGGAGACCTCCATCACCACCCAGGGGCAGCGGTCAGCTTCGGCCCGCGCAAGGAGGCGCCAGAGGTCCAGCGATTCCGGCGTGGTCAGGCTGCTCGGCTCCGGCGCCCCGCCGAGCTGGTTGTACACCGTCCCGACCAGCCCGACCGGGCCGGCGCCCAACTGCTGCAGCACCGAGCGGATGAAAAAGGTGGTCGTCGTCTTGCCATTCGTGCCCGTGACGCCCACAAGACCCAGCCGGGCGGCAGGGTCGCCAAAAAAGCGGCGGGCGGCGCGCAGCAGCGCCAACCGGGTATCACTGACTTTGATCTGCAGGGCCGGCACCTCGAGATACTCCTCCACCACCAGCCCGGCCGCTCCGCGCTCGACAGCTTCCGGGGCAAAGGCATGTCCATCCAGAAATTTTCCGCGCAAACAAAAGAACAGTTCACCCGAATCCACCGTCTTAGAATTGTAGCTGAGGCCCGCGCATTCTCCGCGCACGGTCCGATTGGTCTGGCAAGGCGAAAGGGCCGCCACAAGGGCCGCCATCTCCATCAAGTCCACCTCCTGGGTCCCCCGGTTACTCTCTGTCGGCCCCGGCTCCGAATTCGACCCGGCTTTTCTGACATTATTTAGCAGGAGTTGGCCGGTGGGGAACCGAAATCTCCCCACTAGTCAAGAACGTGATCAGTCTCCCACATCTGGGAAAAGGGGAGTGGAACTGTTGCTGCAGGGACAGGAAGCACTAAACCGCGTCACCGCCAATATTGAAAAGGTGATCGTGGGAAAACGGCGGGAAATCCAGTACGTGCTGGTCGCCCTTATGTGTCAGGGTCACGTTCTGATCGAAGACGTGCCCGGCGTCGGCAAGACAACGCTGGTGCGGTCGCTGGCCCGCTCTCTGGGCTGCGAATTCCGGCGGATTCAGTTCACCCCTGACTTGCTCCCGTCGGACGTGACCGGCGTGTCGGTCTTCAACCAGCGCACCGGCGAATTCGAGTTCCGGCCCGGCCCCATCATGAGCCAGGTCGTCCTGGCCGACGAAATCAACCGCACATCGCCCAAGACTCAGTCTGCCCTGCTCGAGTGCATGGAAGAAGGGCAGATCACCGTCGACGGCGTCACCCACAAAATGTCCCGGCCTTTCCTGGTGCTGGCCACGCAAAACCCAATTGAATATGAAGGCACTTTCCCGCTGCCCGAAGCGCAGTTGGACCGCTTTATCCTCCGGCTGCGGCTGGGGTACCCCACCTTCGACGAAGAGCGCACGGTAGTCGAGCGGGCAAAGCAGCCGCCGCTGGAAGAGCTTTCGCAGGTCATTGCCACCAATGAACTGCTCGATCTGCAGCGCATGGTCAAGGGGATGCACGTCGACGATTCCGTGACGGACTACATCGTCCACCTGGTGCAGGCGACCCGTGAACATCGCGACATCTACCTGGGCGCAAGCCCGCGCGGGTCGATCTCCCTGTATCGGACGAGTCAAGCCCTGGCTATGATTCGGGGGCGCGACTACGTCACGCCGGACGACGTAAAAGAAATGGCGCCCCTCACCCTGGCTCACCGCCTGATTGTCAAGCCGGAGGCGCAACTGCGCGGCGCCGGCGCCGAACAGCTGGTGGCGGAAGTCCTGACCCAGGTGAAGGTGCCCTCGGGGGTCAAACAATATGCGGCTAAGCATGCGTGATTGGCGGCTGCCGGCGCTGGTTGCCGCAGCGCTGGTGTTCGCCCGCATGAGCGGGGGACGCCTGCCCTACTTCCTGCTCTACCTGAGCGCGGGTCTGCTGGTCCTGACCTTTTTCTGGGCCCGCCACGCCCTGAGGCGCACGGAGTGCATGGTCAATGTCGAATCCGATCGGATGGAAGTGGGCCAGAGCCTGTCAGTCAAAGTTCGCATGGACAACGACACCTTCCTGCCGTTGCCCTGGGTCGAAGTGGACGATGCTACGCCCCAGCACCTTGTCGTCACCGACATGCCCCGCCAGGCCACGTCTGTCCCCCTGTGGGGGAGCAGGCTGCTCACCTTCCGCCTGACGGCCAAGCGGCGTGGCCACTACACGGTGGGGCCCATCCGCATCACGCTGGGCGATGCCTTCGGGCTGTTTCAGGGCCACCGGGAGTTCCGGAGCAAGGCGGCCGTGACCGTCTACCCGCGGGTCCACCGGCTCGAAGGGCTCCCCGTTCCCCTTTCCCAGCCCTTCGGCCCCGTCCGCACCCGTGAAAAGGCGTTTGAGGATCCCTCCAACCAGGCGGAAATCCGCGAGTACCGGCCGGGCGACAACCCCCGCCACATCCACTGGAAGACCAGCGCCCGCATGGGCGAACTGATGCTGCGGGAGTATGAACTGAACGCGACCACCCACATGATGCTCTTCCCCGACCTTTGTTACGATGCCCAGGCCGCTACGCCCGCCCGGGACCTCTCCACGGAAGAGACAGCCGTCGAAATAACGGCCAGCCTGGCCGAACTGGGGATGCGCCGCAAGATCGACGTGGGGCTGATTTGCCACGGGCAGGAGCGGTTCTCCGTCGGCACGGGCCGGGGCCAGCGCACGTTCCACGAAGCGCTCGAAGTGCTGGCGCGGGTCGAAGCCCAGGGGAAACTGCCCATCGAGCAGGTCCTGGAATTGGAAGCTGCCAACCTGTCAGCGCGTTCCACGCTCGTGGTTATTACGCCCCGGCTCACGGCCCGCCTGGCCGATGTGCTGATCCGCCACCGCTCGAACCACCAGGTCATGCTCGTGCTGCTGGACCGGGACAGCTTTGCGCCGTCCACCGTGCCGGACGCCGAAGTAGCCGCAGCCGCCGAGGCGCAGACCGAACGCACCTCCCTGACCGGGCTGTTGGCCATGCGGCGGGTAGCCGTGTACCTCGTCTCCGCCGGCGATGATCTGCGCCGCCTCGCCGACCTCAGGCTGACGGCGGCTCCGGAGGGGGTGAGATCATGGTCGCCGGGCGCGCGTCTTTCCGGTACCAGGCCCTGATCTCCCTGCTCGCCATTTTGATGGTGAATGCGCTGCTGACTTCGCTGTCCGGATTCTGGCACCTGGACGTGGCCCAGAACCGGCTCCTGCTGTACTCCGGCGCAGCGGTGCTTTTCGCCTGGCTTGGCTGGCGGCTCCCCTGGGTCACGACGGCACTCCTCCTGCTGACCGGCGTGGGCCTGGTTGCCGGCGTGTATATGGAGCGGCTGCCGGGCGTGGACTTCTACCTGCAGACGCTGGGCGGCCAGGTTTCAGAGTTTATCCAGAGCATTCACGAGAACCAGTTCAATGCCTCATTCGGCCCGGTGCTTGGCATCTTCTTTCTGATCAGCATTGCGGTGCTTACCGCGGTGGTAGTGATTCCGGAATCGCTCACTAAGGGCAACACGTTCTGGGCGATCGCGGCCGGCACGGTCGTTTTCGGCACCCAGTGGGCGTGGTACTACGACCCGGCCTGGACTCACTTCATCGCGTTCTCCACACTGGCGTTCCTGATCTGGATTCTCGGCCAGGCAGCCCGTAGGGACGCCGCGTGGGCGGGGTCGGGGCGGAAAATCGGGTATGCGAGCCACGTCACAACCCCCCTGGCGGTGGTGCTCGTGCTGGCGATCATCTCCATGGTGCTGCCCAGCCACTGGGAGCCCCTTGACCTGGGCGCCTGGGGCGAGAAAGCACAGGAAGCGTTCCCCGTTCTCAAGCAGCTCCGGGGCTCCGGCGTGGGCACGGGTACGGGCCGCTTCTCCCTGCGGGGCACGGGGTTCTCTCCCGTGCTGGGTACGCTGGGCGGGCCAGTCAGGCTCGACAACACCGTCGCCCTGTATTTCACGGTTGACAGGCCGCTGGAGGAGACCGCATACCTGCGGGGCTCCATTTATCAGGTCTACGATGGACAGACCTGGACACGCGGCAATCCGGAAGAGATCGAAGTCACGCCGGACGGCACGCTGCCCACCTACTTCGGGTCGGACGTGAGCAGGACCTACCTCACCGCCCGGGTAAAGCCGGCACTGAACATGGGCTTCACCGTATTCAACCTCTGGGAGCCTCAGCAGATCAAAGGGCTCAAGAACGGGTACCGTGCCGATGCCGACGGGTATCTCTGGGCGAACCGGACGATCACCAAAGGCACCAATTACGAGATTTTCGCCCGTGTACCTACCTACAGCGCCGACCATCTCCGCCGCATCGGGACGATCGGTTCGGGCGACGCGTACCTGCCGTACCTGCAGATTGCAGAGTCCGTCCCGCCCCGCGTGGGCGAACTGACCGCTGCGCTGACCGCCGATGCCCCGACGCCGTACGATAAGGCTGTGGCCATTGAGGCGTTCCTCCGCAGCATGCCGTACGACCTGAACGTTGGGCCCGCTCCCGACGGCCAGGATTTCGTCGACCATTTCCTGTTCGATCTGAAGCGGGGGTACTGCGTGTACTCGGCCACGGCCATGACGGTCATGCTGCGCCAGGTGGGAATTCCGAGCCGTATGGTGGAAGGGTTCGCGATCCCGCAGTCGCTGCAGTACACCGACGATGCCGGGGGCCGGCGGACTTACACGGTCCTGAACTCCCAGGCCCACGCCTGGGTGGAGGCGTACTTCCCCAACTACGGCTGGGTCACGTTCGACCCGACGCCCCGGGGCGACCTGCCCCTGATTGACCGTTCGGCACCGGCGCCCGCCGAGCCGGACGAATCCGGCACCGCCGGACCTGTCGAAGGTTCGGACGTGCCTGCTACTGACCCGAACCTCGAGGAGGATTTCAACGAAGGGCGCGACAGCACTCCCGAGGATGCCGACTTCACGCCCAGTCCGCTCAAGCGGGAGTGGCCGTGGCTGCTGACCGCACTTGCCGCCTTTGCGGGCGCATTCCTGCTGGCCTGGCGGCGCCTTGCCAATCAAGAGCGAATCGCAGCCCGGGAAGGGCGGCAAGTCGTGCAGGAAGTCTGGAACAAGACCGCCTCGCTCATGGACCAGTTCCAGTATGGTCCCCAGCCGTACCAGACAGCTGCCGAGTATGCAAGGGACCTGGGACGCCGTTGGCCGCAACTACAGGATTCGGCAGACGAAGTAGCCAGGGAATACAACGAAGCCCGCTTCTCGCCGCCCGGACACCCGGTGCCGCCGGAGGCCGGCGCCAACGCCAAGAGCTTCTGGGCCAAAGTCCACGCGGCGCTCTTCGTTCGTTTTGGCTGGCGCATCTACCTGTGGCGCAGGCTGAAGTGGCGGCACAAGGCGTAAATGGGCGATGGAAGTAACGGAAAAGGCGCCACCTGCGGGTCACACTGACCGCTCCAGGTGGCGCCTTTTGTATGACTACGTCCGCTTCTTCTGCGCAATTCTCGCCAGCAGGATGCTGAACTCATACAGGCCATAGAGCGGCACCAGGAAGATTGTCATGCTGACCACGTCCGGCGGCGAAAGGACGGCAGCGACGACCATGATGCCCAGGAATGCAAACTTGCGGATGCGGGCGAGGAACGCGGCCGACACAATCCCGATGCGGGCCAGAATCAGCACCACCAGCGGCAGTTCGAATGCAATTCCCAACGGGTTGCATATCCCCAGGATAAAGCCGATGTAGCCGCTGGGCGTAATTTTGGGGTCTACGCTCAGCCCCGTCGCAAGGTCCAAGAAGAATCCTTTGGTAATGGGAACCACCACGAACCACCCGAACGCCCAACCGGCCACAAAGAGCACGGTAGCAAACGGCAGGCCAAGGTATAGCATACGGCGCTCAGTCGGATGAAGGGCCGGCAGAATGAACGCCACAACCTGATAAAGCACGAACGGGAACGCGAGCACCAGACCCGCAATAATCGCGAGCCGGAACTCCGCCATGAATGCGTCGGAGAAGTTCATCTGGATCAGCTCAACCGGGCGCTCAGGCGTGGAAGCCGTGCTGAGGATGTATCTGAAGGCGCGGTCGGCAAAGGCCACGGATACGCCAATCGCCACGACGACCGCCAATAGTGACCGGACAATCCGTGTCCGCAGCTCGGACAGGTGCTCCACTATGGATTGTGGTTTGTCTAGCATGGGTTTCCCCCGAGATTTCGCGAGAGTATGGTCCGCCAACACTGGAGCTATCAAGAGTGTAGCCCAGTGTGGCGACAGGCGTCAACAAGTTCGGGACCCTGGGCTGGGGGGCTGCTGCATCTTCTCGGTTCAGGGTCCCATTTCATGTTTCTTGACAGAACCGGTAGTCACATTTTGTCGAGCAAAATATCCGACATTATGCAGGTGTTATCGCAAGAATAGCGTACATTGCAATATATTGCTATTCAATGCAAGAAACTGGTATATCACCTGATGATGTAAATAAGTGAATCTAGAGAGACTGCGCGGGAATCAGGGGGGACTGTAGCATGAGGTTTTTCCGCAAGTCCAGGGTAATCCAGCCAAAATCCCAGACCAGTGGCCACATTTACCTCGACGATGAACCACAGGATCGCAAGAGCACGAAAACCTCAGGAAACAGCATGGGCCGCCGCTTGACATCGGCAGTGCTGGCGGCCTTCACAGCGCTGATGCTTCTGATCTCCACAGTCACCCCGGTACGCGTGGCCGCCGCTCCCAAGGTGAGCCGGCTGCATCCCAAGTTGGCGCAAGTCAAGGGCGGTAATTCCAAGCAACTCGTTGATGTCCTGGTGACCATCGATCCGGACGCGGTGGGAACGAACATCGCCAAGGCGGTGGGCGGGAAACAAATGAAGCACTGGAAGATGGCTCAGACCATTCAACTGCGAGTGCCGATCGATGCACTTCCCGAGCTCTCAGAGATCCCAGGCGTCAAATGGGTCATGCCGAATGCCAAGGTAGTAGCCACCGGGCTCGGAGCAAACCTCGCCACGGTCTACCCCAAGGAGATTGGCGCCGAAGCGCTATGGGAACGCTCCATCACCGGTGCGGGAGTGACCGTTGCCGTGCTGGACACGGGCCTGACCAGCCATCCGGACTTGCCGGGCGCACTCCGTTTCGCCGTGCCCGGGTTCCCGAGCTCCAGTGACAAGTTCGGCCACGGCACGGCCGTTGCAGGAGTGGTTGCAGGGCGCAGTGCGGACGGTACGTACCTCGGGGTGGCGCCTGACGCGCGCATGATCAGCGTCAAGGTGCTGGGCGACGATGGCAGCGGCACGCTGGCCGACGTACTCAACGGTCTGGAGTGGGTGAACCAGAACTACCGGCGCTATAACATCAGAGTTGTCAATCTGTCACTGACGGCAGGGGTGCCGGACAGCTACAGACAGAACCCAATTAACGCAGCCGTAGAAGCGCTCTGGTTCAACGGCGTTGTGGTGGTGGCGGCTTCCGGAAACCGCGGGGACGTCCCGGGGGCCGTGACGACAGCACCCGGCAATGATCCCTTCGTCATCACCGTCGGTGCCGTCAATGACAACGGTACTGCCAACCCCCTGGATGACACCCTGGCGAGTTTCAGCGGCCGCGGTGACACGCTGGACGGTTTCGCCAAGCCTGAAGTCGTGGCGCCCGGGCAGGGAATCGTCTCGCTTCTTGCACCGAATGCCGTTGCGGCGGCTGCGGCGCCGGCCAACATCGTCGATAACAGCTACCTCAAGGCCAGCGGCACCTCGCTGTCAGCGCCGGCCGTCGCCGGTGCGGCGGCGCTGCTGCTGCAAGCCCGTCCCGAGTTGACACCGAACCAGGTGAAATGGCTGATCACCTCGTCGAGCCAATCCTACGATGGGCAGCCCGACAACGCAGGCGTCATTGATATTGCTGCTGCTTTGGACCTGGCAGAAACGCTGACGGAGGTGCCGGAAGCCAATGAAGGGCTGGAACCGGCTGACGGCCTGATCAGTACCGAGACAGGTACGGCGACCGACGAAGTGTACTGGGATCAGGTCTACTGGGATCAGGTCTATTGGGATCAAGTCTATTGGGATCAGGTCTACTGGGATTAGTAGGGCCTGCTTGGGCCCGAATACCAATCCCGGCAGGGTGACCTGCCGCGATTGGACAGGGAAGTGTCAAGATGAGACGGTATACACGAGGGACACTCGTCTTTACCGCGGTAATGTCCTTGTTGGCCGGGGGGGCTGCATGGGCAGCAGTCTTGCTGGGACCCGACCGGCCTTCGCAGTGGTCCACGTTTACTTTCCTCACGTCACTGGCTGCCATTACGCAGCTCTACCCAGTCAAATCTGCCAAAGAAGGCGTGGTCTACGTTGTAGCCAACGCCTTCATTTTCTCCGGCGTTATGCTGCTGCCGCCATGGCAGTTGAGCCTGATGTGCGCAGCTGCACTGGCGCCGGTCACCATCAAGGGCGCCAAGCGCCCCGGCGCCTTCATTCGGTTTGCGTTTAACTCGGCACAGACTGTGCTGGCCAGCCTTGCAGCCTGGGCGCTGGTCGAATTCGGCCGCGCGTGGGCCCTTGGAAACGCGCGGGACGTGGCCTGGGTCGCGTTGGCAATCGCGGCATTCGTGACGATTCAACTGACTTCTGTGGCGGCCATAGTGGCCCTGAACACCAAGACGCACATCCTCAGGACCCAGGTCTTTACCCTCCAGGCCGTCATGGTGGACTCTATCACGCCCTTCTTCGGGGCGCTCATGGCCTCGATATGGTACGACCATCCCTGGGTTCTGGCCCTCTCGACCGTACCGGTAATCGTCACTTACCGGCTCATGCGGCACGTGCAGTTGGTTACCCTGGCCGACATCGACCCGAAGACCGGCCTGTACAATTTCCGTTACTTCCAGGACGTCGCCCAGGAAGAGTTGCGCCGGAGCGCCAGTCTGCGCCGGTCCGTCGCCATCCTCTTCTGCGATCTCGATTATCTTCGGGAAGTAAACAACAACTATGGCCACCTGGCCGGCGATAAGGTCCTGGAACAAGTGGCGGCCCTGCTGCTGCGCGAGTTGCCGAATACCGCCATCGTCAGCCGGTTCGGCGGCGAGGAATTCGTCGCGATGCTCCCGGGCGTCGACAAAGAAGAAGCCTTCCATTTGGCAGAGCGGCTGCGGCGGGCGGTCGGCCACCATCCGTTTGCGATTGGCCAGGAGAGACCGATTCACGTGACGCTCTGCATAGGCGTCTCCGGTGCACCGCTAGACGGCACCAACCTGACGCTGCTGGCGGAGCGGGCCGACCAGGCCCTCTACCAGGCCAAGAATGCCGGTCGCAACCGGTGCTGCGCCTGGCAGGGCAGAATGACCGCTGCCGCCGATCAGGAGGCCCCTCCCGACGAAGAGTCCCCGCCGTCTGCAGCGGATGATCAGCAGGCCGCTGGCCCGACTCCGCCGGTAGCGGAGCTGGCTCCCCATCAGACGCCCGCCCCTCCGTCACGGCGCCGAAACCCAACCCGGGCGATCGTCATCGCTGCTGGATGTGCGGCAGTCACATACGGGCTCACAGGGATCGGACCGCACTACCCGTGGCACCTCCTGGCAGTCTGCATGGCTGCAGGCGTATTGGCCGAACTGCTTGATGTCCGGCTTCTGCTGCCGACCAAGCATGCGGCTTCCGTGTCGCCGGCGGTGGCAGCCGGACTTGCCGCCGGCGCGCTGCTCGGCCCCTCCGGCGGGGTGCTGGTCGCGCTTGCCAGCGCCTCTGCCCACGCCGTCCGCAACCGCACCCCCAGGCTGCTCCAGTTCCTGTTCAATGCCTCGCTGGCGGCGCTCTCGAATTTTGCCTCGGGCCTCATTTTTCAGCTGGCCGGGACAGCGCACACCGAGGTGCTTGGGCTATCTCACCTGGCGACTGCCCCTGCCGCTACAGTCATCAACTTTCTGGTCAACACGCTCCTGCTGTCGGCAGCCGTGACCCGCGAAAGCCGTCCGCTCTCGTTTCTGCTCTGGTGGGAATCGTTCGCCTGGCTGGCTCCTCAGTACGTACTGACCGGACTGACCGGGCTCTTCGCCGTACTGGCATACCGCCTCTGGGGTCCCATCGGGGCGCTGTTCGGCGGTTTCGTCGTGGTCGCCGCGCATTTCAGCGTGACATCTTCCGTGTGGCGCCATCAAAAAGCCCTGGGCGAGGCAATCCGGTCGCAAGAGCACCTGGAAGGGCTGCATCTCACGCAGCGCATGACCCTTGACCAGTGGACGCAGGCGCTGGCCCGGATCATCGATGCCCGGGACGGCAGCATGCGGGGGCACTCGCAAAAGGTTGCCCGCTATGCCACCGCCCTGGCGGAGGAACTGGGCGTCCCGGCGGAAGAGGTCGATGCCATTCGCATGGCCGCCCTTTTGCACGACCTGGGCAAAGTCAGCCTTCCGGAGCACATCCTGAGAAAGCCGTCCCGGCTCAGTCCTGACGAGTGGGTGATCATGCGTGAGCATGCCGCGCTCGGACAGCGGCTCCTGTGTGGCATTGCCGGGCTCGGCGAAGTGGCTGTGATGGTGGGAGAGCACCACGAGCGGTTTGACGGCAAGGGGTATCCGCACGGCCGGTCCGGGGCACAGCTGACTTTGGGCGGGCGGATCATCACGCTCGCCGACGCCCTGGACACGATGCTCTCCGGGCGCCCCTACGCCAGCCCGCGCACGCCCGAATCCGCCCTGGGAGAACTGCAGGCATGTGCCGGAAAGCAGTTCGACCCGGTGGTTGTGGAAGCGCTGGGCCGTCTGATTCAGACGCGTGGCCCCAAGTTCGTGGAAGCGCCTGCCGATCAGCTGTCGGAGTCGGAAAGCGCATAGGAACGGCCGCCTCAGCCGAGGCGGCCTTCTCGTTTTCCCGTCATTGCGGTCCTAGAAGTCAGGTGAAAATCTCGACCTCACACCTGACAAATGTTTATCGTCCGGCACAAGAAGCCTCGTTTGAACGCCGAAACGAGCCCGAAAAGGGGTTGGAGCGACGAAACAAGGGGAGCAACCC
>Ga0196970_1000071_pt1 | contig 165047 bp, 157 predicted proteins | sample S1v_513CmetaG_FD_148672 | JGI IMG/M metagenome (GOLD analysis project Ga0196970, IMG submission 148672) | Soil microbial communities from Anza Borrego desert, Southern California, United States - S1+v_5-13C | ecosystem: Environmental > Terrestrial > Soil > Desert | place: USA: California... | reverse complement strand
CGGGATTGGTTGTAACGCTTGCCCTGCATGATTGTGCTGCACCTCTGCTGTGTTTCTCACAATACAGTTTCGACGAAGGTGCAACAGAATCATTTTGGTTCAAGAGATCTTTTCACCAGACTTCTAGGGTCTGTACTTAACCGGCCTGGCATAGACCGCGAACAGGTCGGAGCCCGTCGCCAGATCGACTGTATCGAAGGCTGTAGCAGTCGCCGTGTAGGTGCCGAGGCAAAGCGGCTGGGTGTCCCGGAAACTGAGCGTCCGGGTGTCCCCGGCCCGGACGGATGCCGTTTGTCCGGGGAAGGAGCCGTCCGGGACGCACCAGGCTTCACCCCAGGGCGTCACCTCAAGGCGAACGTTGCCACTCCAGTCGGCGGCCGTGCAGTTGCTCACCATCACCTTGATTTCCATCTCGGCGTCGGGTTTGACTTCCACGAGGGGAGCGTCCACCTTGACGACGAACGGCGCCGCTGTGGTAGAACAGGGATCTACATCACCGGCGAGGGCCGTGCCACCGGTGAAACCCATCAGACTGAGCACAGAAACCATGACCGAGGCCAGCAGGCGCGTCCACCTTCCCCGTACCATATCATCAACCTCCCTATGATCTAGCCGGTTCCCCGACTGGCGCTCCGCCGTCGTTCCGGCGGGTGCCATTCACTTGACATACGGCCGGGAGGTAAAGATGGATCACAAGATTTTGCCTCTTCATGCAAAAGTGAGCGGCGAATCTCAAGAAATCGACGCCGATCAGGTCAAACACGCTCGGGTTTCCACCCTTTTATGGTCGGAACATGGATGCCTGGATCGACTGCATGACATCGCTCGACGCCCCTGATGATGGATTATCAACCGTACACTGCGGCGTAGGCTCGGTGGTAACGATTCAGCTTGATAACATCGAGGATTTTCGCCTCCGTTGCCCAGAACAATATGCGGCCCTGATTGAATGTACCGCGTTTGTGAACTGGCGTCGTATTAAGGTTGGTAATCCTAATCCAGCCGTACTGGCGTTATCGTTCTTCAGGTAGTCATCATCCACTCACCTTATCTGAGAGAGCACGGATCAACGCACAGACCGCCTGCTTTAAAACATCAGATCCTCCAGTGGACTGAAGTCAACCATAATCCGATTAGCCAGCCGGTCCAATGAAGAGTCGGGCCGTTAAGATGGTCAACCACGGGAGGTGTACTGATGGCCTGGGATAAGCGCGTCAAAACGTCGGAAGAAACTTGTCCCTGAACTCCGAGACAAGTACCTCTCAGAATCACGAAAGCTATGGGACAAGACCTAGAGCCCGAGCGGAACGGCTTGACGTTGTGCGGCACCGGATTAGCACTGACTTACCCGCTGGTGACGGAAGAACTACACGAGGGGCCATGGCGCTGCCACATCGGGCCGGTTCATCGCTCGCGGTCGGGTCATTTCCCGGCATGAAAAAGGAGTGGCGCGCTGTGGAATTCCGGTAAAAAGTATAGGGTAGGGAATCATGGCTTCTGTCACTACGACCAGCAGGCGCCTTTTCATCCGGCCGGGATTCTTTGGTGCGCAACTGTTATGCAACCCTGGAATATGTTACTTTGGTAGTGGCCAAGTCACAGCAGTTGAGGGGAGGAGAATCGTTGTACGAAATTCACTTCTACCAAACTGATAGGCCGTACGGTTGCTTCTCGAACTTCGCTGTGTATCCAATCCAGCTCGACGGCAAGGATTGGCCAACGACCGAGCACTACTTCCAAGCCCAGAAGTTCAAAGGCACTCGTTTTGAAGAAGCAGTCCGAACTGCATCCACTCCGATGCAAGCTGCAAGACTGGGCCGGCAACCTGATCTTCCTTTGCGTTCCGATTGGGAGGTAGTCAAGGACGACATCATGCGAGCTGCCGTCCGTGCAAAAACCTACATCAGCACTCGTTGATTAGGTCCATCCTGCTATCGATTGGGAACTGCAGATTAGTCGAGCACACCACCAATGACGCCTACTGGGCGGACAACGGGGATGGAACTGGCAAGAACCTGCTAGGGATTATCCTCATGGAAGTGCGTAACAACCTCCCCGAATACGACGGCCAATTCTATCTGCCGCAGTGGATTGCCTACCCTGGAGTCCATCCCTACCATATGTTCTGGCGGATGGGGACTGGCGAAGACTACATTATGCGGTACGCGGCCTGGTGGGCGGGACTAACGTCCGCTGCCCAGCAAGAATACAGACGTTACTTTCCCGCTCCAGAAGAGTGGGAGGCCAACAAGGCTTAGTCGGGGAGTTTCTTCTCCGTGTCCAACCTTATGCACGTAATGCAAACCACTTCGCACAACTCTACAGCGGGCCGGTTTGAGGGCGACTACGTTGGGACAAAATGAGAGCAGGCGCCCGTGTCACCGAGCGCCTGGGAGCCCACGCCGCCGTCCCATTTCTGAGATCGGCGGCCGCTGATCATGTACTCTTGGTCAGCTACCGCTTAGTGATTAGCGGCGAGTGCAATGGTCGCGAGGATCAGCACGACCGAGATTAGCGCGGGCAGCGACAACTCGATGGTGATCTTCATGACTCGCACCCCCTTTCGGGGACGCAGGCCGCGAGGCTCCATTACCAGGATACACCAACCGGGCTCACTCTTCTGTCGAAGGAAAGGCGCCCGGTTAGTGTTTTTTCGAACCTTTGTTCGTCACTATTCGACTTGACCGAAATAGGCACCGACAGCTCCCGGGCCAGACTTGGGCCGGTCGAACGCAACGCGCCGAGGACAACATCCTCGGCGTGCATTTTTATGCGGTCGAGCATGGGCGGGGGCGTGCCCATAGACCTGATACCCGCCGGTGGTATGGTCAGCTAAACCGCGAGAGGTGGGTCAGATTTCGGCTGACCGTGACAAGATTCGCACCTCATACCGATCCCGCAGGCACTCCGCATGCGCCTCCACCCAAGCCGGACCGGCGGCCAGCGACCACTCATCCCAGAGCTGCCGGTAGGTCATCGCCCGGAAAGCCACGGGCCCGCCTGCCACCGTCCTGGCAAACAGCCGCACCTCGGCCCGGTGGTCCGCAAAGACCTGCCACTCCCGCCAATTGACCGGCTCCCAGAACAAATACAGCAACGTCGCCGGCTTTTCCGGATATGTATGAAACAACCCCAGCATGTGCTTCACAAGCTGGGCGGCGTTCAGGTGGAGGTAGCCGTCCAGATCGGCAGCCACCGCCCTGAGGGCCCGGTGCGGCGCCAGCACCGGTTCATAGGACTCAGCAAATCCCTGGTCCCGATGCGCATCCAGGTACTCAATGCACTTGGACTCCACGCCGACAACGGCGTCGGCACCCTTCGCGAGCAGATCCAAATGAGGCGCTGTTCCCGCCAGCCCCGTCGGACAAACGGCCTCGAACTCCAACGAGCGAAAGCCCGACTCTCCGGCCAGCGCCAGCCGGCCCGGATCCGCCAGCCAAGGCGTAAAGCTGTTGGCCGCCAGGGCCGATGAAGAGTAAGCTGCGCGCATCTTTCCGTCCAGTTCGTGCCCGGCCGCCTTGTCGAAGAATGGGCGGATCTGCTCGACCGTCACCCCGTTCACAAGGTTGTCGGCCAGGCGGAAGACGTACCCATCCTGTTCGGGGTCGAAAACGGTGGTGCCCCTCGTTTCACACAGGGCACCCGCCAGGGCGCGTCGGGCCCGCTCCTTGACTGCTTCATGGGCCTGCATGGCTGACCAACACCTCCTGTCCGATCTCCCTCCCACATTTCTGACAAGTGTCGAAACATTCCTGCCCATCTTGGGAGGGAGACCGCACCGGAACGGCAAAAGTATGGGCAGAGTGTTCAATGAGGGATGCGGAGGCGAGACCATGAGACGCATGTTGCCACACGTCATTGCGGTAGGCGGCACGATCATGCTGGGCTGGTGGGCTACCCTTGTCCGCCAGGCCGGCGCCGCAGTCTCTGCTCGAGAACTTGGCATGTCCTGGAGTCACTATTATGGTGCGTTCGTGCTTTGGACCCTGGCCGGGCTCTGCCTGGCACTCCCGACCGTCGCCACGGCGCTCGCCGGCCCAAGAAGGTTTGCCATCCACTGGCCCACCCTGGTACTCTACGGGGCGCCCGGGCTGGCGCTCGCGCTGATGTCGTCATTGTGGATGCTTGCCGGGTCGTTAGGACTGAGCTGGATTCCGGATTGGTTCCCTTTCATGCACCGGTATGGTGGAGAGCTCATGGGAAGCCTTCTGGTCGGCTTCGGGGTGGCCCAGGCTCTGACGCACCGCGCAACCCGTCTGCCGGCAAGCACGTCCAATGATTGGCACGCCAACTGATCTGGACGTGGGAGGCGCTTGCACATGGATTCGGGCAAACACAGCTGGTCCCTGGTCACCGCCGCGCTGCTCCTTGGCCTCAGCATCGTCATCGGCACCGTCATCGTCACGCGCACCATCCAGTACGTGAAGACTTTCAACACCTCGCTGCTAACTGCCACCGGCTCCGCAGAACAACTGGTCACCGCCGACGTCGTCAAATGGACGGGCAGCTTCTTCGTGGATACCAGCGGTGCGTCGCTGCAAACCGGCTACGCTAAGATGGAGAAGTCCAAGGCTGCCGTCTGCGACTTCCTGACGCAGAACGGTGTTCCGGACGGCGCCGTCACCATCGCACCGATGGTGATGAACCAGAACTACGTCGACTGCAAAATCAACCCTCAGGCCTGTGCCAACGGGCCTTCCTATCGCCTGATTCAGACGGTGATCGTCGAAAGCAACGACGTGCCCAAGATCACGTCCGTGGCCGGCGACCTCGGCTCGCTGATTCGCCAGGACGTCACGTTCAGCACCCACTCTCTGGAGTACTTCTACTCGAAGCTCCCGGAGCTGAGAGCCCAACTCCTGGCGGCAGCCACCAAAGATGCGCAGCAGCGGGCCGAGCAGATCGCCCTGAGCACCGGCGGCAGCGTGGGCCAACTGGTCTCACTGACCACCCAGCCGCTGCAGCTGACGCCGGTCAACTCCGATCAATCCTCCAACTCCGGCACCTACGACACATCCACCATTGAGAAGAAACTGACCGCGATCGTGCAGGCCTCGTTCCGGCTGCCGCAGTAAGCGCAAACCCCAAACGCCTCCCGCGGACCGCGGGAGGCGTTTTTGTTCTCATTGCGACCGAACATACACATAAGTTAGAATATTAGGTGTACCGAATCCGACACAGAGAAGGAGGTTCGGAGTGTGAGCATTCCAAATCCGATCCTGCTCCGGATGTACCGAGACATGGTGATCATCAGGCGCTACGAAGAGAGACTGGCGGCCGCTTATATGGAAGGCAAGCAACCCATCTTCAACATTGCGGCAGGCCCCGTCCCCGGCGAAATGCACCTGGCCGCCGGCCAGGAGCCCGTGGCGGTGGGCGTCTGTGCCCACCTCGCCCGTGAAGACGCCGTGGCCGGCACCCACCGCCCCCACCACTTCGCCATTGCCAAGGGCGTCGACCTGAACCGCATGACGGCGGAGATCTTCGGCAAGGTGACCGGCCTCGGCCGCGGCAAGGGCGGCCACATGCACCTCTTTGACCCCGAAGCCCACTTCGGCTGCAGCGGCATCATCGGGGCGGGCATCCCCCAGGCCGTGGGGGCGGCCCTGGCCTTCAAGAAGCTGAAGAAGCCCAACGTCGCCGTCGCCTTCTTTGGCGAAGGCGCCGCCAACCAGGGCTCCTTCCACGAGTCGCTGAACCTCGCCGCACTGTGGAAACTGCCGGTTCTCTTCATCGTGGAGGACAACGCCTGGGGCATCTCGGTCTCGAAGAGAGCGTCCACAGCCATCGCGTCGAACGCCGACCGTGCGGCGGCCTACGGCATCCCCGGCGTGCGCGTTGACCAAAACGATGCCATCGCCGTCCATGGGGCGGCGGGCGAAGCCGTGGCCCGGGCGCGTCGGGGCGACGGGCCCACCCTCATGGAGGTCAAGACCGACCGGTACTTCGGCCACTTCCAGGGCGACCCGGAAGTCTACCGGCCGAAGGATGAAGTAGCGGACCTGCGCCGGCAGGATCCCATCGACAAGCTCCGCACCTACCTGTTTACCCACGACATCGCCACCGAGGCCGAAGTCGCCCGACTGGACGCGGAGGCGCTGCAGAAGGTGGCGGAAGCCTTCGCCTTCGCCCGCCAGTCGGAGTATCCCGCCCCCGAGGAGGCGCTGCTCCACGTATTTGTGGAGACCGAGAGGAGGACCAGCCATGTCGGTTAAGACTGAGCGCAAGCTGACGATGTCGAAGGCCGTCGCCGAAGCGATCGCCCAGGAGATGGAGCGGGACGAGCGGGTCTTCGTGATGGGTGAGGATATCGGCACGTACGGCGGCATCTTTAGCGCCACCCAGGGGCTGCTGGAGAAGTTCGGCCCCGAGCGGGTCATGGATACGCCGATTTCCGAGACCGGCTTCCTGGGCGCCGCCCTGGGCGCTGCCATGGAAGGGATGCGCCCCGTCGCCGAGCTGATGTTCATCGACTTCTTCGGCGTCTGCATGGACCAGATCTATAACCACATTGCCAAGAACATCTATTTCAGCGACGGCAACGTCAAGGTGCCGCTGGTGATCACCACTGCGGCAGGCGCCGGGTACAACGACGCCGGGCAGCATTCCCAGGCACTGTGGGGCCTCTTTGCCCACGTGCCGGGGCTGAAGGTGGTCGCCCCCTCCACCCCTTACGACGCCAAGGGTTTGCTGATCGCGGCCATCCGCGATGACAACCCCGTGCTTTACATCTACCATAAGGGGCTGATGGGCCTCGGGTGGATGACGGTGGTGAAGGACGCCACCGGGCCGGTGCCCGAGGAGCCCTACGCGATCCCCCTGGGCAAGGCGGACGTCAAGCGGGAAGGCAAGGATGTGACGGTCGTCAGCCTCTCCATGGGCGTCTACCGGGCGCTGGAGGCGGCGGCGGAACTGGAGCGGGAAGGCATCAGCGCCGAGGTGCTGGATCTGCGGAGCCTCAAGCCGCTCGACCGGGAAGCCATCGTCGCCTCGGTCAAGAAGACCCATCGCCTGCTGGTGGTGGACGAGGATTACCTGAGCTACGGCATGAGCGGCGAGGTGGCAGCCACCGTGGCGGAGCAGGCGTTCGACTACCTGGAAGCGCCGGTGCGGCGGCTGGCGGTGCCGGATGTGCCCATTCCGTTCTCCCGGCCCCTGGAGCAGTTCGTGCTGCCTGATGCGGGCAAAATCGCCCGGGCGGTCCGGGAACTGCTGAAGGCCTGACCATGGCAGCCGTTCATGAGTTTTGCCTGCCCGAAGGCATCGGGCCCGCGGGCGCCGAAGGCGCCGTGATCAACTGGTTCAAGGACGAAGGGCAGCCGGTCAAGGCAGGCGAGCTGCTCCTGGAGGTCCAGTTCGAGAAAGTCGCCAGCGAGGTCTGCGCCCCGGCAGATGGCGTCTTGAGCCGGATTCTCTGCGCGCCGGGAGAGGCGGTGCGGGCAGGGCAGCCGCTCTGCCTGATACTCCCCGCCGCGGTCGAGCCCACTCGGGAAGTAAGGGCCACCCCCGCCGCCCGGCGGGTGGCCCGGGAGCTGAGCGGGGCCCAGCGGATCACCGGGGAACGCATGCTGCAGAGCCTCCGGGAGACCGCCCAGTTCACGCTGCTGCGCGAGGCCGTTGTGACCGCCCTGATGGCCCTGCGGGAGAAGGCGAGGCAGGCCGGGGATCCGTGGACGCTGAGCGATCTGCTGCACCGGGCCGTGGTGCTGGCCCTTGCGGAGCATCCCCTACTGCAGGCGGTGCACGCGGGGGATCACCTGGTCTTGCCTGAGGAGATTCACCTGGGCTTCGCCGTCGCCCGAGGCGACGACCTGCTGGTGCCGGTGATCCGCTCTGCGGGCGGGGCAGACCTGCGCCGGCTCTCTGCCGAGCGGCGGCGCCTGACCGCCGCCGTGCTGGGGGGACAGGCGGCCCCCGCTGACTTCGAGGGGGCGACCTTCACGGTCAGCAATCTCGGCCTGCTGGGGGCCGATGCCTTTACGCCCGTGCTCAATCCGCCCCAGCCGGCGATTCTCGGCGTGGGGCGGGCTGTGGAACGGCCCGTTGTGCGGGAGGGGCAGGTCGTCCCGGGCTGGGTGCTTACGCTTTGCCTGACTGTGGATCACAGGGTGATCAATGGGGCGCCGGCGGCGAGGTTCCTGGACCGGCTGGCGACGCTGTTGGGCGCCCCGGAGGGCTGGGTCTCCGTGTAGTCGTGTCGTCTGAATGGAGCGCCGGGGTCGAAGCCCCGGCGCTTTTCGTCATCCGGGCCAGACCCCAATAACCACTTAGTCTAATTGTTCAAACAATAACGAAGTAGGTTACCCGCTTCACCCCATATCAAATTGGTCACTAGAGGTCGCTTTCTTACCAAACTCTTACCATGGTATGTTTGGAACAAAGCAACAATTCACTCTACACAGAGCAAGGACTGGAGGTGAGATGCCATGCCAATCAGCCGGCGTAAATTCCTGAAGATCTCGGCAGCTGCGTCCCTGACCACCCTGCTCCTGGACAAGGCCGCCCAGGCCAAGGGCCAGCTGCGGGACAGCACTCGCAAACTGACGGCCGGGCAAGAGACCCGCACCATCTGCCCCTACTGCTCCGTTGGCTGCGGCATCGTGCTCCGGACGGACGGCGACCTGATCGTCAATGCCGAAGGCGACCCGGCCCACCCCATCAACGAAGGTGCGCTCTGCAGCAAGGGCTCCGCACTCTCCAACCTGCGGCAGATTTACCTCGAAGAAGGCAAGCCGGTCCTCAACCCGAAGCGGCTCACCAAGGTGCTCTACCGGGCGCCGGGCGCCGACCAGTGGGCGGAGAAGCCCTGGGACTGGGCCCTCGCGGAGATCGCCAAGCGCTTTAAGGCCACCCGGGATGCAACCTTTGAGCTGAAGGACCAGGCCGGCGTCACCGTCAACCGGACCCGGGCCATCGCCCACCTCGGCAGCGCCGCGCTCGACAACGAGGAGTGCTACGCCCTGGTGAAGATGCAGCGGGCCTTCGGGCTGCAGTCCATCGACCACGAGGCCCGCCTCTGACACTCGAGCACCGTGGCCGGTCTGGCCGCATCGTTTGGCAGAGGCTCCATGACCAACCACTGGATCGACTTCAAGAACGCGGACGTCATCCTCGCCATTGGCTGCAACCCGGCGGAGAACCATCCCGTCGCCATGAAGTGGATCGACCGGGCCAAACAAGAGCGCGGGGCCAAGCTGATCGTGGTTGACCCCCGCCTCTCCCGCACGGCCCTGCAGGCGGATATCTTCGCGAACCTGCGGCCCGGCACCGACATCGCCTTCCTCGGCGGGATGATCCACTACGCCCTGCAGACCGGACGCTACGACAAGGAGTACGTGACGGCCTACACCAACGCCGCCGCACTCGTCCACCCCGGCTACCGGTTTACGGACGGCCTCTTCTCCGGCGCGGGCGGCAGCGCGGGCGCCTTCGCGTATGACACGTCCACCTGGGTCTATCAGCGGGACGAGAAAGGCGCCATCAAGACCGACCCAACGCTGCAGGACCCGCAGTGCGTCTTCCAGTTGATGAATGCCCACTACAGCCGCTACGACGCCGAGACGGTCTGCCGCATTACCGGCACGCCCCGGGGCATCTTCGAGGAAGCCTGCAGCACCTTCACGGCGACGCACAAGCCAGGCAAGGTCGGCACGCTGCTTTACGCCATGGGCATCACCCAATCGACCCACGGGTCGCAGAACGTGCGGGCGACCGCCGTGCTGCAGCTGCTGCTCGGAAACATCGGTCGGGCCGGCGGCGGAGTGAACGCCCTGCGGGGCGAGTCGAACGTGCAGGGCTCGACCGACATCGGCCTCCTCTACCACCTGCTGCCCGGCTATAACCCCTATCCCACCGCCGGGCGGGACCCGACCCTGGCGAAGTACATCGCCATGGAAGTGCCCAGGACCAGCTACTGGACCAACCGGGACAAGTTCCTGATCTCGATGCTGAAGGCGTGGTGGGGCGACAAGGCCACAAAGGCCAACGATTTCGCCTACGACTACCTGCCCAAGGCAGACGGGGGCAACCATTCGCACATCGGCATTTTCGAGGAGATGGCCGCCGGCAAGATCAAGGGCCTCTTCTGCTGGGGCCAGAACCCGGCGGTGGGCGGCCCCAACTCGAGCGCGGCCCGGGCGGCACTGCAAAAGCTGGACTGGCTGGTCTGCGTCGACCTGTTCGAGAACGAGACGGCCGGGGTCTGGAAGGCGCCGGGCGTCAAGCCCGCTGATGTGAAGACAGAGGTCTTCCTGCTGCCGGCCGCGGCCTCCTTCGAGCGGGAAGGGAGCCTGACCAACTCCGGGCGCTGGCTGCAGTGGCGGTGGCAGGCCCTCAACCCGCCCGGCGAGGCCAAGCGCGACCTCTGGATCATCGACCGGCTCTTCCGGGCCGTCCGCAAGGCCTACTATGACAGCATGCAGGGCGCCTTCCCCCAGCCGATTTTGGACTTGCATTGGGATTACGGCGACGAGCCCGATGTGGCCAAGGTCGCCCTGGAGATCAACGGCTACACCGTGGCCGACGGCAAGCCGGTACTGAATTTCAGCAAGCTGCTGGCAGATGGCTCCACCGCCTGCGGCAACTGGATTTTCAGCGGCTACTACAACGACCTCGCCAACCCGCCCGTCAAGCGGCGGGAGGCGGAGAAAGCGGGCATCGGGCTGCATCCGAACTGGGGCTTCGCCTGGCCGCTCAACCGGCGGGTGCTGTACAACCGGGCCTCGGTCGACCCCGGGGGGGCGCCCTGGGGCGGCGACGACCGCTGGGTGCTCCGCTGGGACGGCACGCAGTGGCTGTCACGGGACGTATCAGACTTCGGCATCAAGGACGCGGCGGGCAAGTGGATCCCCCCCGCCACCTCGGCGGCAAACCCATTTATCATGCAGGCGGACGGCAAGGGGCATCTGTTCAGCGACACCGCCCTCAAGGACGGCCCGTTCCCCGAGCACTACGAACCCGTGGAGAGCCCGGTGCGCAACCTCCTCTCCTCCACGCAGTCCAATCCGGCGGCGGCCGTCTGGAAGAGCGAGATGGGCAAGGTCGCGGCGGGGGCCACCGCCGAGTACCCGTTCGTCGGCACGACCTACCGGGTGACTGAGCATTTCCAGTCCGGCACGATGACCCGCAACAGCCCGTGGCTCTGCGAGCCGCAGCCGGAGATGTACGCGGAGATCTCGGCACTGCTGGCCAACGAGTTGGGCGTGGCGCACGGCGATCTGATCCGGGTCAGCACGGTGCGGGGTGCCGTGGAAGTCCGGGCGCTGGTCCGCACCCGGGCGCACCGGCTGCTGGTCGACGGCAGGCCGGTGGAGATCGTGGGCCTGCCCTGGCACTTCGGCTTCGCCGGTCTGGCCACGGGGGCGACGGCCAACGATCTGACGCCCAGCGTGGGCGACGCCAATACGAGCATTCCGGAGTACAAGGCGTTTCTCTGCAACGTGGCGAGGGTACTGGAGGGATGATGCGTGGGCAAGGGCGTGCTTGTAGATGTAACCAAGTGCATCGGCTGCCGCGGCTGCCAGATGGCCTGCAAGCAGTGGAACGAGATCCCGGCTGAGAAGACCCGCTTCACCGGCGGCACCAACCCGCCCACGATCACCCCGAAGTCCTGGACCCGGATTGACGCCCGCAAGGTGATTACGGGCGAAGGCGAGGAGACATGGCGGTTCGTCAAGAGCCAGTGCATGCACTGCGAGTACCCGCCCTGCGAGGCGGGCTGCCCGGTGGGCGCCATCACCAAGACGGCGGACGGCCCCGTGGTCTACGACCCGGAGCGCTGCATCGGCTGCCGGTACTGCCTCTACGTCTGCCCATACGACGGCCCGGCCTTCCAGTGGGACGAGCGCTTTGGGCTCAAGCGCAAGTGCCTGCTCTGCGATGATCGGATCGCGGCCGGCATGGGGCCCGCCTGCGTGACCGCCTGCCCGGTGGGCACGCTGACCTTCGGCGAGCGCAATGAGCTGATCGCCCGCGCGGAGAAGCTGATCGCCGAGCACCCGGAGAAGTACATCAACCACATCTATGGTAAGGATGAACTCGGGGGCACTTCGTGGCTGTACATTTCGGATGTGCCCTTCGCCGAGCTGGGGCTGATGCCCAAGGCGAAGCAGCCGCTCCCGACCCTTGTGCAGCCGGCGATGGCGGCGGTGCCCTGGGTGGCTCTGACCGTCGGCGGCTTGATGAGCGGCCTCTACTTCTACACCCACCGGCGCGAGCAGGTGGCGGCGGCCGGGAAGGGGCGTGAAGATGCATGAGCACGGCGCGCAAGATCCTGCTGGCGCTGGTCGGCATCGGGCTGGGGGCCGTGATCTACCGCTTCGTCTATGGGCTGGGGGCGGCCACGAACCTGAGCGACAAGTTTCCGTTCGGCATCTGGATCGCGTTTGATGTGATGGTCGGGGTGCCGCTCGCGGCCGGCGGGTTCACCATCGCCCTGGTCGTGTATGTGCTGAATCTGAAGCGCTACCGCCCGCTGGTGCGCCCGGCGATTGTGACAGCGTTCATCGGCTACCTGCTGGCTGCGTCGGCCATCTTCGTCGATATTGGCCAGCCGCAGCGGATCTGGCATCCGATCTTCTTTTGGAATCTGCATTCGCCGATGTTCGAGGTGGCAGCGTGCGTCATCACGTATTTGACCGTGCTGGCGCTGGAGTTCAGCCCGATGTTCTTTGAGAGCCGCCGCTGGGAGCGGGCCCTGCGGGTCGTGCGGGGGCTGATGATTCCCATGGTCGTGCTGGGGATCATCCTCTCGACGATGCACCAGTCCTCTCTGGGCTCGCTGCTGCTGATGACCGCCGGACGGCTGCATCCGCTCTGGTACACGCCGTGGCTGCCGGTCTTCTTCTTAATGTCGGCGGTGGCGACGGGGCTCGCGATGGTGACGGTGGAGGCGCAGATCAGCGCCCGCGCCCACGGCCGGGGCATCGAGATGCCGCTGCTCAGTTCGATTGCCAAGGGGACGTGGTGGGTGCTGGCCGTGCTGTTCGCGGCCCGGATGACGGACCTGTGGTACGGCGGGAGATTGGGCTATGTGCTGGAGGGCAGCCCGGAGAGCATCATGTTCCTGTTCGAGATGGCCCTGGGCTTTGTGGTGCCGCTTTTTCTCCTGGCGATGAAGGGGATTCGCAGGAGCGCTGACGGGTTGCTCTTCGCGCAGGCCTTCGTGCTGGTCGGCACGATCTTCAACCGGTTCAACTCGGCCATGATCGGAATGGCGTCGGATCTGGGCGGGCGGTATTTCCCAAGTGTGGTGGAACTGCTGGTCACGGTGGGGTTTGTAGCGACGGGGGCGCTGCTCTATGCGCTCGCGGTTGATCATCTGCCGGTGTTTGTGCACGCTGCCCGCGATGAGACGGGGGCGCATGCGGCTGATTGAGGCGACCGGGCCGGCAGGGCAGGTCGCGCAGTGCGCCGGGGAGAGTCTCCCCGGCGCACTGGTTGTTTAGTTCAGGCGTTGTTCCAATCGGATGATGCGGTCGGCCGCCTTCATCAGATAGGCCTCGTCGGCAAATTCGGCGATGCCGGTCACGCTTGCGAGCAGTTGCCCGAAGAGCCCGATCTTCAGCCAGCCGTTCTGCACGGGGAAGGCGCAGGCGATGCCGGTCTCGTAGAGGGCCGTGAGGACGGGGGGCGTATCGGGTTTTTTCCGGGCCATGTCGTGGCGCAAGTACTGCTCTGCTGCCGGTCCGATGCGGCGGGCTGCGTGCACGGCGCCTTCCGCCAGCAGGGCGCCGGGGCCCCGGCGCTCGCCAATCATCCGGATCAGTTCCGCCGTGGCGGCGGCGTCGCCCCGGGTCAGGGCCAGGCCGCCGGTATCGGCTTTCGTGAGAATGCCGTGCTCATACAGGTTGGTGGCGAGTGCGACGGCTTCGGAAGTGCTGATTGCGTCCAGCCCGTACTCGTCACAGAGTTGATGCGCCGGTTGCTGTTCGCACCGGGCCACCCGATCGCACACGATGGAACAGGCATGGCAGCCGGACTCCCTCGGGCGGGCGCCGCCTTCGGGTACATCCTTGAGTTGGCGCTGCACGGCGCGCGTGAACCCTTCCTGATCGTGAACGGGTACGCGCTCGCCCCGGTGCAGGAGAATCGCCTTCAGGCGCTTGGCGCCCATGACGGTGCCCACGCCGTCCCGGGCGGCGATGCGCCGGTGGCTGATTATGCCAGCGTAGCGGACGAGCCGTTCCGCCGCCGGCCCGATGCAGGCGATGCGGGCGCCTCGGCCGTAGCGCTGCCAGAGGGCCTCCTGGGTCTCCCAGGGCGTCTTGCCCCACAGGTCGGCGGCCGGGCGAATTGCCACCCGGGGGCCGTCAATGTCGAGAAAGACCGGTGCATCGGCCTTCCCTTCGGTGATGATGCAGTCATAGCCGTTGCGCCTGAGCCAGGCGCCGAAGTCGGCGCCGCCCACGGCCCGCCCGTAGCGGCCCGTCAGCGGGCTGATGGTCAGGGCCATCCAGCGGGCGCAGGATTGGGCGGCGGTGCCCGCCAGGGGCCCGACTGCGAAGATGAGCTTGTTGTCGGGGCCCAGGGGGTCGGCGCCTGCCGGTGCTGCCTCGGCCAGGAGGCGGGCGCCGATGCCCCGGCCGCCTATGTATTCGCGGGTCAGGTCGGGCGGGAGGTTGGCTTGGGTGGCGGTGCGGGTCGTCAAGTTGATGCGCAGGATACGGCTGGCCATGGTGGGCATCACCCCGCTTGGAACCATTATACCGCGCATTACATTTGCATTACAGCGAAAAGTTAGACACAGAGAAAGTTTGACGCGTCTTCCGGGCGGCGCACGTTTGTCACCGCGCCGTCCGGCGGCGCACCGTCGTCATCGCGCCGTCTGGCGGCGCACCGTCGTCATCGCGCCGTCCGGCGGCCGACGCCGCCTTGTACTTGATGCTCGCCAGCTCCAGTACGTCCATCAGCGGCTCATGGCCAGCAAGGTTGCGCAGCGGCATACTCCGGCCGATCTTTCGGGTGATTCCCTGGAGCGTCAGGTCAGCCCCGTCGATGATCACCAAATGGACTCCTTCATGGAGGCAGATCCCAGCCTTAATCAGGTCACGCAAGTGCTGCGGGTTTTCTCTTGAGAACCCGGCCACCATACGCAGATGCTGGTCGCCGTTGTATTCGAACGCGACGCTCGGCGGGTAGTAGCGGTCGAGTTCCAGCCGCTCTCCCGTCAGCGGGTTTACCAGGAAGCCCGGCCTGGCGTTGTCGGTGTACTCGTCCGAGTCGATCAGGAGCGACAGATATTCCTGCATGATCGCCTCTCCACCTACTTGGCCCGAATGAGGCGCCGCTCTGCGGCGGCGGCTTCCGCCTGGCTGCGGATTAGCTCGGGAGTGCCCAATGTGAAGGTAATCGGCTTGAGCCGGTTTTCCTGGGTAACCCGGACCCACCCGGCGCCTGTCAAGTCGGCGATGGCCTGCTTGAGGGTACTGCGGGAGAGGTGGGTCAGAGCGCGGAGTGAGGCATAGGAGAACCGGCCGCTCGCTCCACGAAAGTCCGGTGTCGCCTGCAGCAGGCCATAGAGCACTTTGGTCTGAGCCCCGACAGAACGGTCGGCGAGCAGGGCGCCTGGTACCGTGACCAGGGCGCCGCCGCGGGTGCGGCTGAAGGCCGGAACCTTGGCCAGTCCATGACGGATGGTGTTCGGCGACAGGCCGGTATGAGCTCTCAGCTGCGCTGGGCCATCGTCAGGGTGACGACGCTGGGTCATCCATATGACTTTTGTCGTGGCCGTTTGATCAGGGTCGAGTAGCAAGGAGACCGGCACTTGAACCCCCCGGTTGTCCAAAGGCGTGAACCTCCGTTTTTAGCATAATCAGGTAATTCGTGTTGGTTGACTGAGGTTCCTGGTATCCTGTGCGGGTTTTTGCGCGTATGAAGGCGGAAAGCGGGCGCAAAAAGCGACGGAGGACGGCTCGGATCCGAGTTTCGAGCCCAAAACCCAGGTGGAAGAGCGGCTCCGCCGATTTTTGCGTGACAAAGTGGGCGGCCCACCTCAAAAACCAGCAGAGTGCACCCCGGCCCCGGCGGGCGTCCTGGGCCAATCCACCGGGCTGCAGGTCGGCAGCAGGTCGGCGTAGGGGTTCACGGGCCGGGCAGTCTAAATTACTTCCATCGTGGCCGTGTGGTCAAGAACCGGTACCTGAGCGCTTTGACGGCTTGGTAGTCCGTGCTGACTGTTTTGGCTTCCTCGGGCCTCTCTGTCGGTTTTTGCGCGTGGGAAGGACGAAACCGGGCGCGAGAACCAGCGGAGGTCGGCTCGGATCCGAGTTTCGAGCCCAAGACCCACGTGGACGGGCTGCTCCGCCGATTTTTGCGCGACTAAGTGGGCGGCGCTCCTCAAAAACCAGCAGAGGGCGCCCGGACGTGGGCGCCTCGACCCCGGCGGGCGCCCCGGCCCGGGAGGGGCCCTGGGCCAATGCACCTGGCTGCAGGTCTTGAGCAGGCCACACTCCGACAGACCGGCGTGGGGGGGCATGGGGCACAAATTACTTCTATCGTGGCCGTGCGGTCAAAATGAAGCTCTACGCCGCCCGGCACTTGAGCTCTTGGACGGCTTTTGTTGGTAGCTCGTGGTGACTGTTTTGGCTTCCTCGGGCCTCTCTGCCGGTTTTTGCGCGTGCGAAGGACGAAACCGGGCGCAAGAACCAGCGGAGGTAGGCTCGGATCCGAGTTTTGGGCCCAAAACCCACGTGGACGGGCTGCTCCGCCGATTCTTGCGCGACTAAGTGGGCGGCGCTCCTCAAAAACCAGCAGAGGGCGCCCGGTGGGCGCCACGGCCCCCGCGGGCGCCCGCCAGGGGGATGTACTGGAGAACGGCGGCGTGGTGCCGGCGGGACTACTGGACAACCCCGAGGTGAAGAAGGCCTATCTGGGCGGGTAGCCCGGAGGCGCGTGAAGAAGCCCCTCGCCGCGACTGGCGGCAAGGGGCTTCCATTCGGCGGAGGGTGTTGACTCAAACGACTCGCCAGGACCGCGAGCGGGCAATGGCAGCCAGCTCCCGGTCCGGGTCTACGACCACCGGCTGTCCGACACGCTCCAGCATGGGCAGGTCCGGAAGCCCGTCGCTATACGCATACGAGCCAGCCCAATCAATGCCCCGGCCAGCGGCGGCTTCGACCCGCTCCAGTTTCCCGGCGCCATGGCAGACATCGCCGCTGAGGCCGCCCGTGTACCGTCCGTCCGCTACGGCCACACGCGTCCCTACCCAGCGCTCAGCATGCACCAGCGGCGCCAGTTCTGCGAGCAGCGGCTCGATGGCGGTGGAGGCCAGACAGATCTCCCGCCCGGCCCGCCTGTGTTCATCCAGCTCGGTAACCAGAGCTGTGCGAATCCGGGGCGCCAGGCGCCGGCAGGCTGCGCTCATCAAGGCCTGCACTTCTGGGACGGCAGCACCGGCCAGCAGCCAGGCCATGCCCCGGGCCCACCGGACCTGATTCTCCATCCGGTTTGTCAAATGCAGCCGGCGCAGCAGTTGATATGGCAGCCGGCTGCACAGCAGCCCGACCAGCCGCCAGCGGCGCCATCCCCGCTGCCACAACTCTTTCAGGAGTGACGTATAGGACTGCCCGTCGATCAGAGTGCCGTCCACGTCGACCAGCACCAGCCGGAGCGGCATGTCGTGTGACCCAGCCAATATCTCACCCCCCGCGAAGTGCGTCACGATTTCCACAATCACACTTGTTTTTCCTTGCACCTACCTATCCATATGGGTAGTCTTTTTTGGGAATATACAAAAACGGCCCGCAAATTTCGTTGATAGAGTTGAACGCAGTCGGAAGCAGGAGGGAACCCCATGCCAAGCTTTGACGACCCCATACCGGCCCTGCCGGAGCTGTTTGTCGACCGGCGCGGGGAGCAGTTCCTGCTGCTCAACCCCCGGGGGCCGCGCTGGTGCATGGGCTCCAGACTTGCCGCGGTCTTCGCCGAACTCTGCGACGGGCGCCGAACCCTCCGGGATATCCATGCCCTCATGGCGCCCCACTTCCGGGGGTTGACCCCTGAGCACCTGGCAGAGGTCAGCGACGGCCTCACCGGCCTGCACTTCTTTGAAGAGGGCTGGCGGGTGCCGCGGACAGCGCTCTGGAACGTGATCTTCAACCTGACCCGCACGTGCAACCTGCAGTGCCCTTTCTGTTACTACGACAGCGGACCCGCCGCCGGCAAACCGGCGGGCGGCGAACTGACCGCTGCGGAATGGATCCGGGTCGCCGGGGAGGTTGCCGCCGTCAACTCCGAAGCCAAAATCTACGTGATGGGCGGCGAGCCCCTGATCCGCAAAGATGCGCCGGCAATCATTGAAGGCATCGCCCGGCACGGGCTGAACATCCGGCTCGTCACCAACGGCATGCTGATCACACAGGAACTGGCCCGCCGCCTGGCGGTCGTGCCCAAGCTGACGGTTCAGGTCAGCATCGACAGCATCCTGCCGGACGAGAACGCCCTGACCCGGGGCCCGGACCATCTGCCCAAAGCGCTGAATGCCGTGCGTTGGCTCAAGGCGGCGGGCGCCGAGGTGCTGGTCTCGGCGACTGTCACGCAGACGAACCGCTGGAACCTCTGGCGACTGCAGGCCCACCTCGCCCGCATGGGCGTAAGGTTTCGCTCCTCCTTCTTCTTTGTGGGCGGCGAACGGTCCCAATCGGCAGAAGGGCGCCTGGCCCTCAGCCCGGACGATCTGTGGATGACAGCCCTGCACACGGCTCGCCACGGCAGCGCCAACCTCACGTCGCTGGCCGCCGCCCGCCTGGAGCCCGGCGTCGTCCGTTCCAGCTGCGGCGTCGGCTTCGGCACGCTTTCCATCGCCCCGGACGGCCAGATCTTCCCCTGCAACCACCTGACCGCACCGGACCAATTGCTGGGCAGCGTCCGGAACCTGCCGATCGCGACCATCGCCGCCGCAGGCGGCGAAACCTACCGCGCCGTGGATGTGGATCAGACGCCGGGCTGCGCCGAATGCCCGGTGCGCTACATTTGCACCGGCGCATGCAAGGCCAGCGCGAGCCACGCGTACGGGACCATGCAGACCCCGCCCCCGGACTGTGCGTTCCGCCGGCGGGCCTGTCTGGAGACCCTGTGGACTGATGTGCTGGGCGATGCGTATGAACTGCCGGCGGAATCGCCTGTAGTGCAGTGAGAAAGGGGTGTCGGAGCAATGGAGACCAGGAAGGGTCTGGAGGCGCTGAAGCAGGACGTAAAGACCAAAGATGATGTGCGGAGCCTCTTCCAGAAGGACCCGGCGCAGGTGTTTGTCGACTATGGCCTGGCTGAGAAAGTTTCGGATGTGAAGGTCACAAAGCTGACCGAAGGAGCGGCGGCGTCCCGCGGCCCCACCACGAACATCAAGTGTGCCTGTGGGTGTGCGTTCACCGTCGAACTGGAAGCGGAGAACTAGCTGAACAAAGTGCAGAGGGGGCTCCCGCCCCCTCCGCACCTACCTCTCCCTGCCTGTTGCGATGCAGTGCGCCACGTCACGGCGGACAAGCCGCCGTGCCCATGACAAGTAAAGGTTCCTCACATCCAGAAGCGAGCGAGCCGGCGGATTTCCGCCGGCTCGCTTACGCTTTACTCTTCAATCGTCGTCAGATCACCGGGATCCAGCCCCAGCTCCTGGGCCTTCAGCACCCGGCGCATGATCTTGCCGGACCGGGTCTTGGGCAGCTTGGCGACAAAGGTGATCTCAGAGGGCGTGGCAATGGCGCCCAACTGATGGCGCACGTGGCTGGTCAGGGCTTGGGACAGGTGCTCACTGGGTTCGTGCCCGGCCCGCAGAATCACAAACGCCTTGATCGCCTCGCCCTTGACCGGGTCCGGCTTGCCAATCACCGCCGCTTCACCCACGGCGGCGTGGCTGACCAGCGCGCTCTCCACATCAGCCGTCCCAATCCGGTGGCCCGCTACGTTCAGCACATCATCGGCCCGGCCCAGCACCATAATGTAGCCGTCTTCATCCACCGTGGCCACGTCGCCGGCCGTGTAGACCCCGGGGATCATCTGCCAGTATTGCTCATAGCGTTCCGGGGCGCCCCAGACGGTGCGGAACATGTGGGGCCACGGCCCCCGCAGGCAAAGCAGCCCGCCCTGGTTGGGTCCCACGGGCCTGCCTTCCCGGTCCAGCACCTCGGCGATGATGCCCGGGAACGGCTTCCCCGCCCGCCCCGGCCGGGACGGATAGCTGGGCAGCGTCCCGATGGTGGGCGCCGCCGTCTCGGTCTGCCACCAGTTGTCCAACACCGGCCCACGTCCCTGCATGATGTGCTCCAGCGCCCAGAGCTGCGCCTCGGGGTTGAGCGGCTCGCCGGCACAGTTCACAATGCGCAGGCTGGAGAGATCGTACTTCTTGGGGTACTCCGCTCCAAACCGCATGAACATCCGCAGGGCTGTAGGCGCTGTGTACATTTTGGTGACCTGAAGCCGCTCTACCAGCTCCCAAATGACGCCGGGATGGGGATAATCCGGGGCGCCCTCCCGCACGACGATGGTGGAACCTGCCACCATGGGGCCGTAGACCATGATCGAATGGCCGACGATCCAGCCGATGTCCGACGTGCAGAAGTAGACGTCATCTTCCTTGATGTCGCAGGCCATCCGCCAGATGTGCTGGGTACCGACCATGTAGCCGCCGTGCGTATACGCCACGCCCTTGGGCGTGCCGGTCGATCCCGACGTATAGAGTATGAAGAGCCAGTCCTCGCTCTCCATCGACTCACAGGGCGTATTGTAGTCGCCCATGGCCATCAGGTCGTGCCAGTCAATCTCCCCGTTCGTGAAAGCGATTTCCGGCTCCACCCGGCGCAGCACCACCACTTTTTCCACCAGCGGGTTGCCTTCGGTGGCCTCGTCCACAATGGACTTCAGCCCCACCCGCTTGCCCCGGCGGATGCCAACGTCGGCGCAGAGCACGAACCGGGCCTGCGCATCTTCGATGCGCTGGCGCAGGGCGCCAGCGCCCAGGCCCGCGTAGACGACGCTGTGCACCGCCCCGATGCGCGCGCAGGCGAGCATGGCCATGATCCCCTCCGGCGTCAGGGGCATGTAGATGATGACCCGGTCGCCCCGGCCGACGCCCAGCTTGCGGAGGCCCCCCGCCAACCGGGCCACCTGCCGCCGCAGCATCTGGTAAGTGAAGACCTGTTCGCGGCCGTCCTCCCCCACCCAGATCAGCGCGGCCTTGTTGCGGCGGGCGCCATCCGCATGGCGGTCCAGCGCGTTGTAGCAGATGTTGGTCTGCCCGCCCGCGAACCACTTCGCATGGGGATACTGCCAGTCCAGGACCTGATCGTAGGGCTTGAACCAGTCCACTTCGGTCCTTGCCACCCGGTCCCAGTACGCCACGGCGTCCGCCATGGCGCCGGCATAGCAGGCTTCATAGTCCGGTACAACCGCTGACCGGACGAGCTCGGCCGGAGGCATGATCTTCTTCCCGGACTGCATCAAACCCGCGAAGCTGCTCACGTCAAGCCCCCTCCTGTTCTTCGTACTGCGACTTGAGGTGGGCAACCACCGTGGGGTCGGCCAGCGTGGTCGTATCGCCCAGCGCCCTGCCCTCAGCGATGTCCCGCAGCAGCCGACGCATGATCTTGCCGGAGCGAGTCTTGGGCAGGTCGGCCGAGAAGAAGATCTCCTCGGGCCGCGCCAGTGCCCCGATTTTGGCGGCCACGTGCTTCTTCAGTTCACTCACCAACTCGGTGTTCCCCGCAATTCCATCCTTGAGCGTAACGAAGGCCGAAATCGCCTGGCCCTTCATCTCGTGAGCCCGCCCGATGACGGCCGCCTCGGCCACCTTCGGGTGGTCGACCAGCGCTGATTCGACTTCCATGGTGCCAATGCGATGCCCGGAGACGTTGATGACGTCATCGACCCGGCCGATGATCCAGAAGTAGCCGTCTTCATCCCATTTGGCGCCATCGCCGGTGAAGTACGTGCTCGTGTCAAACCGGGAGAAGTACTGCGCCGCGTAGCGCTGGTCGTCGCCCCAGACCGTGCGGAGCATGGCCGGCCACGGGCTCTTGACGACGAGGTAGCCGCCGGAGCCGTAGGGCACCCTCTCCCGGCGTTCGTCAACGATCTCCATTTCGATGCCCGGGAAGGGCCGGGTGGCGCTGCCCGGCTTGGTGGCGGTCACGCCCGGCAGCGGCGTGCACATGATGGCGCCTGTCTCGGTCTGCCACCAGGTGTCGACGATCGGGCACCGCCCGCCGCCGATCTGCTCGTGGTACCACATCCAGGCCTCCGGGTTGATTGGCTCGCCCACGGTCCCCAGCAGCCGCAGGCTCGACAGATCGTACTTCGCCGGCCACTCGGGGCCCCAGCGCATGAAGGAGCGAATTGCCGTCGGGGCCGTGTAGAAAATGCTGACCCGGTACTTTTCGATGAGTTCCCAGAACCGGCCCCGGTCGGGGTAGTCGGGCGTGCCCTCGTACATCAGAACGGTAGAGCCGTTGGCAAGCGGCCCGTAGACGATGTAGCTGTGACCAGTCACCCAACCGATGTCGGCCGTGCACCAGTAGACGTCCGAGTCCTTGATGTCGAAGACGTACCGGTGGGTGGCCGTCACGCCCGTCAGGTATCCGCCGGTGGTGTGCAGCACGCCTTTGGGCTTGCCGGTGGACCCTGAAGTATAGAGGATGAACAGGGGATCCTCGGCGTCCATGACTTCGGCCTCATGGCGGTGCCCCGCGTTGCGCATCAGGGTGTGATACCAGACATCCCGGTCGGGAACCCAGCCGTGCTCCACCAGCGACTCGTGGCCGATGCGCTTGACGACGATCACCCGCTCGACGCAGGGCGCCTCGGCCAGCGCCTGGTTGGCAATCGCTTTCATCGGCACGATGTTGCCGCGCCGGTAGCCGCCGTCTGCCGTAATCAAGAGTTTGGCCTGGCAGTCGTTGATGCGGTCCCGCAGGGACTCGGCCGAAAACCCGCCGAAGACCACGCTGTGCACCGCCCCGATGCGGGCGCAGGCCAGCATCGCCACGGCCGCTTCGGGGATCATGGGCATGTAGATGGTGACGCGGTCGCCCTTCTTCACGCCCTGTGCGATCAGGACGTTGGCGAACTTCGACACTTCGCGGTGAAGGTCGCCGTAGGTAAGCACTTGCTCTTCCCCGGGCTCCCCTTCCCAGATAATTGCGGCCTTGGTCCGCCGCCACGACGACAGGTGGCGGTCCAGGCAGTTATAGGCGACGTTCAGTTTCCCGCCGGTGAACCACTTGGCAAAGGGCGGGGTCCACTCCAGGACCTTGTCCCACTTCGTAAACCAGTGCAGTTGCTCCGCCTGGGCGGCCCAGAACCCTTCCCGATCGCGGGCGGCGAATTCGTAGAGGCTCTCATCGCTGACGGCAGCCTGCGCCCTGAATGCAGCAGAGGGTGCAAACTGACGGGTTTCGTTCAGCAGCGCTTCAAATTGATGGTCGGTCATGCGCCATCCTCCTTTCGGATAACCCCTGCCCGGTCGCCCGGGCAGGGGTTGCTGCAACATCAGTCGCCTGTGGCAGGGGCAGGCTGGCTGCCCGGCTTGACTTCGTCCCAGATGATGTGGTGGTTGGTCTCCCTCAAGAACAGGCCGCCGACGATAAAGGTGATGGCGGCGATGGTCATGGGATAGTACAGGCCGGCGTAGATGTTGCCGGTGGCAGCGACGATCGCCGTGGCGATGAAGGGTGTGAGGCCGCCGAAGACGCCGTTGCCGATGTGATACGGCAGCGAGAGCGACGTGTAGCGGATCTTGGCGGGGAAGACTTCCACCAGGAAGGCGGCGATGGGGCCGTAGACCATGGTCACATAAACGAGCTGGACGAAGACGAGGCCGACGAGGATGATGGGGCTCCCGGCGTTGGCCTTCATGGCATGGTAGATCGGGAGGAGGGTCAGGACGGCCAGCAGGTTGCCGGCCATCATGATCTTCTTGCGGCCGATCCGGTCCGAGAGCCACCCGAAGAAGACGAAGAGCGGGGCGCCCAGGAGGAGGGCCGCGCCCATGATCATGTTCGCCTGGACGAGCGGCACCTTCAGCGTGCCCTGCAGGAAAGTCGAAGCGTAGAACTGTCCGGTGTACCAGACCACGCCCTGGCCGGCGGTGGCGCCGAAGAGCGCCAGGGCCATCATGCCCCAGTTCTTGCCGCTGCCCAGGGTGTCCTTGATGGGCGCCTTGGAGGACTTGCCTTCCGCCTTCAGCTTGCTGAAGAGCGGCGACTCCTTCATGCTCATCCGGATGTAGGTGGAGAGCGCCACCAACAGGAGCGAGAGCAGGAACGGAATCCGCCAGCCCCAGGCCTCGAACTGCTCCTTGGGAATCCACATCCGGACGGCCAGGATGACGAAGAGCGAGACGAAGAGGCCCGCCGTGGCGGTGATCTGGATGAAGCTGGTGTAGAAGCCGCGCTTGTTGTCCGGCACGTGTTCAGCCACGTAGACGGCAGCGCCGCCGTACTCGCCGCCCAGGGCCAGGCCCTGCAAGGCCCGGAGGAGGACCAGAATGACCGGCGCCCAAACGCCTATGGTGGCTGAGGTCGGGACAAGGCCGATTGCCGCGGTTGCACCGCCCATGATCAGGAGCGTCATCAGGAATGCGAACTTGCGCCCGATCAGGTCGCCGATGCGGCCGAAGAACAGGGCGCCGAAGGGGCGGACCACAAAGCCCACACCGAACGTGGCCAGCGTGTTGAGCAGCTGGGCGGTGGGACTGGCTGTGGGGAAGTACAGAGGCCCGATGATGAATGCAAGACTGCCGAAGATGTAGAAATCGTACCATTCGATCACGGTGCCGGCCGCGGAAGCCCAGATTACTTTCCAAATCGCCTTTTCCGAAACAATATGACCCTGCTGGACACTCGCCGTCGCTGAACTCATCGCACCTTCCCCTTTCTCCCCCATAGAAGTTGTGACTCTATTACTCTCTGCCAACCCCTGATCTGTGGTCTGGAGTTCCTCCTTCCCCACATTCGGTTGCGTGAATATTAGACCTAACACGATGATAATCCTTTCTTATAATTTGTATAAGCGAAAACCACGGTTGAACATCTTCATTTGCGAAGTGAACGGCGATTTTGCGGAGGTGAATGGTGATTCAGAACAGGCACAGACGGAAAGCGCCGGTGGTTTTTACCACCGGCGCCGGATTGCTTCTGTTTATTTGCTCGATCAATCGGATGGATGCAGGCGCGCGGCCCGTTCACTGGCAGTGCCGTGAATACGCGCCCAGATGGCATCGATATTCGCCGGCAGGTTGTGCCGGTCCAGCAGTGAAATGGCGTACATGACGGCAAAGGCCGCCGGGGCCGTGACTATGGCAGGAAAAGTAAGGGCACCGAGCGCATGAAGCCCGCCGGGAGCCTCGGCCCAGGTGCTGTGCAGCACGTTGGCCACGATCAGGACGACCGAACCGCCCCCGCCCACCACCATACCTGCCAGGGCAGCCCGGGTGGTGGTCCTGCGCCACCAGATTCCCATGAAAAGCACCGGGAAAAAGCCGCCGCCGGCGACCGCGAGGGCCCAGGTCACCATGAGTGCAATCAGGGCCGGGTACGCCCGGTTCAGTTCAAGCGACGGCAGACCCAGGCTCAGGGCCATCCCCAATGCGGCCATCAGGACCACGGCGGCCCGCCCCACCGCTACTTTTCGCCTTTCTGAGCAGCCCGGGTCGATGTACTTCTCGTACAGATCATGTCCCCAGGAGGCTGCCGAAGCGATCAGAAGGCCGCCCATGGTACTGAAAGCTGCGGCAAAGGCCCCCACAGCGACCAGGCCCAAACCGAAATTGCCGCCCATCGACTGGGCCAGAAACGGCATGACCGCATCCGGATTGGCCAGGATCCCATCGACCACCTGTCCGATGAACGCGCCTGTCTCCCGCCCGGGGCTCAGTTCCGGGATCAGCGCCCGCCCCAGGACCCCCGCCACTGCCGCGAGCACGTAAAAGGCGGCTACGAACACCAGCACATACACCGTCGTAATACGGGCCCCGGCGCCTGAGCGGTTGGTGTAGAACCGGTTCATGATGTGCGGCAGGCTGGAGGTCCCCATGATCAGGGTCAGCACCACGGAAAACTGGTCCAGCCAGTTGTAGCGGCCGCCCGGTTCGCCAAACCGCATGGACCTGCCCGTAAGCTTGCTGGTCACGGGCAGCAGTACGGTGACCTGGGTTTCGGGGTCAGCCATGTGCGGCTCGATTTCAGTGCGCCAATAATGATCGCTCATGAACGCCTGGGCGCCGGTCGCCGCCAGATCCTTCACCGGCAGGACCACCGGTGCCACCAGGGTCTCCTGGCCGACCAGGCTGACGGCACGCCGGTACTCCGCGGCGTAAAGCAGCCCCAGAAAGACCACTGCCGCCATGGCAAGAAAGAGCACGGTGAACTGCACCATCTGATTCCAGGTGGTGCCCCGCATGCCGCCCAGTGCCGAGAAGAAGAGCATCAGAACGGTGGTCAAGGTTACGCCCGTAACGTAGGCACTGAGGCCCGCGAAGCCGCGCCCCACTAACATCTCCCACATCTGCCCCACCACCAGCATCTGCGGTGTCAGGTAGAGCAGGCAGATCAACTGCACCATCAGCACCGACATGATTCGCACGCCGGAACTCTGAAACCGCGCAGTCAGAAAGTCGGGGAGCGTGTATTCACCGAAACGGCGCAGCGGGGAGGCAAAGAAAAGCACCACCGGGACGAATCCGGCGCCAAAGCCGGCACCAAACCAGGCGCCGTCCAGCCCGCCGGCATAGATGGCGGCTGCGACACCAAGAAAGGAGGCCACGCTGAAATAATCCCCGCAGATTGCGCCGGCGTTGACGACATAGCCAATCTGACGCCCGGCCAGGTAGAACTCGGCCGAAGTCCGGTTGAAATGCCGGCTGTACATCGCGATGAGGACGGTGATGACAACGAGCCCGACGGTCATGACGACGGCGGCAACGGGCATGGCGGTTACCTTGAGGCGCCGCGCCGCAAAGGCGGCAAGCGGCGTCCAAGCAGCTCCTGTTCCAGCCGATTGGCTTGCAGGGCGTAGGCCGCACCCATCAGCACATAGACCACATGATAGATCGCCGTGACCACCAGGAAGTTCAGCGAGAAGCTGCCAAGCACGGCCACATCCGTCCAATAACGGCTGAACACGCTCAAGAATGGAATGGAGAGGGTCACGATGAGAAAGGCGCCCCCATAGGCAAAGCTGAGGCGGCGCTGCGCCCGAAACACGGCATCAATCTCCGGTCCGGCATCGAACTCCTCCTCAACCCACTGCAGGTCGACCGTTTCCTGCTCCACACCGTCCATGCGCCCCACTCTCCCCCGCGGCAGTGTAAACGCAACATTCAGCGGTTCTGTGCGAAATCCTGCTGAATGAACTGTATATATTGAAAGGACATTGCAAGGTGTGCGAAGAACGTTGACACCGACTTAAGAGCTACTGGAGCTGATGCCCTCGTGCTCGTGGTGGCCAGCCTTTTGGTCCTGGTCGTGACTTTCCTGGAAGTCCTTATTCTCCGGTCCTTCGGGTCCATGTCCCCTCCGGGGTTGCTGTTGGTGATCGTCGCCAACGCAAGCATCGTCGGGATTATGGGCTACTTCGTGTTCGCTGCCATTCGGGTGCCCCGCGCGGCGGATCCGCCGACCTCCCACGCCATGGGCGTTGTGATCGACACCCTGCCGTTGCTGCGCCGGGGCCTGAATCCCGAGTCAGCCGCCCAGGTGGCCCGCGTCATGGCGACCTTTGAGGGCGTCGGGGCCGTAGTCATTGCCGATTCCGGCGGAATTCTGGCCTGCGAGGGGCAGGTCGGGCCGGAGTTGGACCGGGCTCTGCTTCACCGTTGCTGCCGGCAGGCCGCGAGTACCGGCCGGAGCCAGGTAGTAAAGGTGACCGGACATCCGGCGGTCATCACGGCGCTGCAGTCTCAGGCGAAGCCGATTGGCGCCATCGGGCTGGTTGGCACTCCCGACTCGATCCTGTCTGGAAAACGAGAGCTGGAGCGCTTCGCCACGGTTCTGGCGGAGTTGGTCTCGATGCAGGCCGAACTGGGCCAATTGGACCGCCAGACGCAGTTGGTGACCGAAGCGGAGTTGAATGCCCTCCGGGCGCAGATCAACCCGCACTTCCTGTTCAACGCCCTGAACACAATCATCTCCTACAGCCGCGACGACCCGGAGACGACCCGCCGGCTGCTGATTCGGCTGGCCGATCTGTTTCGGGGCTCCATGCAGTCCTCGGGTCAGACCATCCCCTTTGCCGATGAGTACACGCACATCAAGAATTACCTGTACATCGAGCAGGCCCGCTTCCGTGACCGGCTGCACGTCATCTACGATCTGGACCCCCAGGTACTCAAAATCGAAGTGCCGGCCCTGTCGGTGCAGCCCCTCGTGGAGAATGCCGTCCGGCATGGGCTCTCCCCCAAGGCAGGTCCCGGCACACTGCGGCTGAAAGCCCGGGTGGACTTCCTGGCGATGCGGGTGGTCATTGCGGTCTCTGACGATGGGGTCGGCCTGGACCCGGCGCGGATTCCCCAACTTCTGAAGGCCCGCCCCGGGGTCCATCGCGGCAGGCACGGGGTCGGATTGGCCAACATCAATGAGCGGCTCCGGCGGCTGTACGGCGAAGCCTACAGCCTGGTGATCGAGAGCAGCCCCGGAGTTGGCACGAACGTGACGTTGCGAATACCGATGCGATAAGGGGCTTACGCCATGTTGAAAGTCCTGATTGTCGACGATGAAGCTCCGGCCCGGCGGGAACTGCGGGCGCTGCTGGCCGGCTTTCCCAACGTTCAGGTGGTCGGCGACGCCGCCGACTCGGCGGAAGCCGAACAGTTGATCGGCGCCATCGACTACGATGCTGTTTTTTTGGACATTCAGATGCCGGGCCGCTCGGGACTCGATCTCGCTCGGCGGCTGCTGACCCAGCCCCGGCACCCCCGGGTCATCTTCACTACTGCCTATCCGGAATATGCCGTGGATGCTTTTGGCGTGGGCGCCGTCGACTACCTGCTCAAGCCGTTCGACGAAGAGCGCCTGGCACGGGCCCTGTACCGGCTGCAGGGGGAGACGCCCAGCGCCGGACCGGTGGTGGACCGCATTGCGGCGGAGCGCGGCAGCAAGACCGTGCTGGTGCCGGTGGGAGAGATCGTCTTTGCCTTTGCCCGCAATGAAGAGGTCTGGCTGAAGCTTCACCAGGAGGCGCTGCTCTGCCGCCGGTACGCTTTGCGGGAGCTGGAAGAGAAGCTGGCCAATCGGGGATTTCTCCGGGTGCACCGGCGCTTTCTTGTCAACCTACACAAGGTTGGAGAAGTAAGCTCCACGTACAAACAGGGTCTGAGTGTGGTGATGGACGACGCGGCGCACACGGAGGTGCCCATCAGTCGGAGCTTGCTGCCCACGATCAAGCAGAGGCTGGGATTGACTCACGGGGGGTGAGTGCGTGACGCGAGCCGGCGGAATTCCGCCGGCTCGCTTCCGTTCTTATCGGGCAGGCCGGATCTCATCAATCACCTCGTTAGCATCGAAGAAGGGTAGCAGTTGTTGGCGCTGCTCGCGGAAGGCGAAACCGTCGATGTGGCGCCGTTCCGTCAGCACGTAGCCGTCCTGCAGGTCGAGGAACGGGTTCGGCCCCACGCCGGCGAGAATCCGGAAGCCATGGTCCCGCAGGATCTTTAGCTTTTCGTCGCCCCGGGCGGCGGCGGCGCCGAACGGGTAGATGTAGATGGGCGTAGGGCCGGTCAGCGGCTCCACTTCGGCCTTCCAGCGCCGGGTGTCCCGGGCCAGGGAATCAGGGCTGATCTTCACGGCGTCCAGGTGCCCCCACCCGTGTGAGGCGAAACTCCAGCCTGTCTCTTTGAGGCGCTTTGCGACGGCCAGGGCATCGCGCACATCTTGGGCGTAGCCCGGGGCCGAGGGGTCGTTGGTGCGATACCCAAGAATCCCTTCGTAGCCCGTCAGTGCGATGACGCCCTTGGCGCCGTTCAGGGAGAAATCCGAATGGCGGCGGACAAATTCGTCAACGATGGGGACGATTTCGTTCTCCGCTGAAATCACCGGCTCGCCGGCGGGGTTTAGTGAGTAGGTTTTGATCCGTCCGTCGGTGTCGACGATCAGTTTATAAGCGTTGCCGTTCTCCCGCATGTACTGATAGTAGTTCAGATCGTCGATGGATAAAATGAGCGGCTTCTTCCCCGGGGGAAGCGCAAGCGGCTTGTGTTCGAGGCCGCCGTCCGCACTATCGGCAAAGAGCGCTCCGTAGTCGACGAGGATGTAATTGCTCCGGTAGAGCGAGTCGATGATCCGGTTAAACTCCTTGATGGTCACGAACCAGTCATCGTACCCTCCGGAGAGGCCGTCGCCGTCAAAGGCGAGCTCGGGATAGACGATGAGCGGGTGGAAGAAGATGTGTTCCACCGGGCCGTCGTAGGGTACCAGGGTCACCGGGGCCGGCGCCGGGTCGGGAGCCGGGTCGGGAGCCGGGTCGGGAGCCGGGTCGGGCGCCGGCTCGGGGCGAACTGGCGCCGTGTCCCAGGGCGCCGGCTCCCGCGAAACCATCACCGAAGTTCCTACGCCTGCGAGCAGCAGGACAGCCAGACCGATCAGCAGTGCTCCCGGGACAAGTCTATACCATCGCATCCGCTCCATCCCTGCCTTTCACATCAGTTAACGGAAAGACAGGGTAAAAGGATGCTTGCTTCAGCACTTTTTCTCTAGCAGAAACGGGCGGCTCATCGCAGGCCGCCCGTTTCTACTTCGCCCCTCCGCGAATTGCACGCGGGCGCTTTCGTTGCCGAGCCTGGAAGAGCAGCAGTCCCATCAGCGCCCCGATGGCAACCAACGCTCCGTGAAGCAGCGCAATCAGTTCGACCAAGAAGCGCGGACCGCTTCACCGCCAGCCCCCCTACGCGAACCTATAGTGGAGCAACCCAAAGACCAGAACGCCCGTGAAAGAGACATAGACCCAGATCGGATAGGTGATGCGCGCGATGCGCCGGTGGCTCGGGTAATTGCCCCGGAACGCCCGCCACAGGGTGACCAGCGTCATGGGCGCCTGCACGCACGCAAGCGCCACGTGCGACGCCAGAATGACCAGGTAGACGACCTTCACGGCAGCCGTGCCCCGGAAAGGCGTCAGCCCCCCCAGCCCTATGCGGGTGACGTACAGGATGAAGAAGAGCGTGGCCAGGCTAGTGGCGACCAGCATCGCTTTCCGGTGCCGCTGCTGCTGCCCCTTGCGGATGGCCGCCACCCCGGCCAGGATAAACAGCCCGCTGCTGAAGATGAGCACGGCGTTGAACGCCGGCAGAATGCTCAGAATCTGCTCCATGCGCCCCCTCCTATGCCCGCAGGTCGATCATCATGACGGCGAAGACCAGCCCCAGCCAGAGAATCGACCAGATAAACGTCCTGACGGCCCACTTCTTCTCCGGCAGCCGCTCCCGGAGGAGCAGCACCGCCGCAGCCACCATGCTGGCACCCAGGACCGTCGTGCTCCAGAGGTATGCCCGTCCGACCAGGCCGGTCCAGTAAAGAGCGGCGGTAGTCGGAATCATGAGCGCGCTGTACAGGAGTATCTGCCATTTCGTGGCCATTTCGCCCTTCACCACGGGCAGCATGGGCACGCCGGCCCGGCGGTAATCTTCATTCCGGAAGAGGGCCAGCGCCCAGAAGTGGGGCGGCGTCCACATGAAGACGATCAGAAACATCACGACCGCCGCCCAGCTGACGTTACCCGCAACGGCAGCCCAGCCGACCAGCGGCGGCACCGCACCCGCCGCCCCGCCGATGACGATGTTCTGGGTCGAACTCCGCTTCAGCCACATCGTGTAGATGATGACGTAATACAGCAGCCCGGCGAGCGACAGCACGGCGGTCAGCAGGTTGACGGCCGCGGCCAGCAGCACGAACGAGAGCGCCCCGGTCATCACGCCGAAGGCCAGCACCTGGCCGGGCGTCAGGCGGCCCGCCGGGAGGGGGCGCTTTTGGGTGCGGGTCATGACCGAATCGATATCGCGGTCCCACCACATGTTGATGGCGTTGGCGGCCCCGCAGGAGATGCCCAGGCCCAGCATGGTCGCCAGCGTCAGACCGAAAGGAGGCGGGCCGCCGGCCGCAACCCACATGGCGGCGTACCCCGTAATCAGCAGGAGGACGAGGATGCGCGGCTTGGTCAGCGCCAGGTAGTCCCGGGCGACGTCGCCGAAAGAGCGCACGGCAGGCAGAGCGGCAGCGGCAGAACCGCCGGCGATGACCGGCATGGTCGGCGCGTAGTACCCAACTGCGGCGATGGCCACAAGGGTGCCGATCAGGGCGATGGCCGTTGACAGGTGCAGCATGCTGCCGTAGGCCGTCAGCGTGCCGCGGGCTGCGCCGGCGCCCAGGGCGACGTCGGCGGTATAGAGCACGACCGCCGCGCCGGTCAGCACAAGCAGGGCCGGCCGGTGCTGGTGCCGCCGCCAGATATACGCCATGGTATAGATCAGGAGTCCGCCGGCAAGCGCAACCGCGGCCCGGTGGACTAGATGAAGCTGCACGGCGGGGGAGTCGAGGGGCCCCGCGCAAAGCGGCCAGCCGGTGCAGGCCGCCGCCGCCCCCTGGCTCTTGAGATAACTGCCGAAGAGCACGACGGCGTAGCTCGCCAGCGCCGCGTACAGGGGCACCTGCCACTGGGAGCGGAAGAATGAAAGCCGTGAACCGGCCGGGAGGCCGTCGGACATATGTACGGAGACCGCCAGCCAGGCGGCGACAAGGGCCGCCAGCACTTCCGGATGCAGCGGCGCAGGCAGCCAGGGCCCGGCCAGCGAGACCAGCGCCAGCGCGGGCAGCAGCGCGAGGCCGGCGAACCAGGCGGCCCGCCCTACCAGGGCGCCCCGTCTGCCGGCTGCAAGCGCGGAGATGGCCGCTGCGACCAGGATGATGTGCGCGCCCAGAAACGCATCCCAGGCCAACTGCGACCCGGACCATGCGCCGCCGTGCACCGCCCCGCTCAAAATGACCAGCAGAAATGCCGCCCCCGCAGCGGCCAGAACGCCGTTCCGAAAGGTCTGTCTCTCCATTCCCCCGGACTTCCTCCCCTTTGTGCCCGTGCCGCCGTACCGACTACTCATCTAATTAGTCTAATATGTTAGGTAACAGATACTGGATCTCCTCCTGCAAAATTTTCGCGAAAGATGTTTGTAAAATTCCCCAGGTTCTGTTAGGATGTGGAGATTGTAAGAGGGCAGTGAGGAGGCGACTGGTGTGGAAGGCGCGACAACGTTGCCGCGTTGGGTCTTGGCGGTGCTCTTCTCGGCGCTTCTGCTAGCCGTTATGGGCGCCGCAGGCCTGTCCCTGCTGAACCGCTCGCCCGCCGGCGCCCTGCCGGCTTATGGCCACGTTCCCGACTTTACGCTGATCAATCAGGACGGGCAGCCCTTCAACAGCAGCGACCTGCGGGGGAAGTCCGCGGCGGTCGGGTTCATCTATACCAGCTGCCCAGACATCTGCTCCATGCTGACCAGCCGGATGGTCGCCCTGCAGGGCGAACTGCGCAAGGCCGGCCTGCTGGGAACGGATGTCGTACTGCTCTCCGTATCGGTCGACCCGGAGCGGGACACGCCCGGCGTGCTCAAGCAATACGCTGCCGAGCGGGGCGCCGACACGGCGGCCTGGACCTTCTTGACCGGCAGCCCGGAACAGGTGCAGAAGGTCGTTTCCGAGGGGTTTCGGGTGGGGCTGGAAAAAGCCGCCCACGCCTCCCACGGGGCGTCGTACGAAGTGAGCCACAGCGGGCGGGTCGTGCTGGTCGACCCACAGGGCGAAGTGCGGGCCTACTACGACGGGGAACAATTGGATCCGGCCAGGGTGATCGCCGACATCAAAAAGCTCCGCTGACGGCCCCGCACACGGGAGGTAGGCCTCATGGGGGAGATGCTCCGCTCCGCCTGGATCGGCATGCAGCTCAAATGCCCGGCCTGCAAGACCGGGCGGATCTACTGCGGCCTGACGCGCATGAACGAGGCGTGTCCATCGTGCGGGGTGGTATTTGAGCGGGAAGAAGGCGATTTTCTGGGCGCCGTCGTCGTGGCGTACAGCATCACGGCAGTGCTGGTGGCCGGGGGCGTCTACGCCGTGGAAGTCCTGACCGACCTGGATGCCACGGCGCACGTGCTGCTGTGGAGCCTCGTGGGGGCCGGGTTTCTCATCACGACTTACCGGAATATGAAAGGGATTTGGCTCGGCATCCTGCACGCCATGACGGGGCTGCAAACCCGCTAACCGGCTCCCCACAAGGAGTCCCGGCATATCCTAGAATGAAGAAGGTTTTTAGACATAGTAGTTGAATAAGGATTGCGAGGGTAGTGGATTTTCACGCAGGGGGCGATTCCGTGTGGGTCTGATTCGACGTTTGATTCGGCGCCCGATTCGCATGCTCGGTCTGGGGCTGCTCGCGTTGTCCGGAGCCGCGCTGACGGGCTGCGCCAGGGCGCTGCCGCAGTCACCGTTCGACACGGCGGGCAGAATTGCCCGCATGCAGACGGACCTTTTGGCGCTCAGCATGTGGTTCGCCATCGGCATCGGCGCGTTTGTAACCCTGGCGCTCCTCTTCATCGTCTTCCGCTTCCGGGCCAGGTCCGGGGAAGATGCCAGGGCCGTACCCAAGCAAATCCACGGGAGCACGGTGCTGGAGATCGCGTGGACGATCATCCCCATCGTCATCCTCGCCATCGTGGGCGTGCCCACGGTCAAGACCGCGTTCGCCACCAAGGCGACCCTGAACCCGAACGACCTGCAGGTCAAAGTGATCGGCCACCAATGGTGGTGGGAGTTCCAATACCCGCAGTTGGGCATTACGACCGCCAACGAACTCTACATACCCCTCGGCAAGGACGTCCAGGTCACGCTGGAGTCCGCCGACGTCATCCACAGCTTCTGGGTGCCTAAGCTGGCGGGAAAGATGGACGTCATTCCCGGCCGGACCAACCACATGATGTTCAACGCCGAGCGTGAAGAAGAGTACTACGGGCAGTGCGGCGAGTTCTGCGGCACCTCCCACGCCAACATGAAGTTCCGGGTGCAGGCGCTGGCCCCCGAGAAGTTTGATACCTGGGTGGCCGACCGCAAGGCCGGTGCGAAAACGCCCACCGACCCGGTGGCGCTGGCGGGCATGGATCTCTTCATGGGCGCCCAGAAGTCGAAAGCCAACTGCATCACCTGCCACACGATCGACGGCACCAAGGCGCAGGCCAAAGTCGGGCCCAACCTCACCAACGTCGGCGCCCGCAGCATGATCGGCGCCGGATTGATCGAGAACACCGACGAGCACCTGAAGCAGTGGATTCGCAACCCGCAGTCGCTCAAGCCCGGGGCCAAAATGGCCGTGCACCCGAACCTGAGCGATCAGGAGCTCGAAGCCATAGTCGCGTACCTGCGCGGGCTGAAGTAGGAGGTAAGGAAACGATGGCTGCTGCCAAGACTCTGGGCTTCATCCCGCGGCCCACGGCCCAGACGGGGCCTGTAGCGTGGCTGACGACCGTGGACCACAAGCGCATCGGGATCCTGTACGGGATCACCGCGTTTATTTTCTTCCTGATGGGCGGCTTCGAGGCGTTCATGATCCGCCTGCAATTGATGAAGCCCAACCTCGACGTGGTCTCTGCCGACACGTTCAACGCCCTCTTCACCATGCACGCCACCACCATGATCTTCCTGGCGATCATGCCCATGCTGGCGGCCTTCATGAACTTCCTGCTGCCCCTGCACATCGGCGCCCGCGACGTCGCCTTCCCCCGCCTCAACGCCTTCAGCTACTGGAGCTATGTGGGCGGCGGGCTCTTCATCAACACCAGCTGGCTGATGCAGCTCCTGGACCCCCTCAGCCACGCCGTGCCCGACTCGGGCTGGTTCGGCTACGCCAACCTGACCAGCGTCAACTTCTCCGGGGGCCTGGGGCCGGACTTCTGGACCATCGGCCTGCTGCTGCTGGGCATCGGCACGCTCGTCTCCGGCTTCAACTTCATCGTAACGATCCTGAACATGCGGGCGCCGGGCATGTCGCTCATGAAGATGCCCGTCTTCTCCTGGACGACGCTGATCACCTCGGTGCTGGTCATCTTCTCCTTTCCGGCCATCACCGTGGCACTGATCATGCTGATGTTCGACCGGCGCTTTGAGGCGAACTTCTTCAACGTGGCGAACGGCGGCAGCGTGGTCTTCTGGCAGCACCTGTTCTGGACCTTCGGCCATCCCGAAGTCTATATTCTGATCCTGCCCGCCATGGGCATCGTCTCGGAGGTCCTACCCACCTACTCCCGCAAGCCGATCTTCGGCTATTCGGTCATGGTCTTCTCCAGCGCACTCATTGGCTTCATGGGCTTTACCGTCTGGAGCCACCACATGTTCGCCGTCGGCATGGGTCCCGTGGTCAACTCGATTTTCGGCCTGACGACCATGGCCATTGCCATCCCCACGGGCGTCAAAATCTTCAACTGGCTGAGCACCATGTGGGGCGGGCGCGTCAGGTTCACCACGCCCATGCTTTTCGCCATCGGCTTCATCATGTGTTTCACCATCGGCGGCCTCTCGGGCTTCATGCACGCTCTGCCGCCGTCCGACACCCAGCAGACCGACACCTACTTCATCGTCGCGCACATTCACTACGTGCTGATCGGCGGTTCGATCTTCGCCCTGTTCGCGGGCATCTACCACTGGTTCCCCAAGATGTTCGGGCGGCTCCTGGACGAGCGGCTCGGCAAGTGGAACTTCTGGGTGATGTTCGCCGGCTTCAACCTGTTTGCGTTCCCCTTCCACTTCCTCGGCCTCATGGGCATGCCCCGGCGCATCTACACCTACGCCCCGGGCTTCGGGTGGGAATTTTGGAACCTGATGTCGACCCTGGGCGTCTGGGTGCTGACGGTGGGCATTGTGCTGTTTATCTGGAACTTCGTGCAGACCATGCGTAAGCCCATCGGCGCCGCCGCCGACCCGTGGGACGGCCGGACCCTGGAGTGGACCATCCCCTCCCCGGCGCCGTCGTACAACTTCAGGGAAGTCCCGCAGGTCTCAAGCCGTGACGATTTCTGGGCCAGGAAGTACCCGGAGGCAGCCGGGCATGGCAAGAAGGCCCGTGCCGCGGCCGGTGTTGCGGTACCGCACGCCGGGCACGGCATCCACTTGCCCGGGCAGTCCTACATGCCCGCTCTGGTGGCCCTCGGCATCACCCTGCTGGGCTACGGCCTGCTGTACGAGAAGGCCGTTGTGCTCGGCCTGGGCGTGGTGGGCATCGTCGCCGGCATCTTCGGCTGGGCCTTCGAGGGTGAAGGCGGCACCGTGCTGGAACTTGCGGGGGGTGATGACTGATGTCGCAGGGCACCGTTACCGAGCATGTGGAAGCGACCAATACCGGCATTGATAACCGAAAGCTCGGTTTCTGGCTCTTCCTCTCGTCCGAAACGATCTTCTTTGCCTGCCTGCTGGTCGCATACCTGGTCTATCACGGGGCGAACGGCCAGGGTCCGACGCCCAAGGACCTGTTTAAACTGCCCCTGACGTCGCTGTCGACGTTCGTGCTGCTCATGTCCTCGCTGGCTATGGTGCTGGGCGTCTTCAGCGCCCAGCAGGGCCAGGCGAAAGCGGCCCGGGGCTGGGTGCTGGCGACGGCGCTCATGGGCCTGACCTTCCTGGGCTTCCAGGCCTTCGAGTTCACCGAGTTCTACCACCATGGGCTGTCGGTTAGCTCCAGCCTTTTCGGCACCACCTTCTACGTGCTGACGGGCTTCCACGGCGCCCATGTGGCCGTTGGCGTCATCTGGCTGCTGAGCCTCCTTTTCCACGGGCGCGGGGGCGGCCTGGGGCACGATAAGGCGGGCGATGTGGAAGTAGCCGGTCTGTACTGGCACTTCGTCGACATCGTCTGGATCGTGCTCTTCACCGTCATTTACCTGCTCGAAGCGGCAATGTAGGAAGGGGAGTCCGCAGATGGCGAAAATTCAGGGCCGCACGCAAACGCAGGCCAAAGTGGTCGAACGGAGCCACCCCAGCGTCCGCACATTCGTCAGCATCGGTGCGATTCTCTTTGTGATCACGGCGGCGGAGTTCGGCATCGTCTACCTGCAGGGGTTCCAGACCCTGGTCGTGGCCGGTCTCTTCCTCTTCTCGGCCGTCAAGTTTTTCCTGGTGGTCAGCTATTTCATGCACCTGCGGTGGGACTCCCGCCTCCTGGGCTGGATCTTCGCAGTCGGTGCCGTGCTGGCCCTGCTGATGACGCTGGCGCAGAAATACGTCAACCTTGCGTGATCCAATGGGGTGACCTGACATGCCGGTTCAGCTCAGTCTTCATCCGTTTGCGGACTTGTGGCACCCGTGGGTGCTGTCGTGGGTGATACTGGTCCAGGTGGCGTACCTCTTGGCCATGGGGCCCATGCGGCGGGGCTACCGCTGGGGGCCGCGCGTCCCGGCGGGTCAGCAGGTGCTCTTCTCGCTGGGGCTCTGGACGGTCTACCTGTCCGAAGGCACGCCCATGCACGTACTGGCGGAGCAGTACCTGTTCAGCGCCCACATGGTACAGCACATCCTGCTGACGATGGTGCTGCCGCCCCTGTTGATTCTGGGCACGCCGGACTGGGCCTTCCGGGCCCTGTTCCGGCCGCGGCCGGTGGCGTTTTTGGCACGCTGGCTGACGAAGCCTGCGCCGGCGCTGCTGCTCTTCAACCTGGTCTACTCGGTGTGGCACCTGCCCGGCGCTTACCAGGCGACGCTCTGGTTCCATTGGTTCCACATGGTCCAGCACGCGATTCTGGTCTTTACCGCGGTGCTCTCGTGGTGGCCGATTTGCAGTCGGCTTCCCGAGTTCCCCCCGCTCTCCGACGGCGTGAAGATGTTCTACATCTTCGTGTCAGGAGTCGCGCAGATTGCCGTGTTCGCGGTGATCACGTTTGCCGACTCCGTCATGTACGACTTCTACGCGGCCGCGCCCCGCATCTGGCCGGCGCTGACGCCCCTGATTGACCAGCAGCTGGCGGGCATCACCATGAAAGTCGGCGGCATGGCGATCTATCTTTTCGCCTGGGCCATCATCTTCTTCCGATGGGCCGCTCGCGAGGAAATGCAAATTGCCTCTTGACGGGGGCCGTTGATAGGCCTATGATTCTTTTCGGATGATTTTTCGTAAAGGGGTTGTGTTGATGTCGGCCGTTCTTGCTAGCGAGGTAACAACCGCATAGCTTTTCGAACGGCGCGATTTATGCCCCTCTGCTTTCCTATGCAAGTCAAGCAGAGCCGTGAGGCACGCCTCACGGCTTTCGTATGCCCATGGTGCAGCTCCCTTGTCCGGACGGGGAGGGCTGTGTCCTGGCTGCCTTGACGAACCATCAGGCCGCGGGCGCTGGCAGGCGCACGCGGCCTTCATTCATTTCTGACAGGAGTGACCCCACTTGCACGCACCGACAATGGCAGCTTTGGAATTCCCCCGGATTCAGCAGGAACTCGCCAACCACTGCGCTTGCCTGTTGGGCAAGGAATTGGCTCTGGGCATGCAGCCCCTCTCCTCCCCGGCCCTCACACGCCAGGTCCAGCAGGAGACGTCCGAAGCCCGGGCGATCCTGGGCGCCGGGCGTTCCATCCCCTTCGGCGGGATTCAGGATGTACGGTCTCACGTCGAGCGCGCCGAGAACGGCGCCGTGCTGCGGCCTGATCAACTGGTGGCCGTGGCGGACACGATTTATGGCTGCCGGCAGCTGCACCGGTTCTTGTCGGAGCACCGGGCGGCGGCGCCGCTATTGACGCGGCATGCCGAGGCCTTCGGCAAGTTTGACGCCGTGGAAGACGAGATCCGGCGGTGCATTGAGCACGGGACGGTTTCGAGCCGCGCCTCGCAGGGGCTGCGGCAGGTCAGGCTCGAGATCGGGGCGCTGGAGGGCCGCATTCAGGAGCGCCTGAACGGGGTGCTGCGCCACTACCGGCAGCACCTGCAGGAGGCCCTGGTGACGACCCGGAACGGGCGCTACGTAATTCCCGTCAAGGTAAGTAGCCGGGCGAGCGTGCCCGGTGCGGTCCACGGGGCGTCAGCCTCGGGCTCCACCGTCTTTGTGGAGCCGGAAGCAGTGGCACAGCTGTGCGCCGAGCTGGAGTCGTGGCGCGCCATGGAAGCCGCCGAAATCGAGCAGGTGCTGATGATGCTGTCGGGCCAGGTGGCGGCGCACGCCCATGGCCTGCAGGCGACGCTGGGCGCTGTGGCACAGTTGGATTTCATCATTGCCCGGGGTCGTTTGAGCGTGGCCTGGGATGCGCGTCCGGTGACGTGGAACGAAGGCGGGCTGATCGATCTGCAGGGCGCCCGTCACCCGCTGTTGGGCAAAAGCGCCATCGGCAACCGGATTCGCATGACGGCGGAGAGCCGGGTGCTGATCGTCACGGGGCCGAACACAGGCGGAAAGACGCTGCTGCTCAAGACGCTCGGCTTGTTAGTGATTGGCGCGCGGTGCGGGCTGCATATCCCCGTGAGTGAGGGCTCGACCCTGTGCTACCTGGAAGATGTCTTTGCGGACATCGGGGATCACCAGAGCCTGGAGCAGTCGCTCAGCACGTTCTCCGGGCATATCGCGAGCGTCGCACCAATGCTGGCGAAGGCCGGGCCGCAGACGCTGGTGCTGCTGGACGAACTGGGCTCGGGCACCGACCCGCACGAAGGCACGGGTCTGGGCATCGCCTTGCTGGAGGCGTTCCTGAGCCGGGGCGCCTACACCCTGATCACCACGCATCTGCGGGAGATCAAGGAGCACGGGCGGCGGACGAAGGGCTGTGCGTACGCAGGCATGGGCTTCGACGGCGAGTCGCTGAAGCCGACCTACCGGCTGATCTACGGGACGCTGGGCGAAAGCCACGCCCTGGAGATCGCGGCCAGGAACGGCCTGCCCGGCGAGATCGTCGCCCGGGCCCGGGAACTGGTCTATGGTTCGGCGGACCCGGTTCAGGCTGTGGAGGCGGCCCCGGTCGCTGAGGCACCTTCTGTGGCCGATGCGGCACCCACTGCCGCCATAGAGCAGGCCGTCGCGGTCCCCGCCCCCAGGGCGGCTGTCGACCCCCTGCCGATCGTGGCCACGGCGGTCGGGCCGACCCGGTGCCGGGTCTGGCTGGACGGCAAGGAGCGGGAGCTTGCTGTCCCGGACAACGTGCGCCTGCGTTTCCCGGCAGGCCTGGTGGCCGGAGACCGGGTGCGGGTCCGCGACGGGCGCCTGGTCGAGGCGGCCGCCCGCACAACCGTGCTGATCAGCCGGGACGCCGACACCATGGCAGAGACGGTGGTGGCGGCGAACCTGACCCGGCTGCTGGTTTTGATGTCATGCCGGCAGCCGGACTTCCACACGACCGTGCTGGCCCGCCACTTGCTTTACGCCGAGCGGCAAGGCGTGGCGCCCATCATCTGCCTGACGAAGGCGGACCTGGTGGCGCCCGCCGTAGCAGAGGGTTGGGTGAAGCCCTTCCGGGAAGCGGGGTACGAGACCGCGGTGGTAGCCGGTCTCCGGGGGCGTGGGGTCGCGGCACTCAAGGAACTCCTCGCCGGTCAGGTAACGGGAGTGATGAGCGTGCCCGGGGCGGGGAAAACGACCCTGGTCGGCGCCCTTACCGGGCAGAAGCCCGCGCCCGAAACGGGTGCCATCCGGGCGCTGCGGAGCTTGCTGCAGCCCCAGGCGCTGCCGCTGGGCGCCGACGCGTGGCTGGTCGATCTGCCGGGCCTGCGGGAGCTGGGCGTCTGGAAGCCGGACCTGGGCGAGGGGTTCCGGGAGTTCAGCAGTTTCAGCGCCGGATGCAACCGCCCCGGGTGCCTGCACATGCAGGAGCCGGGCTGCGCGGTGCGCGATGCTGTGGAGCAGGGGCGCCTGCAGCGGCAGCGGTACGAGCAGTATTTGCAGTTGCTGCACCACATGCGATTGGCGTGAGACGAATGCCCTTGATGTCTGCTTATGTGAGGTAATGGAGGCATTTTCCCGCTAATGTGGGGTAATGGAGGCATTGTGCCACGGAGGGCGCGGAAGCCACGGAGTGACACGGAATGGGACAATAAAATGGCGATGGCGCTGATTGCGCAGATTACAGATCAGAGCCAGCGCGGATTTCCGAGCAACAACCAAGGGTAGATGGAATTGTATATTATTATATTTAATCATAAAATGGATGGCAGATCCTGAAAGAGTCATCAGACAAGGCGCAGGGACACATTCCCACTTCCACTGCCGCGATTTCCGTGTCCCCTTCCGCGCCTTCCGTGGTAAAAATCCCGTTCCCATTCGCGCATTGAAGGCCCGAAGTGTGACATTGCGGAGCGTCAGCGTGCAGCAGATACAAAAGGCAGGGAGGCCGAGATAACTCGTCCCCCTGCCTTTTCTCAATCCCACAGCTCCTACTTGTAGCCCCCGTAGATCGCATGCCCGCCACGCTGCCAGAAGCAGTCCACATGGCGGAAACCGATCTCCGCGAGCCACTGGAGCTGATCGAAGAGCGAGGCCGGTTTGTCCATGGGGTCGGGGTCCGTGTAGTAGTTCCACCCCTCGTCCTTAAACTGGCGGAAAGTCTCGTCTGAGCCGGTCGCCGCCCGGGACTGCTCCCGGGCCGCCTCGTCCCAGTTCGCCGCGATGGCCACCACGGCCCCGGGCGCCGACGGCAGCACCAGGTCTGCCAGCACCAGGGCGCCGCCCGGCTCGAGCAGCGAGTACAACAAGCGATACAGCGCCGCCTTCTGCGCATGCTCCAGGTGGTGGATCACCAGCGAGGAGACGACGGCCCGGACGGGCTGCTTTACCAGCGCAGGCCAGCGCTCAAGCTCCTCCAGCCGGAAAGGCTGCAGCTGCACCCGCTCCCCGAATGGCGACAGTCGGCGGGCCGCCGTCTCCAGCATGACGGAGGAGCCATCCAGCCCAAGGTAATCCGCCGTGGGGAAGCGCTGCAGAATAGCAGCGGACAGTTCGCCACCGCCGCAACCCAGCTCCACCACCCGGAATGGTTCGTCCACACCCGCGGGGATGAGCCGGCTGATCATGGCCCGCTGCTCCGCCCGGGACGGCGTAATGATCTCCGCAAAGGAGAGGAACTGGCGGGAATTCTCCTCCGACCACTGCTGCATGACGGCTACCTCGTGGCCGGCCAGGAGTGCTGCATCTTCCGGATCAGGGCGACCTGGCCGGTGTGATAGGCCAGATGCAGAACCAACGCCGACAGAGTCGACAGCAGCGGGCCACCGAAGACCTCCTGCTGCAGGTCGGCGTCGGTCAGTTCGGGGAGGACTCTGGCATACCCCTCCGCGATCTCATGGGCCTTCTGCACCGTTGCTGCCCAGGCAGCGGCATCCTCCGGGTTGCCCGGACCGAAAGTGGCTTCGTTCGTACCGAGCCCCGGGGCGACTTCGGCGCCCCGGACGCGCAGCAGGATCCGTTCGTTATAGTAGTTCAAGTGATTGACCGTCTGCCAGATGGTATTGCCGCCACCGGGCGGCTGCCAGGCGGCTTCGACGGGACCGATGCCCTCCAGCAGTGCAGCCAGCGGTGCGTACCACCCTTCCCGGGAGTTCGCCATTTCGAATTCGTCCTTCAGCAGTTCGACACGATCACGGCTCATGTGAGTCTCTCCCTTCGCTATGTAACTGGCAATAGCCGCAGTTACGGGTTACAATAGGGGCGATGCAGGGTTGCTCTTCAGTAACCACCAAACCTATATACAGTGGTTACATCCTCACGTTACCACAGGTGCCACCTGTGGTCAATATCTTTTCGGAGGTCACCCCATGGATCTGCTTTGGATCTCATTTCTCAACAGCGATCTCCATGATTGGCGCGGCTCCGGCCGGTCGGAGGACCGGCTGGACAAGCCCGGATGGGTGGCGGAATTCCTGGCGGAGTGGCACTTGCCCGTGACGAACCAGCCGGATGCAGCCGCGATCGCTGCTCTGAAAGACCTGCGTTCGCTGCTGCAGCGCATCGCGCGGAGCCTGGCGGATGGGGCGGCTGTGGCAGCAGGCGACCTGGGCGCCCTGAACGCCGCGTTGGGCGGCGGGGCGGTCCTGCGGCAGGTTGACGGGGCCCACGGTGCGTACGAACTGAAGTACGTGCCGGCAGGCACAGGCTGGGCTCAAGTACATGCCGAAATTGCGGCGTCGTTGGCCCGGAGCCTGGCCGAGGGCGCCGCCGAGCGCATCCGTTTCTGCGACAACCCGGATTGCCGCTGGGTCTTCCTCGACGATACCCGCAACCGCAACAAGCGCTTCTGTGACGATAAGGCGTGCGGCAATCTCATGAAAGTTCGCCGATTCCGGGCGCGCAAGAAGTCAACGTGACCGGCGCACACTAGCGGGGAGACTCGAAAGTAGCGCTGGAGGTGCTTGCTTCTGACTTGGACCAACGGCCTGCTCCGGATCATCATCTGCCCCATGCTGGTTGCTCTGGGGGCCAACATGTTTGCCGGCCTCGGCTACGTAGACTACACCCAATTGACGCTGGTCGGTGCGCTGGTTGCCCTCTTCACGATTCTGTCCGATATGTTTCTGACCGACCGGCGCGGCGACCTGACGGCGTTCGCGGCGGACACAGTGGTCTCGACCCTCGTCATTCGAAGCGCTCAGACCTTCCTGCCCGGCTCGGTAGCGACCTGGGGCGCCGCGTTCGCAACGGGTCTGCTGGTCGGTTTCTCGGAGATTCTCGTCCACCGGTGGGTCGATCCGACCGTTCGGCGGGGAATCCGCCTGCGCAGGCGAGTGTAGCCGTAAGGGCGAGGCCGCAGCCTCGCCCTCTGCGCGTCACTTCGGTTTGACCTGCCCGAGGGGCAGAACGGCCCGATAAGGCTCCCGGGCGCCCGGATCGATCCGGTGGCTCCGGAAGAAGGACGACAGGTCCTCCCCCGCCACCGCTTCCGCCATGCGCACGAAATCCGTAGTGGTCGCCGTCTTGAAGCGGTACGTATCCGTCCACCGGTGCAGGAACTGCCGGAACTTTGCCTTGCCCAGCCGCTCTTCCAGATCCTCAAGCAGGACGGCGCCGAGGTCGTAGACCGCCGCCGTGTACCCGCCGTAGATATTGAACGCGGCTGTAGAACTGTTGACGTGGACTTGCGGCGGGATCTGGCGTGAGCGAATGTCGCGCAGCTGATCGGTAAAGCCGAAGGTGCGGGCACCATAGCGCTCGCCGTACCGAGCGAAGCCTTCATCCAGCCAGGCTTCGCCGTACTGATCGTTGCCGACCATGCCGAAGAACCACTGGTGGGCCAGTTCGTGATACAGCACGGTATGCCACCAGTTGCCCCGGGCGGAAGCAGAGGATTCCGTGTAGAAGAGCCCGGGATATTCGAGCCAGGCGCAGCACGGCACCACCACAAGGTCTGGGTATGCATAGGCGCCGAATTGGTCCTCGAAGAGCCGGAACGCCCGCTCTGTTTCGCCCAGAATCGTGCGGGCTACGGCTGGGTCGCCGTCAATGACGCGCAGCGTCACACCGCCGACCTGACGGGTCTCCTCATGCATCCCCTTGCCAGCAGCGGCAATCCAGTCCTTGAAATTCGGGGCGTCCCACTCGTAAATCCAGCGGCCGGCCTGCTCCGTCTTCCCTGTGGGGTGACCGGTCGCCGCTACCGTGATGCCCGCGGGCACATCGAGGCGCACGCGGAAGTGTGCGTTCTCGGAGTACGGTTCGCCGGGGAACTCCGGAAACGCATGCAAATTCCAGCCCCGGTCGTCCAACACGGCCAAAATGGGGAACCAGTGGGCGAGGTTGAACCGCTCTTCGGTCTGGCCCAGCACACGGGGAGAGATCAGCCCGGGCAGCCGGGTGGTGAATGTGATGCCGACCGTCACCTTGCCACCGGGCTCCACGGGCCGCCCAAGGGGCACGACCAGGTCGAGGCCCTGCGCCGTATGCGCTGCCGGTTTGCCGTCAACGCTGACGCTCTCGACGGAGATGGCGCTGCCGAAGCGCGCATACTGGTCTGCGTTGGGCCAGAGGTTGAAGTACAGCGTATCGATGGGGATGGATTCACCGTTCTCCCACGAAAGCTGTTCCTCGCCTGATAAGCGCCGCTGCTCCGGTTCGTACCGGGCCGAGATATGGTAGGCGTGGGGCGAGTAGTTATCGTTAGGGCCGGGGCCCGGGGGCAGGCGGGACAGTTTCGGCACCGCCCGAACCGGGCTCATGTCGGCCATCGACTGCAGCCGTGCATCAGCCGCCAAGGCCGCTGCCTGCTCCATGCGCTCCTGCCACAGCTGCAGGGCAGCGACCTCGGTGGGGGCGCCCGTGGCCCACAGCAGTGCCGCCCCCGGGGTCAGTTCAGCGGCCTGCTTCGGAAACTGGCTGCTCCAGGAGACGCCCCACCGGTCCATGACCAGCGTGGCCAGGGCCGTGGCCGCCGCCCGATACAGAGCATCGCCGGACGGGCGCTCGGCCCGGAGCAGGCCGAGCATCTGCCCGGTCAGTTTCACCCGCTCGTGGGCGCGCTTCATGACTGCGCCGGGGAACGAGAGAGGGTCGGTATTGAACGCACCCCCGGTTCCTTCGTGAAGCCAATCGACTTGAAAGACCGGGCTGCCGGCACTTTGCGTAACGGCCACCGCAACGGCTTCGGGGAGGCCAGCCGCTGCAGCATCACGGGCTGCTTCCTCCTCCAGTGCAACGACGGCCATAGGGGCGGCGGCCCGGACCTGGCGCCAGGGAGGTGCTGCAGCCAATCCGGCAGGCCACTTCCGGCCCTTGGGCACCAGCCACAGGTGCAGCCGCTCGGCCCGTGTAATTCGTCCCCACTGCCGATGGTTCTTCACGATTCCCGCGGCGGCGTTGGCGAGGCGCTCCGCCTGATCCTGATAGGTGGGCGGCGCGTAGTGAACTGTCACCCCATCGAATTCGCGCGCCGCAAACTGGGCGCCTTCCAGTGCCTCGCCCGTCCAGCGCAGGGGAACTTCGGTGGGTTTGGAGCATGCGGCTGCGGACAGGGTTACGGCCAGCAGCAGGCAGAAGACCAGCAGACGTCTCAGCATGTGAGCCCCTCCGGTAATCGTCGGGTACGTGGCTCCCATCCTACCACCCCTCCCTGCTCAAACACAAGGACGCCACCGGACTGCATCCGGCGGCGTCCATCTGTATGACGGTGCAAGTGCCCAATCAGTTCAGGGTGAAAGGCGGGTACTGGTCCGTCAGGCCCAGCGCATACGCCTGGCACCGCATGGACCAGCGCATGACGCCAAGCTGGAAGTCCCAGAGGGGCCGCGGATAGCTGCCCGTGAAGACGACCGCGAACCATGCGAACACCATCACCCAGAACGCTGCAACTCCCAGGAACATCAGGATGATGCCATGCGGGAAGAGCAGGAAAGGCCGGAAGAACAGGAAGAACATCAGCAACCGCGACTGCTCAGGCGCATACCGTCCGGTCACGTTGAAGGCATGAATTCCCTCAGGACCGCCGCCGGATCCTTCGCGGGCGGCCTGCAGGCCGTGCTGGTAACCGACGTGATATCCCTGGGCGTAGGCTTGCTGTTCGGGATGCTCGGGGTTGCTCACAATCATCGCTCCTTCATCGTCGTCGTTGCCTCAATCGAGTTTGACGACGCCCGGAGAGATAACCCTTCAACTAACCTGCGTGGGCTACATCACCAAGATAGGCAGCCCGCACAGCCGGATGCTCCTTCAGCTCGGCGGCCACGCCGGAGAGCACGAACCGGCCGGTCTCCAGGACGTACGCCCGGTTCGCGATCGAGAGCGCCATGAAGGCGTTCTGCTCGACGAGCAGCACCGTGGTGCCATTGGCGTTGACTTCCTGGATGATCCGGAAGATCTCCTGCACCAGCAGGGGCGAAAGGCCCATGGAGGGCTCGTCCAGGAGCAGCAGCTTGGGCTTGAGCATCAGAGCGCGGCCCATGGCCAGCATCTGCTGCTCGCCGCCCGACAGGGTGCCGCCCAACTGGTTGATGCGCTCCTTGAGGCGGGGGAACGAAGAGAAGACCCGGTCGAGGTCGGCCTCAAAATCGCCTTTGGCAGCCGTGAAGGCGCCCATTTCCAGGTTTTCACGGACCGTCATGTTGGCGAAGATGCGGCGCCCTTCGGGCACCTGACCAAGACCCATGGTGACGATTTTGTGGGCGGGGATCCTGGTCAGATCCTGACCCTGGTACATGATCTGCCCAGACTTGGGCTTGAGCAGGCCGGAAATCGTGCGCAGAATCGTCGACTTGCCGGCACCGTTGGCGCCGATCAGGGTGACGATTTCGCCTTCGTTTACTTCAAACGATACCCCGTGCAGGGCCTGGATGGCGCCATAGCTTACGTTCAGGTCCAATACCCTCAGCATTAGCCCGCCACCGCCTTTCCGAGGTATGCTTCCAGAACCCGGGGATTCTGCTGGATTTCGGCAGGAGTGCCCTTGGCGATGGTTTCGCCGAAGTCCAGCACGACAAGCCGTTCGCAGGTGTTGTTGACCAGGCCCATCTGGTGCTCGATCAGCAGGACGGTCAGATCAAAGTCCTTCTTGATGCCCTTGATCATGGCGACCAGGTTGCCGACTTCCGACGGGTTCATGCCGGCAGCCGGCTCGTCGAGCAGCAGAAGCTTCGGAGACGTCGCCAGTGCGCGGGCGATCTCCAGGCGGCGCTGCTCGCCATACGGGAGACTGCCGGCCTTGGCATCGCGCCGGGCCAGGAGGCCCATCTTATCAAGGAGTTCCTCGGCCTTCTTGGTGACGTTTGCTTCGCCCTTGCCGAAAGCCGGCAGGCGGAACAGCGAATCAGCCAGGCCGTAGCCGGCACGGGGGTGCATGGCGACGCGAACGTTGTCCAGCGCCGTCATCTCCTTGAAGAGGCGGATGTTCTGGAACGTACGGGCCATACCGCGCTGGGTGACCTTATAGGGGGGCAGTCCCTTCATGTCGTGGCCGTCAAAGGTGACGGTGCCCATGGTCGGCGGGAAGATGCCCGTGAGAACGTTAAATACGGTGGTCTTGCCGGCGCCGTTGGGGCCGATGAGGCCAACCAGTTCGCCGGGCTCGATCGTCAGGTTGAAGTTGTTGACGGCCTTGAGGCCGCCGAAGTACCGGCAGACGTCCTTACATTCAAGCAGAGGCACGCTGGTTCCCCTCCTTCCCCGCGCCGGGACCCTTGCGGGTGAACCGGTCGAAGCTGAACTCCGTGCCGCCCATCAAGCCCTGGGGCCGCGTGATCATGATGACGACCAGCACCAGCGCATAGATGACGCCGCGCCAGTCGAGGAGGTCCTGCGGCAGCACCGCCCGGAGCGCCTCGAGCAGGAAGACCCAGCCAATGGCCGTGATTACGGTGCCGGTCAAACTGCCCAGGCCGCCCAGAACGACGACCAGCAGAACGTCCAGCGACTTCAGGAAGTCGAAGCTGGTGGGATGGAGGAACGGATACAGATGGGCATAGAGGCCGCCGGCCAGTCCGGCGAAGCTGCAGCCCATCACGAAGGCCAGCGTCTTGAAGTTGGTCGTGTCAATGCCCATCAGGTCGGCCGCGATTTCATCTTCGCGGACAGCCGTCAGAGCACGGCCATGGCTGGAGTTAATCAGGTTGCGGGCAAGCAGAATCACGACGACGGTCAGCCAGAAGATCCAGGTGAAGTTCGACACCTGCGGAATGCCCAGCATGCCGCGAGAGCCGCCCATGGCCGGCACCAGCTTGTCGGTGTTGTCGAGCAGCACCTTGATGATAAAGCCGAAACCCAAGGTGGCGATGCCCAGGTAGTCAGAGCGCAGGCGCAGAATCGGCAGACCGATCAGGAAACCAATCAGGCCGGCAGCTGCGGCGCCGACGATCAGGGCGATCACGAACATATACCATTCGCCGCCGTAGGACTTGGTGACATAGCCGGCGACGTAGGCACCGATGCCGTAGAAAGCAGCGTGGCCGAGTGAGAACTGGCCGGTGAAGCCATAGATCAGGCTCAGGCCAGTGGCGGAGATCGTGATGACGAGGCTGAGGTCAATGACCTTCGCCCAGTACAGGCCGATCATTTCGCCCTGCCGCATCACAAAGAGCACGACATAAATCAGAACCACGACGGCTGCCGGAAGCAGCGACTTTTTCAAGTTTGACATGCTCGCCACCCCCTATACCTTCTCGGGGCCGGCTTTACCAAGCAGACCCGCAGGTTTGACGAGCAGGACCAGGATCAGGATCGAGAAGGCGATGGCGTCGCGATAGTTTGTGGTGATGTAGCCTGCCGTCAGCACTTCGGCCTGACCCATGATCAGGGCGCCCAGCAAGGCGCCGGGAATGTTGCCGATACCGCCGAGAACGGCGGCCGTAAACGCCTTCAGGCCGGGCATGATGCCCATGAACGGGAAGATCTGCGGATAGGCGATGGCGAAGAGCACGCCGGCCACAGCCGCCAGGGCGGAGCCCATGGCAAAGGTGAAGGTAATGACTGCGTTGACGTTGATGCCCATCAGCCGAGCGGCATCCTGGTCATAGGAGACGGCTCGCATGGCTTTGCCCATCTTCGTTCGGTAGACGATATACATCATAACGAGCAGGATGACCGCCACCACTGCGATGATCAGCACCTGCACGTTGGAGATGGAGACGCCGCCAAGCTTCCACTGGTAGTCCGCAAACGGGCGGGTCACGACGCGGAAGTTGGGACCAAACATGAACTTGAGGCTAAAGAAATACTCGATAAACAGGGAGACGCCAATGGCTGTGATAAGAGCAGCAATGCGGGGTGCGCCCTTGTCACGCAAAGGCTTGTAAGCGAGCCGTTCGATGGTCACGCCCAGGGCAGCACAACCGACCATTGCCACTAGGATCGCCACGTACCACGGCAGGCCCCAGTGCTGAAAGCCGAAATAGCCCAAAAAGGCGCCCACCATGAAAACGTCACCGTGCGCAAAGTTGATCAGGCGCACGATGCCGTAGACCATCGTATACCCCAATGCGATGAGGGCGTACACAAACCCCAACTGCAACCCGTTTAATAGTTGATCCAGTAGCTGAATCACGCTACTGCGGCCTCCTCATGTTTTGTGTGAGACGGGCGGGGCCCGCGAGGACCCCGCCCCGAGCCGCTCGAAACTGTTACGGAGCCACCGTGGTCACGAACTCGTACTTCTTGTCGGCCTTGACCTTCAGAATGGCAGCCGACTTGATCGGGTTGTTCTGAGCGTCGAAGCTGACCTTGCCGCTGACGGTGGTGACGTCCTTCAGGGCCTTCATGGCAGCCTGGATCTTGGCGGTGTCGGTGCTGTTGGCCTTCTTGACGGCCTCGATCATCAGGGTGGTCGCGTCGAACGCGAGAGCAGCCAGAGCGTCGGGCACGCTGCCGTACTTGGCCTTGTAGGACTCGACGAACTTCTTCACTTCAGGACGGGTGTCCTGTTCGGAGTAGTGGTTGGTGAAGTACTGGCCATCGAGGGTGGCGTAGTCGAGGTCAGCAGAGTCCCAGCCGTCGCCGCCCATCATGGGGACGTTCAGGCCCTTGGACTTCGCCTGCTTGGCGATCAGGGAGACCTTGTTGTAGTAGTCGGGGAGGTAGAGCATCTCGGGCTTCGCAGCGGCGACCTTGGTCAGAACGGCGGAGAAGTCGGTGTCGTCCTTGCCGTAGGTCTCCATGGCGACAACCTTGCCGCCGCCCTTTTCGAAGTTCTTCTTGAACTCTTCGGCGAGGCCGACGGTGTAGTCGTTGCCCTTGTCATACAGGACGGCAGCGCTCTTGACCTTCAGGTTGTTCAGGGCGAACTTGGCGCCGACCTGGCCCTGGAAGGGGTCGATGAAGCAGGCCCGGAAGATATAAGGCTTCACGTTGCCCTTATCGTCGACGGTGACCTTGGTGTTGGTGGAGGTGCCGGTGACCATGACGACCTTGTTGGCGTTAGCCACTTCGGAGATGGGAATGGAGACCTTGGAAGAGACGGAACCGATGATGGCCTTCACACCGTCCTGGGTGATGAACTTCGTGGCCACGTTGACGCCTTCGGTCGGGTCGTTCCGGTCGTCGCCGACGATCGCTTCGATCTTGATGTCGCCGGCCTTGTTGCCAGCCTGCTCAAGGGCGAGCATGGCACCATTCTTCGTCGATTCGCCGAACGTCTTCACGTCGCCGGTCATCGGAGCAATAATGCCAACCTTAAGGGTACCGCCGGCGCCGCCGCCAGCCTTGGAGCCGCCGCAGCCGACCGCGAGCACGAGCGCAGAAGCCAGAACCAGAGCCATCAACCGTTTCATCAAAAGGAGCCCCCTCTCTAAGTATCTGATCCCCGATCTCCCTGGTGTAACCTCGTCCTGAGCCCCTCTGTTTCTTTTCGTTTGTTTGTTGGACATTTCGATTGTGACTTTTTTCGACTCCTTGGAGGTAATTCCTTCACATGTGTCGACAAAAAACGAATTTCCCTATTGTTAAGCTTCCTTCTACTTAGTAAAATCAAGAAACCCGGCAGTTGCCGGGTTTCGTAATGATTTAGTAAGAATCTATTGCTTTCCCAACCAGGCCTGGATGCGAGCGACAACCTTGGCCGGTACGAATCCGAACTTCTCGGCGAGAACGGCAGCGGGAGCTGAGGCGCCGAAGTCTTCCATGCCGATCACCAGGCCATCTGACCCGGTGAAGCGGTACCATCCGTCGGGGGCGCCGGCCTCAATGGCCGCAACTTTCTGCGAGCGCGGGCCCAGCACCTGCTCGCGGTACTCGGCAGGCTGCGCCAGGAACAGGCTGACGGAAGGCATGGAGACGACGCGTACATGGATGCCCTGTTCGGCCAACAGTTTGCGGGCTTCCAGGGCGACGGAGACCTCCGAGCCGGTGGCGATGACCGTCGCATCGGTGCCATCGGCCATCACGTAGGCGCCCTTCCAGACGTCGCGCAGTTTGAACCCTTCCGGCCGGGCAAGTGCCGGCAGATTGTGGCGGGTCAGGGCGAGCGTCACGGGCTCTTTAGCCGCCATGAGGGCATAGGCCCAGGCCATGGCCGTCTCGAGGCCGTCGGCCGGCCGGAACAGCGTCAGGTGGGGAATCAGCCGCAACTGCCAGAGCGTCTCGATGGGCTGGTGGGTCGGGCCGTCCTCGCCGACAAAGAACGAATCGTGAGTAAAGACAAAGATGGAGGGAATCCCCATCAGGGCGGCGAGTCGGAGGGGCGGCAACATGTAGTTGGCGAAGACCATGAACGTGGCGCCGTAGGGCCGGAAACCGCCGTAGAGGAAGATGCCGTTGACGATGGAGCCCATGGCGTGCTCGCGGACGCCGAAATGGAAGTTGCGGCCTGCCCAGGTGCAGTCGTAGTGGCCCACCTTGGCACAGGGGCCCACATCCTTCTGACCCTTCATGTACGTCAGGTTCGACTCCGACAGGTCGGCAGAGCCGCCGACCAGGTTCGGCACGAGGGCCGCCGCCTTCTGGATCACCATTTCGGACAGCTTGCGGGTGGCGACGTTGGTGGCCCCCTCCACCGCCTTAACGAGCTGCTCGTCGAGGTCAGCGGGGACGAGGAGCCGTGTGAAAGCCTCGTAGTCGGCGGCCATTTCCGGGTTGCTGTGACGCCAGGCAGCCAGCTTCTCCTGCCAGGTCTTGTGCTCGGCCTGTTTTTGCTGCTTGAGGGCGCTGAAGTAAGCGCGGACAGCATCTGGCACCAGGAAGGTCGGCTCGGCCGGCCAGCCCAGGGCTTCCTTGGTCAGGCGGACTTCGTCGGCGCCCAGCGGCGCACCATGGGAGGATTCCTTGCCGCCCTTGTTGGGGCTGCCTTTGCCGATGGTAGTCCGGGCGATGATGAGCGAGGGCTTGTCCGTGACCTGCTGGGCCTTGGTAATGGCCCCGGCGATCTGCCCGTGGTCGTGGCCTTCGATCTTCTGCACGTGCCAGCCATAAGCTTCAAACCGCTTGCCGACATCTTCTGTGAAGGAGACGTCGGTGTCGCCTTCGATCGAGATCTTGTTGGAGTCGTAAAGGAAGATGAGCCGGCCGAGTTTCCAGTGGCCGGCCAGGGAGGCAGCTTCCGACGCGACGCCTTCCTGCAGGTCGCCGTCGCCGCAAATGCCGTAAATGTAGTGGTCAACAGGGCTGAATTCGGGCGCGGCGAAGCGGGCGGCCATCATTTCGGCTGCTGCCGCCATGCCGACGGCGTGGGCAAGGCCCTGTCCCAGCGGGCCGGTCGTCACTTCCACGCCAGGGGTGTGGCCAAACTCGGGATGGCCAGGCGTCCGGCTTCCCCACTGGCGGAACTGCTGGAGCTGCTCAATGGGCAGGTCGTACCCGGTCAGATGGAGCAGAGAGTAAAGGAGCATCGAGGCGTGGCCGTTGGACAAAATGAACCGGTCGCGGTTTGGCCACTGGGGGTGGTCGGGATCAAACCGCAGAAACTGCGTCCAGAGCACGAAGGCCATGTCGGCGCAGCCCATGGGCGCGCCGGGATGACCGGACTTTGCTTTTTCCACGGCATCGACGGCCAGCATTTTGATGGTGTTGACGCATGCCTGGCGCAATTCGGGAGTCAGGTTGGGCTTTGCCACGGTCAGGATCCTCCCTTGGTTTTGGTTAGTACGTCCGGTTGGGTCTACTACCCATCTACCTTACCACCAGTTGGCGCAATGGGGAAGCAGTCCAAAGGCATCAGTTTCAAGGATTCCACCCGGAGGGTTGCTTGACTCGGAAAAGCCGCTCTGGAAGAGCGGAGAGTTGTGTATCAATCGTATATTCGCCGGGCGGTGGGAACCGATCGACTATTTTCGACGGGCCCGGCAGAGCAAAGGCGGCTGCCCTTCGCATCGGGCAGCCGCCTGTTTCTATTCCATGCGCAGGATCTCTTTCTTGAGCCGCTTGAATATCCGCTTCTCGAGCCGGGAGATGTAGCTCTGGGAGATGCCCAGCAGGTCCGCGACTTCCTTCTGCGTCCGCTCCTTGCTGTCCTTGAGACCGAAACGGAGTTCCATGATCCGCTTCTCACGCCCCGTCAGCTTCCCCATCGCCTTCCGGAGCAGGACCCGGTCGACCTCCTCCTCCAGCCCCCGGTAGATGATATCGTTTTCGGTGCCCATCACATCCGACAGGAGGAGTTCGTTGCCTTCCCAATCCTTATTGAGGGGTTCGTCGAAGGAGACTTCCGCCCGGGTCCGGGAGGAGCGCCGCAGGTACATGAGGATCTCGTTCTCGATGCACTTGGAGGCGTAGGTCGCCAGCTTGATCTTCTTGCCGGGGTCAAAAGTCTTGACGGCCTTGATCAGCCCAATGGTGCCAATGGAGACGAGATCTTCCACCCAGATGCCCGTGTTGTCGAACTTGCGGGCAATGTAGACCACCAGGCGCAGGTTCCGCTCGATCAGGGTGTTCTTGACCGTGTCGTCGCCCAACTGGAGCCGCCCCAGCAGGGCCAGTTCCTCATCGACCGACAGAGGCGGCGGCAGCGCTTCGCTCGAACCGACGTAGTAGATCGCCTCACCGGGAAGCAGACCCCTTGCCACCAGCCACCGCACAACCGACAGCCGCAGCGCTGCCCACTGCCAACGGACCGACGATACCCACCGCTGCCAGAGATCCTGCATCCCCTGTACCCCTCCCACATAAGTCCCCGGCTCTAGTTTTCGTCAGACGCAAGCTCCCCGGGCAGCAGGGCGCGGTATCTCCCCTCCGGGTGGAGGGGTGACACCGACAGCCCGACCAGCCCCGGGACAGCCCGCCCCGTTCCGCCTCCTGGCGGTGTCACGGTCAATTGATCCGGCGCCAGGGCAAGCAGCATGCCGTCAGGGCGCCCAACCGCCCGGTAGGGCACCAGCCGGCACCGGGCCGCCCATTCGCCGGGCAGCCGCTCCAGGCCCTCCCACCCTGCGGCCACGGCGCGGTAGACGTCCGGCGGCAGCGCCTGCCGCAGCGCCGCCGCTTCCACGACGGCCACCGGTGTTCCTGCCAGGGGGTCGCGCAGGTGGTTCCCGGTGTCGACGAGTGCCGGCAGCGTCACCGACTGCCCCCCGATGGTCACCCCAAGCGACCACAGGCCGCGCACGAGCAGTGCCCGGCCGTGCGCCGCCTGCCAGAGCTGGCGGGCGCCGAGTGCGCAGAGCAGGAGTCCGCCGACGACAAGCCCGCCCGCAAACGCCCTGGGCATGTAAAGCCCGGCACCGGGCATGCGCAGCTGAACCAGCGATACCGTCCCGGCGATGGCTGCCCCGCTGAGGAGGAAATAGCCGAGCAGCCGCCCCGCCTGCTGCAGCCTGCATGGCGCAAAGGCGACGGCCAGGAGGAGCAGCGTGCCCGCGGCCGCGCCTGCGGGCGAGCGGAGCCAGAGCCCGGAGTCGAACCAGGCCCAGACGGCGAGGAGCCCGCCGGCAGCAGCGGCGCCCGCCATCCGCCACCGGCCGGCCCGCAGGCCTGCCAGGCTGGCCGTGACCCATAGCCAGACCAGGTCCATCGCGAAGTTGGCCAGGAAGACCACGTCGACGCTGACGATCCGGATCACGATCTCATCCCCCGTGCCGCCATGATTACGAAGCAAGTCCCGGCTTTATGCAACATTATAGCGGTGGACGCCTGTGAGATTTGGCGAGGTCTGGCGAGGGAGTCTGGCTATTTTTGTCGTGAATCCTTTTGGGAATGGGACATAGGGAATGAGCCACGGAGGACACGGAACACACGGAATGGATCAGACGCGGAATAGAGGAATATATCAAATATTCCTTTCCGCGTTTCTCTCTTTCCGCGTTCTCCGTGTCCTCCGCGGCTAATTTCGCATTGTTCCAAATCAAAATCCCCCAGGCATTCGCCCAGGGGATTCTCGCTAACGCTCAGGTCACTGCGGCTTACGCCGGAGGAAGGCCGGGATATCCAGGTCGTCGGTGAACTTGACTTCGACGTTCTGCCCGGGCTGGCCGGCCACCTGCTTGCGGCGGCCCCAGCCGGCGAAATCGGAATCGCCGAAGCCGGTGGCAATGACCGTGACCCGGATTTCGTCACTGATGTTCTCGTCGATCACGGCGCCGAAGATGATGTTCGCCTCGGGGTCGGCGGCCTGCGAAATGATCTCCGCGGCCTCGTTTACTTCCAGCAGGCCCAGGTCGGCGCCGCCGGTAATATTGAGCAGCACACCCTTGGCCCCTTCGATAGAGGTCTCGAGCAGGGGGCTGGAGATTGCGGCCCGGGCGGCCTCCGTAGCACGGCCTTCGCCCCTGGAAACGCCAATGCCCATCAACGCAGAACCCGTGTCCGCCATGATCGTCCGCACGTCGGCAAAGTCGAGGTTGATCAGGCCGGGGACGGCGATCAGGTCCGAAATGCCCTGCACGCCCTGGCGCAGGACGTCGTCGGCAATGCGGAAGGCTTCGACGATGCTGGTCTTTTTGTCAACAACCTGGAGCAGGCGGTCGTTGGGGATGGTGATCAGTGTGTCGACCTTGCCTTTCAGTCCCTGAATGCCTTTTTCGGCCTGCATTTGCCGCTTGCGGCCTTCAAAGGTGAAAGGCTTGGTGACCACGCCCACGGTCAGGGCGCCCAGTTCCTTGGCCACTTCCGCCACGATGGGGGCTGCACCGGTGCCCGTGCCGCCGCCCATGCCGGCGGTGACAAATACCATATCGGCGCCCCGCAGGGCGTTGGCAAGCTCATCACGGCTCTCTTCGGCAGCTTTCAAACCCACTTCGGGGTCGGCGCCGGCGCCGAGGCCCTTGGTCAGCTTCTGGCCGATTTGGAGCTTCAGCCCTGCCATGGCGCCCTTCAACGCCTGGGCGTCCGTGTTGACGGCAATAAACTCGACTCCGCGCAGACCGGCTGCGATCATGCGGTTGACGGCGTTGTTTCCACCGCCGCCGACGCCGATGACTTTGATATTGGCGAATTGCTCAGACCCCGCCTGGAATTCGTACACGATTGATATCCTCCTTGCCTGCCGCTAGCCGAACAAGCTGCGCAGCCAGTTCTTCATGCGTCCCAAACGGTCGTGCTTCGCCACCTCTACGGCGGCTGCCGCCTCATCCTGGGCCAGGCGGGCGCCCCACTTCACCAATCCCACTGCCGTCGAAAACTCCGGACCGTCTACCAGCGGTCCATCCGGGGCGCCGACACGGGCCGGCAGTCCCAGGCAATCCGCCGCCAGAGGCGCCAGCCCCCGCAGGCGGGACGTTCCGCCGGTCAGCACCAGCCCCCCCGGAAAGAGCCCGGCATAGCCCGAGCGCTTGACCTGAGTCGCCGCAAGTTGCAGGATCTCGAGGACGCGCGATTCGATGATCTCGGCGACCTGCTTTTCCGTCACTTCGCGGGCCTTCTGGCCTGATGGGCTCATCAGTTCAAAAGCGGTGTCAGGACACTGGTCGGCAGCGGCCCAACCCCGTTCGATTTTCAGCGATTCGGCCACGCTGACGGGAACTTGGAGAAGCGCCGCCACATCGGCCGTGATGTGCTCACCGCCCACCGGCAGCACGCCGACGTGCCAGAGATGGCCCCGATCGTACACGGCCACTCCGGTCGTACCGGCGCCGATATCCAGGAGCAGCGCGCCGGCCTCCCGCTCTTCACGGGTCAGCACAACGTCGGCGGCGGCACGAATGCCCGCCTGGAAGTCGGATACCTCCAGATGCGCCAGCTTCATGGCTTCCAGGTAGTTCTGGCGGGGCAGGGATTCCCCAGTGACCAGATGGGCCTCGACCCCCAGCCGCCGGCCTGCCAGGCCCATGGGGTTGGCCACCCCGTCAGCGTGGTCCAGCCGGTAGGCCCGGGGCAAAACATGAATCAGTTCGCGGCCCGGCGCCAACTCCACCACGGCTGCCTCGTCGAGCGCACGGCGCACATCTTCCGGTGTCACGCCATGCGAGGGACGATGTACGGGCACTTCGGCATAGCAGATCAGGGACTGAATGTGCGTACCATTGATGGAAGCGACGGCGGGAGCGCCGCCGGAGCGGCCGCTCATGCCCGCAGCCTGGGCCACGGCCGAGCGAATCGAATCCGCCGCCGCAGCCAGGTCGACCACCATGCCCCTACGGATGCCATGCGAAGGGACCAGGCCGACCCCGATGACCTGGGGCTCCCCCCCGGAAAGATCAGCCAGTACGGCCGCCGTGTTGGCCGACCCGGCGTCGATTCCCAGCACGAGGGATCCTTCCACTCGACGGCCCTCCCCGGTCGTGAAGTCCCGCTCGGTTCAGCCGCTGGCCAAACAACGCGGTCTCTTAATCCGATTCAACATCACGGCGGTGAATCCTCCTCTAGAAATTGGGGGGTCCCATAAATCTTGGCAGGAAGAACGTCGGCGGTGCAAAGTGAATCGGCGCCCGGGAGTGATGCCACTGCTCCAGGGCGCCGCCGAAGGCCACATCAGATTTTCATAGCCGTATCCCGCTGCGGAACCGGGTCCTTCTTGCGCAGCAGACCCCACTGCGTGAACAGGGCCCGGCGAATGATTCCGAGGTTGTTGAACATGCGGATGCCCATGGCCGCTACGCCGGCCAGGTAAAGGTTGTCCACGCCGACGCGATCGCCAAGGTAGACCAGACCGGCCGCCAGCAACGCGTTGGTGAAGAAGCCGGTAATGAAGATGCCATTATCATACGTGCCTTCCAGATTCGACCGCAGGCCGCCGAACGCTGTATCCAGTGCGGCCAGGACGGCGATTGACAAATAGCGTGAGTATATAACCGGAAACGTAAAGGGCGAGAGCACGCCCGCCACGATGCCAACCACAAAGCCCACCAGAATAATCCACATTCGGGCCGCTCACCTCCTATTTGGCCGGAGTGCCGAACTGAAGCTTCAGACTGCCCTTGAAGGCAGGGACCGTTATGTTCTGCTCTTTCTTGATCGCCATTTGAATGCCGAAGTCCCGCAGTTCTTCACCGATGCCGCCCTTCATCTCCAACGCCATCTCCAGGTCGTCCGGATTGCCGATCGCCTTGATGACGATCGGCGGGGCCGTCCGGACGCCGTTGACGATGATGACGGGCCCGGCGCACCGGACTTCCGTGCGCCCGATGACGCGCTGTTCGTTGACCGACATCGCCTCGGTTCCGGCGCCAAACAGCTCATTAATGACGCGGAGGACATCCTGATCGTGAATCAGCGAGTTGTTGGGGTTATCGCCGGGGGAGAGCGGCCGCATGGAATCCCGCAGCTCCACCGTGACACCGGGACCGCTCATGGGGACCAGCCCGGCGGCGATCTGGGCGTCTTTCAACTGCCGGCCCAGGTCCTCGAACCCCGCCTGGTTGCTAATCACGGCCGCCATCTCCTGGCGTAGCTTCTCAAGCTCATCGCCAAGGGCGTCGCGGGTCGCTTCGGCCTGCTCCAATTGCTGAGCCAGTTCCTGTGCCCGGCTCGAGGCTGCAACGTCTTTGAGATGGACTTGTTGCTGCACCTTCATTTGCATTGACAGCATAAAGCCGAGCACCACACAGACGAGTGCGATGGCCCAAGGCATATGCCGAATCCGACTCATGTTGTTGCCTCCCGACTACGTGTACGTCAGTCGCCACAGCCGGACGGTATCACGCTGCCGCTGACCCGCAGGTCGATCTTGCAGCCCCCCGAGCGCTTCTTCAAGCCGTTCCAGACGCCGAAAAAGGTCTCGATTTTTTCGCCCAGCGCCTCAAGGCGGTCCTTGCCGTCTGTTATTGTCCCCCAGTCAACGGTAGCGCCTGAGACCATATAGAGGACAAGGGAGCGGTCCGCGGCCACCTTCACTTCCGAAATGTGGCGGGGATAGCCTTCGCTCATCCGGGCGAGCAGGAGCAGTGCATCCTGCAGCCCGGGGTCGGGCAACTGCTGGCCGCGCAGGGCGGTGGTAACCGTCTTGCCGGAAATGACCGGCAGCGTGATGGAGGGGTCCAGCTCTGTTCCGCCGAGGATCACGGCGTTCTCGTCCAGCACCAGATAAAAGCGCTCGGAATACCGTAGGAGGCCGACGGCCCGCCGCTCCGTGATCTCAATGGTCAATCGGCCCCAGTCCCATGCTGCACTGGCCGAAGCGATCCATGGTTCCTGCAGCAGCCGTCTCTGGATTTCCGCCGCGGGATGCTGCCAGCGCGGCGCACGCGGTTCCAGCCCTGCAGCTTCCATGACCCGCTCCTGGGTGATCCGGTCCAGTCCGTTGATTTGCACTGCTACGGCCCGGAACAGCGCCGACCGATAGGCAGCGATGGCGGCTACGGAAAACATGATCAGCAAGGCCAGCCAGAACCAGCCCCGGCCGGTCGGCTCGCGTTCTTCGTTTTCCTCCGCTTCCTCACGCCATTCTTCCGTCACGGTCAGGTCCCGCCTCCCGTCGGCGGCGCCGTACGGCGCTCGTACTATGACGATTATACTCCAGGATTATGTTCCTACACACCGACTTTTAAACGACACTTTTTGCATGCGTCCGTGGGAACGGCTTCACGACAAAGACCCCGTCCTGTTGCAGACGGGGTCTTCCTGGTGCGGTTGCCGCAGCTACGGGAGGATCACGTCCAGCGCCCCCGGCAGGAGTTCAAAGGTGACGGGCAGATTCCCCGCCACGTCGCCGTCCAGGTGAAACGCAACCCGCTCGGTCGATGTTGCCGTGAGGCGCGTGCCTCGTGCAAATGTGACTTTCGGGTGGCCCACGTGCCCGGCCTTGTAGATCTTGCCGACCAGGCCGATCAACTCCGCCCGCCCCAGGTCGAAGCCCCAGGCAATATCGAACTGCCCGTCGTTTAAGACGGCGTCGGGCAGGATGTTCATGCCTCCTCCGTAGTACCGTGCGATGCCCACGGCCATCAGCAGCATGCGGGGGATCTCCAGAGTCTGTTCGTCCAGCTGAACGCGTACGGGCGCCCCCATGAACCGGAAGAGCGTTCCGGCAATCGCCAGCAGGGAAGGCAGCGTGCCGCCCACGGCCTTGAGCACCGGGCCGTAATCGTTGACCCGGCGGGATACCTCCGCATCAAACCCGATGCCGGCAATGTTGAAGAAGTAGCGGTAACCCACGGCCAGCCCTGCATCCATCGGCACGCGGCGCCCGCCCAACGCGATCCGGACGGCCGCTTCGGGGTCGCGGGGAATGCCAGCGGTACGGACCCAGTCGTTCCCTGTGCCGACCGGTACCACCGCCATGGCGGATTTCGTCCCCATGAGGCCGTTGCCGACTTCGTTCAGGGTGCCGTCACCGCCCAAGGCGACGACGCGATCGTAGCCTTCGGCGGCAGCCTCCCGGGCCAGGGCCTCCCCGTGGCGGGGACGCTCGGTAAACTTGACGCCGTACTCGCCCAGAGATGCCACCATCGGCTCAATCTGCTTCCAGGTTTTCAGGGCCCGCCCGTGGCCTGCAGTCGGGTTGACAATAAAGCAAAGGCGCGGCATGGCCGCAACAACTCCTCCTGCCGGGTCAGATGGGCCCGGCCCAGTGCTAGTATTACCGCTACTCTGGATTCGTGACCCTCCTCTCATCTCCTGCATATACACTTAGCGGCGGCGCGCCACACTGCTTTCGAGCGCGGCCAACTCTTCGTCGGACAGCTCGCCCAGCGTCCACCAGGATATGCCGCCCAGGCTGTACCGCTTGGCCAGCCCAACGATCACGGCCAGCGAGTCGGGCGTTTCGTACCATCGCAGCCCGAGCAGCAGCTTGCTGCCGTTGGCATCGCCCACCGCCGCCACGGCCATGCGAACTGCCTCGTCCACCTGGTCCGTCGGCTCGGGCTGATTTACTACGTAGTCGTGCGCCATGATCTGCATGGTGTCGGCCACCCGGGCAATCGCCGCGTAGTCGTACCCGTGATACGAGCCGTTCAAAGGCGGCAGGCTGACGGCCGTCTCTTTTCCCGCCGCCCGCATGCGTTCGGCCACGGCCGCGACGAACCGGACATACCCCTGCCGGACCCGCTCCAACTCCTCGTCGGTCTCCGACCAACCAAGGTACTCCACGTCCAGCACCACGCCGTCAAACCTCTTCTCGCCCACCAGTGCGGCGATGGCATCCGCCGCCCGGGCGGTCTTCGCTTCGTCCAGAATCAGGTTGGTCATGCCCAGCGCTTCGGTATCGGTCTCGTGGACGAGCAGGAGGCGCCTGGTGCCGGCGGCTGCGGCATCTCTGAGCAGGCTTTCCGGGGAGACGTCGCCGTTGGGCTCCGGCCAGAAATAGTCTTGGCCGGTGAGATTGAGTGATCCGTCATCGTTCAGGCGAGCCCAGCCGTACGCCACGTCGGAGAACCGGGGCACCAGATCACGCCGCGGGAAGCTGCCCAGGGCGTAGAACGCAAGCGTACGCATTGTTCGCACGGGCGATGTGATCGAGACGGTGAAGGTGTCGCCGTTCCAGGCGACACCGGCGCCGAAGGCGGTGCTGAAAGCCCGCAGGGGCACGAGGGTCCGGTCGTTCACCAGCATGGGCGGCACGTCCAGCTCAACGGCCGTTCCGTTGACCCACATGGTCCTGACCCCGATCCTCAGGTATGCCAGGGCCCCCGGACCGTAGGCCTGGATCGAACGGTTCTCCCCGTTCCAGATCACGGTCACCCCGAGCGCTTCGGCGATGGCCCGGAACGGAACCATGGTGCGGCCTTCCACGATGATGGGGGGCACAGGAAACGCCAGCGGGTAGCCGTCAAGCCGGATCGACGGTGACGGCGGGGGATCGGCCGCGGCCGGGTATCCCGGCGCCGACCCGATCAAAGCTCCGGCACAAATGAGAACTGCCAGCAGTCTTTTCGCGAGCACTTCCCTCAACTCCTTTCGTACGCGAAGAACGAAAAAAGGCCCGCCTGTGTTCGCCACAGGCGGGCCCTTTTGATGAAGATTTACCCCCGGGATATCCGGGCGCCGAGGCCCCGGAGCTTCTGGTCCAGGTTCTGGTAACCCCGGTCGATGTGGATGATCTGTTCGATGGTGGTGGTCCCTTCGGCGGCGAGGCCGGCCAGTACCAGGGCCATCCCCTCGCGCAGGGCGGGGCATTCGACGGTGGCGCCCGAGAGCCGGGGAACGCCCTGCACGACGGCAGTCCGCCCTTCGGTCTTGATATTGGCGCCCAGCCGCCGCAGCTCCTCCGCCACCTTGAACCGGTTCTCGAATATCGTCTCCGTGATGATGCTGGTGCCCTCGGCCGAAACCATGAGGGCCATCATCTGCGGCTGCATGTCGGTGGGAAAGCCGGGGTAGGGCAGAGTCTTGAGGTCCGTTGCCCGCAGCTGCTGCGGCCCGATGGCCCGCACCCAGTCGTCCCCGTCCTCGGTGCTGCAGCCCATCTCCCGCAATTTCGCGCAAATGGCGTCCAGGTGCTCCGGAATGACGCCCGTCACCGTCACCTCGCCGCCGGTCACGGCGGCGGCGGCCAGGAATGTGCCGGCCTCGATCCGGTCGGGAATCACGGTATGTTCCGTGGTCCCCAGCGACTTGACACCTTGAATGCGGATCACGTCCATGCCGGCCCCGCGCACCTTGGCGCCCAGCCGGTTGAGGAAGTTCTGCAGATCGACGATCTCCGGCTCCCGGGCCGCGTTGCGAATCACGGTGGCACCTTCGGCAAGGACAGCAGCCATCATCAGGTTTTCCGTGGCGCCCACGCTGGGGAAGTCGAGGTAGATCTCAGTGCCTTTGAGACGCCCGGGCACCGACGCCTCGATGAAGCCGAAGCGCTCCTCGATTCTGGCGCCCAGCTGCTCGAGCCCCCGAAGGTGAAAATCGATGGGTCGGGGACCGATGGCGCAGCCCCCCGGGTAGGAGATACGGATCTTCCCGAGGCGGGCCAGCAGCGGGCCCATCAGAAAGATGGACGAGCGCATCTCCCGGGTAAAGTCGGCCCCGACTTCGCCGGTGGCCAGACTCCCCGGTACAATGCGCAGCGTCCGCCCGGCTTCGCCGGCGGGCAGCTCTTCGACACCGGCGCCGAGGCGGCGCAGGATCTCCAGCATGACAGAGACGTCGCGAATGACCGGCGTGTTATGGATGACCGATTCGCCGGAAGTCAGCAGTGCCGCCGCGAGAATGGGCAGAGCGGCATTTTTGGCGCCGCTGATTCCCACCTTCCCCTGCAGCCGGTTGCCGCCGGCGACGACATAGCGATCAGTCGTCTTCACATCCAATAGACCTCCCACGGTCGGAAGCGGGCCGACCGGGGTGCCAGGGGCGCCCGATCAGGCGGTGAAATGGGGGTTCTCGCCCCAGATCCTCACTTCCGGCTCAAGCCGTACTCCAAACCGCTCCAGGACCCGTGCGCGGACTTGTTGCATCAGAGTCAGGACATCTTTGGCCGTGGCGCCCCCGAGATTGACCATAAAGTTGGCGTGAACTGTCGAGACCTGCGCTCCACCTTCGGTCAGCCCTTTCAGGCCGGTCTGCTCAATCAGCCACCCGGCGGGCTTTTCGCCCGGCGGGTTTTTGAATATCGATCCGGCGTTGGGCAGGTTGAGCGGTTGGGTGGACCGCCGCCGCTCGAGATGATGCTGCATCCGCTCTGCTATACCCGTTGGATCATCGTGGTGTAAGTCCATTACGACTTCCACTACTATCGCAGACGTTGATTGTAGCCTAGACGTTCGATAGCTGAGACCAATTTCCTGAGGGGTAAATGTCTGCTCCCCGCCGTCCGGCCAGGTGACCGTGGCCGAAGAGACTACCTGCGACATGTCGCCCCCGTGGGCGCCGGCGTTTATCATCAACCCGGCGCCGACGGTGCCGGGAATGGCACAGGCAAACTCGATGCCGCCCAGGCCCAATTTGCCGACCTTCATGGCCAGCTTCGGCAGATCGTAGCCGCCGCCGGCCCGGACGCGGGTGCCATCCACCTCGAAGCGGTCAAACTCGCCGCCCAGCAGCAGGACAAAACCGCGCACGCCGTCGTCGGAGACCAGCAGGTTGCTGCCCCGCCCTAGCAGGTGAACGGGTTGGGACGATTGCTGAGCCAGGATCAGCACCCCGGACAACTCCCGGCGGTCTGTGACCTCGATCAGAAAATCAGCCGGGCCGCCAATCCGAAACGTGGTGTGCCGGCTTAGGGGTTCATTCTCATGGATGCGGCCCGGGTCGCGGATTATGCTACGCAACTCTTGTTCCAAAGGTGACATAGCTCAGGCCGGCCTCCTTTTCCTGTGAAGTTGACCGGAAGTGCTACCGCCCGGAGGCGATTGCCATGATCTCCCGGGCAATGTCGGCTGCGGCCTCCGGCTGCGCCAGCGTGCGCAGGGCCTCGGACATGCCGGCGCACATGGTTTCGTCGCTGAGGAGCACGCCAATGGTGCCCGCCAGCTTGTCGGCGGACATCTCCTTCTCCCGGACGACCAGGGCGGCGCCCCGCTTCTCCAGCGTCCGGGCGTTCCAGTCCTGATGGTTATGCGTGACGTTGGGGCTGGGAATCAGCACGGACGGCAGCCCCCGGACCTGGATTTCCGCGAGGGTAAGGGCACCGGACCGGAAAACCCCCACATCGGCTGCGGCGTAAGCCTCCGGCATGTTATGCAGGTAAGGGATGATGGTGACCCCGGCAGTCTCGGGGCCGTACTGCTCCCTGACTTGCTGCAAATAGCGTTCCCCGGTGATGTGCAGGACTTTGAGACCATCGATCGAGCTCACCAGCAGCTTGACCGCGTCGACGGCGTACCGGTTGAAATCGCGCCCGCCGCCGCTGCCGCCCATGATCACCAGCACCTTGTCCTGCTCGGTGTAGGCGAACGCCCTACGCCCCGTCTGCCGGTCGGCCTGGCCGACCTCCGGACGCACGGGGTTGCCGATGAACTTCAGGCGGGCGCCCGGTGGGAAGTAGGGCAGGGCCTCTTCATATGGCACAAAGACCGCTCTGGCCCAGCGGGCAGCGATGCGGTTCGTCACGCCCGGGAAGGCGTTCTGCTCCTGAATGACCACGGGCCGGCCGGCCAGGCGGGCGGCGAGGAGCACAGGGCCGCTGACGAAGCCGCCGGTGCCAATCACCACATCCGGTCGAAACCGGCGAATGTGACCTAAAGAGTCCAGCAGGCCCTTGAACGCTTTCAGGGCGCCTTTCACTTTCTGAATGGCCGACAGGTTGATCAGGCCGGCACTGGAGATGTTGACGAAGGGGATATTCTCCCTGGGCACGAGCGTCGCCTCACGCCCGGTCTGTGTGCCGACGTACAGCAGTTCTGCCTGCGGGTCCAGCGCCCGGATGGCGTGCGCGATCGAGACTGCGGGGTAAATGTGCCCGCCGGTGCCGCCGCCTGCGATCAGGTATTTCATGTGCGGTCCCTCCGATACGTGGATGAAGGCCGGGCGGGAGCCTTTCCGCCTCCGCCCGGCCGGGCCTATGATTGCCTGGAATACCGGCTGACACCCAACAATATGCCCACGCCGGACAGCGTAATGAGCAGAGAGGTACCACCGTAGCTCAGGAACGGCAGGGGAATGCCGGTCGAGGGAATCGATGCCGTCACGACGGCAATGTTCATGGCCGCCTGCAGGGTGATCAGCGATGTAACGCCGGTCGCCAGCAGGCTGGTGAACCGGTCCGGCGCCTGCACGGCAATCCGGTAGCCCCGCCAGGCAAACGCGAAGAAGAGCAGCAGCACCATGGCGGCGCCGATGAACCCCAATTCTTCCCCGAGCACCGCGAAGATCATGTCGGTGTGCCGTTCGGGCAGGTAGAAATGCTTGGTCCGGCTCCGCCCCAGACCGACCCCGAAGAGCCCGCCGGAGCCGAAGGCCAGGAGCGCCTGAATGATCTGGTAGCCCGAGTCGCTGGGGTCAACCCAGGGGTTGAGGAACGTGGTAATGCGGCTCCATCGTTCGGCATCGATGAACGCCAGGCCGAGGACGCCCAGGGCGCCCAGCGCCCCAAGGCCGCCAAGATGTGCAAGTTCCGCACCGCCGGCGAAGAGCATCAGAAAGGCGGTGCCGCCCAGCGTCAACGATGTGCCCAGGTCGGGCTCCAGCATGATCAGGCCAAAGAATAGGCCCAGCAGGAGCAGCGGCGGCAGAAGGCCGCGCCAAAACGATTTGATCTCCCGGGGGTTTCGACTCAAATAGTCGGACAGGAAGATGATGAAGGCAAACTTGGCGAACTCGGACGGCTGGAACTGCAGCGTACCGGCCCCCAGCCAACGCCGGGCGCCCAGCCGGTAGATGCCCACGCCGGGGATGATCACCAGCACCAGCAGTACGATGACGCCGAGCACAATCGGCCGGGCGTACTTCTGCCACGTCCACGGCGGAATGGTAGCGAAAAACCACATGGACGCCAGGCTGACCACCGCCCATACCGCCTGCCGCTGCAGGTAGTGGAACGGGTTGTGGTTTTCAACCTCGGCGATGACCGAACTGGACGAATACACCATGACGAGTCCGATGGCAAGTAGAAGCGCGACCACTGTAATGAGGGTGTAGTCCGGCGCCTTGCGCGTCTGCTGCAAGGAAGTCCGCCCCCCTCTTCTTATCCCCGGCTACCGCCCCATGATCCATCCCGGCAGCGCCAGGTAGGCGAGGCCGGCCAGGACGATACAGGTCGTCCAGAACCAGCGCAGAACCTTGCCTTCGGACCAGCCCAGGAGCTCAAAGTGATGATGGATCGGTGCCATCTTAAAGATACGCTTCCCGGTCAACTGGAATGACGCAACCTGCAGAATCACGGACAAGGTTTCTGCGACGAAGAGCCCGCCGACGATGACGAGCAGGAACTCCGTCTTGGTGAGCACCGCGAGAGCCGCCAGGGCGCCGCCCAGGGCGAAGGAGCCCACGTCGCCCATGAAGACCCGGGCGGGGTGAGCGTTGTACTTCAAGAAACCGATGCAGCCGCCGACCAGGCTGATGCCCAGCGTGGCCATGTCCCACTGGCCTTTCACGGCCGAAACGGCGATGGCATAGAACGCAAAAACGATGATCGAGCAGCCGGCCAGCAGGCCGTCCAGACCGTCGGTGAAGTTGACGGCGTTGGCCGTGCCCCAGACGATGATCAGGATCAGGCCATAGTAGAGCGGCTTGCCGAGGTTTACCGCCATGTTGATGTAAGGAATCCAGACTTCGGTGCCAAGGCCCAGCACTTCGACGGCGCCATAGCCCAAAATCGCTGCCAGCGCAACCTGGGCCAGCAGCTTGTCACGGGCGCGTAAGCCCAGCGACCGCTTCAGCACGACCTTGATGTAGTCGTCTGCAAAGCCGACGGCGCCGTGCCCCAGCGTGAGGGCCAGGGCGATCAGCATGCGGATGGTGGCCTCGCCCTCGCGGGGCGCGAAAAGCAGCGTGGCCAGGGCCGCCGGAACGACGAAGATGATGCCGCCCATGGTAGGGGTGCCCGCTTTGGCCTGGTGCGCCGCGTGCATTTCTGCCCGAATCGTCTGCCCGGCCTTGAGGCGCCGCAGCAAGGGCAGCACCAGGGGCCCCATGGCCAGGGCGGCCAGGGTGGCAAAGCCGAATGCCAAGACCAGGCGCATTGTCGGAGTGAAGAACATATACGTACAAGTCCTTTCCGCCAGGAAATCGTGGGGAGGTCGCCACAGCTTGGAGAATTAGCTTCAATCATGCCCCGCCGGCGCTCGATTGGCTACGGCATGCCGGTTGGGGGCCGTATACCTAAGCGGTGAGGTGCTTCTCCAGGGCAGAGACGACCTCCTCCATTTGCATGCCGCGCGAACCCTTGACCAGCACCGTGTCGCCGGCCCGGATCAACTGGGTCAATAACGCTATGGCCCCGGTCTTCGCGTCAAAGTGGCGGGCGTGAGCCCCCGCCGCCTCAGCGATGTGTTTTGCCAGGTCGCCGACGGTCACCACCATGTCTGCAAGCCGTCCCGCCTCGGCGCCCACCTGCAAGTGACCTTCGACCGCAGCGGCGCCCAGTTCGAACATATCGGCCAGCACTGCGACGGCACGGCCCTCCGGTCCGGCCAACTCCCGCATGACGCCGAGGGCCGCGATTACGGAAGCAGGTGCGGCATTATACGTGTCATCCAGCAGGCGGACGCCGCCGGCGTTGACGATGCGCATCCGGCTCCCGCTGGGCGCATACCCGGCGAGCCCCGCCGCCACTTCCGCCAGCGTCATGCCCAGCTCCAGCCCTACGGCGGCAGCAGCGCAGGCGTTCAGCACATTGTGTTTGCCCGGCGCGGGCAGGACTGCTTCCGTCTCCCCCGCCGAGGTGACCAGCGTGAAGCGCTGACCCGTCTCACCCTCCCGGCGGATCTCCCGAGCCGAGACCCACCGCTCGCCCCGCCCGGCTGCATCGAAGCCGTAGAACCAAACCTTGCAGGAACCGGTCCCGGCCATGGCAGCTACCAGCGGGTCGTCGGCGTTCAGCACCGCCGCGCCGTCGGCAGGCAGGCCGCGCACCAGCTCGCCCTTGGCTCGGGCGATATTCTCCTGCGTGCCCAGCAGTTCCAGGTGAGTGACACCCACGTTCGTGACCACCCCCACGGAGGGGCAGGCGATGGAGACCAGATATTCAATTTCGCCGAGGGCGCGCATGCCCATCTCCAAGACGGCGACATCCGGTCCCTGGTCCAGATCCATGAGCGTGATGGGCAGCCCGACTTCGGAGTTGAAGTTGCCCTTGGACCGGAAGACCCGGAACCGCTGCTCCAGGACGGCGCCCACCATCTCCTTGGTGGTCGTCTTCCCCACGGAGCCCGTCACGCCCACCACCTTGACGCCGTACCGTTCCCGGTGATACCGGCCCAACTGGCCCAGCGCCAGCAGCGGGTCAGGGACTTCGACCAGGGCGGTGCCCCGGGCCGCGACCGAACGGCCGACCAGAATGCAGGTCGCCCCGGCTTCCGCCGCCCGGGCGGCGTAGTCATGCCCGTCGACACGTTCGCCGGGCATGGCGACGAAGCAGTCTCCGGGCCGGACTTTTCTGGAATCGTATGCAAAACCGTAGACCGGGGCCGCCGGGCTCCCCTGCAGGAGCCGGCCCCCGGTCACCGCCATGATTTCCGCGACTGTGAAAAGCTGCTTCACCTCAGGCCCCTTCCTTTCGGCCCATCCGCGCCTCGATGCACCTGCGGGCTACCACCCGGTCGTCGAAGTCGATGGTTCTGTCCCTGAAGATCTGATAGGTCTCGTGCCCTTTGCCTGCAATGATGATCACGTCGTCGGCTGCGGCGATCGAAATCGCCCGTGCGATGGCGCTGGCCCGGTCCACCACGATTTCGTAGAACTGGCCCGGCGGCTTGACTTCGTTGACGCCTTTCTCGATATCCCGCACGATCGCTTCCGGGTCTTCACTGCGGGGGTTATCCGACGTAATGATCACGTACTCCGACCGTTCGGCCGCGATCCGGCCCATTTGGGGACGCTTGGTGCGGTCGCGGTCGCCGCCGCAGCCGAAGACGGCGATCACCCGGCCGCGGGCGAAGTCCTGCGCCGTGCGCAGCACATTCTCCAGTCCGTCCGGCGAATGTGCATAGTCAACGAACACGCCGAACGGCTGCCCGGCGTCTACGGCCTCCATGCGGCCGGAGACGCCCACGGCGGCCTCCAGCGCCCGCCTGATAACCGGCAGGCCGACGCCTTCGGCCATGCAGGCCGCGGCCGCGGCCATCGCGTTATAAACATTGAACCGGCCCGCCAGGCGGAGGGTCAGATCCATGTCGCCCAGGGGCGTGTGCATCAGCACCGAACTGCCCCGGGAGCCGCTGTCAATGCGGGAGGCCCGCACATCGGCCCGGGGGTCCAGGCCATACTCGGTAACCGGCACGGTACACGCATCGCGGAAGAAGCCTGCGGCGGCATCATCCATATTGAGGACGGCCGCCTTGTTCGGCTTGACGCCGGCTTCGCCGAGCATGTGGAACAGCCGCATCTTCGCTTCCCGGTAGTTCTCCAGGGTGCCGTGGTAGTTCAGGTGGTCCTGCGTCAGGTTGGTAAAGACCCCAATGTCGAACTCTACATCATCGACACGATGCATGTCGAGCCCCTCGGAGGAGACTTCCATCACCACATGGGTGCAGCCCGCCTCGACCATCCGGCGCATCAGTTCCTGGAGGTCGGAAGCCTGGGGCGTTGTAAGGCTGGCGGGGAGCTCCTGCTGCCCGATGAAGTTATGTACAGTGCCGATGAGCCCCACCTTGTGGCCGGCCTCCATGAGAATGGCCCGAATCAGGTGGGTGGTCGTCGTCTTTCCGTTGGTGCCGGTCACGCCGATCACCTGCAGCTTGCGGGACGGCCACCGGTTCAGCCGTGCCGAAATGGCGGCGAGGGCCTTCCGGCTTGACCCGACCTGCAGCACCGGCACGCCCTCCGGCACTTCCATCTCCTGCTCGACCACCACGGCGGAAGCGCCGCGGCGGACCGCGTCGGCTACGAACGCGTGCCCGTCGGCCTTGAAGCCCGGCACTGCCACAAACAGGGCGCCCGGCTGGGCCTGCCGTGAGTCATAGACCACCCGGTTCACTTCCGTCTCCGGGTCGCCCTGCACCAGCCTGCCGAGCCCGAGACACTCACTGAGTCGCATTGAGATACCTCCGAACAGGACCTCTTTCCACCGTCTTGATCCGTTTTCCAATGTCCCCATCCGCCCACGTAGCACGGCCGCGACGACACCCCCAGCCAAGACGGGCCGATGCCCTCACTTCCATTGTTTCCACAAGATATACGGGAAATACCTGCCAGGAGTTCTAAATAATCGTAACGTTCGCCGTCCGCAAAAGGATATGCTCAACCTTCTGAACTCCTGAGGATCACGGCTTCTTTGGCTTTGGCTGCAGGGTCACACGGACAGGCGTGCCCTTTCGCACCTCAGCGCCGGGTGGCGCCTCCTGATTCACGACGACGCCTTCACCCGCGGCGTCCATGAAAATGCCCCGCTGGGCCAGCAACTGAGCCGCCTCCTGGAGCGTCCGGCCCGTCAGGTCGGGTACGTGCACTTTTTCGCTGCCCGGTTCGGGCAGGTCCGTGTTGCCGGCCATCTGGCCGCCCTTGTAGGCTGTGGAGCCAGCCGCCGGGAACTGGTCGGTCACAAAGGCGCCGGAGCCGTCAAGGAAGAGCTCAAACCCGGCAGCTTTCGCCACCCTGATTGCTTCCGCCGGAGGAAGATTCACCACCGAGGGGACGATTGCCTGCTCCCGGGGGCGCGGCGGCTGGGGATCCCACGGGTTGGCGGGCTTGGGCGCCGGCGCCGTCGAAACGGGTGCCTTCAGGTACGCCAGGATCTCCGCCATCGCTTCCCCGAAGATCGGGGCGGCAATCTGGCCGCCGTAGTAGGCGCCCTGGGGCTCATCGACCGAAATCAGCACCACGACTTCCGGGTTCGGGTACGGGGCAAACCCGACGAACGAAGCGATATACTTGCCCTTCGCGATCTTGCCGTCGATCACTTTCGTGGCCGTGCCTGTCTTGCCGCCGACCTGGTAGCCCGCCACGCGGGCGTTCTTGCCGGTGCCGGTCTCGACTACGCCGACCATCAGTTCCTGGACATAGCGGGCCACTTCGGGCGAAATCGCCTGGTTGACCATCTTGGGCTCGATGCGCTCAACCACGCGCCCGTTGGCATCCAGGAACGCCTTGCCCAGGTGCGGCCACATCAGTCTGCCGTCGTTGGCAATCGCCCCGATGGCCGTCAGCATCTGAATGGGCGAGACGGTCAGCGTCTGGCCGAAGCCCTGGGTCGCCAGGTCCACGTCGCTGGCCCGGTTTTTGGGAATCCAGGTGCCCACGGCCTCGCCGGGCAGGTCGATGCCGGTCTTCCGATTGAGCCCGAACAGTTCATGGTACTTGTAGAAGTTATCCCGGCCCAGCCACATGCCCAGGGTGCCAAAGCCCACGTTGGACGACTTGGCCATCACTTCCCGGATGGTGACGGTCCCCAGCCCCTTGTGGTCCCAGTTGCAGATCGACCAGCCATTGACCTGCATGCACCCCGGATCGTTGATTGGCGTTTCCTTGTTGATCACACCAGACTGCAGGGCCGCAGAAGCGGTGACGGGTTTGAAAATCGAGCCCGGCGGCAGCGTATCGGCCACGGTGAAGATACGGCGGAGCTTCATGTCCGAGTTGCCGCCCAGCAGGGGGTCGTACGTGGGCTGCTGCGCGAGGGCGAGGATCTCCCCCGTCTTCACCTGCATGACGATCATGGCGGCACGCTGGGAGTGGGTTTCCAGCATCGCCCGCTCCACGTTCTTCTCCGCCAGCCGCTGCATTCCCATGTCGAGGGTGGTCTGCAGCGTCATGCCGGGCTTGCCGGCCATGACCCGGCATTCGCCGCCGTCCATGGGCAGACCGCGAGCAGTGTATTCGCACTGAATGGCGCCGTTCTCGCCTTTCAGCTTGCTGTTGTACCAGAGTTCCAGCCCTTCAATGCCCTGATGGTCGAGGTTCGCGATGCCCAGGGCGTGAACGGCCAGTTCGCCTTCCGGGTACTCCCTGCATTTTTCCGGGGCGAAGCCGATGCCCTGGATCTTCAGGGCCCGCACCTGGTCAGCCACGGCGGGTTTTACCTTACGCTTGAGCCACTCGAAGTAGCTGGGCCGGTTCATGCGCGTCTCCAAATCTTCCGGCTTCATGCCCAGAATCGGAGCGAGCGCCTGCGCCGCCGCGGGTTTGTTTTTCAGCACGATGGGCTGGGCGTAAATCGACTCGCAGACCACGTTGGTCAGCAGCGGCTGCCCGTTCCGGTCGAGTATCTCCCCCCGGTCAGCCTGAATCGGTGTTTTCCGCATGCGATAAAGAAAGCCTTTTGTCCCCAGCTCCTCGCCCTGGACAAACTGCAGGTAGCTCATGCGGCCCACCAGGCTGAGAAAGACCAGCCCGAAGATCCCCATGAGCGCAATGATCCGTCGCCTGCTGTGAATTCCGGCAACCATGGCTTCGCCCTCCTGACCCTTCGGTAGCCGCCCGTCCACTCGCGGCACGCAGCCATTTGTATGCAGCAAAGCGAGCGAAAAGACGGGCTGCCCCCGGCGAAAGGAGGCCGGCTCGCGCAAAGCAGAAGGTAATGACGATAGACTAGTCGAATTACTCTGCCGTTCGAGTATCAACGTGAATCGCACTGGCCGTTACGAAGGAGGAACAAGCGTATGAGCAAACAAACCTTGACCTCAAAGAGCGACAGCCACAAAGAGGCCGTGCCGGCGGCGCCGAAACCCCAGTTCGCCGCCCCCGCCACCAAATGGCTAGGCGTCAAGCAGAACGCGAAGAAGGCGGCTCCGCAGCCCATTCGGCAGAAGAAGCCATAAGGCGGCGGAAACATAACCGAGGGGGGCAGCGCTGCCCCCCTCGGTTTTCATGTACATTCGTGTACGTGCTAATTGCCCCTAGGGGCGGCGGCTGCCCTGGCCTCGGTGAAGCGGGCGAAGAACCCCCGCACCGTGCCGTACAGACCGCCCTTGCCGGGCGCCGGCTCGGCGGCCACGGCCACGGGCGACTGCTCCGGCAGGGGAGCGGCCGCGTTCGGGTCAGCTACCGCTGTCTTAACGGCGACCGGCCGCGTCATGTTGTGAGCCTTGGCCCATTTCTCCACCTCTTCGATGGGGATGTTTACCCGGCTGGACTTCTCCATGATCTGCTGGTCCAGGAGGGCCAGCGCCTCCTGCCTGCCCGTCAGCGCATGGGTTTCCGACAGCACCAGCGTGTTGCGGTGCACCACGAAGAGCGACAGCGCCAGCACGGCCAGCCACCCCAGGCTGCCCAGCACCAGCCCGGCCACGCTTCGCTTCGCCCGGCGGACGGCAGGCCTGGGTGCCGTGCGCGGCTCGCGCTCGACGGGCGGGAGTGCCCGGGCAGCGTTACCTTCCATATGCCGGTCTAGCGTCGAGAGTTGCCGCGCCAGAGACATTATGTGTCCCCCCCAGGAAGATTTTAGTACAACTATCTATCGTTTTGCAACTACGCGCAGCTTGGCGCTGCGAGATCTTGGGTTGCTTTCCAGTTCCGTCTCATCCGCCGTCACCGGCTTGCGGGTGACATGCACCGCCACCGGCTGCTTGCCGCACGCGCAGACCGGCAGTCCGGGCGGACAGGTGCACGGGTTGACCCAGCGATTGAACGTCTGCTTGACGATTCTATCCTCCAGCGAATGAAAGGTGATGACCGCCAGCCGCCCGCCGGGCTTCAGGACCTGCACGGCCCCTTCCAGCCCCCGCTCCAGCACCCCGAGTTCATCGTTCACGGCGATGCGGACCGCCTGAAACGTCCGGCGGGCGGGGTGTCCCCCTTCCCGGCGGGCGCCGGCGGGAATCGCCTTCTTAATCACATCGACCAGGTCGCTCGTGGTCTTGAGTGGCCGGTGCTTGACGACGAACTGTGCGATGCGCTTGGACCACTTCTCCTCGCCGTACTCCCAGAGAATCCGCGCGATTTCCGCTTCCGGCCATTCGTTAAGCACGGTGGCGGCCGACGTCGGGTTCTCCCGGTCCATCCGCATGTCCAGCGGCGCATCCTGGTGGAAGCTAAATCCCCGCTCCCCCTCATCCAGCTGGTGGGAGGAGACGCCGATATCCATCAGCACGCCGCTGACCGGGCCGGCGCCCAGCCGCTCGATCACCGCGGCGATGTGCTCGAAGTTAGTCTTGACGAGAATGACCCGTTCTCCAAAAGTCGCCAGGCGCTCGCCGCCGGCCTTCAGGGCGTTTTCGTCCTGGTCGAGGGCGACCAGGCGGCCCGCAGGCCCCAGCCGGCTCGCAATCTCGAAGGAGTGGCCGCCGCCGCCGAGCGTGCAGTCGACGTACGTGCCAGTTGCGTGGATGTCGAGCCCCTCCAGGGTTTCGCGCAGCAGTACCGGTACGTGGTGAAAGTCCAAACAGCCTCGCCTCGCTTAGATGTCGAGCAACTTCTCCGCAGTGTCGGCGAACGATTCCTCCGCCTTCTTGCAGTACTCTGCCCACCTGTCCTTCGCCCAAATCTCCACCCGGCTGGAGACGCCCACGACCACGGCTTCCTTTTCGATGGCGGCGTACTCCCGGAGGTTGGCTGGCAGGTTGATGCGGCCCTGCGGATCAAGTTCGCACTCGGTGGCACCGGAGAACAGGAGGCGGTTGAACTGGCGGGCGGCGCCGCTGGCGAGCGGGAGCTGCTTCAGCTTGTCGCCAAATAGCGCCCATTCTTTCTCGGAAAAAACGAAGAGGCAGTTCTCCAACCCTCTGGTGGCAATAAAGCGCTCACCCAGGCCATCGCGGAACTTGGCCGGGATGATGAGGCGCCCCTTTGCGTCGACGGTGTGCTGGAACTCCCCCATGAACATGGCTGTTTTCCCCGCTTCGGGCGGCCGCTTGCGAGGGTGGCCGGTGACCCACAATGGGCCAGATCACCACATCGCGCCACTTCTCACCACCTACTTTACCACGTCCCCACCGTCATCGCAAGGTTTCGCTATGGGACTCTGGTCCTAATTGCAATAGAAAAAAAGCCCCGGAGTGTTCTCTCCGAAGGCTTACCGGCGATATCAGAGTTAAATGTCGATTTCCGCGATGCCATCGATCACATCGCGCACGCTGCCGGCCAGTTCGCCGAGGATTCGCTTGAAGCGGCCCATCATCGTCCGGCCCGGTTGGGCGAGAATGCGGGCAACGGCGTCGCGGTGGGTAATGTTCTCAGGCCCCTTCGCCGCCCGGAGCATGCCGACATAGTGGTGCAGGAAGTAAAAGACCAGGTCGTCCTCCGTGCGCCCTTCAAAGCGCTCCGCCATCCCTTCGGACCGCACTAGGCGGCGGACGGGCGCATCGATCTCCGCCAGCCAGACCTGCATGGCATGGGGCAGTTCCAGCTCGTAGCCAAGGCGCCGGGATTCATTGGCCCGGAACGTCTCCAAATGGCTCAGCAGGCGCCTGTAGGAGTCCGGATTCGAGAACTTGATCGACGAGCATTTGGTGGCGAACTCAAAGGAGGAGCGTTCACGCCAATAGACGGCGTCTTCCACATCGTCGCTGGACGGGAAGTACTCCTGGACCATGGCGTCCAGGTAGGCAACGCCCAGCGCCTTGGCGGCAGAGACCCGGTGGTTGCCGTCGGCGACGTAGTAGTGCTCGCCGACCTTGTACGCATGAATGGGCGGGAAGCTGTACCCTTCCTGCATCTTCTTGAGGATGTTGGCGTAGCGCTGCTGGGTCGCCTTGTTGATGAGGCGGAACTTCGCGTCAAAGTCGCGCCAGCGCCCCACGCTGCCGATGATCTTGTCGACCTCGATCGGCATCACCCCGAGGTCACGGGCCTCGCACAGGTTGAGCCGGGCGCACTCCTCATCAAATGAAGAGACGGTGCGGACGGGAAAGAACCACGGCATCGGTCAGACTTCCAGGATATGGTAACGGAAGGCGTTCACCAGTGTAGTGGGCCCCACCTGGGTGACCCGTTCCTGAAAGCATGCGTAGTTCAAATGCTGGTGCCCGTGGACAAAGTAGCGGGGCCGGTATCTCTCCATGAGCCAGCGGAAGGCCTCCAGCCCCTGGTGGGCGAGGTCGCAGCCTTCGTGGTAGCCCTTGGGCGGGGCGTGCGTGACCAGAATGTCGATGCCGCCCTTCAGCCAGATGCGGGGGAGGGTTCGGCGCACCTTCCACCACATCTCCCGTTCCGTGTACTGAACCACCGGGTGGTTGGTGTACAGTCGGCACCCCTCAAAGCCCACCAGCCGCAAGCCCCGGTAAGTCACCACCTTGCCGTCGATGTTCGTCCACCCCTGCGGGCACGCCCCGGGGTCGTGATTGCCACGCACGTAGTAGGCGGGCACATTGAATGAGGAGGCGAGAAAGTCCAGATATTGATCCGTCAGGTCACCGCATGAGATCAGCGCGTCAATGCCCTGAAAGCGGCTGAGATCGAGGTGGTCGTAGAGCGCCGGGTGAATCTCGTCCGACACGGCCAGAATACGCACTCTACCCCACCTTCCGCTTTCACTTCAGTGCCCTCATTATAGCACCACGAAATGTACCAGATTGCAGGAGAATCGGAATCCCGTCACGAATCCGGTTCCGAAAACGTTTTCGGAGATAGTCAAACAGGAGATGGTTCCTGTGCGCTTCGCACGCCCCCTCACGGCCGGGATGCTGACCCTCAGCCTGGTGCTGGCCGGCTGCAGCTCGACCGGCGCCCCGAAAGCCGCCGCGCCTTCCGCACCGGCCCGGTACGGTGATCCGACTCTGTCCGTGGCAGAGCGGGTGGCTGACCTGATGAGCCGCCTGACCCTGGATCAGAAAATCGGCCAGATGACGCAGGTTGACTGGGTCTTTCTCAAATCCAGATCGGACCTGGCCAAGTATGCCATCGGTTCCGTCTTCTCGGGCGGCGATTCGGCCCCGAGGCCCAACACGCCGGCGCAGTGGGCCGACCTACATGACGAACTGCAGGGCATCGCCCTCTCGGCGGACCCCGGCATCCCCCTGCTGATCGGGCTGGACGCGGTGCACGGCAACAGCAAGGTCGTGGGCGCCACCATCTTCCCGCATAATGTCGGGCTGGGAGCGACCCGCAATCCCGCCCTGGTGCGAAAAACCGGCGAGATCACGGCCGCGGAGATGGTCGCCGTCGGCGCAAAATGGAACTTCGCCCCCACCTTGGCTGTTGTCCTTGATGAGCGCTGGGGCCGCACATACGAAGGGTTTGGCGAAGAGACGGGCCTTGTCGCGTCCATGACCGAAATCGTTTCCGGACTTCAGGGCAAGCAGCTGAGCGATCCCAACTCGGTGCTGGCCACGGCTAAGCACTACATTGGCGATGGTGCGACGCAGGGCGGGAAGGATCAGGGGGACACGAAGGTGAGCCTGGCGGAGATCCGCTCGCTGCTCCTCCCCCCGTACGTCAGCGCCCTGGAAAAAGGCGCCGCATCGGTCATGGTCTCCTTCAGCAGCGTGGACGGCGTGAAAATGCACGGCCACAAGCCGTTGATCACCGATTTACTCAAGGGTGAACTGCAATTTGGCGGTCTGGTGGTCTCTGATTACGCCGCCGTCGACCAGATCTCCAAGGACTATGCAGTTGCCGTCCGCACGGCGATTAACGCCGGTGTCGATATGGTGATGGTGCCGCAGCACTATGAGCGCTTCATCAGCACCCTGAAGAAGGAAGTGCAGCAGGGCCGGGTCGCGCGGGAGCGCATTGACGATGCCGTCCGGCGCATCCTGACCGTCAAGTTCAGCATGGGGCTGTTTGAACGCTGGGAAGCCGACCGGACCCTACTGGCACAGGTCGGTTCGGCGGAGCACCGGGCGGTGGCGCGTGATGCCGTCCGGCAGTCTGTGGTGCTGCTGAAAAACGAAGGCAAGGTCCTGCCGCTCCGGAAGGATGTTGCCAAGCTGTACGTCGCGGGCAAAAACGCCGACGACATCGGCAATCAGTGCGGCGGCTGGACGATCACCTGGCAGGGCAAGTCCGGCAATATCACCCCCGGGACGACGATTCTGCAGGGGATCAAGCAGGCCGTATCCCCCTCTACCACTGTCGCGTTCGATCCCGCCGCCAGGACGATCGATCGGAGCTACAGTGCAGCCGTGGTGGTCGTCGGCGAGCAACCGTACGCCGAGTACAAGGGCGATCGCGAAAGCGGCATAGGGCTTTCGGAGGAGGATCTTGCTACGCTGCGGCGGGTCAAGGCCGCAGGGGTGCCCACCGTGGTGGTGCTCGTCTCGGGCCGGCCCCTGGTGGTCACGGATCAGCTCCCCGACTGGCAGGGGTTCCTGGCCGCCTGGCTCCCCGGCACCGAGGGCGCCGGCGTGGCCGATGTGCTCTTCGGGGCCTACAAACCCACGGGCAAGCTGCCCTACACGTGGCCGCGGTCTGAGCAGCAGATCCCTGTCAACGTAGGGGATCCTGGGTATGATCCGCTGTTTGCATTTGGGTTTGGATTATCGTATTAGGCCTTTTCGGAACTAGGGAGGACGCGGAGAACACGGAAGGGGGACAGACGCGGGAGTGAAACCAATTTTTGCTCTTCAAAAAACAGGGCCAGGCATCCGCTGCCTGGCCCGCCTACGTTCCACCGCTTATTTCGTGGTCTTGTTGTAGTTCTCAATCGCCTTGGTGATGTCAGCCGCGGCGGACTTCAAGGCATCTGCACTGGTCGCCTTGCCGAGGATCACGTTCTCCATGGCCCCCTCCACGACCTGGCGGGCCTGCGGGAAGACGCCGATCACGGCGCCCTGGGTCGCCGGGTTGATCTTGGAGGCTCGCAGTTGATCAATGGCCGTCTTGAACTGCGGCAGCTTCGCGTGATAATCCTTCACGATCTGCTGCTCGTGGGCATCCTGCCGAATGGGGAAGTAGCCGGTCAATGTATGCCACTTGGCCTGGGTTTCGGGGCTGGCCAGCCACTTCACGAACTCCCACGCCGCCCACTGTTCCTTCTCCGGCTTCAGGTTGGTAATCCAGAGCGAAGCGCCGCCGATGATGACGCCGCCCTGCGCGTTGGCAGGCCTGGGCAGGAAGGCGGTGCCGACCTCGAACTTGTTGCCGGCGCCGGCCAGCATGGTGCTGACTACGGCTGTGGAGTCGAACGTCATGGCGATCCGTCCGGCCTGGAACGCCGCCTGCGTCTCGGACGTCTTGCGGCCCAGATTGACGGCGGACTTATCGTCGATCATCGACTTGAGCCAGTTCAGGATCGTCTGGCCTTCCTTCGAATCGATGATCGCTTTCGTCGCCTTCGCCTTGCGGCCGTTGTCGTTGTCGACATAATGGGCGGCCTGCACGGCCAGGAGCTGCTCGAAGAACCAGCCGTACCAGGCGATGCCCGCACCGTAGCGGGTGTCGCTGCCTGTGGTCTTGGTCAGCTTCTTGGCATACTCATGGAACTCCTCAAACGTCTTGGGCGGCTCCTCCGGGTCGAGGCCGGCCTCCTTGAAGGCAGTCTTGTTGTAGTACATGATCGGCGTAGACGTGTTGAACGGCATCGAGTTCAGCTTGCCGTCGAACGTATAGTAGGCCAGGATGTTCTGCTCAAAGTTCTTGGTGTTGAAGTTGTCGGCGTCAATGAAGTTCTGCATGGGGGTAATCAATTCGGAGTCGATCATGAACCGGCTGCCGATTTCGTACACCTGAATCATCGTCGGGCCGTTGGGACCTGACGCTTTCATTTTCTGCAGGGACTCGTCGTACGTGCCCTGATAGACTGCCTCCACCTGGACCTTGTCCTGAGACTTGTTGTATTGGTCGACCAGCGCCTGGACCGATTCGCCCAGCTTGCCACCCATGGCGTGCCAGAAGGTGACCTTTACTTTTTCACCGGCCTGCAGCTCGAACTTCTTTGCGGGTGTAGCCTTGGTGCCGCCACAGCCGGCCAGCAGGGACAGGATCAGGGCAAGAGCGAGCACAAAAGCTGCGGGACCTCTGCGCAGACGCATAACGAATCCCCCTCCATGTGTGAGTCCGATCGATCCTGGTCACTACTATCCCTTCACGGCGCCTGCCATCAGGCCCCGCACAAGGTAACGCTGGCCCCACAGGAGCATCAGGCCTGCGGGGATCAGGAAGAGCACCACGCCCGCCATGATCAGGTGGTACTGGCGGCCTTCCTCGTTCATCAGGAACCGGATGCCGATCTGAACAGTCCGCATGGTCTTGGTGTCGGTCACCAGCAGCGGCCAGAGATACTGGTTCCACGTCGAAAGGAATGTGTAGGCGCCCAGGGTGATCAGCCCCGGCCGGCTGAGCGGCAGGACGATCGACCAGAGAAAACGGAAGCGGCCGCAACCGTCAATGCGGGCAGCATCTTCCAGATCTTTGGGCAAGGTAAGGTAGAACTGGCGGAGCAGGAACGTGCCGAAGGCGGTGGCGAGGAACGGGAGCATCAGGCCCGGGTAGGTGCTTGTCAGTTTCAGGTTGCGGATCGTCAGGAAGTTGGGGATCATCGTCACTTCCCAGGGCACCATCATCGTCGACATGAAAAGGGCGAAGATGATTCCCTTAGCCCGGAATTTCAGGAAAGCGAAGGCATAGGCGGAAAGCGACGCGGTGATCATCTGCCCTACTGTGACACCGGTGGCCACGATCAGGCTGTTAGCCAGGTAGCGGAGCACCGGAATGCTCCTGGTCACTTCCACGAAGTTCAGCCACTGTGGATCACTGGGCCACAGCGGCGGCGGAAAAGCGTTCACTTCCCCGGGGCGCATGAGGCTCACGTTGAGCGCCCAGTACAGGGGGAAGAGCATGATGCCCGCCGCGAGGGTCAGGGCGAGATAGGTCAGGAGCTTTGAGGCCTGCACTCTGATGTTCATTGATAGTGCACCCGCCTCTCGCCCAGCTTGAACTGGAAGTAGGTCAGGACGAGAATGACCACGAAGAGCAGCAAGGCCTGGCTGCTCGCGGCGCCGAACTCAAACTTCTGGAACGCTTCCTGATAGACTTGAAAGACGACCACGTTGGTCGCCTCGGCGGGTCCCCCGCCGGTCATGATGTCGATCTCGCCGAAGACCTGGAACGCATGGATCACACCCACAACGGCCGCAAAGAAAATCGTGGGCGAGAGCATGGGCAGGGTGATATGCCTGGTCTTGGCCCAGGGGCCGGCCCCGTCGACCAGGGCCGCCTCGTAGAGCTCCTGGGGCACGTTCTGCAGACCGCTGAGCATCAGGACAAAGTTGAACCCGAGGCGCATCCAGATGGTCACGGCGCCAACGGCCCACAGGGCGACACCGGGGTCAGTCAGCCAGCTGACCTTCGGCAGCCCAATAGAGGACAGAAAGTAGTTGAGAACGCCCGAAATCGGGTTATACATCATCAGGAAGACGGTGGCGCCCGTCGCTACGGAGATGCAGAGCGGCGAGGAGAAAATCAGTTGGAACAGCTTGATCCCGCGCAAGGGCCGGTTGGCCAGCAGCGCCAGACAGAGGCCCAGCAGTATGCCCACGGGCACGGTGTAGAAGACGTACATGACCGAGACGCCCAAGCTGTGCAGAAATTGCCCGCTGGTCAGGGCGCCCACGAAGTGCTCCAAGCCCACGAAGACCTTGGGATTGCCCAGCGGATTGGTCAGGAAGACGCTCAGATAGAGCGAGCGGACCGTCGGGTAGAAGACAAACACCGTGAGTATGATCAGGCTGGGGCTCAGGTATAGCAGCGGCTCGGCCCAGCCCGACCAACGGGACAGCCGCGGTGCTGTGGCCCTGGGAGCGGTGGCGGGTTTAACTGTGACCACGGGCGACGTAACCCCCTCTGCAAATGGGCCTTCCGGGGTACCATGGCCCTTCTGCGCCCCTAACAATTCGGCAGTCGGAATAGAACATCCTTTTATGCACACGTGAGTTATATGACGATCGCGAATGTTGTTAGAATAACGATAGGACTTCCGGTAAACAGAGAAAGGAGCCGTCCTGCCACGGCTCCCCAAGGTTGTTACTGCGGTGTGCGCCTATGTAAATGAAGGCTGCTAGTGTGAGGTAATGGATGCATTTTGCCACGGAGGGCGCGGAAGGCGCGGAGGACACGGAGTGGGACAGTAAAATGGCGATGGCGCTGATTGCGCAGATTCTAAGTTCACGCCATCTGCGGAATCCGCGACCACACCACATTCCCACTTCCACTGCCGCGATTTCCGTGTCCCCTTCCGCGTCTTCCGCGGTAAGAATCCCGTTCCCACATTCAAGGCCCGCACTGTCTCAGAAACTGAAGGAGCCGTCTTCCGACGGCTCCCCTTCGCGTTTAGATTCCCACCCTGCCACGGGTGGCCCACTTCATCAGTCCGTTGCCCACGAGCACGAGCGTCAGGATCAGCACCGAAAGCACCGCTGCCGACTGCGGGTCAGCGTAGGACTGCAAGTCGTACAGGAAGACGCCGGAAGGTCTGGTGCGCGTGGAGAAGAGCAGCACCGACATGGTCAATTCGTAGAACGAAGGCATGAAGACGAGGAACCAGCCTCCGATCAGCGACGGGGCGACCAGCGGGATTGTGATGTCCTTGAAAACCCGGAGCCAGCCCGCGCCGCTGGAGAGGGCCGCCTCCTCAAGGGACGGATGCATCTGCTCGAGGGCGGCGCCCGATGTCCGGACGGCAAACGACAGATGATGGACGAAGTAAGCGACGATGAGAATCCAGATGGTTCCGTACAGATTGAGGCCATATCCGCCCGAGAAAGCAATAATCAGGCCCAGTGCCACGACGATGCCCGGAGTGGCGTTGGTGAAAGTCGCCAGGAAATCGGGAACAGCACGGAAGCGAATCCGGGTCTTGACCTTGAGGTAGGCGATCAGCAAGCCGACCAGCGTAGCGACCGTAGCCGTGCTTACCGCTGTGATCAGCGACACCTTCAGCGTCTTCCAGGTCTCCCGGTCTTCCAGCACCGTTTTCCAGGTGTCAAGGCTCCAGTTGGAGCCGCCAATCGGCTGGCCCATCGACTTGATGAAGCTGGTCATGACCAGCGCCCCGATGGGCAGAACGGCAAAGACGAAGCAGACGGCCCCGAAGAGGATGGCCAGCGGCCAGCGCCACTTGCCCAGTTCCACCGTCGACGGGCGGGTCGACTTGCCCCCCACCGTGAAGTATTCACGCCGGGAGACATACCAGTTGGAGAACCAGAGCACGGTCATGGCCATCGCCAGCAGCACGGTCGCCAGGGCGGTCGATTCACGCAGGGCCTCGGGCGTCCCGATGTATACGTAGTTGATGATCTGGGTGGTCACGACGTGCAGTTGTGCAGGCCCGCCAATAATGGCCGGCACGCCGAAAGCAGAGGCCACGGCCACGAAGACCAGCAGGGCGCCCGCCACCAGGGCCGGCGTCATCAAGGGAATCGTCACGTCGCGCAGCACACGCCACGTGCCCGCCCCGGAGATGCGGGCGGCCTCTTCGAGGCTCGGGTCCATCTTCTCCAGGGCCCGGCTTACGGCCAGGAATGAGAACGGGAAGTAGAACAGCACGAAGACCCAAACCAGGCCGCCCATGGAGTAGATGTTGAATGGCGCTTGCTCCGTGCCGAAGAGGCTCTGGAAGATCCGATTCAAGTAGCCGATGCGCGGGTTGGCCAGGTACGTCCAGGCGATGGCCCCGACGAACGGCGGAATCATGTAAGGGGTGACAATCAGCGTGCGGAACAGTCCCTTGAGCGGCAGGTCAGACCGTCCCACCAGCCAGGCCAGGGGAAAGCTGATCAGTACGCTGACGATCATCGTCAGACCGGCCACTTTGCAGGTGTCCAGCACCGACCGCATATTGGCTTCATTGCCATAGACCCGGATGAAGTTCTCCAGCGTCACCCGGCCTTCCGCCGTAAAGGACTTGACCACCAGCAGGATGATCGGAAAGGCGCCGAAGAGAAGGAGCAGGGCCACCGCACCGGCGATGGCCAAGCTCTTTGCATCGAAACGCAGCGTCAGACGTCCCATACTACTTCGCACTCATGATCTTAACGAACTGGTCCTTGATTGCACCCTGGTTCTTGGCGAGGTCGTTCCAGTCGACCGGCATGGCGGTCTTGCTGAAGTCGGCCAGAGCCTTGGCGCCCTTGGGCGACGCGACGTCGGCCCGCACGGAATGCATCCAGCCCGTGGTGACGGCCTTCTGGCCTTCGACGCTCAGCCACCAGTCGGTCAGCGCCTTGGCGGCGTCGGGATTCTGGGTCGACTTGAAGATGCCGATGGGCGACGGAATGATAATGGTGCCGTCCGCCGGATAGACGAAGTCGACGGGCTCGCCCTTGGACCGGACCTTCAGGATATTCTCTTCGAGGATGACGCCGACCTTGAACTCGCCGGTCACCAGCTTCTGCTCGACGGCGGAGTTGCCGCCGGCGACCACGGCGCCGTTAGCCTTCAGCTGCTGGAAGAACTCCCAGCCGTACTTCTTGGAGAGCGCCCAGGAGGAGACGAGCGCCGTGCCGGACTGGGTCGGGTCGACGAGCGCAATCTGACCCTTCCACTTGGGGTCGGTCAGGTCCTTGAAGGACTTGGGGGCGTCTTCCGGCTTCACGGCCTTGGTGTTGTAGGCAATGATAACGTTGGAGATACGGACGGCGGTGTACATGGCGTCCTTGGTGTCCTTGTCCATGACGACCTTGTCGAACTCCTTGGACTTATAGGGCATCAGCAGGCCCTTGTCTTTCAGGTAGATGTAGTAGGAGGGATCGGCGACCATGAGGACGTCGGCGCCAACCTTGTTGGCTTCGATTTCGCCGGCCAGCTTGGCGACAACCTTTTCGGTGCCGCTCTGGAACCATTCCACGGTCAGGTCGGGGAAGGCCTTCTTGATTTCGGGCTCAACCAGCTTGATGATGTCCGGGTAGATCGACGTGTAGATGACCAGCTTGCCAGTGACCTTGGCGGGAGCCGGTGCCGGCGCCGGTGCCGGAGTGGCAGCAGGAGCCGGTGTCTCCTTGGCGGGGGCCGGGGCCGGAGTCTCCTTGGCACCGCCGCAGCCGCCGAGCAGCAGACCCAGGACCATCAGAACGGAGAGGAGCGAGAAACCCATGCGTTTGCGAGTCATGTGATAACCCCCTGGAAAAAAGTATGGAACGGGCGTTAGGACAGCGGGAAAGCAAAAGCGCGCTTGATATGCAGCACGACGGGATCGCCTTCGCTGAACGGCTCGGTCAGTGCGTCCGCCGTCACCCGCAGACGGGCGCCGGCAACGTCGATGAAGTAATCGGTCCGGTCCCCCAGATAGTAGCGCCGGTCGACGGTGCCGGCCACAGTGCCGGGCTCGCCGGCGCCATCGCGCCGCATGAGGATATGTTCGGGCCGGACGGAGACCAGCAGGCGCGACTCGGTCCCGACAGTCGGCAGGTCCACCTGCAGGGTCAGGGCGTCGGCGGTCCGCACCGTCACCGTGTTTCCTTGCCGGCTGGTGACGGTCGCCTCCAGGAAGTTGACCAGGCCCACAAAATCAGCCACAAACCGGCTGCCCGGCTGGTCGTAAATACGGGTGGGCTCAGCGACTTGCTCCACCGACCCCTTGTTCAGTACGATGATGCGGTCGCTCATGGCCATGGCTTCCGCCTGGTCATGGGTCACGTACACGACCGTGATCCCAAGGCGTTTTTGTATCTCCTTCAGTTCAAAGCGCATCGCCTCGCGCAGCTTCGCGTCCAGATTGGAAAGGGGTTCATCGAGCAGAAGCAGCTTCGGCTCCGCGACCAGGGCGCGCGCGAGGGCCACCCGCTGCTGCTGGCCGCCCGACAGCTGGCTGGGGAAGCGGTGCTCCAGCCCCGTCAGGTGGACCAGTCCCAGGGCGCGGTCCACCCGTTCCTGAAGCTGCTCTTTGGCCGTCTTGCGGACTTTAAGCGGGTAAGCGACATTATCGAAGACGTTCATATGGGGCCAGACGGCATATGACTGAAAGACCATGCCGATGTCCCGCTGCTCCGGCGGGACATGGCGCCCGGGACCGCTCATGAGCGAATCGCCGATGTAGACTTCGCCGCCGGTGGCCTTCTCAAAGCCGGCCAGGATTCGCAGCAGCGTAGTCTTGCCACAGCCGGACGGCCCCAGGAGGGTAAGGAACTCGCCGTCCTGGACTGTGGCGGTGAAGCCGGGAATCACTGTCACATCGCCGAAGCGCTTTGTCACATTGACAAATCGAATCTGTGCCATGGAAAGCCCCCATGTAGTAATGTGTTGGAAATGTGTGCTCAGCTAATATTATGGGTTTCCTAAACATATCCTCCTTACAAAAAGCGGTTTAGCACTTTGGGGCGGGGCGCCCGCTGCAGTTTGAGCAGGTCTCACTAGACCCATTGGGGTCAGTGGACCATGGACCCAACTCTTCCGGGTACGCGACAGGAGCGGGCTCGTTGGCCCGCTCCTTCCCGCGTTTTCAGTTGCGCATCATCATCAAGTTGCCGGACTCATACCGCCGCAATCCGGCCCGGAATAGCAGCACCCCTGATCCCAGGAAGACTGCAGCTCCGGCCAGCAGCTCCAGGAACGGAACCAACTGCACTTCCCTCACCAGTTCCACCGGCAGCGTGGTGATAAATCCGGCCGGGAGGATGGTAATAAGCAGAAACTTGACAGTGTTATCGAAGATCGTGGTCGGATAGGTGGCGAAGTGGATGATCGTGTTCATTACCTGTGCGGAGATCCCTTCCGACTGGCCGAGGAAGAAGGCGAGCGACCCCGTCAGCAAATAGCAGCCCGCCCACACGCATGCGGCCAGCAGGGAGACGACCAGAAAGACCAGCACCTTCATCCAGGTCAGTTTCACCATGATGACCAGGAGAAGTGGACCGAACAAGGCGTCGCCCAGGGCGGTCGGCCGGAACTGGCTGATCAGCAGGTGGAGCAGCACGTCCTTCGGCAGCGTGAGGTAGTAGTCCAGTTGGCCCTGCACCACGAGAGTCGGTATCCGCGCACAGTTGGAGAGAAACGCTGTCACAAGCCCGAGGCTGAACGCAACGGAGCACCACAGCACCAGCACATCTTCCAGCGTCCAACCTTTGAGGATGGGAAACTTCTCGAAATACAGCACCCAGAAGGCGACCCAGAGCGCGTCGTTGATCATCATGCCAAAGACCTGTGAGACGAACGACGTCCGGTACTCCATCGCAATGGCGATGTTGGCCTTCATGTACTCGCCGTATAGGCGTAAGAACTTACCCACCGTTGACATCCACCTTTCGCACGCCCAGCCGGTAAATACCGGCGCAGACCACGCCGAAGACCAGCGCCCATATGAGTTGCGACTGCAGCAGCGCCCTAGCCTCCTGCCAGGAGAACTTGACAAACAGGCGCGCCGGCCCGGCGATCATGTACCGAAAGGGCAGAACCTCCACAATCCGGCGTACTGCGTCCGGGTAGAGTTCCACGGGCAGCAGCATCCCGCCGAGGATCCACTTGACCCGGTCGAAGACGAAGTAAAGCCCGGCGACGTCCTCCATCCAGAACGCGGCCAGCCCGATGGTGGCGTTGTAGCAGAAGTTGACGCCCATGGTGACCAGCCAGACGGTGAAGAAAACAGGAATCCCTTCCCACCGGAAGCCAAAGCCGCCGATCAGCAGGTAGACCGTCAAGCCTGCGGTAAGAGCGGCCGTAGCCAGGCGGATCAGGCCGTCGCCCAGGTACGAGCTGAAGTGAAACAGCAGGTAGCTGTAAGGCTTGTTCAAACGGATGGCCAGATCGCCCGATTTGACGTCCTCCTCGATCAGAGAGTGGATGCGCGGTGCCGAAGTCACAATCAACTCGGTCGCGACCAGATACCAGATCATCTCGTTCAGCGAGTATCCGCCGATCTCGCCCCTGCCGCCGGCGCCGTAGGTCACCTTCCAGAGCTGGACGAAGACGAACATGACCACGACCAGGAACCAGGTGGAGACCAGCTGATCCCACAGGTAGGCCCAACGGGACCGAACGTTGATCCGGGCGACTTCGAGGTACTTGAGCAGCCGCTTGGTCATGCCGGCTCACTCCTCCCCCGGTAAATCGCCGCGATAATCTCCTCCATGGGCGGGTTTTGAATGGTGATATCCTGGACCCCATAGTTGCGCAGAATCTCGCCGACCACCACATCGATCGGCGAAACGGCGGTGTCGACCCCGATTTTGACGCCATAACCTTTGGTCTTGATGACCGTAACGCCTGGCAGGTGCAGCTTCCCGTCAAAGGGTGCGGCCAGCTTCAGGTCGATCTCCCGGCTCTTCATATAGTCGCGCCGCAGGGCATTGACCGTGTCGTCCAGGATCATCTGGCCGTGGTTGATGATGACCACCCGCTTGCACAGATGCTCGATGTCGCCCGCATCGTGCGAAGTGAGGAAGACCGTCACCCCCTCCTCCTTGTTGGCGCGCCGGATCAGGTCCCGGATCGCCGCCTTGGCCACCGGGTCCAGACCAATGGTCGGTTCGTCCAGGAAAATGATCTCCGGGCGGTGCAGGAGGCTCGCGGCGATTTCGCAGCGCATGCGCTGACCAAGGGAGAGCTTGCGAGCGGCCGTGTGGATCAGATCCTCCAGCTCGAACAGCTCCACCAGCTGCGCCCGGCGCTTGAGGTACTCGGCCCAGTCCAGTTCGTATATGCGGGCAAGCAGGTTGAACGTATCGACCGGCGGCAGGTGGAGCCAGAGCTGGGACTTCTGTCCGAAGACCGAACCGATGCGGAACGCGAGCTTCTGCCGCTGCTTCCAGGGGGTACAGCCAAGCACGGACGCCTCGCCCGCCGTCGGGTGGAGGATGCCCGTGAGCATCTTGATGGTGGTGGATTTGCCGGCGCCGTTGGGGCCGATGAAGGCCAGCGCCTCCCCTTTGGCAACGCTCAGGTCGAGGGCCTTTACCGCTTCGACCTGGGTGGTCCGGGGGCGGAAGGCGGCGACAAAGCGGGCCCAGCCGCCTTCCGGCTTCTGCTGGACGGAAAAGAGCTTGCGGAGTCCTCGGAGTTCGATCACCGTCATCGTGGGTCATCCCTCTCTGTGCAGGGGTATTGCCATGTGAGACGCTCTTCGCCTACCAGAAGTTCCATGATTGCATAAGAAAATCCCCCTGTCGGCCAGGGGGATTGCAATCTAGTGGGGCCCGACGTCCGAATCCCAGACGCCAATCCGACCACCGTGCGGCGCCAGGACTCGGTCGACCAGCGTATGGGCCAGGTGCCGGTCCATGCCGCCGGCAAAGAACGTCCGGGCCATGCGGCCCAGTTCGGGATCATGCCGCTCCACATACGCGATCAGACGCTTCGGCTTATCGCCCCACAGCCGGTTCAGCGCACAGAACGCCTCCAGGCACTGCTGCACCAGCAGCGCTCCGAGCAGCCGTTCGTCGGCTGGCTGGCCGGCCACATCTTCCAGGTCCTTGTCCAGGTCGGTCAGACGGTAACGCCAGCGGTCCACCTCGGCGGCGGTCGGGGCGGGGGGGCCGTCTTCCAGCTTGCGGCGTGCCAGGGTGCCCAGCTCGGCCACGGCGCCGGTGCGGTCCAGCAGCGCCTGGCCCGTGGCAAAACCGTGAAGAATCACCACGTTCCCCTGCTCCAGTTTCTCCTGCCAGAACGCCTGCGGGGCGAAATGCACCTCCACCTCGACACCTGCGTACCGCCGCAGGGAGATGTGCGAAGAGTAGCGCTCCCCCTGCCGGATCACGTAAAGATCGAGGTCTGACGTAGGACCGGCGGTACCCGCCAGTGCGGATCCAAAGAACAGAATGCCCTCCACACCCTCTGCCGCCTGCAGCTCATCGACTGCCATATCCAGTGCCGATTGAAAGCGCCAGGGCATACTCTTCGTCCCTCCTCGTTTCGTCAGGCTCGAACCGTTCCCGTCGGCCAGGAGGTACGGACGGAAACGGTCCGACCCTTCCTTCAACTCCTCGTTTCGTCAGGCTCGAACCGTTTCCGTCCGTAACTCCTCACAGCCTCACGGAAACGTATCCCCACTCCGTCGCCAGCCCGTCGACCGGAATGTCGTGCGAATCACGCGGCAGCTCTTGCGTTACCTGAAATCCGTACGCAAGGCCGATCAGAACGGCGCCCGGGTTCGCCGTGCGAACAGCGGGCAGAAGCCGGTCATAGTAGCCCCCGCCGTAGCCCAACCGCCCACCGGAGCGGTCAAAGGCGACGCCGGGCACCACTACCAGATCGATCGCTCGCGGTGCAACCACGGGCCACTCGGGACGGGGTTCCAAAATGCCATAGGCGCCCCCGGCCAGCGTTGCGGGTTCGCCGCTGTAGGAATGCAGCACAAGCCCTTTGGGCTGCCTGACCACTCTGGGCAGGGCCAGCCGCTTGCCGGCGCCCGCCGCTGCACGGGCAATAACTTCCGTCGCTACTTCGCCACGAAACGGCATATAGATCAGAACCGTTTCCGCCCTGGCAAACGGCGGCGACCCGATCAGCGCCTCCTGGGCGGCCGCGGACATCGCATCCTGCTCCGATGCCGTCAGGGCCGCACGCAGGTCCATCATCCGCCTGCGAATATCGCTTTTCTCCATAGGGATGGCAAGGACCGGGCTGTACCCGGTCCCCTCATTGCTCCTTACTCGACAATCTCAGAAAAGTGGACCACCGTTACCACCGAATCCAGGGTAATGGGGCTCTTGTAGATCTGGTCCAGGAATTCCACGGCATCCTGCGGGGTCTGCATTTCCGGGTTTTCCCCCTGCAGATCCTCCAGGGTGAGGTCCCGGATCTTCTTGACGCGGACCTGGTCGATCATCGCGGTAAAGACCTTCTTGCGAGGCTTGAACTTGTCGCCGTACGTAACCAGTACCACGTCGCCATCCTGGTATTTGTATGTTTTGTCTCCGAGGCGAATGGTGCAGGTCTTGTCGCGACTGACCAAAAACCCATGGTACACCGAGGAGTAAAAGTTCAGAGCTCTCATGATGGCCCTCCTATCAAAATGGCCCCCACTGTCGAAAACTGCGCCACAATGCCTGGAATTCTACTATAGACGGTCTTGTTCCTCTTGTAAAGAACAGGGAGAGTCAAGTGTACTCCCCCTCGGTCACTATTAGGGGAGTCACAGAAATCACAAGGGCCGGCTCTCACGAGGAGAGACGGCCCCCTGGCGATCACTTCATGCCGAGGAATCCTTCGAGCCACTCGGTGGAGAACCGGCCGGCCCGGAAGTCCTCCGAGTCCAGAATCCGCTGGTGGACGGGAATCGTCGTCTTGATTCCCTCAATTTTGAACTCGCCCAGGGCCCGCTCCATCTTCTCGATGGCATCCTCACGGCTTTCTCCCCAGACAATCAGCTTTCCGACCAGCGAGTCATAGAAAGGCATGACCTTAAAGCCCGGATAGAGCATGCCGTCCCAGCGGGTCCAGGGGCCGCCCGGCACTTCCAGCGAGCTGATGGTGCCGGTGCTGGGGAAGAGCCGGTTGTCCGGATCCTCCGAGTTGATGCGGCACTCGATGGCATGGCCCCGCACATGGACATCTTCCTGCTTCCACCGGAGGGGCTGTCCCGCTGCAATCCGGATCTGCTCCTTGACGATGTCAATGCCGGTGATCGCTTCCGTAACGGGATGCTCCACCTGAATCCGGGTGTTCATCTCCAGGAAATAGAACTCCCCGGTCTTCTCGTCGTACATCAACTCAACGGTGCCGGCGTTGTCATAATTGACCGCCTGGGCCGCTTTGACCGCCGCCTCGTGGATCTGGTTCCGGGTCTCTGCGGGGATGGTGGCGGCAGGAGCCTCCTCCAGGATCTTCTGGCGGCGCCGCTGCAGGGAGCACTCGCGTTCATGCAGGTGGATCACGTTGCCATGCCTGTCGCCCAGAATCTGCACTTCGATATGCCGGCCGACCTCGATGAACTTCTCCACGAAAATCTCGGCGTTGCCGAAGGCGGCGCCAGCTTCGCTGGCCGCTTTTTCGAGGTTGGTAGTGAGTTCTGCGGCGTTCCGGGCGATGCGGATGCCGCGGCCGCCGCCGCCGGCGGTCGCCTTGATCAGCACCGGGTAGCCGATGCGCTCAGCCACTTCGAGCGCTTCGACGTCGCTGTGAACGAGACCCTCGGAACCGGGGACCGTCGGCACGCCGGCCTTCTTCATCAGCGCCTTGGAGGTATCCTTAAGGCCCATGGCACGAATCGCTTCCGGAGAGGGTCCAATAAAGGTAATGTTCCAGTTTCTGCAGACTTCCGCAAAAAACGGGTTCTCAGCCAGGAACCCATAGCCGGGATGGATGGCATCCGCCCCGGCTGAAGTCGCTGCCGTGATAATGGCCGGCACAGACAGGTAGCTCTGGTTCGACGGAGCCGGACCGATGTAGCAGGCCTCGTCAGCCAGACGGACATGCAAGGCGTCCTTATCGGCTTCGGAGTAGACGGCCACCGTCTTGACGCCAAGTTCGCGGCAGGCCCGGATGATCCGGATCGCGATCTCGCCGCGGTTGGCAATGAGTACCTTCTTAAACAGCGGCTTGTTAACGGCCACGCTCACTCTACCTCCCCCAAGGTATAAGACTACCCTTTTCTATTGGAGACGGGTCTCTTTATGTCTACCGGGACCGGAAACCGAACTGACGGCGGCTCAGATGCGCATCCAGCACGCCGGCCTTGGCCCAGATGCTCTGCAGGGGCGCCCCTGCCCCCTCTGGCGTGACGCTCTTGAGCACGAACTGGTCCAGGGGCTTATCCAGGTAGCACGCGATCGCAGCGGTAATGGCCGCGACGACTTCCAAGGGCAGGCTGACCTGCGAGTGTTCCACGAATGCCAGCCCCCCTAACCGATGACAATCAGCGGATCGCCAAGGCTGACAGCCGTACCCTTATCGACGAGGATCTCCTTGACGACGCCGGCCACCGGCGAGGAGATGTCGTTCTCCATCTTCATCGCTTCGAGCACAAGCAGGATATCTCCCTGTTTCACCGTCTGACCCACTTCCACCTTCACGCCGACGATCATGCCGGGCAGGGGTGCGGGAACGGCCTGGCCTTCACCCGCGGCCGCCTTCTTGGCGGGAGCGGGAGCGGGCGCCGCGGCAGCCGGCGCAGGGGCCGGTGCTGCAGGCGCAGCGGCGGGCGCCGGGGCGGGAGCGGCGTGGGCCCGGGCCGGTGCAGCGGCGACCGGCGCAGCAGCAACAGGTGCGGCAGCAGCAGCTCCCACTTCTTCAACCTCTACGTTGTATGTGGTACCACCGATGGTAACACGAAACTTCCTGGCCATATCGGTATGTCGCGCCTCCTGAGTTTACACGGGGAAGTTCCCGTGCTTCTTGGCGGGCCGGGTCTCCCGCTTGGTCTCCATGCCGGCAAGGGCCGCCGCAAGGTGACGGCGGGTCTCCCGGGGATCGATCACCGCTTCGACAAAGCCACGGGCGGCAGCCATGAACGGCGTGTTGAACTTCTCTTTGTAATCCGCCACCCATTGCGCCTTGGCGGCAGCCGGGTCTTCCACGTTGGGGCCGGGCTTGAACAGAATGTTCGCCGCACCGTCGGCGCCCATGACGGCGATTTCGGCCAGCGGCCACGCCATGACAAAGTCAGCGCCGAGGGACTGGGCGCACATGGCCAGGTACGCACCGCCATAGGCCTTGCGGATGATGACCACGAGCTTGGGTACGGTCGCTTCGCAGTACGCGTACAGCAGTTTCGCTCCGTGCCGGATGATGCCGCCGTGCTCCTGGTTGACACCCGGCAGATATCCCGGCGTGTCAACAAAGGTGATGACGGGGATGTTGAACGCATCGCAGAAGCGGATGAACCGGGAGGCCTTGTCGGAAGCGTGAATATCGATGCAGCCGGCCATCACCTTCGCCTGGTTGGCGATGATGCCCACAGGCTTGCCTCCCATGCGGCCAAATCCGACGACCATGTTCTGGGCCCAGTAGGGCTGCACTTCAAAGAAATCGGCGTTGTCCAGGACGGCGCTGACGATGTCGCGCACGTCGTAGGGCTTGTTGGGATTCTCGGGTACGACGCTCAGCAGCCGCTCCTCCGCCCGGTCGATCGGGTCGGCGGTCGCAATGGTGGGGGCGTCGTCCACGTTGTTGGCCGGCAGGAAGGAGAGCAGCTTCTTGATCTGGGCGATGCACTCCCCTTCGGACGGAGCGGCAAAGTGCGCCACACCGGACTTGGAGGCGTGAGCCATGGCCCCGCCGAGCGCCTCGTGCGTCGTCTCCTCACGGGTGACAGCCTTGATCACCTCGGGGCCGGTGATGTACATGTAGCTGGCCTTGTCCACCATGAAGATGAAGTCCGTCAGGCCGGGCGAATAGACGGCGCCGCCGGCGCACGGCCCCATGATCACGGAAATCTGGGGAATCACGCCGCTGGCGATGGTGTTGTTGAAGAAGATCTCGCCGTAGCCGTTCAGGGAATCGACATGCTCGTTGATCCGGGCACCGCCCGAATCCTGAATGCCGATGATGGGGCAGCCGGCCTTGAGGGCCAGGCGCTGGATTTTTACGATCTTTTGGGCATGCATTTCCCCCAGCGAGCCGCCCATCACGGTAAAGTCCTGGGAGAAGGCATACACCACGCGCCCGTCGACCCTGCCAAAGCCGGTCACGACGCCTTCGGCGGGGGTCTCCTTGCTCCCCATGCCCAGTTCCGTGCCGCGATGCTTGACAAACAGATCGGTCTCCGTGAAGGTGCCCGGATCGAAGAGCAGCTCAAGGCGCTCCCGAGCTGTCAGCTTCCCCTGCTCCTTCCGCTTGGCGAGGGCCTTTTCGCCGCCGCCGAGCTCCAGGCGGGATCTCGATTCCGCCAGTTGCTTGACCAGTTCCTCCATGCTCACGGTGCTAAGTCACTCCTAAGGTGCTAATGCTTGGCCGGTTCCACCAGTTCGGTCAGAACGCCGCCCGTCGATTTTGGATGCAGGAAGCAGACCAGCGTGTGGTGGGCGCCGGGTTTGGGCTCCTCGCTCAAGAGGCGGAGCCCCTTGGCCTTGCACTCGGCCATGGCCGCCCGGATGTCCTCCACCTCGTAAGCCACGTGGTGCAGGCCTTCCCGGTTCGTGTCCAGAAACTTGGCGATGGGCGATTCCGCAGAAGTTGGCGCGAGCAGTTCGACCCGCGATTCGCCGACACTGAAGAACGCGACCTTTACCATCTGCGAGGCCACCTCTTCGGTGCCTTCAAAGTGCATGCCCATCTGATCGCGATAAATGGCGATCTGGGCATCCAGGTCCTTGACGGCAATCCCCAGGTGGTTGATCTTCTTCATCATACCAGATGGGCCTCCTTATTACCAGCTACTAATACCGTGTCCTAATGGAGAGAACGCGGGAATTTGGATTTTGCCACGGAAGACGCGGAAGCCGCGGAAGACACGGAGTAAAAAACATGGAAAATAATTCTTTTCATTGTTTCATTCCGTGTTCTCCGTGTTCTCCGTGTCCTCCGTGGCTAGTTTCTGCTTAAGCCCCGACGTGCGAACGAATGAACTCCACCGCCGTACCGGTGGGAGTACCCGGGGTAAAGACGGCTGCGATACCCGCGTTCTTCAGCCCCTCAATGTCCTCCGCCGGAATCACGCCGCCGCCGACGACCAGTACGTCGTCCATGCCCCGTTCCTTCAGGGCCTGAACGGTCCGGGGCAGCAGGGTATTATGCGCGCCCGACAGGATCGACAGGGCGACGACGTCCACATCTTCCTGCAGGGCGGCCTCGGCAATCTGGTCGGGGGTCTGGCGGAGGCCGGTGTAAATCACTTCAAAGCCGGCGTCGCGAAAAGCGCGGGCCACGACTTTGGCGCCCCGGTCATGGCCGTCCAGGCCGGGCTTGGCAACCAGCACACGAATCTTCTTTTCCATGCCTAAAACTCCTCACTCGGCCGGTATTCGCCAAAGACGTCACGCATCACGTCACAGATCTCCTGCAGCGTCGCGTAGGCCTTGACGGCAGCCAGAATCGGGGGCATCAGGTTGGCGGTGCCCTGGGCGGCGGTCCGGAGGTCGCCCAACGCCTGCTTCACGGCGGCGTTGTCACGGCGGGCCTTGACCTCGGCCACCTTGTTGCGCTGGGCCTCCCCGACGGACGGATCGACCCGGAGCAGGTTTTTGGGCGCCTCCTCCTTGGTCTGGAATTTGTTCATGCCAACGATCACGCGGTCGCCGGTCTCGACCTGGCGCTGATACTTGTAGGCCGAATCCTGAATCTCCCGCTGCATGTAGCCGGCCTCGATCGCCTTGACGGAGCCGCCCATCGCGACAATCCGGTCAATGTACTCCCGGGCTTCCTGCTCAATCTTGTTGGTCAGCGACTCAATGTAATAGGAGCCCGCCAGCGGGTCGATGGTCTCGGCCGCGCCAGACTCGTAAGCGATGATCTGCTGGGTGCGCAGGGCGACCATGACGGACTGCTCGGTAGGCAGGGCCAGCGCTTCGTCCATCGAGTTCGTGTGGAGCGACTGCGTTCCGCCGCACACGGCGGCAAAGGCCTGCAGGGCGACCCGGACGATGTTGTTCATCGGCTGCTGGGCCGTCAGAGTCGAACCGCCCGTCTGCGTGTGGAAGCGAAGCATCCACGACTTCGGGCTCTTGGCACCGACTTCTTCCTTCATGATCTTCGCCCACAGGCGGCGGGCCGCCCGGAACTTCGCGACTTCCTCAAAGAAGTCGTTGTGCGCGTTGAAAAAGAACGAGAGCTGGGGCGCAAAGGTGTCGACGTCAAGTCCGGCGGCCATCGCGGCCCTCACGTAGCTCAGGCCGTTAGCAAGTGTGAAGCCCACTTCCTGAGCAGCGGTGGAGCCCGCCTCACGAATGTGATACCCGGAGATGGAGATGGTGTTCCAGCCCGGCACTTGCTCGGCACAGTAGGCAAAAATGTCGTTGATCAGCCTCATGGAAGGCGACGGCGGGTAGATGTATGTCCCGCGCGCGGCGTACTCCTTGAGGATATCGTTCTGGATGGTGCCGGATAGCTTCGTCGAGGGAACACCCTGTTTTTCGGCGACGGCAATGTACATCGCCAGCAGCACCGAAGCAGGGGCGTTGATGGTCATTGAAGTCGAAACCTTGTCCAGCGGAATCCCGTCGAAGAGGATCTCCATGTCGGCCAGAGAGTCGATGGCGACGCCGACCTTGCCGACTTCGCCTTCGGCCATCTGCGAATCGGAGTCATAGCCAATCTGGGTCGGCAAGTCAAAGGCGACGGAAAGGCCGGACTGGCCCGCGTTCAGCAGGTACTTGTAGCGGGCATTGGACTCTTCGGCTGTGCCGAAGCCGGCGTACTGGCGCATGGTCCAAAAGCGGCCTCGGTACATCGTCGGCTGAACGCCGCGCGTAAACGGATACTCACCCGGGAAACCCAGGTGGTTCAGATAGTCCAACTCCACGTCAGCCGGTGAATACACCCGGTCGACCGGCATTCCGGAGTTCGTGGTGAACTGCTCCTTGCGCTCGGGAAACCGGGACAGGGTCTTTTCGACCTGAGCCTTGTACCAGCGTTCCTTATCCTGTGCGATCTTGGACCGATCGTCAGACAAGCGGACTCACCCCACAACGTTAAGATTGGCAAAAACACGCGTGTTTAGAAGGCACTATCTCCCAGTCCGATTCTAGTCCTGCCCTGTTGCCCCCGCCATCCCCACTTCTGCCTAAGAGCCGCGCCGCTAGCGGCTTGGGCGTCTTGACTATGGGAACGGAACTAGTCGGTTCCTCCCCCCATGGTGCTTGTGGTCTATCTACAAACCCATATGCCACCCAACACTTCTGACCACTTGCTTCGAGTTCGCCCTGACCGGACAGTTTCCTTCCATATTGAAAAGAATTTGTTATACCCGCGCCCAACTAAGGCAGGACTTCACGGGTGCACCCCCATCAATTTCATTTATGGGTTGATTTCGGAGTGAACCGTAGACCCTCGCACTATTCGTGAATGATTGCACAAGCTCACACCGAGGTCGAAGCTCTTCCAGATCGAACTAGTCTGAAAGCCACCGACCCCACCTCGTCTCCGCTATTGTGCACTGTTTGGCGTGCTTCTTGCAGAGGAACCGTCCGAGAACCACGGAAAGGGCTCCCGATTGCCACCGCTTGACAGCAAAGCGCAGGGTCGGTAAAATAGGCAACAGTAATCCCACAATTCTTTAAGGAGGTGCCATCAATGCGAAATGGCAGTGAAATGACCATGGACAGCATCATGTGGCACACCCTCACTTCGGTAGCCTGAGGCTCATATTTGCCAGGCCAACCGCGGGGTGTTGCCCTGCGGTTTTTGTTTTGTCTTTCAAAACAAAGGAGGCCTGGGTCTGTGTCCAGCTACGTAAATGCAGCCAAGATTCTTCCGGCCCGACTGCTCGAAGATCTCCAGCGCTATGCGGCCGGCCGGCAAATCTACGTCCCCCGCACCGACGAGCGCCTGGGATGGGGCGAACGCAGTGGTACGCGCCAGGCGCTGAAGGCTCGCAACGAGGCCATCCGCCAGCGCCGCGCCGAAGGTGCCGCAATGGAAGAACTAATGGCCGAGTTCCACCTTGGGTATGACTCCATTCGCAAGATCATCCAGCGCCTTGACCGGGAAAGAACGGTTTGAGGTGTATTCTGCGGTGACGGTCGCCATGCCCGCCTGGTATGCTGAAGATGCGGTTGGCCAACCCGCAATTACTACACAGGCAAGGGGGTGATGCCCGTGGTCGAGTCCACGAGCGTCATCCTCGGAGGGCGCTAAGCCCTCAGAGGATGGCAATGAAGGAGCAGGTGCGTATGCACCTGCTCCTCTTATGTTGGGAAGAGACATTTCTTACATTGATTGCGCAGATTAACGGATTAAGTAGATGATGCAACTAACTGTGTAAAATTTCGTGATAACTACATAAGAAGGCGGCTCCCACACGAGGAGGGAGCCGCCTGGCGTTATACAGTAGCTTAGATCCAACCGCGGGCGGTCATGGCGTCGGCGAGGCGCTTGACGGCTACCATGTAGGCAGAACGCCGCATGGAGACCTTGCGCTGCTCGTGCACTTTGTACACGGCGTTGAAGGCGTTGACCATCACGTGCTCCAGCTTCTCGTTGACCTCTTCCTCGGTCCAGTAGTAGTTCTGCAGGTTCTGCACCCATTCGAAGTACGACACCGTCACGCCACCGGCGTTGCAGAGAATATCCGGAATCTGCAGGATGCCCTTTTCGGTAAGGACGCGAGCAGCCTCAGGCGTCGTCGGGCCGTTGGCGGCTTCGGCGACGATCTTCGCCTTGATGTCGGCAGCGTTGGCCAGCGTAATCTGGTTCTCCAGAGCGGCGGGCACCAGGATATCGACCGGCAGGGTGAGCAGGTGGGAGCTGTCGATTGGCTGGGAGCCCGGGAAGCCCTTGACGGTGCCGTGCTGCTGGTAGTACTCGACCGCCTCGGTGATGTTCAGGCCGTTCGGGTTGTGCGCACCGCCGTGAACATCGCAGATGGCGAGGACCTTCACGCCCAGCTCTTCAAGCAGCAGGGCCGTCCAGGAGCCGACGTTGCCGAAGCCCTGAACGGCGCAGGTGGCGCCCTTGAGGGTCAGGCCGATCCGGGCGGCAGCCTCGCGGATGCAGATCACGGTGCCGCGGCCGGTGGCGGCGCCACGACCGGCGGAACCGCCGAGAATCATCGGCTTGCCGGTAATCAGACCCGGGGCGTTGACACCCTTCATCTTGGAATACTCGTCCATCATCCAGCCCATGATCTGCGGGTTGGTATTGACGTCCGGCGCCGGAATGTCGCGATCGGGACCAACAAAGTTGCCCAGAGCCCGGATATAGCCACGGGAAAGGGCTTCGAGTTCGCGCTTGCTCATCTCCGCCGGATCGCAGATCACGCCGCCCTTGCCGCCGCCGTAGGGGAGACCTACCACGGCGCACTTGAAGGTCATCCAGGTGGAGAGGGCCTTCACTTCGTCAAGGCTGACGTCCGGGTGGAAACGGACGCCGCCCTTTGCGGGGCCGACCACCGTGGAATGCTGCGCCCGGTAGCCGATGAACGTCTTGACGTCGCCGTTGTCCATGCGGACGGGGATCGAGACGTGGAGGATCCGCTCCGGCTCCTTGAGGTACTCATAGACGGACTGCGGGAGGCCAAGCTCACGGACAGCACTGTTGATCAGCAACTGGGCAATGGCATGCGGGTTCAGCGTCTCTTTCTGGGCGTCGATGTTCGCCGCGACGATGTCCTTGGCGGGTTCCTGGGTCGTCGTGCTCATCTCCATCACCTTTTGGGGGGCGCGGGCCCCCGAGTTCAAACAATAAGCAACGTATCGGCTACAGGCGGTGCCGGCCGGGAGCGAAGATTATTGCCCCTCAGTCTTGCGCACGGCCCCAATGGCCGAACGGTTAAAAACAAGTTCCACACCAGAGGCGACCTTGAGTCTGACCGTCTTGTCGTCAATCGTGACGATGGTGCCGTGAAGCCCGCCGATGGTAACCACATCGGCCCCGGCCTTCAGGGAGTTGAGCATCTCCTGCCGTTTCTTGGCCTGCTGCTGCTGAGGCCTGATCAGCATGAAGTACATGAGCGCCAGCAATGCGATCGGCAGAATGAGTTGTGCTCCCAGCTGTTGCAAAGGACGTCCCTCCTTGGTTGGTCGACCATTGACAATATACCACGACTTTCCTGAGAATGCGCCATACCTTTGGGCGCAGTCCCACCGGGCTATGGACTATGCGAGATGTGTCGAGCGTTAACCTTAGACCCCATCCTTATAGTAGAGCATCGTTTGGATGGGAGTAAAGCCTAACTTCTCGTAAAGCCCCAGCGCCGAACTGTTAACAGGTAGTACAAGCGAGATCCGATTGATCCCCTTCACCCACCCCCACCCCCGCACCCGCTCCACGAGGGCAGTGGCGATGCCGCGCCGCCGGTACTCCGGATCCACGTAAAGGTCCGAAATGAACGTGTACATCTCGGGTTCGAAAATCGGCGGCGGTTCTTGCACCGTGCCGACTGCGTAGCCCACAACCCGCTGCGCCGAATCCTCGGTATCCTCTGCGAGCATGACACAGGCCGCCGGATGTTCGATCGCCTGCGCGATTCCTGACCGGGCCATCTCTATGAAATTTTCCGCCATTTTGTTGATGGGCACTTGGGCCTGCTGCTCCAAGGCAAAGGCTTCAGCCAGTGACAAGAGCCCTTTCAAATCGGTCGGCCTTGCCACTCGGTACTCAATAGTCATAACATCCTCCCTTCGCACTATGCAGGACTGTATATTGGTCAGTGCATCTCAGCGATTCTCGGGCATGATGGGTTCAGCCGGACCGGTCTTGCCTTTCCGGGCCTTTTCGCCTTCATGCCACCGGGTAAGGAACTCCTTGCGGTACCGGGCAAAGGTTCCGGTCTCAATGCTTGCTCGAATCTCTTCCATCGTCCTGACCAGAAAACGCAGGTTGTGAATGGAGCAGAGGCGCAGGCCCAACATCTCCTCCGCCTTCAGGAGATGGCGGATGTAGGCCCGCGAGTAATGCCGGCAGGCGTAGCAGTCGCAGCCTTGTTGAATCGGCTCGAAATCGCGGGCGAACTCAGCGTTGCGCACCGTTAGCTTGCCCTCGGGCAGAAAGACACTACCGTGACGGGCGATGCGCGTCGGCAGCACGCAGTCAAACTGATCAATCCCGCGCCAGACGCCTTCCACCAAATCCTCCGGTGAGCCGACGCCCATCAGGTAGCGGGGCTTGTTTTCCGGCAGCAAGGGCACCGCGACGTCCAGCATTTCGGCCATCAGTTCCTTCGGCTCGCCGACGCTGAGCCCTCCGATTGCGTAGCCCGGCAGGTCCAGTTCGACAATCTGGCGTGCGTGTTCCCGCCGCAAGTCACCGAAGGTGCTCCCCTGCACGATGCCGTACAGCGCCTGCGTGTCCGGGCGCCGGTGGGCCTCCTTGCAGCGCATGAGCCAGCGGGTTGTCCGTTCCATGGACCGCCTGGCGTATTCCCATTCGCACGGCCAGGGCGTGCACTCGTCAAACGCCATGATAATATCTGCACCCAGGGCGTTCTGGATCTCCATCGCCTTTTCCGGGCTGAGGAAGTGTTCGCTGCCGTCAATGTGCGACCGGAACTTGACCCCTTCTTCGGTGATCTTCCGCAGTTCGGAGAGCGAGAAGACCTGAAAGCCGCCCGAGTCGGTCAGAATGGCTCCGTGCCAGTTCATAAACCGGTGCAGCCCGCCCGCCTCCGCCACCAGGTCGTGCCCTGGGCGCAGGTACAGGTGGTAAGTATTGCTGAGGATGATCTGGGCGCCCAGATCGCGGACTTCTTCGGGGTTGAGGGTCTTGACGGTCGCCTGCGTGCCCACCGGCATGAAGACAGGCGTCTCCACGGTGCCATGGGGAGTGTGCAGCCGGCCGCGACGGGCCCGGGAGCTAGGGTCGGTCTTGAGCAGTTCGATGGTGACAGCCGTATGGATTCCTCCCCGATGATTCCCCAAGGTATGGTAACACATTTTCCCTGCGCAGCATACCCGGAGAGCTACAGGATCAGCATTGCGTCTCCAAAACTGAAGAACCGGTAGCGCTGGTCGACCGCTTCGCCGTAGGCATTGAGGACCAGCTCCCGTCCGGCGAACGCAGAAATCAGCATCAGCAGGGTGGATTTGGGCAGGTGAAAGTTGGTGACCATGGCATCGACGGTCTTGAAGCGGTACGCCGGGTAGATAAAGATGTCGGTCCAGCCCTGCCCCGGCTCGACCGTGCCATCCGCCCGGGCGACGGTTTCAAGGGTGCGGACGCTGGTCGTACCCACGGCGATGATCCGCCCGCCATCCCGCCGGATGCGGTTCAGGCTTTCCGCCGTTTGCGGTGTGACGGTGTAAAACTCGCTATGCATTTTGTGCTCCAGCACGTTCTCCGCCTGCACGGGGCGAAAGGTACCCAGGCCCACATGCAGGAGCACCTTATGAATCTCCACCCCCATCGCCGAAATGCGCTGCAGCAGTTCAGGAGTGAAATGCAGGCCCGCCGTGGGCGCCGCCGCCGAGCCCCATTCGCGTGCAAAAACGGTCTGGTACCGCTCAGGATCCTCCAACTGCTCATGGATGTATGGCGGAAGGGGCATCTTCCCAAGGCGGTCAAGAATCTGCTCGAAGACCCCGCTGTAGGTGAACGCAATCACCCTGCCGCCCACGTTGGTCGTCTCCTGGACGGTACCGACCAGCAGGCCGTCGCCGAAGGTAATGCGCTGGCCTGCTCTGGCTTTCTTGCCCGGCTTGACCAGCGTCTCCCAGCGGTCCCGGTCGATACGCCTCAGCAGCAGCACCTCGATGGCCCCGCCCGTCCCTTCGCGCTGCCCCAGCAGCCGGGCCGGCATGACCCGGGTCTCGTTGACGACCAGTGCGTCGCCGGGGCGCAGGTACTCCGGCAGATCGCGGAAATGGCGGTGCTCGAAAGCACCGCCGTCGCGCTGGACAACGAACAGCCGGGAAGCGTCCCGGGGTTCCACGGGGCGCTGGGCGATCAGTTCTTCGGGTAAGTAGAAGTCAAAGTCTGAGAGTCTCACGGTTGGGGTCTCCACCTCTATTGCGATTGCCGGGTTTCCAGTCTTACACCCGTGTAGTAGTGGGTGAGAATATCCGAATAAGTTTTCCCAATCAGGGCCATACCGTAAGCGCCCCACTGCGACATACCTACGGCGTGTCCGCTGCCGCCGCCGGAGACCCGTACGCCCGCCGGCTGGCTCGCGTTGGCGCTCATAGCGGTCACCGTGCCAACCGCCACTGCCGAAGCCTGCCCGGCGGCAATGGCTGCCGTTCCGGTTACGGCCCGCTGCTGGACAACGCCGCCGGCGCCCATGACGAAGAACGTCTGCGCCTGTGTGTAGGTCTTCACCTGCGGCGCCATGCCGCCTGCCTGCACCTGGACGGACCGGGGGCTGCTGGGGAGGTTCAGCGCCATGCGCAACTGCTGGCCAGAAATGGTCTTGCTGCCGCTGCTGCCGCTGATCACCCACTGACCAAACCTTCCACTCGCGCCTTTGGTCGCAGCCACGGGAGCGACTGCGGCAACGGCGCCAACATCGTGCCCGGCACTCTTGAGGAGCCCGGCGAACTGGACGGTGTCCCACTGGTACTCCCAGCTATAGAGCTTGTTACCCGCCACCAGATCGAAATCCTGCACGCCGCGCAAATACGGCACCTTCGGATTGCCGAAATAGATAATTTCATTGTTCTCCGTATGCCCGCCGGAAGACGAGTGGTACATGGCGCTGATCGGTTTGCCCGGGGTGCCGTACGCCAGCACCTGCCCCCGGGTGCCCATAACCGCCTGATTCGACAGTGGCTTCTCAGAAGCCAACCCGCCGTAGAACTGATCGCCTGTGGTGCAGACCAGGTCGAAGCCATCGGCGGCGCGCTTGCCCATGTTCGCCACGGCATACGTACGGGCAGCAACAGCCTGTGCCTTCACGGCCTCCTGAGGCCATGTAGCCTCCACCTCTTCCGGCACAACGCCCAGCAGGTACTCCTCGAGATTGACCACGTTTACCACCGAGAGCTTTTTGGTGCCGGGCGCCACCACGGCCATGATCTCTCCGCGGTAGGTTTTGCCCTTGAAGTTCACGGGATTGCCCGGCTTGGCCGGTGCTGCCAGGGGCGGTGGTGGCGGCGGGGTCGGACCCGGCGGCAGGAGGCTGGCCGGAATGGCCGTCGTGGGGGCTGGCGCCGGGGCCGCAGACGGAACAGGCACCAGCCGGACCGCGGTGAGCTTCTGGGCAACTCCGGCCACGGCAATCTGTCCGGCGTCAAGCGTAAGCTGAACCGCCTTGCCCGCCGGAATCTGCGCAAGCAGCTGGCCATCGCTCCCGGCCACGTACAGGCCGCCGGCCGCCGCGATGTCGGCGGCGGTCAGGCCCCACCCCAGACCGATCTTGATCGCCCCCCCCGGCGGCGCAGGAACCGACGGGAGGACCGGGGCTGGAGCGGCGGGTGCGGTGGTCTCAGCAAACGCGGACAGCGGCGCACAAAGCGCCGCCATGGTGATTCCGATGACGACAAGGGAGGAGAGCCAGCGCCCCTTAACTTGCTGCAACGTCTTCCACCGCCCTGTTAGTATCCCGCGGCGAGTCGCGGGAATATGTACCATCCCTTGTCGAAAGCTTTGCTCTTCACTTGTCCGAGTCGTCTTCCCGGTCGGAGCCCTCGCTGCGGTCCTCCTTGTCCTTCTCCGTCTCCTTCTCCTCGTCCTGCCGGAAATCGTTCGACTCCGATTTGTCTTCGTCGGATTGCTCCTGCCGGTCCTTTTCCGACCTCGACTCCTCCCGCTTCTTCTCCTCGAATTTCTTCTCCTCGGATTTCTTCTCCTCGGATTTCTTCTCCTCGGATTTCTTCTCCTCGGATTTCTTCTCCTCGGATTTCTTCTCCTCGGATTCCTCCTCGGACTTCGTCTCCTCGGACTTCGTCTCCTCGGACTTCGTCTCCTCGGACTTCGTCTCCTCGGACTTCGTCTCCTCGGACTTCTTCTCCTCGGACTTCTCCTCCTCGGACTTCGTCTCCTCGGATTCCTTCTCCTCGGATTCCTTCTCCTCGGACTTCTTCTCCTCGGACTTCTTCTCCTCGGACTTCTTCTCCTCGGACTTCTTCTCCTCGGATTCCTTCTCCTCGGATTTCTCCTCCTCGGATTTCTTCTCCTCGGATTTCTTCTCCTCGGACTTCTTCTCTTCCGGTTCCCGCTCTTCCCGCTCTTCTCGCTCTTCCCGCTCTTCTCGATCTTCCCGCTCTTCCCGCTCCTGCTCAGCAGGCTCGAGCTCCGGGTGCCGGCCCTCGTCATTTTCAGACGGCGCCGCCACCCCGGGCGCCTCAGCCCGGGGGGTTTCCGTGACCGGCGCCTCTTCGGCGTCCGCCGCTTTCTCGCTGTCCTTGTCACGCAGGAAGGCCGGCTTCTCGATGCTGATGCCTAGCCACGGAATCGTCCAGGCATCCTTCTTGCCTTCGTCGTTCTTGGGCGAACCGGAGTTGCCTTTCTCCTTCTTGGGCTCGTCGTTCTTGGGTTCGCCCTTGCCGTTGCTCTGGTCGGAGCCCTTATTGCTGTCGGCCTCGACTTCCTCGTCCGACTTCTTCCCGTTGCCGTTCCCGTTGCCGTTGCCGTTGCCGTGGCCGTTCCCGTTGCCGTTGCCCGGCTTGTCAGACTGCCCGGTGCCCTGGCCGTTCTGCTGCGATGCGTCCGGTTTGTCACCTTCGCCCGAGTCCCTGTCGTCCCCCTTGGCAGGCGGATCCTCCTGCTGCTTGCCGCTGCTGCCGTTGGCGTCAGGACGGGCGTTTACCGGCTGATCCTTCTCGTCCTGCTGCTCGCTCTTCTTCGCCTTGCCTTCGTCATTCTTCTTCTCGGCCTTGGAGAAGACCTCGGCAGGGTTGATATTGTGCTCCCGGAAAAGCTTGCCGGGCCCGGATTCCTTCATCTCTTCCGCCGTCACATCGGGCGCCAGTTCCCGCACCGACTGCAGGAGCATGTACTTGCCAACCGGCAGACCTTCCTGCTCAGCCTCACGTTTCTCCTCCGTCGTGGCTGCCAGCACGGCAACGTTCGTCTTGACCTCTTGGCCCTTTTCAGATGCGACCTTCGTCACTTCGCTCGTAACGGCCGCTTTCGCCTTCTCGACCACCCGCTCGACCTGCTCAGGCGGCAGTTCCTTTTCCTTCGCCGGTGCCACGCCTACCAGCACGGTGCTCGTCTCGTCGGCCGGGTCAAGCTTCTGCTCCTCTACAGCCCGGTCGGTCAGAGCGGCCAACACAGTATCGAGGGGCTGGCGCTTATAGTCGACGCCCTGGAGCACCAGCTCGCCATCCGCGTTAAGCGGCTGCGCCTTGAGGACCTGATCCTTCAAATTGAGCGTAAGTTCCAGGCTCGGGTTAATGTCCACCGTAACCACGGCAACCGGCTGCGCAAGGCGGTAGATATTGATCCCGGTGTAGGATCCAACAAACAGCACCGCTGCAGCGGCCGCCGCCGTGCTCCACCGCAGCCAGGCAGGCTGCTGGCGGGCTTCGGCGAACTCGATTTCGTCGCCGATCTCCCAGTTGCCCCCGGGCACGGGAACCTTCTTAAATTCACCCTGCGGGGTCAGGACCACGGCCTGCCGGCCTGCCATCTCCAGCAGAATTCCCTTGCCCACAACGATCTCCTCCTAATCTAGCTGTCCCAGCCTATCCGGCGATGTAGTGCCGCAAGTGGTAGAAGTCTTCGAGCATGATTAACGCAACGGCGATAATGTATTTGCGCTGGCGCTCCAAGGTCTTCCGGCTTACGCCGACCTGCTCCTCGAGCTGCTTGAGGGGCAGCTCTTTCTTGGCGATCATGTGCTGCGAAAAAAGCGGGTTGCGGGCAACGAGCTTTGCCGCTTCCAGTGCCCGCTCCCGGGCATCTTCGTGCTTAGGGCAGATCTCGACGAGCTCGCTGAACCGGATCCCGAACTCTGCGAGCCGTTTGGCGTACCTGACGATCTCGCCTTTGCGGTCGTCCGCCTCCTGCTCCTGGGCGAAGCGGGAAATCGCCTCCTGCTGCTCTACGTTTTGCAGGGTATTGCCTTCGTCATCCTCCGACTCCAGCTCGCTCATAGGGATTTCCGAACGGCCCTTCTGCCGCCGGTAGTAGTCGATCAGCCGCCGCTTGATCACCATTTCGGCGAACGAGATGAACGAGGCGCCGCGATCGGCGTCAAACCGGTCGATGGCTTCGTTCAAGGCCAAGAGCCCGATGGATACTTCCTCGTCGCGACCGACCTGCAGATACCGCCCCGACACCTGGCTTCCCACGCGAAGCACAAGGGGCGTGTATTGCCGCAGAAGGTCCTCGCGAGCTTGTTTATCTCCACGCCGGGCGGGCTCCAAAAGCCTGTCCACGGCAGAGGAATCGGGGGGGCCCGAGAGGCTCAGAAGAAACCCCAGCACGGCGTTCACCTCTCGTCTGCTAAGTAATTCGGGTCAGGCCTTGCAGTTTATGGGGGTGGGACCTTAGTCCTGCAATTCCCTTTGCAGGAGGAGCACTAAAACAATAGACGTGATTGACTGGGGGTTCCGTTCCCATCTGGATGTTCATTGTAGGGAAGACCTAGGTATTCGTAGGCGGCCCGGTTCGCAATCCGGCCGCGCGGCGTTCTCTGCAAGAAGCCAAGCTGCATCAAATAGGGCTCATAAACATCTTCGATGGTCTCGGATTCCTCGCTGGTTGCGGCGGCCAGCGTGTCCAGACCGACCGGCCCGCCCCCGTACATCTGGATGATAGTGAGCAGCACCTTGTGGTCTACCTTGTCAAGGCCAAGCGGGTCCACTTCCATCAGGCGCAGCCCCTGATCCGCCACTTCCCTGGTGATATGCCCATTGGCCTTTACCTGGGCAAAGTCCCGCAGCCGTTTCAGCAGCCGGTTCGCAATGCGGGGCGTCCCGCGGGAGCGCTTTGCGATCTCCTCGGCGCCGCTCTCATCCAAATCGACTTTGAGAATTCGGGCCGCGCGCAGCAGAACCTGCTTCAGTTCCTCAACGGTGTAAAACTGGAGCTGGGAGACTACGCCGAACCGGTCGCGCAACGGCGAAGTGAGGGCGCCGAACCGGGTGGTCGCGCCGATCAGGGTGAATTTAGGCAGGTCCAACCGCAGCGTCCGGGCGCTGGGCCCCTTCCCGAGGATGATGTCCAGGGCGAAGTCTTCCATCGCCGGATAGAGCGTCTCTTCCACGAGCCGGTTCATCCGGTGGATCTCATCGACAAACAGCACGTCGCGCTCGGAGAGCGACGTCAAAATGGCCGCCAGATCGCCCTGGTGGGAGATGGCGGGGCCGGACGTCACCCGGAAGTTGACGCCCAGCTCCTGGGCAATGATCTGCGCCAGCGTGGTCTTGCCGAGCCCCGGCGGGCCATATAACAAGACGTGGTCCAGCGCGTCGCCGCGCTGCCTGGCAGCTTCAATATATATGGAGAGTTCCTCCTTGACCCGCTCCTGGCCGGGATAGTCGGCCATGCGCTTGGGGCGGAGGGTCTCATCCCAGCGAACGTCTTCCGGCTTCTGAACGCCGGACAGAAAGCGATTCTCAGAGCTCATGCGGCGTTACCCCCGGTAAAGATGCTTCAGGGCCAGGCGGACCAGCGTCTCCGTCTTCGGCTGCTCTCCCGCCTCCCGGGCCGCCTTCTCGACGGCCTGACCGGCGTCGGAACGGGTGTAGCCCAGAGCGGCAAGTGCCTCCAGAGCGTCCAGGCGGGCGTCCGGCGCCCCGCCCACGGTCGGTGCGGCGGGCACGCCACCGGGCAGGGGAATCGGTGCAACGCCAATGGCGCCCACCTTGTCCTTCAGTTCCAGTACCATCCGCTGTGCCGTTTTCTTCCCGATGCCCGGCACCCGGCACAAAGCCGTGATATCCTCGAGAGCCAGGGCCCGCCGTAGCGAGTCGGGCGTGGTGGCGGAAAGCACGCTCAGCGCCACCTTCGGACCGATCCCTTCCACCTTCAGCAGGAGCTCAAACAGATCGTACTCCTCGGCGGTAAGGAAACCGTACAGCGTCATCGAATCTTCACGAACCTGCAGAGAGGTGAATAACAGCACTTCCTGGCCGACCGCCGGCAGGCGGGACCGGGTGGAGGTGGGTACCAGACAGCGATACCCGACGCCGCCGGCGTCAACCACGGCCGAATCGGCTGTAGCGGCGGCCAGTTCGCCGCGCACGTGAGCGATCATCAGCATCGTCCTCCCAACCGTTCGGCCAAATTGGAGCCGTGGAGCGCTGCAATCGCCACTGCCAGTGCGTCGGCCACGTCGTCCGGCTTTGGGGTCTCCTGCAGGCCGAGCAGCATCTTGACCATCGCTTGCACTTGGGCTTTATCGGCCCGGCCGTAGCCGGTCACCGCCATCTTCACCTGCATGGGCGTGAACTCCCGCACAGGAATCCCGCTGTCGGCAGCGGCCAGCAGCACTACGCCACGGGCCTGTCCCACGTGAATGGCCGTCGTTACGTTCCGGCCAAAAAAGAGCTCTTCCACCGCAAGCGCTTCGGGCTTGTAGGTGAGCATCAGGTCAACCACGCCGCGGTATAGCGTCTGGAGCCGCTTTTCGGGCAGCATGTCCGCCGGCGTGGTCAGGGCGCCGTACGCGACAGCCCTTTCTTTGGATCCGGCGGATTCCACAATCCCGAAGCCCATGAGCGCGGTACCGGGGTCGATTCCTAACACGCGCACAAATTGCACCACCTAAAGATACATAGACGGTTCACGACGATGATATGTTCGGGAACAAGACCCATCTCTCCTTCCCCAAGTGGGCGCCAGAGCCTGGAAGTGATCGTCAGCGAAATCACGGTTGTCTAACCTATACCGGAAGTGATATTCTCAGGTGGAAATAGCTTGATGGACTACTGGAGGCGAATCGTACCCATGTCGACATCGTCCGGCCCAAATCTTTCCCGCAGCGCCCGGAACAAGGGCGGCGGGTCAAAGGTCCTGCCCATTCTTCTGGCCGTGATTCTGCTGGCAGGCGGCGCCTGGGCACTCAAGACCTTCTTCCTGGACGGCGGAACGCCGAAAAACATCCTGCTGATGGGCGTCGATCAGGACAAGACCCGGACTGACGTCGTATTGCTCGCCCACGTTGACCCCCGCCAGGGCATCGTCAACCTGTTGTCGCTCCCGCGCGACACCTACGTCAACATTCCGTGCGGCGAGATTGAGGTCTGCTACTCCCCCGATAAGCTCGCCCATGCGCACGCCTACGGCGGCGAACAGGGGCCGCAGCTTGCGGTGAAGACTGTGGAAAGCTTCCTGGGCATCCAGATCGACGGCTATGCCCGGGTCGACTATGACGGGTTCAAGAAGGTGATCGACACCCTCGGTGGCGTCGAAATCCTGATCGACAAGGACATGGACTACGAAGATCCCACGCCTCCGGGCCTGTCGATTCACTTCAGGGCCAGTAAGACACCGCAGCCGCTCTCCGGCCAGAAGGCGCTGGAGTACGTTCGGTTCCGCAATGACGGCCAGGGCGATATCGGCCGGACAGAGCGAACCCGCAAGTTCCTGCACGCGCTGATCGATTCACTAAAGAAGAACGGGAAGATCGGCCAACTGCCGCAGCTGTGGAAGGACATGGCGCCCTACCTGACCACGAATATCGACAGCGGTACTGCGGCAGCACTTGCGCGCGTTGCTCCGAAGATCGATACCAACGCCATCACCATGGAGATGGTGCCCGGCAAGTCCGTCATCCTCAAAAGCGGCCCGTGGGTCTGGGAGGCCGATGCCGCCAAGACCCAGGTGCTGGTCGACACCCTCATCAAGAACCCGAAAAAGCCCGAAGAAAAGAAGTAAAGCAGATGACCGGCCGCCCTTCCGGGGCAGGCCGGTCTTTCGATCCTGGCAACAACTCGTGAATGCCGACGGTTACGTAATAATGCGGGCCTTCGATGCGGGAATGGGAACGGGGTTTTTTCCACGGAAGGCGCGGAAGGGGACACGGAGTCGTGGCAGTGGAAGTGGGAAGGTGATATGGCCCCGGATTGGGCTGGAGGCGCTGATTTGGGAAAAACGTGGATGAAAAATACTGATGAAAGATGTTTCCGGGCCATGTCTGACCGCTCTTGCGGGATGTACTCTCTATTTTATAATTAAATATAGTATAAACTTCCCTTTACCGTAGCTTGCAGCCTGGAAATCGGCGCCATCCGAGGCCACTTCATTGTCCCATTCCGTGCCCTCCGCGCCTTCCGCGCACTCCGTGGCAAAATGCATCCATTACCTCACATAAGCAATCTTTAATTACATAAGCAACGCAGCGATACATCAGTTCTGTACCGCTGCGCCATACAAAGAACCCACACTACATCTCTTGCTGACGCCCACCTGCTCCCCCACGCAGGTCGTGCCACGTTCCACCCCCATCGTGAGGGGAATCCAGGAGCACATCGCGCACATTCCCGTCCTGAATCAAGAAGGCCTTCATCACAGCGGGACCGGCCAGCGAGACGATCACCCTGATGGCGTCGGGATAGTGGACCGCAAGCCGGATGTCGTTAGCGGACGGTACAGCCGCCGCCGTGGGATGGGAGTGGTAAATGGCCACCAATTCCTCCCCCGCCTCCGCCATGGTCCGCAAGACCCACTCCTGCTGCTCGGGATCGACTTCATAATAAATCGGGCTCCGCCGGATGTTGTCGGTGGCGTAGGCATGCAGAACCTGCGACCCCCTCCCGGTCAGAATGCCACAGGCCTCAAAGGGTTTCTCCTCCAGACAGTGCTCGAGGATTCGCTGGATCAGGTGCTGGCCGATTACCAGACGCCGCTGCGCCACCCTTTTCACCCCCGACGATCTTTGCGTTGCCCTGCCTTGCGGGTTACTATGCCGGCGACCGTCAGCGTATGTCGTCCGGCTCGGCGCTCCGCTGAACGGCAGCCCGCAGGTCTCGCCAGGTGCCCGGCAGCTCCTTCTGGATCACGACGGCGTGCTCGGTCACCTGCCGGTCGACGATCTGCCAGGCCCGCACCACCGGGCGCCGGTGTGCGAGGGAGACAATCACGTAGAAAGCCTCGGGAAAGGTCGCCCCTTCGATATCGGTCAGCGAAGGAACGGGATCGGTCTTGACGTGGGAATGGTAGATGCCGATGATCTCCTGCTTGTACGCCTGAATTTCGCGATGCGCCTGAATCAGCTGCCGCTCGTCGACCCGGTATAAGATCGGGCTGCGTTCGGCGTTATCCGTAGCAAGAGCCATCGTAACGTGGCCCCGGGCGCCGCCAAAGAGGCCGCAGGCTTCCAGGGGCCGCTCCTCCAGACACTGGTTGATCATCTTCCGATAGAGCACTTCCGGGATAAACAGCTTGCGGCGACCGGATAGCGCATTGCGCGTCGCTTTTTTCCTGCCGAACAGCGAGAACAACCAGCCGCCCCCTATGCCAGGCCGTATATCTGCAATGCTACCTGCGATAGCGCTCCCGACCGTGCATGTCGCATTCCAGCCGGTATTCCGTCAGCCGGGTAATGGTCGGATGCTCGCCGCAGATGGGGCACTTGGGGTTGCGATCCCACTCCACCGTGCGGAACTGGGCCTTGAGGCCTTCAAACATCAGCATCCGGCCAATGAGCGGCTCACCGATGCCCAAGAGCACTTTGAGCACTTCAAAGGCCTGCAGCGAGCCCATGACGCCCGCCAGCGCCCCCAGCACACCCGCCTCGGAGCAGGTGGGCACCGTACCGGGCGGCGGCGGCTCCGGGAAGATGCAGCGGTAACAAGGCCCTTCGTACGGCTTAATGGTCATCACCATGCCGTCGTACTTGAGAATTCCCGCCTCGACCAGGGGCTTGCGCACCATGACGCAGGCGTCGTTGAGCAGGTAGCGGGCCGGGAAATTGTCGACGCCGCCGACGATTACATCATATTTGCTAACCAATTCTGCGGCGTTCTTTTCGCCCAGGCGGTCGTGATAGGGCTCCACGGTGATGCCGGGGTTAAGCGAGCGCATGCGTTCCGCCGCGGAGTGCACCTTGGGGCGGCCGACCGCCTGGGTATCGTGGAGCACCTGCCGCTGCAAGTTCGATGTGTCGACCACATCGCTGTCAATAATGCCGATACGGCCAATCCCGGCAGCCGCCAGGTAGAGCGCCACAGGCGAGCCGAGGCCGCCGGCGCCGACCACCAGGACGCTGGATTGTTTCAGCTGCATCTGGCCGCGGCCGCCCACTTCCGGCAGCAGGATATGTCGCGAATAGCGCTGGATCTCCTCATCTGTCAGTCGGGTGGAGAAGGACACGTGAGCACCCCGCTTGTCCGTCCGAAAAGTGCATTCTTATCTAGTCAATGGTACAGGGGCGCGGTAATCGTGTCAACTCAGGCTGCGCCGCCTATTTCGCCTCCGGAGAGATTTGCCCGCTCCTACCATCCATCGTCAGAAAACTCCGTTAGAATAAACGGAAGGGCTGATGACAGAGTAACGGGGAGGGGCCGCCGTGGCGAATGCGTTGAAGCTGTCCGCTCTGCACTGGGCGCACGCCTCCGTCCGGGGGATCCGGATTCAGATTCCTTGGGACAGCAATTATCCGCAATATGGCAAGTACCACTATGCGTTTGCGAAAGGCACGCTCCGCCAGATTCTCGCATTCACGGAAGAAAACTGCCCCTATAGCGATCGGATCGGGATCCAAGACTGGATGAAAGGTGGCAACCCCACCGACCTGCATACGGGCATCGACTGCAACGGCTTCGTCTATCGGGTGCTGGACGAGGCCTGTCGTATGACGGGCGCCCGCCCTCTGGTGCAGACCATGGGCACCACGTGCGAGTACACGTCGATTGAGGCGCTGATGGCGGGGCAGGTGGTGGTGCGGGCCCGTGACGTGCAGCCCGGCGACACCATCAAATTCAACAAGGGCTGGCACAGCGGCGTCATCATCGAGACCGTGTACGACCACCGGGGCGAACTGATCGAGATCTGGTACGCCCACGCCAGCTTTACCCGGGGGCCGCACATCGGCCACATCGTCGTCGGCGACCCGGACGCTCCGCTTACAGACGGCGCGCAAAACTGGATCGACGACATGTGGGACTGGCTGCGCGATAACAACATCCGCGACCGGTATTTCACGTCGGTTCACTATCCTGAAGGCAACGATGCCTTCGCGGGGAGCGTGAACCATGTTTAGCACGGCCCAAGTGGATGCCAACCGGGTGGCCGTCTACATCCGGTGGTCGACGGAAGAGCAGGGAAGCGGCACGACGCTGGAGGTGCAGCGGGACGCCTGCCGCCACTTCATCAAGAGCCAGGGGTGGGCGTTCCGGGACGACCTCGTGTTTGTGGATGACGGGTACTCGGGCGGGTCGCTGCGGCGCCCTGCCCTGGCAGCGCTGCGGTCTGCCGTCGGCGGGGGCCAGGTCTGTGCCGTGGTGGTCTACAAGCTGGACCGGCTGTCCCGCAACCTGATGGACTGCGTCAACCTGGTGCGGCAGGAGTGGTCCGGAGTTGCCCTCTTCTCCACCATGGAGCGGTTCGACACGCAAAGCTCCATCGGGCAGATGGTCTTCAACATTCTGGTCAGCTTCGCCGAGTTCGAGCGGAATCTGATCCGGGAGCGAACGATGAGCGGCAAGCGGAAGCGCCGGGAACAGGGGCGCAATCCGGGCATGCAGTACCCTTACGGCTACCGTAAAGGCGTCGACGGTGGCTTCGCAATCGCGCCCGCCGAGGGTGAAGTTGTTCGGCAGGTCTTCGCCGAGTACCTGTCCGGCAGCGGATTGACTGCGATCAGCGACCGGCTGAACCGCCAGGGAATCAGCGCTCCCCGGGGCGGGCTGTGGCGCCGGGCGACGCTGCGGCTGATGCTGCAGAATCCGATCTACGCCGGCCACCTCCCCGGCGGCTATTACTCTTACGATCAAGGCAGACAGAAGCGAGGGAAGGCGCCGGCCTTCCTCCTCCGTGGCGCAGTGCCTCCGCTGATCCGCCAGAGCGATTTCGACCGGGCGCAGAGCATCCGGGAGGACCGGGCGGAACAGAAGCGCTCGCCGGACCGGAGCAGTGACTACTTGCTGACTACGATCCTGCGCTGTGCGAAGTGCGGGGGGCCGATGAGCGGCCAGAACGGCAGCGATGGCCGCCGCTATTACAGGTGTGCAAACCAGAAGGATCTGAAGACGTGCGACAGCGGGATCATCCCCAAAGCGCTGATCGAACAGGAAGTCCTCCGGGCTGTCCGCGACCGGCTTTCCCCCGAAAACCTGCGCACCCACATCCGCAGTCTGGAGGAGCACCGGGAGCAGCACATTGCCGGGCGGCGCAGCGTAGTTGAGCAGCTGTCCGGGCGCCTGGCGGACCTGCAGATGAGGCGGGAGAAAGTCGATCTCGACTACCTGACCGGCGCGATGGAGGCCAGGCAGCACGGCCGCCTGATGGACCGCCTCGAGGCCGAGATTTCGAGCGTCGTCGATCAGCTCGAGCGAGCCAGAGCAGCCTGCACGGAGGCTGAACAGTCGTCGGTGGATCTGGCGCGGCTCCTTGCGCTGGCCGGCCAGATTGAAGATCTGGCAGCGCAGGACCCCATGACCATCCGGTCCATTCTCCGTCAGCTGGTGGCCAGTCTGACCGTCTACCGGGAGCGGGGCCGTCATGCATGCGCCCCCATCGACCTGACCATTGCGCACAACGTCGAGTTCCTGACCCGCACATGATCACCCTGCACCGCCAAATGACCTAAGGGGTCAGCACCCTGCCGGGCACCGACCCCCTAAGACCATTTTCACGTGGGTCCGACTACTTCACCACTTCAGCCTTGACCGTGCTCAGGTCCTTCTGAGCAGCCGTGAGGATCTGAGCGGCGTAATCGAAGTTGTGGGCGCCCATGGAGCCGTCAGCCTCGACGAAGAGGACGTTCGTCTTCGCGGTGTCGAACTTCAGCTTCAGGTCGGCGCTCATGGTCGTGCCGCCCTTGACTGCAGCTTCGATCGCGGCGATGTCCGCCTTCAGGGCGTTGATCTTGCCGGACGTCACTTCATGCCACATCTCAAGGTATCCGGCCCGGGCTTCCCGGGTGGACTCCTTGTGGCAGATCGTGCAGCCGTCGTCGCTGCCTTCAGCCAGGTTGGGATCGCCAGGGTTGACCACCTGCATCAGGTGGTTGTTGTTCGCCATATGGCACTCCTGGCAGGCGACTTCCTTGTGGAAGTTCTCCTTGGTGGCCTTGATGTCGCCGGCTGCGCCATAGCCCGCAAACATCTCCTTCATCGGATGATGCGGAGTAGCGCCGGGCTTCAGGCTGCCGCCCTCGGGAATGCTGCCGTTATGGCAGCTGGCGCACATGGTCTTCTCGTCGACAGCCTTGTTGAGGCTGTGCGGCCGGTGGCAGGTCACGCAGGAGATGGCCACGTACTCAGCGGTGGCGTCGTACACGAACTCCTCCTCGTGCTGCTTGGCCGAGTAGCCTTCCTGCGTGTGGCAAGCGTAGCAGGAGCCGCTGGCGTGGTCATTCGCCTTCAGGTCAGCAACGGCCTTCGGGCCGTGACCCGAAACGAGCCACTCGTTGAATGTCTTATGATGACCACGGTTGGCGGTAGCGGTGGTATCGATCGCCTTGGGAACCGTAACGCCCGTGAGCTCCGTCAGCTTGTTGGCCGGGGAGTAGCCGACGGGCCACCGGGTTCCGTCTGCCATCCGGAAGCCGCTGTTGTGGCACTGGCCACACACGTCGGCAGCAGGATTGACGATGATTTTGGAGATGTCGCCCTTGGCGGTGATGTGATCCCGGCCAGGACCATGGCAGGCTTCGCAGCCGATGCCAAACTCGTCGGGCTCATTGCCCGTGCCGGTCTTGGGGGCGGGCGTCACATGGCAACCCATGCAGCGATCCTGCCAGACAGAGCCGGGTTCGTCGTAGTCGAACCAGTAGCCCTCAACATGATTGTACTCATACTTCAGGAACTCGAGCTTGCCGGTAGCATGATCCTTGGCTAAGAAACGACCTCCGGACACTACGAAGTCTGCTTTCAGCAGTTCGGCCTTCTGCTCTTCGGTGGCCTTGTCAAAGCCGGGAATGTCGCTCGGTCCGTTGATCGGCAGGACCATGGCGGCGTGGTGCGATCCAGCCCAGGAGGACCAGCGGTCAGCGTGGCAGGCCAGGCAGGTCTGGGATCCGACGTACTCCGGCACCGCCTTCTTCTCTGCGACGACGACACCGGCAGCAAGGACCAAGACCAGCAGCATACCCAACAGCATCGCAATCTTCAGCGCCTTCTTCATTTCTTAGCACCTCCTCCCTGGTACAAGATTATTTCCCAACCGTCGTCGTGAAACGGCGGAGATGGGCCCGGATGGAGGAACAGCGTCATGTGACCCTTTTCACAAACCCGCATTACTCATATCTTACTCTCAGGTTTCTCAGGAACCAACCCGTCAGAATTCAGAAAGGCGGCTGGCCATTATCAATTATCTCCCTGTTTCGTCACTTATCTCACTCTGGCGGGTCCTGGCGCACGATCTGTTCACGGAGATACGGTACGGAGTATGTGATCAACTTCACAAACCACTGCATGCCCCCGGCTCCGCTCCCATACCCTGCCAGTCTGATCCGGGAGGCGAACTGATAATGACACGAAAGATCTAGCATGATGGCGAGAAGGCTCGTGCTCTGTGATGCGTCTATGGCGCCCCGCACCTCCCGCACGTTATCGGGATAGTGCTCTCGCCGCCCGGCACCGGGATGTCCTGTTTGACAATTGCATCTCCATCCACCATACGCCATTTTATGAAGGCCCCCGCCCCCGGGTAGTGCGGCTGGACGGCGTCGGGATCACGCTGGAAGGCCTGGAGATCCCGTTTGACATACCGCCCTTCATTCTGGGCGGGCGCACGCTCTGCCAGGTCCGCCCCCTGGCGGAAGCCACCGGCGCCGACGTCGCCTGGGATGGCGACAGCGAGACCGTCAGTTTCACGCTGGGGGCCCGGTCGGCTAGCTGCCAAATTGGCTCCGAAATCGCCTACGTAAATGGCAGCCCGCGCCTGCTGGACGAGCCACCCATGCTGTACGACGACCACACGGTCGTGCCCCTGCGCTTCGTGGCCGAGGGGCTCGGCTTTACTGTCGCCTGGGACGGCGAGCGGTACATGGCCGATCTGCGCCGGCCGTAAGGAGGGCACGCCTATGACCGACAGACCGCCCGATAGCCGGAGCTGGCGCCCGGCAACGGGTGAGGACCTCTGGCGCTGGTCCTGGCAGGGCCGGGGCCTGTTCGGCCGCTACGACGCGCCGGTGGTCCGGATTGTGGATGATCTGGGCCGCACGGTGGCCGTGGGACTGGTGGTGGCCTATGACATGACCGCACAGACCATCGCTCTCCTCGGCCCGGGCCGTCGGCCCGACTCCGGCATGTGGACCCTTTCTGCCACGCCCGACCAGATCTGGATTGCGACTTTGGAGTGACAGGATTTCCACCCCGTCAGGCGGAAATACTCGGTAGGAGTGCACTTTGGGCGATGGGGTGGATTGGCAGATGCGCAACCTGGTCTCCATTCTGGTCCTTCTGGCCGCCGGCGTTCTGGGCTTTATCGTGCTGCTGCCCGTGCTGGGCATCATCATTGTGCTGATCGTGGCCGTGATCGGCCTCTTCTTTGCGCTGCCGCTTCTGGCGCGGCTTCCCTGGTTCCGAAACCGGATCATCGTCCACCGGTTCGACGGCCGGACCCATACCCGTTACGGCGGGGCGCCGCCCGAGGAGGAGCCGCCGCGCGTGCGGCTGGACCACGGCGACGTCATCGACGTGGAAGGCCGTGAACTGCCTGAGGGGAAAGCGGAAAAACGGGACTGAACCCGCCTGGGTTCAGCCCCGTTTTCTTTATGCTTGGATCAACCCCCGCCGGATCAGCAGGTTTCGCAGGTCGTCCGATTTGCGCTTGAACGACGTGCGCCGGTTCTGGGTGATGATCTTCCGGGCGGATTCGACCGCGACCGGCAAGGTCGGATCAGCAAGGATGCCGGCGATGGCATCAGCCGTGATGGTCATGTACTCATCCATGACCGGCGTCTCCAGGTGCTTCTCCAGCAGCCAGACCAGGAACGCATCGGCTTCATCGTAAGTAAAGCCGAGTTCGCCCTCGTCGGTCTGTCCGGGCCAGAGGCCCGCCGTGGGCACCCGGCCCACCAGGTCATCCGGGAACCCGGCGCCGGCGGCAAGCCGGCGGACCTCCCCTTTGGTGCAGTCCCGAATCGGCTGCCGGTCGGCCACGCCGTCGCCCCGAATCGAAAAATAGCCGAGGAAGTTTTCAATCGCATTATCGGTGCCCATCATCAGCCCCTGGAACGCATCGGCGAAAAAGCCCGCCGTCATCATACGCAGGGTCGGCTTGAGGTTGTTGATGGCCCAACTCAGCTTCGCCTCATCGAGCGGGACCCCCCTCTTGTCTGCCATCTCCCTGGCCGCTGCCGTATACAGGGTCACCGCCTGCTCCCACAGGCCGCTCAGGTTAATGACAACGGCAGGTATTCCCAGGTGATCCGCCACCCGCCGCCCATCGACAATATCCTTCTGCCGCTCGCCTTCCAGTTCATCCGGGGGGCTGCAGGGCAGCAACAGGCCGATGGTGCCTTCCGGCGTCGCTGCCTTGGAAATGGCGGCCGAAACGGTCGAATCGACGCCGCCCGAAAGACTGTTGATCAGCGTCTTTACGCCGTTTTTCTGCAGATACTCCCGCTCACCGGCCGCCCGCTCCGCTGCGGTCGCGACGCGGTGTTCCCTCCTGGTGGCCATCGCAGATCCCACTCCTTTGTCTATCAGACTAATTCTCCCTCAGATAGTGCTGCACTACACTCAGGAAATAGGCGACGCCTACCGCCAGGCATTCCTCATCGATCATCAGCTTCGACGTGTGCAGGCCGTAGGGATTGGCTGTTCCGGGTTTCAGCGCGCCGAGGCGCCCGAAGCTGCCCGGCACCTGCTGCAGGTAGTATGCAAAATCCTCGCCGCCCATGGAGGGCAGCATGGGCTGGACACTCTCCTCCGCCAGGACGTGAAGGGCGGCCCGGCGGGCCACGTCGGTGGCGGCCTCGTCATTAATCAGGGCCGGATAGCCGGGGTCGTACCGCAGCCGGTAAGTAGCGCCCGCCGCTTCGCAAACACCCCTGACGATCGCCTCAATCCGCCGGGGCATCAGCTCCCGCAGGGCCGGGTCCATCGTCCGGACTGTTCCCTTGAAGGTGACTTCATCGGGGATGACATTTCGGGCGGCGCCGCCGTGAATGCTGCCCACGGTAATGACCGCGTTCTGGAACGGCCCGACGTTTCGGGCCACAACCTGCTGGAGCAGGGTCAGACACTGGGCCGCGGCCAGCACCGGATCGACGCAGAGGTGCGGCTGGGCGCCATGCCCCCCCTTCCCCACGATGGTCACGTCGAACTCATCGGGCGCCGCCTGCACGGCGCCGGCGCCGAAGCACATGGTGCCCACTTCCATCAACGGCCCGACGTGCAGGCCGAAAATCGCGTCCACGTCCGGGTTCTGCAAAAGACCGTCCCGGATCATCAGGCTGGCGCCGCCGGGGTTGACCTCCTCGCCGGGCTGGAAGACGAGCACGATCCGGCCGTGAATCTCCGTTTCCCGCTCCTTCAGCGCCCGGGCCGTCGCCAGCAGCGTGGCCGTATGTACGTCGTGCCCGCAGGCGTGCATGACCCCGGGAGTTACAGAGGCGAAGGGCAGCCCGGTCTCTTCCATGATGGGCAGCGCATCCATATCTGCCCGGAGGGCAACGGTCCGGCCCGGATGTCCGCCGTCAATCACCGCTTTGATGCCATACCCCCCGATGCCCGCCGTAAACGGGATGGACAGCTTCTCCAGTTGTGCCGCCACGTACGCGCTGGTCTCGCGCTCTTCAAAGCTCAGTTCCGGGTGCATATGCAGATGACGCCGGGTCTCGACCGCAAACGGATGGACCGCCCGGGCGGCGCTCCAAATCTGCTCCCTTGTCCACATTGCATTTCCACCTCCCGTCGGAGAAGATTACCCCATGGGCACTGACAAACCCTGCCCAAATGTGAGCATCAATCTCAATCATTCTGGTAGGAACTAGTCCACAGACGTCGAAGTGGAAATATCAGTCAGTATGCAAACAGAAATGGGGGACGTTCAGGTGAGCAGGCCCAAGGGGAAGTCGGGCTCCGGTGCATTCTGGGCCGTCGCAGGCGCAGCTGTGGTGGTAACGGGTGCGCTGATCGCCTTCGGGGTGATGGCGAACAGCAAGAATGCCGCGCCGCAGGCGCCCGCCGCTGCCGTCAAGACGGATGCCGACCTCAAGGCGAAGGGGAACCAGATGGGGAATGTGAATGCCAAGGTCCAGATTATCGAGTGGGGCGACTATCTCTGACCGACCTGCGCCACGGTCGCCAAGACCGTGAAGCCGCAGTTTGCGGCTTTGATTGAATCGGGCGATGTCAGCTTCACCTACAAGGAATTCGTCCTCGACGGTCACCGCCCCCGCAATCAGTGGGCTTCCGAAGCGACATACTGCGCCGCCGACCAGGGCAAGTACTGGGCCTACCATGAGCACCTCTTCACCTACCAGAAGCAGTGGACGAAGGACGAGCTGAAGGGCTATGCCAAGACACTCGGGCTTGACACGGCGGTCTTCAACCAGTGCCTGGACTCGCAGAAACACAGGGCAACGGTGGATGCAATGACCAACGAAGCCAAGGCCCTCAAGCTGCAGGGCACTCCCACAATCTTCGTCAACGGCAAGCAGGTCGATCTGACCCAGTTCGCGACCAACCCGCGTGCCATTATCGAGGCCGAACTGAGGAAGTAAGGAGCAACCCGGGACCTGTCAGACAGGCCCCGGGTTTTTGCGCGCCTAGCCTTGCTGCAGTCCTGCGATCAAAACCTTTGCTACTTCGGGCCGGCTGAACTCGGGGGGCGGCACTTGTCCCGAGTAAAGCATCTCCCGCACTCTGGTGCCAGAAAGGGCCACATGCTGCGCCCGGTCATGAGGGCAGGTCTTGGACGAGGCCATGTTCCCGCACGCCCGGCAAAAGAAGGTGTGTTCGAAACGGAGCGGCGTGATGCCCAACTCCCCCGGACTGAACCCGTCGAAAATGCGCTGGGCGTCGTAGGTGCCGTAGTAATTGCCCACGCCGGCGTGGTCGCGCCCCACGACGAAATGGGTGCAACCGTAATTCTTCCGGCAAATGGCGTGCCAGACGGCCTCCCGCGGGCCAGCGTAGCGCATGGCCGCAGGGAAGACGGCCAGCATGGTCCGGTCCAGCGGGTAGTAGTGCTCCAGAATCACTTGATATGCCCGCATGCGCAGATCGGCCGGAATGTCGTCGGACTTGGTTTCGCCAACCAGCGGGTGGAGCAGCAGGCCGTCGCAGATTTCCAGCGCACACTTTTGGATGTACTCATGAGCCCGGTGGACGGGGTTGCGGGTCTGGAAGCCGACGACGGTGCGCCAGCCGCGCTCGGCAAAGGCCCGGCGCGTGTCGGCCGGGTCCAGGTGAAAGTCCGGAAACTGGGGTACCGGGCGGTCCAGCAGCCAGACCTCGCCGCCCAGGCAGACTTCACCCTGGCGCATCAGGCGGGCGACGCCGGGGTGGGCCGTCTCGGTGGTGCCGAAGCACTGGCGGGCTTCGGCCTCCTTGTCGTAGGTGAACTTGTCGGCGACGCCCATGAGGCCGAGTACATGCCCTGCCTGGTCGGTCAGGGCGATTTCGCTGCCACTGCCGATGGCGTCTGCCTGCTCCAGGCAAACCGTCAGGGTGACGGGCAAGGCCCAGGGCAGGCCGCTGTCCAGCCGCATCTCCCGGACCACCGACCGGTAGTCCCGCTCGCCCAGGAAGCCGTTTAGCGGGCTGAGGACCCCGGTGCCGATCATTTCCAAGTCAGAGCGCTCCCGGGCGCCCAGCGCCACCCGGGGGAGCCCGGCCGCGCGCTCCAGGGCGGCCTCCCGGGCGCCGCCGCGCAACTGGCGGTCAATCAGCGCACCGCCGTGGGGGGCGATCAAATCCAAGTCCCCCACCTCCTACTTGTGCAGGCCACACTCGGTCTTCTGGAAGTTGCTCCAGCGCCCGGCCCGCGGGTCTTCCCCCGGCCCCACGGCACGTGTGCAATGGGTGCAGCCGATGGACGGGTATCCCTGGTCGTGAAGCGGGTTGTAGGGCACACCGTTGGCCAGGATGTAGTTCCAGACGTCCTTGTCCTTCCAGGCGGCCAGCGGGTTGAATTTAACGAGGCCAAACTTGGCGTCCCACTCGACCATCTTCGCGTTGGCCCGGGTAGGCGCCTGCTCCCGGCGGATGCCCGTAATCCAGGCGTGCATGGTGGAGAGGACCCGTTTGAGGGGCTCCACCTTCCGAATGCCGCAGCAGGCATCGGGGTCGGAGGTCCAGAGGGCGTCGCCGTGCCGGTCTGCCTGCTCCTCCAGCGTCAGCAGAGGTGAAATCCGCTCGAGTTTCACATCGTACTTTTCCCGCACCTGGTCAACGAGCGCATAAGTCTGGGGGAAAAGCAAATCGGTGTCGAGGTAAAAGACCCGGGCCCCGGGGCGCAGTCTGCTGATCATGTCCACCAGGGCAACGTCTTCGGAGCCAAAACTGCAGGCCAGTGCGATCTCATCGCGGCCAAACTGCGCAAACGCCCAGGCCAGCGTTGCCTCCGGCCCCTTCCCCTCCAGCGAGGCTGCCGCCTCGTCCAGTTCTGCTTGCGTCCAAATCCGCTCACCCATGGGTCGGTTCCGCCTCCTTGCCTCATCATCCAAGTCACTGTATGCGGCAAGGCAACACCGGCGTGACCGCTCCCGTGCGCGCAAAAGGCGCCCACAGGCGCCCTCCGATGCCGATTATTCGCGCAGGGCAAGGGCCCGGCGGACTGCGGCGGCCACTTCCGCCCGGGTGGCGGCGACCTGCGGATCAAACGAATACCCGTGGCCGGTTAGAATCCCGCGCTCACTCAAGTCCGCCACCGCATCGCTGGCCCACACGGAAACCGTGGCACTGTCGCGGTAGAATTCTGCCCACTGCTGCCGCTGCAGCTCGGTCGCTCCGGCAGTCAGGCCCTTCATTCTCAACGCGCGCGAAATGACGACGGCCAGTTCCTGGCGGCTCACTAGATCACCGGGGCGGAATAGGTTCCCAGCTCCTCTCATCAGCCCGGCAGCCGCCGCCGCCTCTACGTCGCGGGCGAACCAGTCGGCGGCGGTGACATCCGCAAACGCTGAGCCGGACCCGGTACTGGCGCTCAGGCCAAATGACCGCACCATTAGTGCCGACAGTTCCGCTCGGGTGACCGGCGCCTCCGGCTCAAAGCGGTTGGTGCTCTTGCCTTTGACCAGGCCCCTCGCGGCCATCCACAGAATCTCACCGGCCGCCGGGTGGTCCCGGGGCACGTCAGCAAACCTACGGGTGAACTCGCCCACCACGTATGCCCCTGCAGCATCCACCGAGACTTCCATCTCCCCGGTGCCAAGCAGGGCTGGATTGGGCATCGGCTCCCACTGCGCCGTTTCTGCATACCGGCTATGAACGCCCAGCAGCTCCGGCACCGAGGCCGGACGCGTGTTCAGCCGCAAAACGGCTTTCTCAGTGAGGCTCAGTATTGGAGCAGCGCTGCCGCCCGAGACCAGGTCCACCTGGAATCGCAGCGGCCCACCCCTGGCCGTGAAGCCCAGGGCAGACAGTTCCGCACGGTCCGTGGCCGTGGCCGCTCCGCCAGTCAGCCGAAAGCCGATGGCGGCCCCCGTCCCTGCATTGGCTGGCACGCTTACGGCGCGAGCAGGAATATCAATACGGGCGAAGGGCGCGAGGATTACGACACGGGTTTCCGCGGCGGCCGCGCGCTGGAGCACCGCTGCGGGCAGGGTGACGCTGACTTCGGTCACAATCCCTCTGCGGGGACCTGCCTTGACGGCCGGCTGGCTCAGATCGAACGTGAGGGCGGTGACGTCCAGGCTTGCGGCAGCGGCGCCATCAACCTCTTCCGCCACGGTAGCCACGCCGGATTCCGCTACGGAGATGAGCCGCTGACCGACAGCCGTTTGGATGAGCACGGTGCCGGCAGGGGTGACGCGCACTTCCGATGGACGCCCCACGTTGCCTTTGGAGTCTTCAGCCGTCACAGTGAGGATGGTCCCGGGCGCCTGTTTCCCAATTTCGATAGTGAAACGGCCCAGGGCGTCAGATTTTGCGGCGCCCAGTACCCGGTCTCCGGACCGCACCGTCACCGCCACACTCCGTTCCGTTGTGCCGGTCAGTTGCGTCTGTTCGGCCGTTACCGGGTCAAGCAGCGGTACGGCCGGCGGCGTGGTGTCTTCCACATACAGTGTTGCCCAGCTCGTATTTCCCGCTTCGTCCTTTACGGAAACCCGAAGCCTCGCCCCAACCGACAGCGGCGTGATCTGCACGCTGAACTTGCCGTCTTCGCCGACTGTGGCACTGCTGATAGGATTGTTCGCAAGCAGGATGGTCACTGTGGCGCCCGGTTCGGCCGTCCCCGTCACCTCCGTGTGGCTGCTGCCCACCCGGTTGACCTTTGGCGGCTCCGGCGGCGTCACGTCCCGTACGCGAATCAGTATCGGCGCACTGCTGTTGTCCTCCAAGTCGGTCGCCACGATCTTCAGGCGTGTCCCACCGGGCTGCGGTGGGATTTTTACGCGAAAGGAGCCGCTGGGGCAGAAAGCATAGCCAATCTCATTCTCCCCAAGAAAGATGGCTATGGACGTATCCGGCTGTGTCCGCCCGGTGACATACTCCTGCCCCTCTACCACGGGTGAAACAGTCGGCGGCGGCACCCTTGGCCCCGCAATGGCCGGCACGGCACCACAGAATGCTGTGACAACCAGGAGCAAAGATCCCGCAGAGGCGCTCACCAATACTTGTTTCCAGTTCATGGCCAACACCCTCTTCGCTTGGGAGAACCAGAAAACAACCAATGCATAACAATACGACAATCTCAGACTCTACTCCTTTGAAAATCACGCCTGCTTCGTCCGGCGCCTTAAGGGCCCGGAGAATGGAAAAAAGGCCGGAGGGAAGCCCCTCCGGCCTGTCGGAACGATGTCATTATACCTGCAGGTCGGCGAAGAGTACAGACGAGAGATACCGCTCGCCGGTGCTGGGCAGCACTACCACGATCGTCTTGCCTTCGTTCTCCGGCCGCTTTGCAATCTGGACAGCGGCGTGGACAGCCGCCCCGGAAGAGATGCCGCAGAGGATACCTTCCTCGTTGGCGAGCCGGCGGGCCATCGTCACGGCCTGCTCGCTGGAGACCTGGAACACCTCGTCCACCACGTCGGTATGCAGGTTCGCCGGAACGAAGCCGGCGCCGATGCCCTGGATTTTGTGGGGGCCGGGCTTGCCGCCGGAAATCACCGGCGATTCGACGGGCTCCACGGCGACCGCCTTGAACTCAGGCTTGCGTGCCTTGATCACTTCGGCCACGCCTGTCAGCGTGCCACCGGTGCCCACGCCGCCGACGAAGATGTCGACCTTGCCGTCCGTGTCGCGCCAGACTTCCTCCGCCGTGGTACGGCGGTGAATCTCGGGGTTGGCCGGGTTCTCGAACTGCTGGGGAATCCAGGCGTTGGGCGTGGAAGCCACGATCTCCTTCGCCTTGGCGATGGCTCCCTTCATGCCTTCCGACCCGGGGGTCAGGACAAGCTCAGCGCCATACGCCTTCAGCAGCTTACGGCGCTCCAGCGACATGGTGTCGGGCATGACCAGAATGCACCGGTAGCCCCGGGCGGCGGCCACGAACGCCAGGGCGATGCCTGTGTTGCCGCTGGTGGGCTCCACGATCACCGTGCCCGGCTTCAGGATGCCTTTCTCCTCGGCATCCTGGATCATGGCATAGCCGATGCGGTCCTTCACGCTGCCTGCGGGGTTGAAGTACTCCAGCTTGGCCAGTACGGTCGCGTGAGTTCCCTCGGTCACCTTGCGCAGTCGCACCAGGGGGGTATTGCCGATCGTATCAGCGATGTTCTCATAGATGCGGGACATGGTGCTCATCCTCCTTGCCGCCGTGGTTAATTCCATGTAAACCAATCGGATTTCATGGTTTATGTGACCTCATTATACCACGGATTTTCCGGCTGAGAAGTCCTTTCCCCAAAGTTTCCCCGCGTCCACCCCGTTTCAGCCGCGGCAAGTCCGGCAACCCTCCCGGGCGCCGAACTCGGTCTCGGTAAAGCGGCAGGTCCAGCCGTCGTAGCTGAGCACCCGCCCAGTCAGGGGCGTCCCGATGCCCAGTATCAGTTTGATCGCCTCCGTGGCGGCCACGACGCCCACCACGGCAGCAGCAGCCGCTACGGCCGCTCCCTGATTCGGCCTCAGCCCGAGGCCGCCGGCCCGCTCGGCGCCCAGGCAGTCAAGGCAGGGGCCGCCGGGCAGCACCACAGTAACCGCTCCCGCCGCGCCGTGCACGCCGAAATAGACGGCCCGGGAGACCGCCGGGGACAGCACCGCCCAATCGCCGCTGCTCAGCAGCACCACGTCGTGCCCTGGCAGGTTGCCGATCAGATCGATCTCCCGGTCGAGCACCTCCACTTCTGCGTCGGGGTGGATTGCCGTGAGCGGCACCGCCGCCGACGCCGCCCTCGGCAACCCCACCCGGCTGCGGTCATGCGCAATGCCGCCCTCTAGATCCTGCAGCGTGACCAGCCCCGGGTCCCAGAGCGCTAGCCGCCCGATGCCCGCCGCCGCAAGGTAGAGCGCAGCCGCCGACCCGGCGGCGCCCAGTCCGGCGAGCAGCACGGAGGCCGCTTTCAGTTTTTTCTGCCCCCTGCCTCCCACTTCAGGAAGGATGATATGCCTGCTGTAGCGGATCACTTCCTGGTCGGACAAGCTCACAGACGGTCACCTCCGCAGAACGCTTCATAATCAATGAGCTCCCGGATCGTCGGCGCTTCTCCGCACAGGGGGCAGGCCGGATCCCGCCGGATCCGCACCTCTGCAAATTCCATGTCCAGCGAGTTGTAAATGACGAGGCGCCCTGCCAGTGTCGCACCTTGCCCGGAGAGCAGCTTAACCGCTTCCATGGCCATGAGGCTGCCGATGACCCCCGGCAGCACCCCGATGACCCCGGCCTGGGCGCAGGAAGGGACGGTGCCCGGCGCCGGGGGCTGCGGGTAGACGCAGCGATAGCACGGCCCCGCCCCGGGTACAAAGACGGTCGCCTGCCCGTCAAACCGGAAGATCGACCCGTGAACCTGCGGCTTGTCCAAGAGCACGCACGCATCGTTGACCAGATAGCGAGTGGCGAAGTTATCGCTGCAGTCGAGTACGACGTCGTACCCGGCGAAAACGCGCAGCGCGTTTTCCGAGGAGATGCGGTCCGTGTGCATCTCCACCTGCACCGCCGGGTTTTGCAGCCGCAGCTTCTCCGCCCCGCTCTCCGCCTTGAGGCGGCCCACGTCAGACGTAAAATGCAGCACCTGCCGCTGCAGGTTCGAGAGATCGACGCGGTCCATGTCGCATAGTCCGATTCGCCCCACGCCGGCCGCGGCCAGGGCATAGGCTGCCGGCGACCCCAGGCCGCCGGTTCCGACGATCAATGCCGACTTGTTGTGCAGACCAAACCCGCCATCCATAATCTACCATTTCCTTCCAGCGAAATCAACGCATCCATATCCCCATTATAAAGAAGAAACCCGATCCGGACAGGTCCGAATCGGGCTATCGGGCGATCTCCCACAGCAGCATATCAGCCTGCCGACCGCGGCAGCGCATGCCGATCTTCTCCAGCACACGCGCCGACGGACCATTCGCCGCCAGACACTCGGCCTGCACGGCCATCACGTCCGGGTCGGCCAGGGCCCAATCCACCAGCGCCCGGGCGGCTTCGGCCGCGTATCCCTGCCGTCGCCAGGCCGGCAGCACGCTGTAGCCAATCTCCACCCGCCCCCGTTCGTCCGGGGCGCCCTTGAAGCCGATATCACCGATGACCGTGCGCGAAGCCTTCTCAATGATCACCCAGACTCCCCAGCAGGCGCCCTCCGGGTCCTCGGCCAGAATCCTGGCGTAGGTGGGCAGGAAGTCCCGCAGATCTTCGTCGGGCCAGTCGCCGGGAACCGCCGCGGGGAACGCCACCCGCTCCCGGGTTGAAGTGGCAACGGCCTCGATCAGGTCAAGGGGTGCAGGCATCAGCAGCAGCCGTGCGGTTTCAACCATCAGCATTCCTCCGGGGCAGGTGCCCGAGCACCGCCCAGTGATACGGCGCAGTATGTCGCCACGTAATCTTTGCGAACCCGGCTTCACGGAGCTGGGTATCCAGCTCCCATACCAGCGGGTATTCCTCTGACTCGTCCCATGTATCTCCCAGGGCACGCCGGGCTTCAGCCCGGGCGCCCGCCGATGCGAAGATGATGTCCAGGAGGCAGACATACCCGCCTGGCTTCACCACCCTGGCCAACTCTCTGCAGGCGGCTGCCCGCTCGGACGGATGGACTTCGTGGAACGCGAAACTGGCGACCACCGCATGGAAGGCTCCATCGGGACAGGGAATCGGCAGGAACGAACCGTTGCGGAGCCTGAACTCCGGGTGGGCCGCTGCACACTTCTCCAGCATTTTGGCAGAGATGTCGACGCCGAATATCTCGCCCCCCCGCTGCGCTAACAACGCAGAGAATGCCCCGGTACCGATGCCGACATCAAGCACATGCCAGCCCGGCTGCACGGGTACCAGGCGGGCAGCCTCAGCGAGGCTGGCATGGTAGCCCTCAAGCGGGCCGCCGGGTGCCGACGCGCTGGCGTCGTAACTGGCCGCCCATTCGTCGAATCGCTTCAGGGTTTCCTGGGACGAACGCAGCATACAAGGCGTCACTCCTAAAGTGGGGACTAAGGGGGGCCCGCATTGCGGCCCCCCGCAGCAATCTTACAGGAACGCCCGGGCCATCCGGGGCACCAGCCGGTGCACCCAGTGGCGGACACGGTACATCAGCAGGAACCGGCGCTCTTCGGCCCGCTCGGCCAACATCTCCTCGGCCACCCGCCGGTGGTTCGCCTCCGTATCAAACTTCCGGCGGAGGACTTCCTGCTGCACCAACGCTAACGCGTATGCTTCAAACATATTCATGATCATTTCACCTCTCGCTGAACGGGGATCACTACGTTCGGACGGGCCGAGGCGGGAACCAGATGGTTCAGCACTCGCCGGGCCCAGGAGATCACATCGAACTTGCGCTGCGGCCGGAACTGCTCAGCCAACTGCCGCTCGTGATGGCGGGACAGGGCTTCCTGGATCTTCATCTGATGATGCAGCTTCGCCAGATCATACGACTGGCCGATATTGTGCTCATGCAAGGATAACATTGCGAATCATACCTCCGGGGATTGCGCCGGCCTTAACCGTTGCGCTTCAATTTCCCCGTCCTCAGTGCATACCGTTCGCCGGCCTGGAAAATCATCAGCCCGATGGGCACCAGCACGGCGCCCGTGGCGATTAGCCGGATCATGGCGGGCCATACAGCGGCCAGGCCCACCCCGCCGATCCAGGTAGCCCGGATGGCGTCAAGGGCGTAGGTGGCCGGATTCAGTCTGGCAAACGGCTGCAACCATCCAGGGAGGACGGTCACCTGGTAGTACACACTGGAACAGAGGAGCAGCAGACCCTGAATGATGTGGGTGGCCTGCGGCCCCCGCTCGGGCGAGAGCAGCGGCAGCACGGCGGCTACCAGCCCCAGCCCCAGGAACGACACGCTGGCAACTGCCAGCACGACAAACCCGCCCAGCAGGTTCGCTTTGGACATGTCAAGGTCAAACCAGAGCACCGTAATGCCCAGAATGACCGCCGTCCGGATCATGCCGTAGGTGACGGCAAAGAGCCCCTGACCCGTCAGGTAGGTGAACCGGTGAACGGGCGCCATGAAGGTGTACTCAATCGTCCCTTCCCAGCGCTCCCATGCCACCGTCTCGCCCATGATCTGAAACAGCACGCTCAGGTACGACCAGAGCAGGGCGCCGATCAGCAGATACAGCACACGCTCCTGCCCGGCCAGCCCCTGGCTGTCGGCCCCGATCAGGCCGATGGTCAGGGTGCTGACGGTGCCGTACACCAGCCAGACTACTTCCCAGCCGATATAGCGGCGGGTCAGCGCCCAGTTCCGCTCCACAAAACCGTAGGTGGCGCTCATTTGACGGGAAATCGCCGACATTACTCCGCCACCTCCTCGAGTTCCGGCTCCACGGGCTTGCCTGTGACCTGGAAGAAGACGTCCTCCAGATCCTTCGCTGCATACCGCGTTTTGAGCTGAGACGGGGTCCCTTCCGCCACGAACTTGCCGTCCTTGATGAAGGCGATTTGCTGGCAGAGCCGTTCGGACTCGGCCATGTCGTGGCTGGTCAGGATCACCGTGGCGCCCTGCTGCTCCTGAACTTCCAGAATGAAGTCCTGCACGTCCCGCTTGGACTGCGGGTCAAGGCCGGTGGTCGGCTCGTCGAGCAGGAGCAGCTTCGGCGCCGTCATCAGCGCCCGGGCGATGGCCACTTTCTGCTGCTGGCCCCGGGACAGGTTCTCGAGCGGGGAGCCCCACTTCTTCGACTCCAGCCCCATGCGCACCATGATCTCGCCGGCCCGCTTCCGAGCCTGGACGGGGTCCATCCCGTAAAGGCGGGCAGCGTAGTTGAGATTCTCATAGGCGGAGAGCTTCTTGAAAAAGGCGGCGTCCACGCTGACCCGGTTCATCAGCCGCCGGACGCCCAGGGTGTCTTTCTGGACATCCTGGCCGAAGACGATGACCTGGCCCGCATCTGGAATCAGCAGGGTCGAAATCAGCCGGATCAGGGTCGACTTGCCGGAGCCGTTGGGGCCGAGAATCCCATATATGTCTCCCCGCCTTACGCTGAAGGAGACCCGATCGACGGCAGTCACCAGGCGGCGGGGCTTTCTCTGCCACACCTTCCACCACGGATGCTTCTGCTCGTCGTCCTCTTCAAAGAACGTCTTGTACACATTCACCACTTGCAGTGCGTATGCGATCATGGGGGTCACTCCCCTTTCTTTCTTGCAAAACAAATGACCATGGGCATACCCGTGCCCATGGTCATAGATCTCCCCAACCGCGCGCTGGCAGGGAAATATAAAGACCACAGGCAGGCGTCTTTCGCCGACCTGTGGTCAAAACGCTCAAAGCTGCGTTAGCTCAGGCGCAGTCCAACAGGCCGCGAAATGGCGCGAGCATCCCGGCGAAGGCGACCGAGGAAACCGATGAGAAGCTTCGTCATTTCGAGACCCCCTTTGACAGAGAAGTATTGCGGATCACGATTCAGAGTATAGTCAGAGCCCGGAGCAAGTGTCAAGCATTATTTTGCAGTTTCCCTGAAAAAGTTTACCGGCCCGCCGGCACCGTGACGCTCTGGAGGTTGCCGCCGTAGTACTGGGGGACTTCGCCGACGATCACCGTGTCAGAGACCGGTAAGTCGTACGTAATCTCCATCTCCCGGCTGACGATCGGCAGGACCACCCGGACCCGTGCGGTCGCATGGAGCCAAATGCGGTGGCTCGTCTGGTTGATCCCTTCCGCCTTAAACTCGTGCTTCATGTCGATGACGATCGTCCCGACCGGCAGCAGCTGCACGGGAACCGCCGGGCCGGTCGTGGCCAGGAACCGGCTCTGCGATAGGGCGCCCAGGGGCACGTCGAACGATCCGCCCGACATTTTGGCCATCTCGGCGGCCACGGCGGTCGCCACTTCCGAAGCGATGGCGTTGACCAAAGGCGTATTGACGCGGTATGCCGCGATACGACCCTGCTCGTCCTTTACAAAAGTAACCAGATCTTCACTCGCGACGGATTGGCCGATCTTCCCCATGGCCACTTTGTTCACCGCGTCGATGGCCCTGCGCCGCGCTTCGTTCTCCGCCACTGCGGTCAGCGGTCCGACCAGCAGATAATCGGCCAGCTTCAGCAGGAGGAAGATGACGACCGTAAGCAGGATCAGCCAGCGGAGCAGACCCGCCCCTGCGATGCGAAGGCGTCTGAACCTGCGCACGGGCTTCACCCCCTCCCAAAAGATATGGCGGCCATGACCCGCGCATGCAGGCCTGGCCGCCACGTATCCTTTCCTTACCCGACCTTACGTCACCCGAGCACGACCCGCCCATACTTCCGCTTGCCCGCCCGCAGAATCTGGCCGGCGGCAACGGTCAGCGCCGCCTTGGGATCGGTCACCTTCTCGCCGTCGACGGTGAAACCGCCCTGCTCGATCAGGCGCCGGGCTTCGCTGGACGAAGGGGCGAGCCCGGTCACCACCAGCAGCCGCGCCGCCCCGATGGGCAGGTCCGCCGCCGGCACGGTCACATCAGGCACATCTTCCGGCACCTCACCCCGGGAGAACTGGGCAACCCATTTCTCCTCGGCCCGCAGGGCATCTTCCTGACTGTACCCGTACGTGACGACGATCTCCCGTCCCAGCCGCTTCTTGATGCTCATGGGATTCTCGCCCGCGGCCATGGCGGCCTTGAACTGCTCGATCTCCTCATCGGGCACATCGGTGAAGTAGGTGAAGTAGGTGACGATCAGCTTGTCCGGAATCGACATGGTCCGCCCGAACATCTCCTCCGGGCTGTGGTCCAGGCCGATGTAGTTACCGAGCGACTTGGACATCTTCTCGGTGCCGTCGAGCCCTTCGACGATGGGGTTCATCAGGCAGACCTGCGCCTCCTGCCCGGCATCGCGCTGCAGGTCGCGCCCCATCAGCAGGTTGAACTTCTGGTCCGTGCCGCCCAGTTCGATATCGGCCTCGATCGCCACGGAGTCGGTGCCCTGCATAAGCGGGTAGAAAAACTCATGAATGTAAATCGGGCGCCCTTCGGCGTAACGTTTTCCGAAGTCCTCCCGTTCTAACATGCGGGCGACGGTCGACTTGGCCGCAAGCCGGCTGACGTCGGCAAAGGTCATGGGCGCCAGCCACTCGCTGTTGCGCCGGACTTCCAGCCGGCTGACGTCCAGCACCCGGGCCGCCTGGTCGAGGTAGCGCTTGGCATTGGCAGTCGTCTCTTCATGGGTCAGGGCCGGCCGGGCTTCATTGCGGCCCGTCGGATCGCCGACCATCGCCGTGTAGTCGCCGATGATCAGGATGCAGTGGTGGCCCAGTTCCATGAACTGCCGCATTTTGCGGAGGGGAACCGTGTGGCCCAGCGTCAGATCCTTGCCCGTCGGGTCGATGCCGAGCTTGACCCGCAGGGGCTTGCCCGTGGCGATCGACTTCTCGAGCTTTCGGCGCAGCTCATCAACGCTGACGATGTCAGCTACGCCGCGCATCAGCAGATGCATCTGTTCGTCGACACTCCTGAATCCCATGGATACCGTCCTCCCTCGATGGTCCCGCCCTAAAGGCTTCGGAGGCTGCGAGGGAGTAGCGGGAGCGCTCACTCGCAGCCGACACTGCAGTTGGGGGAAGGGTGGAAGGGGGTTGACAGACCCCTTCCACTTGAAATCAGGGCACAAAAAACGCCCCCGCCCCGGACTGTTCGCCCAGGGACGGCATGCATGTGGCGCATACCGCGGTACCACCCTGGTTGACCCCCGGGAGGGAGCCCACTCTCATGTTCCGCTAACGGGGAACTTCCGGCCCTGTCTATCCATCTAACACACGGAGGCGTTAAGATTGGACTCGGAGGGCAGCTACGGAGTGTATTTCAGACCCGGGCCCCGGGGTTTTTCACCTGCCAACCCCTCGCTGAAGATAGGCCCTGAACCGTACTTCTCTCCGTCATCGCTGTTGCCAGCCATTATAGCACAGATGATTCCAGGTGGACAATTCCCACTCGTATAGTTTTCGCCCTCTGGCGTCCGGTTACTCCGCACCGCCGAAACTCTGTCACCCAGAAAAAGGAGTCCGGGCCCTTTCGGGCGAATCTGTTTCACCTTGTTGGAGGTGTTTTCGCTTGTCCAATGCACGTCAGACAAGTACCGGTGAGCCGCTGCGCAGCAAAAAGAAGCGCCGCCGCCGCAAGTGGCTCCTGTACACATTCTTGGTCATGCTGGGCATGGCCATCGGCCTGGCCGGCCTGGCGGGCTCCTTCGCCTACAAGGCGTATAAAGCGCTTCCCGCTTTTGAGGAGCTGGATCCAAACCTGACTTCGGTCATTTACGACAGCAAGGGTCAGGTCGTCTACAAGCTGGCCGCCGAAGAGAACCGCACGCTGATCAAGGATATCGACGAGATTCCGAAGGACGTCTTGTGGGCTTTCGTCGACACGGAAGACCGCCGCTTCTACGAGCACAAGGGCGTCGACTTCTACCGCATGGTAGGCGCCGTCTGGCAGACCACCAAGTACTTCCTCGGCGTCAAGGGCTCGCAGTTGGAGGGCTTCTCCACCATCACCATGCAGCTGGCGGGCAACGCGTTCCTGGACCGGAGCGACATCAGCCCCATGCGCAAACTGCAGGAGATGATGCTGGCCTTCCAGTTGGAGAAGAAGTTTACCAAAGACGAGATCCTGCTTCGCTACCTCAACCAGGTGCCTTTCGGCCGGCAGCAGGCGGGCCTTGAAGAGGCGGCGCACCATTACTTCTCCAAATCCGCCAAGGAACTGACGGTTTCCGAAGCAGCGGTCCTGGCCGGCATGCTGAAGGGCCCGAGCATTTACAACCCGATTGACAACATTGAGGGCGCCCAGGAGCGCCGGGACATCGTCTTCGACCTGATGGTCAACCAGGGTCACCTGGATCCGGCGCAGGCCGCCTCCCTCAAGACGGAGCCGGTCACGGCCAACCCGGAAAAGCTGACGCCGCAGACGGCGAAAACGTTCAGCGGCGACTGGTACATGGACTACGTCATCGACATCCTCACGCAGCCTTCCATTTCCGCCAAGTACGGCACCCCGCTGTTCGAGGATGCCGACCTGTACACCAAGGGCCTGAAAATCTACACGGCCATGGATCCCGATTGGCAGCGCATCGCCGAGGAACAGATGGTCAAGGTCATCACGGACCAGACGACCAAGAACTACACCCTCGACGGTGATGACCGCAGCAAGAAATCCACGGTGCCCGAAGGTGCCGTGGTGATCATGGACCACAAGAACGGCCACCTCAAAGCGCTCGTGGGCGGCATGGAACACAAGACCATGCGCGGCTACAACCGGGCCACAGACGCCCTTCGTCAGCCCGGCTCGGCGATCAAGCCGATCGTCAACTACCTGCCGGCCATCGACCTGCTGGGTTGGGGACCCTCCACCGTGGTTGACGACTCGCCGCCCCGGCTCTCCATGGACGGCAAGAACGTCTGGCCCGAGAACTACGAGTTCCGCTACACCGGTCTGGTCAATCTGCGCTACGCGCTGGAGCAGTCGATCAATGCCGTCGCCGTGCGAACCCTGGAGCAGGTGACGCCCCGCAAGGGCATTGAGTACGCCCGGCTCCTTGGGCTCTCCACCCTGATCGATGCCGGCATGAACCCCGCCACCAACGACGAGAACCTCTCGCTCGCTCTGGGCGGCATCACGCTAGGCGTCTCGCCGCTGGAACTCACGGCCGCCTACGGGGTACTTGGCAGCCTGGGCCTGAAGACCGACCCCGTCGTGATCACCAGGATCGAAAACAAGGACGGCGTCACCATATTCGAGGCGCCCAGGCACACCAAGCCGGTGGTCCGCAAGGAATCGGTTTGGCTGATGGTCGACACGATGAAAGGCGCCATCGTCCGCGGCACCCCCTCCTATACCCTGCAGGGCTGGAAGGGCTGGCCGGCCGCCGGCAAGACCGGCACGACGGAAGACTGGCACGATGCCTGGTTCGTCGGCTTCACGCCCGACATCGTCACGGGCGTCTGGACAGGGTATGACAACGCCGACGGCAAGAAGAAGCACCTGCCCGTGGCGCCGAACGGGTCAAAGTGGACGGGCGCCGGCCCGCCTGCCGCCGTCTGGAAAGAGATCATGGACCGCATCGTCAAGGAGAAGCCGAAAGATTGGGAGCGCCCCGCCGGCCTGGTCGCCGTTGAAGTCTGCAAGACTTCCGGCCTGCTGCCCAGCCCCCTCTGCCCCAAGGAGCAGATTGTGACCGACTGGTTCCGCAAGGGGAGCGAGCCCAAGCAGCCTGATAACGTCTGGACAATGGCCAGGGTCGTAAAACAGCCCTGGACGATTCCGGGCAGTACCAAGGTGCTTGACCGGTACTTCCTGTGGCAGGACGGGTGCGCTGGGACGCCGGAGGACCGGCTGATGATCAAGCGGCCCAATAAGTTCGTGAAGCATCCGACCGACCCGTGGAACTTCGGCCGGTACTGGCCGGCCGACTGGGTAAACGAAGTGCCGACGGAAAAGTGTGTGGTCACCCAGCCCGTGCCAGTCACACCGCCCCCCGGCACCAATCCGCCGCCCGGCGGCGGTGGTACCACCCCTCCAGGCGACGGCGCCAATCCCCCTGGCGGCAATACGCCACCGCCCGGCACTAACCCGCCGGGGACCGGGTTGATTCCCCCGCTTCCGCCCGTGCTGCCGGGCCGTTAATCCAGTGTTCGAAAGAAGTCGGACTTGCCGTCCGACTTCTTTTCAATTCTTCCAATATATGTTACAATGGGAGACAACCAGTCGGCCTGACGCAGGGAAAGGAGGAACCTTATGGCAAAACTGCGTGAACTGGTGCCAGGGTGCCGGGTGGTCACCAGGTCAGGGTTCAACGGAACCGTAGTGGGTACAGCCAGGTTAGTGGATGTAAACGTAGTGCTGGTAAATCTGGACCTCCTCACCGGGGAGGAACGGAACCCCGTCGTGGTGTTCCCGGAAAACCTGACGCCGTTGCAGCTTGAGTCGCTACACGATCTCCCGTCGGCGCCCAAGTCCAACGTGTCCTAATCTCTACATCTCGTAAACGGACCTAAGCCAAAGCATCAGGCCCGGGCATGGCGCCCGGGCCTGGTCTTCATGTAATTGTGGCTGCTAGTGTGGGGTATTGGAGGCATTTTGCCACGGAGGGCGCGGAAGGCGCGGAGGACACGGACAAACCAAGGGAAAATGGAATTACATATTATTATTGTATTTAATTATGAAATGGACAGCAGATCCTGAAGAGCCATCAGACAAGGCGCAGGGACACATCCTACTAATGCCTGAATCCGCGCCGATTCTAGATTCACGCCATCTGCAGAATCCGCGGTCCTATCACATTCCCACTTCCACTGCCACGACTCCGTGTCCCCTTCCGCGTCCTCCGTGGAAAAAATCCCGTTCCCCTTCCCACATTCAAGGCCCGCACTGTGACAGAACGGCCGATCAGCAGACCACAAGGCATCAGCCGGACATGGAAGCAGCAACCTCCATCGCCAGGGCCGTCTGCGTCACCTTGAAGGCTGAGTTCTGGAACCACAGCCCCCCCCGCTCACGAATCAACTGCTCCAGCGCCTCGACTACCTGCGGATCGAACTGCGTCCCGGCACAACGCCGAATCTCCTGGAATGCCACCTCAACGGGCTTGCCCTTTCGATACGGCCGGTCCGACACCAGCGTATCGAGCGCGTCGGCCACACCGATGATGCGGGCAGGCAGGAGGATCTGCTCCCCGCGCATGTTACGGGGATACCCGCCGCCACCGTACCACTCATGGTGCTGTCGGATGATCTCCGCCACACCGGTCAGGCTGTGAATCTGCCTGGTGATCCGGTAGCCGATCTCCGCGTGGGCCTGCATGATCCGGCGCTCCGCCGGATCGAGGGGGCCGGTCTTGAAGAGAATCGACTCAGGAATCCCTACCTTGCCGATATCGTGCAGCAGCGACGCCAGGCGCAGCCGCTCCAGCTCCTCGGGCAACAGCCCCAGCTTTTCGCCCAGCGCGATGGCATATGTGGCCACCTGCGCGGAATGGCCGTAGGTGTATCGGTCGCGGGCGTCCAGCAATGATCCGAGCGTTTCAATGAGCTCCGCATTCGTCGCCCGCAGCTCCTGGTTCAGGTCATACAGGCCGCCGTTCACCCGTTCGATCTCCAGCACGTAGTTCTGAATTCGGTCGGCAAAACTGCGGTAGCTATAGCGCAGCAGCACGAGCGGCGAGAGCAGGAGCAGGCCGAACGTAAAAGTCATGCCCAGTTGCATCGCCCGCCCGAGGAGCAGGCCGATGATCCCGAGCACCGCCTGCTGCATGCCAACCCAGCCGAAGCTGTCCAGCCAGAGCCGGCCAGGGGGCCGGTCGGTGGAGAAGCTGATGACCATCGCCACGCCGGTATTTTGCACCAGAAAATACAACAACGTCGCCGAAACGGATGCCGCGACGGCTGCGTTGTCCCACTGGGGGGAGATCCCGCCCAGATGGCTATATACCCACCCGCCGAGGAACGTCGCCGTCGTGTAGAGTCCGGTGTTAAAGACAGACTTGTACCAGGGACCGCGCATGACGACGGCGCTCGCCAGCGCCTGCAGCAGGGCGGTAAAGACAGCCACTTCCGTGCCGTAAAGTCCGAGGACCAGGAACGTGCCCGCCAGACCCGCCGTCAGGGCGCGCCGCTCTCTTACCGAGATGGCCCCGGGCGTTTTATGGTGATACGCAAACAGATCAACGCTGATCGATTGCAATGCCACGGCCAGGAGGAGCACCAGCGCTTGCTTCCAGCCCATCCAAGCCGGAAGGGAATGATAACTGATCCAGAGCGCTGCCAGGCCGGTGGCGGCAAAGAGACCGATCAACGGCGCAATGCGCCTCATATGGCCACCCCCGTAGGATATGCGCAAACCTTGTTCTTCCCGGCGTGCTTGGCTGCGTAAACCGCCTCGTCGGCGGCCTTGATGAGTCCCTGCACGGTGGTCGCATCGCGCGGAAAAGAGGCAACCCCGAGGCTGATCGTGACGGAAAACATGCCGCCGTCGTCGGTTTCGAGGCGGGCCGCGGCGGTCTCCCTGCGAATACGCTCGGCCACTTCCCATGCCTGCTCGCGCTCTGTGCCCGGCATAAGCAGCACGAACTCTTCGCCGCCAAACCTGGCTGCAACGTCGCCGGCTCTGCCACACCGCCGGAAAATCGATGCGACGGTCTTGAGCGCGCGGTCGCCGGCCAGGTGCCCGTAGGTGTTGTTAATGTCCCGTAGGTAGTCCATGTCGCCGAAAATCAGGGTAAGCGGGCGCCCGCTTTGTGTCGCTTTCCGCACTTCATCGTTGAGAGCCCGGTCGAGGTGTCGATAGTTATAGAGTTCCGTCTTGGGATCCACCATGGCCAGTTTGGCCTGCTGCATGCGCTGCAGGGTTCGCTGCAGCGTCGCCAGCGGAATGATCGTCAGCAGAATGGTGGAACGGTCCAGTACATAGAGCCGCCCGATCAAGGCCCCGAGGAGGGTCATCATCATATCGCTGATCATGCCGTCGGTGTGAAAGAGGCCCGTCTGATGCCACGGCAGCTTGCGGTCCAGAGAGACCAGCGTCTGCAGCATCAGGTATTGCGTCGTCAAGAAGACCAGCGCCACCGGAAGGAGGTTCATGGTCAGCCAGAAGGAACCCGTTCCGGTCACGATCTGTAGCCCCTGGAGCACATGCCCGGCGATGAAGGCGCAGATGATGGAGGCCGAGACGTTATAGTCAGGCCCCCGGAACGGCTCCGGCTGTTTTGTGCGGATGCGGTGGAGAACCTCCATGGGCAGGGCCGGCAGATGGGCAGCCAAGGCTAGGGGAACGGGCAGCGCGGTGATGATCGCGAATTCCACTGCCATGTACCAGCCGTAGCTGACGTTGGTAGCATCAACACCGTGGATTGGCATGACTCGGGCGGCAGCCATGGTCGCAGCAAAGACGACCGCCGAAATCCATGCGACCAGGTCGAACGCGCCGAACTGCCGCCACTGGGCGACCAGCAGCATCAGGGCAACCGCATCCACCAGATAGAGATAGACCAGAGCTTGCCAGGGATGTGCGGGCCGCACGGTTCTCCCCCCAATTGACACCGTTTCACAAACAAATGCGCAATACTGCCATAATTCGACATCAAAGGGACGAAATCCTCTTTCACGTTCAACACTTATGTTATGTATCTTTGGCGCGATGGCCGAGCCGCCGGGAAGGGGAAGACTGCGAATAAAGCGAACTGTACTGTTCCACTGCATGTCGTGCGCCCGAATGATCGAACTGAGGTGGTCCCAGTGCTCTTGCGCGACCCTGTTCACGGTGATATTTTCCTGACGGAGACGGAGACGAGGGTGCTCGACACCCGGGAGATGCAGCGCCTCCGCAACATTAAGCAGCTGGGTGCGGCCCATTTGGTCTTTCCGGGCTGCGTCCATACCCGGTTCGATCACAGCCTGGGGGCCCTGGCCTGTGCACACCGGATGATGGAGAACCTGCGGCTCGTGGGCTTTCACATTGACCCCGCTGATGCGGCCCTGGTACGGCTGGCAATCCTGACCCACGACGTGACGCATATCCCATTCGGCCATACGTTTGAAGACGAGCGGCAGATTTTCCCGCGCCACGATGCGGGACCACGTCTCGATTTCTTTTACGGTCCTGGCTGCGAATTGGGTCGCGTTCTCTCCGAGTTGGGCGTGGCCGAAACCGTGCGCGGGATCCTGACCGGGGCGCCCCCGGCCCCGTGGATGGGCCAGGTGGTCTCCAGCACGGTGGACGCCGACCTGCTTGACTATCTGCGACGGGACTCTTTCTTCGCAGGACTCCGGCAGGACTACGACGACCGGATCTATTCGTACTTTATCCTGGAAGGCGGGCAGCTCCTGATCAACATGGTCAAGCATGGGCTGGACCGGCCCGATGCCCGCACCGAGATTCTTCACCTGCTTAGAATGCGGTACATGCTGACGGAGCGGATTTACCTGCACCACGCGAAGATCGCCGCGGGAGCGATGATCTCCAAGGCAGTGGAACTGCACGCCCAGCGCGGGCTGCGGGAGGATGCACTCTATGACCTGGGCGATCAGACGTTTGTCGACCTGCTCGCGCGCCTGCCAGGCCCCGCAGTCGTGGGGCAGTTGGTAGAGGGGCTCGCCACCCGCCGGCTCTTCAAACGGGCGTACGTCCTCTCGGAAGTCTCCCTGGGCGACAGACTGCACGAGTTCATCACCCGGTACGCCGGTCAGTCGGCGGAGCGGGAGGCGGTAGAGAACGCGATTGCCGCCAAGGCCAGGCTGAAGCCGGGCCAGGTGATCTTCTACTGCCCGAAGGCCTCCTACTTCAAAGAAGTCCGGGTGCCTGTCAAGGTCCGGGCCGGCACGGGGCCGCTTTATAAGCTGGATACGAACGCCGGTGAAGTTGGCGCCCTGGCCCGCCAATACGAATCCCTCTGGCGCGCCTATGTCTTCGCCCCGCCGGAGAAGGTAGATGCCGTACGCAGGGCGTGTGAGAGGTTTTTTGAGCTTCCCTCCGAGTTTGCGAATTGAGAGGGAGTGGGAGTTTTCAACACAGATTACACAGATTATAAAGATTATATGATTCGATCAAATCGCTATCTGTGTCTAAATCTGTGTAATCCGAGTGAAATGTATGAAGGGCCAGGCGCGTTCAGCGTTGAACGTACCTGGCCCTGATGTGTTAAGACAAGGCTCTACTCCAACTTAACCGACGCATCCAGCGGAAGGTCGAACCAGACCATGGTCCAGCCGGCCTTCGACTGGGCCCCGATCCGGCCGCCGTGGGCCTCCACCAGCTCCTTGGAGATCGCCAGACCGATGCCCACGCCGGTCTTGACGCCCTGGCGGGCGCGTTCGCTCCGGTAGAACCGCTTGAATATGAACGGCAGATCTTCCTCCGCAATTCCGGGCCCCGAGTTCAGGCACGAAAACCGGTAGATTGAGTCGGCCACCGAGCTCTGCACCCGAATGGTCCCACCCTCCTCCGTGTACTGAACCGCGTTGCGCAGGATATTGCGCATCACCTGAGCGATGGAGTCCGCATGAACCGGCACCAGTACCCGCCGGGCGTCGGGGTCGTGATGCAGCTTGATGCCGCGGGCGTCAGCGCCGGCCCGGATCACGCGGACCAGTTGATCCGCCAGATTGTCCAGGTCCGCCGGCGTGCGCTCGAAGTTCTGCTGGCGCATCGCATCGGCCCGGGCGAGCTGATGGAGCGCATCGACCAGCCGGACCAGGCGCATCACTTCTTCATGGACGGACGCGAGCGCCTCCTGATTGGCCTCGATTACGCCGTCGCGCAGGGCCTCCAGGTAGCCCTGCAGGTTAGTCAGGGGCGTGCGGATCTCATGAGCCAGGTTGGAGACCAGTTCCCGCCGGAGCCGGTCGGTCCGCTCCAGCGACTCGGCCAGAGCGTTGACGTTGGCCGCCAGGTCGGTGTAGTCGTGCACGCTGGAGGCGGAAACGTCGGCGCGTGTGCCGAAGTTGCCGGCGGCCATCTCCCGGGTGAGGCGGATCACCGCCCGGTAGGGCTCGAGCGTACGCCGCAGGAAGACCTGCGTGATGATGGTTGCGAACACCATGGCTACGACCGCACCGGTGACGATGTACCAGCCCGTGAAAGACTCGTCGAAAAGCCCGCCGGAACCTGGCACCAGGGCAGACAGCCGGTGCCTGACAACCGAGCGCAGCAAGTAGGCGGCGCCCACAAAGACAAGGCTGGTGGGAATCACGGTCTGGAGCCAGATTCGCCAGTACGAATCGCCCACAATCCGCTTTAGCCCGACCATTCTTCGCTCCCCGCCTCGCGGAACTTATAGCCCACGCCCCGCACGGTCAAAATCCGTTCCGGACGGGCGGGGTCAGCCTCCACTTTCTGGCGTAGCTTGCCAATATGAACGTCGATCGTCCGGTCAACTACGTACATTTCGTCGTAGGAGTAGACCTGGGCCAGGAGCTGTTCCCGGCCGAAGACACGGCCGGGGAACTCCATCAGGGCGACGAGCAGCTTGAATTCGAACGCGGTCAGGTAGACCTCGCTGCCGTCGACCCGCACACGGTGACGGTCGAGATCTACCTCCACGCCATGCAGCGCAATCTTGGGGCGCCGCTCGATCAGCAGGCCGGTCCGCCGCAGGATGGCCTTCACGCGCGCGACCAGCTCCCGGGGGCTGAACGGCTTTGTCATGTAGTCGTCGGCACCCAGGGCCAGGCCCGCGAGCTTATCTTCCTCTTCCACCTTCGCGGTCAGCATCAGGACCGGGGTGTCGCTGCGCTCCCGGAGTCGGCGGCAGACTTCCATGCCCGACACTTTGGGTAGCATCAAATCCAGCACGATCAGACAGGGCCGCTGTTTCCCGATCAGGTCCAGTGCGGTGGGGCCGTCTGAGGCGGCTACGGTCTTGAAGCCTTCACGTTCGAGGTAGAGGCAGATCAGGGAGACGATCTTCGGATCGTCATCTACTACGAGAATGGGTGCGTCGTGAAGCATGGGCCTCCTCCTCTGCGGAGCTGAGCCTTCAGATCTTCACGGGATAATTACGGAGCGCAGTCCCAATTCTCCTTCTACTCGCTCAATCGGGCCACGGTAACGCCGTCGCCGCCCTCACCCATGCCGCCCAGCCGGAACGAACCGACCCGGCTGTCGCCCTTGAGGAAGTCGGTGACGGCCTTGCGCAGGGCGCCCGTCCCCTTGCCGTGGATGATCCGGACGAACGGGGCGCCGGCCAGCACGGCGTCATCCAAATACTTGTCGACCTTGTCGAGCGCCTCGTCGACCATCAAACCGCGCAGGTCCACTTCCGTAGATAGTTCCTGGGCCTTGGTTACGCCGGCGCCTTTCCCCTGCGTCCGTCCGGCCGATGCCGGTTTGGCTGCCTGCTGCGCCTTGGCGGCGTTTGGGTCTTCCGCCCGCTCCAGGTCGGTGAGCGGCACATTGACTTTCAAAATCCCGGCCTGCACCTGCACGTTCCCCTGGCCGTCGGGCGGGGTCAGGACATAGCCGACCTGATCCATGGGCAGAATCAGCACGGCGTCGCCGGGCTTGAGGCCGCGGGGCGGCTCGCCGCCTTGCCGGGCCTTGCGGGCCGGGCGGTTCTCTTCCAGGCCGGCGCGGGCGCTTACAAGGCGCTGGCGGGCGCCCTGAATCGCCTGGTTGCGCTCGGCCTCTCGCTGCTGCTTGACCGCCGCCTTGAGCTCCTCAATAACGGCTTCGGCCTCGCGCCGGGCCTGGGCCAGCATGTTCTGCGCCTGGACGCGGGCTTTCTCGACCACATCGTGCGCCTTCTCCTGGGCGCCGGCGAACCGCCGCTCGTACTCCGCCTTCATCTGCTGGGCTTCATAGCGCAGCTTGGCCGCATCAAGCCGCTCTTTTTCCAGCCCCGCCCGGGTGGCGTGAATGCCGGCGATCAGGTCTTCGACTTTCTCCTGGTCGCGGGTGAGGAACTGGCGGGCCCGGTCGACGAGCAGGGACGGGAGCCCCAGCCGCCGGGAGATCTCAAAGGCGTTGGAAGAGCCGGGAACGCCGATCAGCAGCCGATAGGTCGGCCGGAGCGTCTCCACGTCGAACTCGACGGAGGCGTTCTCTACCCGGGCCCGGGTGTATGCGAAGGTCTTCAGTTCGCTGTAGTGCGTGGTCGCCACGGTCATGGCGCCCCGGGCTGCCAGGTGCTCCAGAATCGACATGGCGAGGGCGGCGCCTTCATTAGGGTCGGTGCCGGCGCCCAACTCGTCCACCAGGACCAGCGCCGGCCCCTCGATATTCCCGATGATGCGGACAATATTGGTCATGTGGCTGGAGAACGTGGAGAGGCTCTGCTCGATCGACTGCTCGTCGCCGACGTCGACGAAGACCTGCTCGAAGATGCCGACCCGGGTTCCCCATCCCGCGGGCAGGTGCAGGCCGGACTGGGCCATCAAGACAAAGAGGCCCATGGTCTTGAGGCTGACGGTCTTGCCGCCGGTGTTGGGGCCGGTGATCACCAGCGTGTCGAAGTTGATGCCAATGTTGATGTCCACCGGCACCACGTTCCCCTTGAGCAGCGGGTGGCGGCCCTTGCGGATCTCCAGCATCGGCTTGCGTTCCAGTTCGGGAGCGACGCAGTCCAGGTCGAGGGAGAGTTTGCCTTTGGCGGAAGCGAAATCGATCTGGGCAAAGGCCTGCAGCGAACTCACCATGCTGTCAGCGTCGTTTGCCACGAGCACGGTGAGGCGGGTGAGGATGCGGTTGATCTCATCCCGTTCCTTGAGGGTCAACTCCTTGAGCTCGTTGTTCATTTCGACGACGGCCATGGGCTCGATGAAGAGCGTGGAGCCGCTGCCCGACTGGTCGTGCACGATGCCGGGGACCTGCGTCCGGTATTCGATCTTAACGGGAATTACATACCGGTCATCGCGGATGGTCACAATAGGTTCCTGCAGATACTTGGCGCCGGCGCCCCGCACGTAGCTGTCCATGCGCTCCTTGATGCGCCCCTGTATCGTGCGCTGGGCGCGCCGGATCTCGCTCAGGGCCGGGCTGGCGTGGTCGGAGACTTCGCCGTGTTCGGTGATGGAGCGGCGAATCTCCGCCTCCAGGGCGCTGAACGCGCCGATCATGTTTGCGATGGCCGCCAGAATCGGCGCCCGGTCGGCATTCTCCTGCAAATACTTGCGCAGGCGCCGGCCGCTGGCCGCAGTATCGGCGATGTCGAGCAGATCATGCGGGTCGAGCATGCCGCCCCGCGTGGCCCGCTGGACGGCGGCCCGCAGGTCGTGGATGCCTCCGAGGGGAATCGAGCCGCCGGCCATATAGAGTTGCCGGGCTTCGGAAGTCTCGTCCAGGCGGTGTTTTACTTCCAGATATTCGAGCGACGGCGCCAGGTCCTCGGCAATCTCCTTGCCGAGCACCGTCGCACACCGCTCTGTTAACTTTTCCCTTATCTTTGCGAACTCAAGCGTTCGCAGCGTACGTTCGTCCATGGTTGCTCCTTTCGCAAATAGAAGGGTGAGCCGCCCCACGGGTTCTACAGACGTGATCCCACCCAAAAATGTTCCGGGGAGGTCTGAATCGTCAATGTGGCACTGGCAGGCTCCGGTCGCAGCACTCGTGGCGGCGGCGGTCTTCGCGCAGCCGACGCCGGCCCAGCAGGCAGGCATGATGGAGGCCGTGCGGCAGATGCTCCAGCAGGCCCACGTGCCGAAACAGGATATGCCGAGCAAGATCATCAGCGTGGAGCCGCTGGGAGGCGAACGCTATAAAGTCCATATGCAGATGGTTCAGGGCGAGGGCTGGTTTGAACTGAAGTGGACGGGGACCCGCTGGGAGGCGTCCGGCCTCAATCGGTAAGGGCAGCCATGATGGCGGGTGTGATATCGGTCAGGCTCCGGACGCGGGCGGCAAAGGCCTCTGCGCCGGGGCCTTTGGCGATGACGGGCACGTCGTTCATCGTGTGCGTCTTGACCGACAGGTCTTCGATGTTGCCGTGGTCGCTGGTGATGACCAGGAGCAGGTCCGGCGGGGCGCCCGCGATGAGGCCCTCCAGGAATGCATCGACGCGCTCCAGGACGGCGATTGCCTCATCCATGGCCTGATGGTGGCCGGCCTTGTCCGTCAGGAAGTGCTCGTAGAGCGTGAAGTCGTGCTCGGCGGCAACAGCCGCAGCCCGGCGCCCCGCCTCGGCGGGAGCGACCGGCTCAAGGTCGTGGCCCAACTCCCGCAATACGCTGTGGTCGATATCGAAGCCGACGGCGGCGCCCTGCCGCAGCTGATCATGGCTGCGGAAACAGTGCAGCCCGGCCGCCAGGGTCGCGAGGGTCGAGGCCGAGGGGCTGTACCGCTTGTCCTGCGGAGCCGGCTGGCCCGCCGTCACCCATTCAAAGAACCGGGGGCTGAAGGCGTTGAGAAATGTGGCCTGTTTTCCCCGTTCGACAACCCGGCGGAAGAGCGAATGCTCGGCCAGAATCGCCTTCAGGCTGGGGGTCGGATAGGCATGCAGGTGCCGCCCGATGGCCCGGGCGGCATTGACGCCGGTAAAGATGGTCGTCTGCCCCGTCGCGCTCTGAGGCAGCCCTTCGATCTCCAGCCGTGCATCGGCGGGGACTGCGGCCACGCCGGGGGCGGTGAACGGCAGTGCTTCCCGCGTCAGCGGCCGGCCCCCCAGGAGCGCCTGCAGGGCCGGCATTCGGGCGGTCATAAAGGGGTTGCGCGCCGGGTCCGGCTCGCCGAGGCCAAATCCATCGATGAAAAAAAGAAAGAGCCGCACTAGTGACCTCCCGAAGGGTTGGTTTGGGAATGGATCAGGTCCTCAAGCTCCTGGCGCATGCGGGCGCTGTGGGCTGACACGATCTCCTCAATCGCCTTCTTCAGGTCTATCGGGGTGGCGGCATCCACATCGTGGCGGCGAATGACGCTGACGCCGCCGGCGTGCTCGATCCAGGCCTCCCGGACATCTTTGATGTTGGTCACTTCTTTGTGGCGGAGGGCGGTCAGCAGGTCGTCCATGCTGACCCGTTCCTTGAGCAGATTCTTCCTCAGCACTTTTCCGTCCTTCACGAGGAGCGTCGGCACGCCTTCGGTCAGCCGCTCGAAGAACTTGGAGTGGAAAGCGATGTAGGTCGTGAGCACGTGGAGCCCCCCGATCAGGATGACCGGGAGCATGCCGTGGAGCATGTCGACCCGCAGGTCGCTGACAGGAATGGCGGCCACTTCGCCGATGATGATCACCATCGCGAGGTCAAAGGGCGCCAGATTGGCGATGGAGCGTTTGCCCGTCCACCGGACCACCGTGAGAACGAGAATAAACGTAATCACCGTGCGAAAGACGAGGGTGGGGCCGTGCCTGATCAGTTCATGGGTCAGGTTCTCGAAAAGCAGCTGTGCCAACGGTTATCGCTTCTCCTTAGCCAGCCACGCCAGCAGGTCCGGCAAGGCGAGGGTGTTGATGACGTCCCCCGGCTCCAGCCAGGCCCGGCGCGCTTGTCCGACGCCATGTTCCAGCAGCTGCAGCTCCAGCGTGGAGTGGGCGTCGGTGTTGATGACCAGCTTGACTCCCATCTGCCGGGCCTGGCGGGCGTGCCGGTCGGAGAGATCCAACCGGGCAGGACTTGCGGATATCTCCAGGGCGGTGCCCGTCTCGGCGCAGGCCGCGATAATCCGATCCATATCCAGGGGGTAGGGATCACGCCGGCCCAGCACCCGGCCCGTCGGGTGCCCGACGATGTCGACGTGGGGGTTGCGGATGGCCCGCAGCAGCCGCTCCGTCTGCGTTTGCGCATCCAGGTGCATGTGGCTGTGGATGGAGGCGACTACCACGTCCAGCTCGGCCAGCACGTCGTCCGGAAAGTCAAGCGTACCATCTCTTAGAATGTCCACTTCGGTGCCCCGTAGCAGGCGGAAATCGCACCAGGCTCGATTGAGCCGCCGGATTTCGGCGCCCTGGAGGGCCAGCCGCTCGGGCGTGAGCCCGCCCGCGATGGCCAGGGAGCGGGAGTGGTCGCAGACGGCCAGGTACTGGTGGCCGAGGGCTCTGGCCGCTTCGGCCATCTCCGGCAGCGTCGCCGTGCCGTCGGAGGCGCGGGTGTGGCTGTGGAGGTCGCCCGTCAAATCCTTTACGGTGATGAGGTGCGGCAGCCGGCTCGCGCGGGCGGCCTCAATCTCGCCGAGGCCTTCCCGCAGTTCCGGTTCGATGAACGGCAAGCCTTTTGCTTTGTAGATCTCGTGTTCGGATAGTGCGTCGTCGATGTGGCCCAGGGCTGCGACATGCGCTTCTGAGCCGGTCATGGTCAGCAGTGTACGGGCAAACCGGGCGGGCGGCACGACGATGACGTCCATCTGCCGGCCCAGGGTGGTGGTCATGGTGATGCGGTCTTCCGTGGCCTGTAGGATCCGGTCTGCGACCGGGATGGTGTGCAGGTGGTCAATGACGGCCGCCGGGTCATCGGAGGCGACCACGATGTCAATGTCGGCGACGGTCTCCTGCCGGCGGCGGATGGAGCCCGCCACTTCGGCTCGCCCAACGGCCGGGTGACGGAGCAGGTATTCGGCGAGGGCGCCGGCCACGGGGCGGACGGCGCCCAGGGGCACCCGCTCGCCCCGCCGCCGGAATTTGGCCAGGGCTTCGAGCAGGGTGGCCTCCTTGCGGGCGCCCCACCCGGGCAGGTCCCGGAGCCGGCCCTGGCGGGCCGCCAACTCCAGCGCGTCCAGGTTGTCGATGCCCAGGCGGGTGAAGAGGAGTTCAGCAGTCTTCGCACCCAGCCCGGGTACCTGGGTGAGGTCCCGGACGCCGGGGGGAATGGCCCGGCGCAGCTCTTCGAGCTGTTCGATCTCCCCGGTGCTCAGCAGTTCCTGAATCTTCGCGGCAATCGCCTTGCCGATGCCCGGCACCGCCTGCAGCCGGTTCTGCGCAGCCAGGTCCGCAATGTTGTCCGAGAGCAGTTCTACGCCCTCGCCGGCCTTGCGGTAGGCGCGGACCTTAAAGGAGTCCTCCCCCTTCAGTTCAAGCAGGTCGGCGATTTCGTACAGCGCCTGCGCCACATCACGGTTGTTCATGTGCAATCACTCCATCAGTATCATTCCCTACTGACGGGCGTGACGCCTTCCGGCGCGTTCAGTCCGACCAGGTCGAAACGGCGCTCCCTGTGGTAGCCGTCATACCCGCCGCGGTCTCCCGGGCGCCCCTCTGCGACCGCCGTCGCCTGCAGGCAGTCGCCGATGATCGTCTCCGCCACCCGCTGGCGGTGCTCGCGGTCCCGCTTGGTCGAGCCCAGTTCTTGATGGGGGATGCAGACCCCCACCCCCACTTTCAGCCCCGCCCGGCAGGCGTGGGCCTGCATCAGGGGCGGGACACCGAGCGATGAGAGGGGAATCGCTTCGAGCAGCTTCCGGCTGACGGCCACCGGCCCGTGGGAGGGCATGGCGGCGCCCAGGTCACGGCGGTTCAGCGCCTCGTTCAGGGCCACCCGGTGAGTGTAGACCTGGCGCGCGAGCGACTGCCGGGAGGGCACCGGGGTGCCGGAGTAGCAGTCGGAGAGGGCCAGGTCGAGAGCCCCTTTTTTGACCTGGGTCGTCAGGATGGTCAGCCGGCTCTGAATGGGGCCTTCCAGGTCGCCGTCGACGAACAGGACAGCTCTGGCGCCGGCCTTCAGCGCTTCCTGTGCCCCCGCGATGCGCGGTACGTCCAGCCCCAGCGGCTCCCGGAAGTGAATGGGCCGGATGCGGGAGTCGGGGACCCGCCGGACCATTTCGGCGGTCATGTCGGTGCAGCCGTTCAGCACGGGAATCACCAGATCCGCCGGGATCTTCAGGGCGCTGCGCAGCACCCCCTGAATGCGGGCCGCCTCGTTCATGGCCGGAACTACCACTGCCAGCATCGGTCTCACCCCCGTCGCTTCGTCGCCATATCCTATCAGCGACCCCATGGCGCCATGCCCGGCAAAGGGAGGGAACTACGCTGGCTGTAAGCGTCATCATCCCCGCCGTCGACGAGGCGGCGACCCTTGCAAAAGTGCTGGCGCAGGTACGCCGGCTGGAACCGGCGGAAGTGATTGTGGTGGCCAACGGCCCCGGCGAGGAGACGGCGCGGCTGGCCGCCCGGTGGGGCGCCCGCGTGCTGCGCCATGCCGAGCGGGTGGGGCACGACGTGGGGCGCAGCCTGGGCGCCGCCGAAGCCGCGGGCGATGCACTCCTGTTTCTGGATGCCGACCTGCCGGTCGCCGCCGCGGACCTGCGGCCCTTTGGGGATGCGGTCAGTGCCGGCGTGGACGTGGCGCTGAACCGGATCGATGCCTACATCCACCCGCAGGCGCGCATGCACCCAGTCAACGCCGCGAAGCGGTTTCTGGGCTGTGCCCTGCGGCGGCCGGATCTCGGGTTCGCATCGCTGACGGCCATTCCCCATGCGCTGTCCCGGCGGGCTGTCGCGGCCCTGGGGGCCGCCGCGCTGGCGGTGCCGCCGCTGGCCCTGGCAAAGGCGGTGCTGGGCGGGCTGCGGGTCGAGGCGGTCCACGCCGTCGATGTGGTCGGCGCCAACGTCCGGCGCCCCGGCCTGAATCTCGGCCTCTCCAACCCGGTGGCCGATCTGATTCTCGGCGATCATCTGGAGGCCATCGACTGGGTGCTCGCAAGGGCCGGCAATCCCCGCGGACCCTTTTCGGACTTGGGGCGCCGGCGGGAGTTGCTTGCCCGATGATTCCGCCTGAAGCAGCAGCCACTGCCCGTGCCTATGGCCTCGCCCCGAATCGGCTGCAGCCCGTGGCCTCCGCCTACCGGGAGGCAGCGGCGTTCCGGGCCGGCGGAGTGCTGCTCAAGCCTTTCCGCTATGGCGAACGGCGGCTTTACTATGCAACGGTCGCCCTGCGGCACATGGCGGAACGTGGCTGCAGGCTGGTGCCTGCCCTGGTGGAAACGCCGGACGGCGACCGGTACATACGGATCGGGGATACCTGGTGGTATGCCACCACCTGGATCACTGGGCGCCGCCCCCGGTGGCCCGGTGACCTGGAGGGGGCAGCCCGGTCGCTGGCCGCCTTTCACAGTGCGGCGCAGGGCTGCTTTATTCCATACAGCGGCAGCCGGTCGTGGCGGAAGCGGTGGGCGGGACTGCTGCAGGACTTGCTGGACTTTACGCGGCAGGCCGAAGCGGGGGCGACGGCGTTCGACCGGCAGTACGCCGCCGCCGCCGGGACGTTCGTGGATCAGGCGGCCCGGGCTGTGGCGGCCCTGGAAAAATCGGAGTACGACCGGCTGGAGGCCGATTGCCGCCGGCGCCCGGCATTTTGCCACCGGGATCTGACGGCGGCAAACCTGGTGGTCGATATGGCGGGCCAGGTCTGCCTGGTCGATCCGGACACGTGGGGCCCCGAGCTGCGGAGCTACGACCTGACCCGGCTCCTGTTGGCGGGGGCCGGCGCCGACCCGGGCCGGGCGCTGGGCGCCGTGGCCGAATATGAGGCAGCGGAGGCCCTGGATCGCCGTGAGCGGCGCCTGCTGCCCTGGGCCTACCTGCTCCCGCGGGAGTACTGGTGGGCCGGCGTCTGCCGGTACCGGCGGCCTGCGGCCGGTGTCGATCCCCAGGCGCTGCTCCAGGCAGCCATCCGGGGGGCGGGCGCCCGGGAGGCCTGTGCACGGGCGCTGAAAGAGGCGCTGGCCTAAGCCAGCGCCTTTTCCCACTCGTAGTACAGGCGCTCCAGGTCGGCCTGGATGGCCTGGTACTCTGCGACCGCCTCGCGGCCCGAGGCCGTCTTGTAGATATCCGGGTCCGACATGCGGGACTCCAGTTCGGCCTTGCGCTCTTCCAGGGCGTGAATATCGTTCTCCAGCTTGCGCAGGGCATCGGCGGCCTTGCGCTCTTCCTTGCGCGTCTTGGACGCCTGCTGCGACTCCTTGCGGGCGACTTCGGCCTGCTTGGGCGCCACCGCCGTCTGCACCTGGACGGCCAACTGCGCCAGCCGCTCCTTCTCCTCTTTGTAGGCGGTGTAGTTGCCTTCGTAGGGCTTTACGCCGTCAGGGCTGAACTCCCAGACCTCTGTCGCCACCCGGTCCACGAAGTAGCGATCGTGCGAGACGAAGACCACCGTGCCGGGATAGTCGGTCAACGCCTCTTCCAGGACCAGCTTCGACTCCAGGTCCAGGTGGTTCGTCGGCTCGTCGAGCAGCAGGAGATTGGCGCCGGCGACCATGAGCTTTGCCAGGCTGACGCGGTTCCGCTCGCCGCCCGAGCAAGTCGACAGCGGCTTATGCACATCGTCGCCGGAGAACAGGAACCGGCCGAGCAGCGAGTGCGCGTCGAACTTGGTGTAGCCCGGAATCTCCAGGATCTCCTCCATGCAGGTCCGGCTGTAGTCCAAACTGTCGAGGTCCTGGCTGAAGTAGCCGCGCTCCACGCCGACGCCCCAGAAGACCGTACCGGCCGTAGCCGGGTAGAGGCCGTGGATCACTTTGAGGAAGGTGGTCTTGCCGCAGCCATTCGGACCGACCAGGGCGACCCGGTCGCCCTTCTCGAGCCTCAGGTCAAGGTCCCTGAACACGACCTTGTCGCCGAAGGCCTTGGTCAGGTTCTCCACCTTTAGCACGTCGTTGCCAGACTCGTAATCCATGTCGAAGTCGAGCTTCATCGTCTTGTGGCGGACTTTCGGCCGCTCCATGATCTCCATTTTGTCGAGCTGGCGCTTGCGGCTCATCGCCTGATCCTTCTTGGACGGCGTGCTGCGCCACTTCTCATAGAAAGTCCGGAGCTTCTCGATCTCCGCCTGCTGCCGCTCCCAGGCCGACATGGCGGCTTCCTGGCGGCGCTTCTTCTCCTCGAGATAGTAGCTATAGTTGCCGTGGAAGATGTCGCAGCCGTTGTTCTCGATCTCCAGCGTCTTGCTGATCACTTTGTCGAGGAAGTAGCGGTCGTGCGAGACGAGAATGGCGGCCGACTTCATCTTCTTGAAGTAGCCTTCCAGCCACTCAACTGCCTCCAGATCCAGGTGGTTCGTCGGTTCGTCCAGCAGCATCAGATCGGGCTCATCCAGCAGCAGCTTCGCCAGGCCCAGCCGGACTTTCTGCCCGCCGGAGAGGACGTCCACCGGCTTTTGCAGATCTTCTTCCCTGAAGCCGACGCCGAACAGGACCATTTTGACGCGGGCCGGCGCATCGTAGCCGCCGGCGGCCTCGAACTGCGCCGTGGTGCGATTGTACTCGTCCATAATCGCCTGAAGCTCTTCGTCGCTCCGGGCGGCGCCCATCCGGTCCTCCAGCGTACGCAGGTCTCTTTCCCACTTCTGCAGGTACGCGAAGACTGAGCTTGCCTCGGCCAGCAACGTGCGGCCGGGTTCAAAGTCGGGGTCCTGGGAGAGGTAGCCGACCCGGGTGCCCGCCGGCATGATTACTGCCCCTTCGTCGTACTCCATCCGGCCCATCAAAATTCTCAACAGCGTCGTCTTGCCGGTGCCGTTCCGGCCGACCAGCGCCATCTTTTCGCCTTCATTAAGGAGAAAGGAAATCTCCTTGAACAACAGGTCGATGCCCCAGAACTTGGCAAGGCCCTGCACTTGCAAAATCGCCATGTCGGTTCATCCTCCATATTCATAAGAAAACGCCGCAGGTAAGGTGACCCCCTACCGCGGCGCTGAAAAGCTCATGAGAGCGCTGGGATGGGAGCCCGCTATGAATGCCGCATGTTCCCTGACCGGCCGGTCGCCAAAAGGGCAGACTGCCCCCTTGTTGCTCCTAAGAGCGGCGCGCACGAACCGGAGAGATGGGCATCATGGCGGTCTCCTGCCTCCTCGGAAAAACAAATCGCATTTATCTTATCGACAATCGGGCGGAATGTCAACACGGGGCAGGATGGCGGGCCCCAGGCAACGAATAAATGTTCGCCTGACTGCAAAGGAGGCGAATGATCTTGAAGCTGAGCGTTCCGCCGATCCCCAAGCGCGACGATGTTGGAGGTGGAGCTTTGCCCGCCATCCATGCCGTGCTGAGGAACCTTGGCGCCCAGATCAGATATGAAGAACTGCTGGTCACTTCGGGTGCAGCGTTCTCCTTCGTCTGGGACAACGCCCCGGTCTATGAGCCCCTGCGGGACCTGCATCCGCAGGACAGCGTGACGCTGGCCGCCCAGTCGGCGGGGTTTACAGGGCGGTGGCTGGTCGACCTGCCGGCGGACGAGACACTCGGGCAGCTGAGCGCCGCTCTGGCGGATGGACGCCCTGGCATCGTGTCGCTTTATGATGATGAAATCATGCATGGCTTCGCCGTCGCCGTGGATTTCGACGCTGCGCAGCATACGCTCACCGTTCAGCGGGATCAGTTGCAGCACCTGCACCTCCCGGAGGTCTGGTGGGGCGCAGTAACGGGACCCCGGGCCTGGGGGGCATGCCCGGTCTTCCTGGTGGAACGGGGGGCGCCGCCCGGCTGGAGCTCGGAAGGGCGCCTGCACCGGGCGCTGCACCGGGCCGCTGCCCTGCTGGCAGGCGGCCGGGTCGCCTATCGCGATTGTGAGGGATCACGGCATTATACCAGGGTGCCGCTGGCGGGCCGACAAGCTGTCTACGGTCTGCCCGCGTTCGATCTGCTGCTGGCCGATGTGGGCGGGGCTGAAAGCCTGAGCGCCTTCAACCTGATCTGGCGGTTAGACGCGCAGGTAAGCCAACTGCAGCATGGCCGAAACGCCGCTGCCGCTTTCCTGCACACCATCCAGCACCCGATCGCGCTGGAAGCCGCGGCGTGCTGTTCTGAGACGGCTGCGCTGGCCACGGATCTGCTCTCCCGGTTTTGGTACCGGCCCAGCCGCACCATGGCGACGGCGGCCGATGTGCTTGCCGCGGCCGGCGCCCAGCACGCCATGATCTTCTGGGTGGGGCTCGAAGGCGAGGAGCTTGAACGCCTGGCGCGGCGGGTCGCCGTCACCGATACGCCGTGGGGGCCCATCGCGATGGTCGACACGATTCCCCGCCGGCGGGAGGCCACGGCGCTGGTAGCGCGGCTGCGGGGGCAGGAAGAACGGCTGGCCCGGCTGCTGGGCGAACTGCGGGGCGCCCTGTAACGCACAAGCAAGGCCGGACGTCGCCCGTCCGGCCTTCTGTCATTGCAGCGCCCCCTGGCGCTCCAACCCTTTTTTGAACTCCTCAAGATACTCAGGCTGCTCATCAAGCCAGTACCGTCTCCCCGCGATCGACTCATTCCCGGGACGGTAGTCGTAGTCAGCGTAGCTCCACCAGACCGCGACCTTAATCTCCGGATACCGGGGCATCTCCTCGAACATCTCCCGAATCCAGCCGGCCTTGTCGCCCCCGACGGAGCTGCTGGCAAACTCCGTGATGATCCAGGGGAACTTGCCGTAAAGCGGACGATACTCAGCGACCATTGGCTCGTAGATCTCGTTGAAGGACCGCCAGCGCTCGCCGGTCACTTCTCTGAAGTATTCGCCGTTGTTGTACCCGGTCAGTCCGAGCATGTGCACATACCCGTTCCCGGGGTAATAGGCGATCTGATCATTCCAATGTGTGGGTGGATAGCTTCGATCATGCGGGTTGAAGATCCAGATGGCGTTGTCGACGCCTTCCTCCGCAAAGATGCGGTAGATGCGCCGCCAAACTTTTATGTAGATGTCCGGGTCGCTCAAGGTCAAGAGACCGCTGTACTGTGACCAGTCCGTGTTCATTTCGTTATTGAGCCGGAAGAGAAACGGGTGGCCGAACGCCTTGGCGCTCCTGGCAAATGCACGGATCTCACTATCCTTGACACCATCGAGGACATCGAAGTTCAGGTTCCGTCGGGGAACGCTGTCGTTGTTGAATGTGGCCACCTGCATGGTCAGTTCGACTACCTGTCCGCGTGCGTACGCCCGCTGCATTCCCTCGGTCGGAAACTCGTGCCCAAGATACAGGTAATGGAGGATGAACGGGAACTTGTAGCCGAGGCTCGCCTCCATGGCCGCGATCCGGCTGTAGTCCTGCGTAACCGCCCACGGGTAGAAGATGCCCCACTGGACCTGCCCGGCGTTGCGGAGACGTTCGTACAGGGCGGCGGTCTCAGCGTTCCACACCGGCAGTTCCGGACGAAAATCGACCTCAATTGCGGCCTCGCCCTTCACCGGAATCGGATCGAACGAAGCCAGAATGCTGTCAATGACCGCACGCTGGTTGACCAGCGAAGACGTCCTGAAGAAGAACGTGTAGAACTCCGGACCGCCAGTCATCACGTAGGCGAAGAGGTATTGGTTCTGCCGCTCCGGACTGCCGGGAGACGGTACCCGTCCAAAGCTGACGATGCGTGTGCGCCGGCCGCCCACGTCGGTCCACTGCTCCTGATAGTCATGAATCTTGTTGGCGGAGCGGTATTCGGGGCTGCTGACAAATCGGTTCAGATACTCGGCGAAGTACATTTCCATATCTGCATAGGGAGAGCGCTCCCGGGAGACCTTGACGTCCAGGTCAGGGGCCGATAGCCGTACATACGCCGGTGCCAGGCTCAAGTCCGCGGCCATCCCGTCGGGCAGCTTCAGTGAAAGCCCCAGCGGGCTGTACTCCCATTTGGGTGCTATCGGCGGGGCAGCAGGCTCCGGCGGAGCCGGCGAAGGGGGCTCCGGCGGCGTGACCTCTGCGCTGTCGGGTGCTTTCGCCGGCGGCGGGATCACGGCCGAGTCATCGGGAGCCTGGGCCAGGGCCGGCACCGATGCGATCTCCGTGACGCGGGGAGCCCCGGGACCCGCACAGGCACCCACCACCAGCGAGAGTGTGAGGAGCCCTAGCATGCTCCGTGTTGTGGCGCAAGCCATGTGGAATGATCCCCCATAACCTTTGGGCATTACCAATCTCGACTATCGTACCATAACTTCCTAGGCAGTGAACGGAGTTTTTTCTGATGGTCTCCCCAAAGCAAAAGGCCGCCTTCCTCCGCATTTACGCGGGAGAAAGGTGGTCTTTCACGTCACGCTGCGACCACTTGATTCGTCGCTGGAGCCTGCCGCAGTTGGCCTGGAGCCCTGACGGTGCTGTATCAGGACCTCAGTACGCCGCCTGCGTGAACCCCGGACACGGAATCGAAGAATCCGCTATTGGACGACGATCTTTCCCTTCATGCCCTGCTCCACGTGGCCGGGTAGTTCGCATTTGTACTCAAACGTGCCCTTCTGGCGATACTTTACGCCGAAGTCCAAGGTCTTGCCGCCATCCACCTCGATCTCGAACTCGGCGCTCTTGCCATCGATCACCATCTCATGCGGTTGGCCCGATGAATTCTCGATGGCGAACTCGAGCAGCGTCCCCGCATTGGTCGTAACGACCTCCGGGTCAAACTTGAAGTCAGAGAGCGCCAGCTTTACTTCCTGCTTTATCTCCTCGCCACCGCCCTCGTCCCTGGCGAACTTGGCAGCCGTGCCCTTACCCTTCACCACGATCTCGCCCTTCATGCCCTGCTCGAGATGGCCGGGCAATTCACACTTGAATGCGTATGTGCCAGGCTGCCGAAACTTGATGCCGAAACCGAGCGACTCGCCGGCGTCGACCTCCACCTCATACTCGCCCTCCGGGGTGTCGATCACCATCTCATGCTTCTGACTGCTGGTATTCCTCAGCTTTACCTCCAGGAGCGTGCCGACCTCGAGGTTAATCGAATTGGCTATGAACCTGTAGTCGGCCAGATCGATGGTGACCTCCTGCTCCTTCTCCGCTTCCTCCTGCTTGGAAGCGGTCCCACACCCAGCCGTGAGCCCCACGAGCGCTACGAGACCCAGCGCCACCCACGCCCACCTTCGCATCCAATCTCCCCCTACGAATTAGTCACCCTCATCCAACTCAATATTTTCTTCGCTTTTGTTAAATATCCTTCAATATTAACAAAGTTGAATGAGCGCGAAAAAGACCACCCCCCTCCGCATATACTGCAGAAGAACAGTGGTCTTTCAAAACGTGATCTGGTAACGCTGCGACCGCATGGTTGGACGTGGCGCTGCGCTACCTGACGCTGTAAGTGTGGTCGGGGTGACAGGATTTGAACCTGCGACCTCTTGGTCCCGAACCAAGCGCGCTACCAAACTGCGCTACACCCCGATTGAACAAATGGTCGGCCCTTTCGTGGTTGCTCCGCAACCGACTGCCGGGCGACCATTTCTTTCACAAATGGTCGGGCTGACAGGATTTGAACCTGCGACCTCTTCCACCCCAAGGAAGCGCGCTACCAAGCTGCGCCACAGCCCGATGAACATGGGCCGGGTGGTCCCGGCCCGAACCTGGCGGAGAGGGAGGGATTCGAACCCTCGGTACGGTTTTGCCGTACACAGCATTTCCAGTGCTGCACCTTCGACCACTCGGACACCTCTCCAGAATATCACTCCGCCATGGTCAGTGACGGAGTCTGGCGCGCCGGGCAGGATTCGAACCTACGACCACCTGATTCGTAGTCAGGTACTCTATCCACTGAGCTACCGGCGCATCCCGTCCGGTCGTTGCCGACCGGACACCTGGTGGAGCTAAGGGGATTCGAACCCCTGGCCTCGTGGGTGCGATCCACGCGCTCTCCCAACTGAGCTATAGCCCCGGATGCAAGTATTGGGTTGTAGGGAAAGTGGCGGAGGCGACGGGATTCGAACCCGCGGTCTCGGCCGTGACAGGGCCGCATGTTAGGCCACTACACCACGCCTCCGTGCTTTCGGCGCAGCAAGTGCGCCTGTGTCGCACCCTGCCGGCCGAAGGCCGGTAGGGGATCTGGTGGAGCTAAGCGGGATCGAACCGCTGACCTCTTGAATGCCATTCAAGCGCTCTCCCAGCTGAGCTATAGCCCCATATGAAGGTTGACCGGAACCGGACGCAAGGGCAATTATATCAAGTTCCCGACACTAGCGCAACAAGCAATTTCAGGGACTTTGGAGCGGGCGACGGGATTCAAACCCGCGGCCTGTACCTTGGGAGGGTACCGCTCTATCAGCTGAGCTACGCCCGCATTTGCGCCTGCGGCCTGAAAACCGCACAGTGGCTGCCTTGGCGGCCTTGAAAACCGCTGGCGAGAAGTAATGTTACTATATCGCGGAAGCGTATGCAACCCCGCAGACTTTACCAGTCCAAATGCGGGCAGCAGCAACCCTCCCCGAACGGGGAGTACCTGTCAGACAGCGGGTTGGCTACATTGAACGCAGGTACGGCACGGTATGTCGCAAAGGAGGCCACTGTATGCGGCTCAGAAATCTGCCGGGTGTCCTGCTGCTCGCCTGCCTTCTGATTCTGCTGGCGGTTCCTGCCCAAGGAGCGGACCCGAATGTCGGTAGAGAGCCCGTTTCGGTCGTGCGCATCACGAGCGACGGGAAGCTGAAGAACGGGGCAGTCATCAGTGCCAACGGTTCAGCCGTCGCCTGGTTCCAGGAAGGTGAAGGCTACTCCGACCTCCTCATGTTCGCGGCCGCCGACGGCAGCACGGGGACCAAGACCCTGCTCACAACCGACCCGAAGACTGACTCCATCAACGGCGTGTACGGGCCTCAATACAAAGCGGACGACAACCTCTATCACATCACCCTCCGCAGCCAGCACATTCAGATCTCGGCCGACGGCAGCCTGATCGTGCTGGAAAGCACTGAGCACTACAGCGGCGGCTGGCTTTACGGTTTCATCGTCGTCCATACGGGCACCGGCGAGATCAAGTACGTGGCCGAAGCCTATCCCGGCGGCATGGGCTTTCGGGCCGTCAACACTTACGGGGGCGCCCAATCCGTGGGCGAAGGCTACTATGCCGTCAGCGGCGACGGCCGTACGATTCTCTTCCTGGCCGAAGGAAAAGCAGACAATGCGAGGCAATCGCTGCTCGTCGCGCTCGATATCGCCTCCGGTCAGGCCCGGCGGGTCGCGGGCTACACATCGCTGACGCCGCAAGTGGTCAACGAAGCCGACCCGAAAGGCAGCTATTCCGGCCCCTGGGTCAGTCCGACCGGGGCTAAGGTGGCCTTCAGCACCTATTCCAACTGGGTGACCGACCTGTTCGTGGGCGACTTCGGTTCGACCGGGGGCGCCCCGCAGCGGATCGAGACGCTGCAGACCGGCTCCACCCCCCGGTTCACCGCCGGCGGCGAATATCTGGTGGCCCGTCATCCAGACACCGCCACCAGCACGTTCTGGCCTGCAGAGGGCGGCGCCCCGGTCAAAGTTGAACACCGAGACGCCTTTACGATCCCCTTCTACGACGGCATGGCCGGACTGGTAGAGGTGCCCATCTGGGCCGGCAGTATCCAGGAAGTGCGGGTGATCCGTCCCGGGGCCGCCGCCGTGATGCTGAAGCCCGGTGAAATGGGGCTCCCCGGCGGCTGGTCGTTGGGTGTGCCGGGACTCGCCAGCACCTTCCACTGGACGCTGGCTGACGCCTACGGCAAGAGAGTGCTCCTCTCCCTCGTCACCGCCGATGCCAAGAGCCAGGATCTCTACGTTCTGACGCTGCAGCCCACCGCCTTGACCGCGCCGCTCCGGATCATCCTGAAAATCGACTCGACCCTGGTCCGCACCGGCGGCAAGACCGTAACGCTGGATGTGGCCCCGTTCGTCCAGAACGGCCGCACGCTGGTGCCGCTGCGGTTTATCGGGGAGCAGTTGGGGGCGACGATCGGCTGGGACCAGGCGGAGCAGCGGGTGACCTACACCAAGGGCAGCACCGTCATCCAGCTCTGGATTGGCCGGCAGGAAGCGCTCGTCGACGGCCAGTCCTTCATGCTGGACGTCGCACCGCAGGTGGTGAGCGGTAGGACGATGGTGCCCGTCCGCTTTGTGGCGCAGGCCTTGGGCGCCACCACCGAGTGGAACGGGGAGACGTCCGAGGTGACCATCACAGCGCAATAGCTGCAAGAACAGGAAAGCCGCTGCATGGCAACCATGCAGCGGTTTTTGGCTTACTTTTTGTCGGGCTTGAACGGCCCGGGCTCAATATGCTCTTTCAGAATCGGGATCACTTTCGGGTCGCCCCCATGCAGGCGCAGGGGCTTGCGCCGGGCCCCGCTCTCGAGCATTCGCTCCAGCTTCATCACTTTGAACGCTACGAAGCCAAGCCCCAGAAGCATCAGTAGCTCAATGGGCGGAATCTTCATCTACTTTTCCTCCTCGTGACACATTCTATGTTTAAGACGAAAGACCTGGCGTTCAGGTCCATGCCCTCGACGCGAGGGCAGGTCCGTGATCGCTGTTTCGCGGCTGCGTTGGGACCAAGTGTAACGCTTCGGGCCTTCATTGATGTAACCAGCAGCGCCTGAAGGGACGGGTTTCCTGCCACCGAGCCTGACGGTGCGGTTTGACGGAGCCGCCGGCAGACCGCGGTCAAGTCAGAGCCGGGGTGGCTTCCCGGGCGAGTAGCCCCGGGGAGTTACACCCCGAGGCTCTCTCAGAACCGGACGTGAACCTCTCAGCTCATCCGGCTCCCATTATCCAGCCGAGGGCAGGATCCCCCATTGCCAGTGT